>Ga0302326_10005764_pt1 | contig 28087 bp, 25 predicted proteins | sample Palsa_T0_3_FD_202264 | JGI IMG/M metagenome (GOLD analysis project Ga0302326, IMG submission 202264) | Peat permafrost microbial communities from Stordalen Mire near Abisko, Sweden - Palsa_T0_3 | ecosystem: Environmental > Terrestrial > Soil > Palsa > Peat permafrost | place: Sweden: Abisko... | reverse complement strand
GCGGCTGCGACACCAGGCGGAACGTCCTGGTCTACATGGTCTATTCCGACCGCCTGATCGAAGGCTCGCCGAAGAATTCGACCTCGACTGTGCCGATCATGCCCTGGGGAGCGAACGATCAGATCCGGAAATGCGAGGATTTCGTCGAGAAGTAGCGGCTAGGGAGACGGTGGCGGAACCTTGCGGGGCGGCGGCTGTTCTTGTCGCGGTTTTGCCTTCCAATCCATCGATACCAGCTTCCCGATCATGTTGACGCCCACGGCGAGCGGGATTTCGGTCACGTGATTGACGGTCGCCACGTCCGTCATCGTTCGCAGGCCCCACAGCGGATCGAGAATGAGCAAAACAACAAACAGAGCTACGGCCGCCAACGGCAGCGCAAGAATCAGTGTGACGACGGTCAAATTCCATAGCGAGAACACGACCACCAGGGAATTCTGTTCGATCTTCACCTCCGAAAGCGCGGCCTTGAGCACAAATCCCTTGAAGTCGTTCTTGAAACGATAAACCGGCAGCGCGGCCAGATAGGCTTTTGCGGCAGCTTCGGCGAGGCGCTGCACGGCCGGCCCGACCGCTTCGGCCAACTTGCCGTGGGCGTTCGTCGTGTCGTCGACGACCGCCTTGCCGGATACTGTGAGCTGATTGATCCCGACGTCATCGACGTCGAAATACATCGCTTCGCCGCGCGCGTCGTAGCGGGGCACGCCGATGGCCGACACGACGGCGGAAACGGGCTGATGCAGCACGGCGGTCTGTATGTCGATGCGCAAAGTCACGCGATTGTCGGCCACGCTCAACGCCAAGCCGGATATCGTGACGTTCCTGACCGTTCGCGGCAGCTGCTGGTTCAGGCGCGTCTGCAATTCCGGCGCGGTGAAAACCACCTTGCCGCTCCCGAAGCTGCTCCAGAGCATTCCAGCGATCGAGAGCAGCGCGACGAGCGCAGTCGCGATCCATGCCAGGCTGCGCCTCGACATGGTCTTACTGTGCCGCGAGTCGCGACTTGCGGACCCGGTGTGCGATGCCGGCAACCACAAGATAGATAAACCCCACAGGAGAAAAGAAGGCTAAAGCCAGGACTGGGTACTCAAAAAAAGGATTTTCCAGGGGCGGGCCGAACAGGTCGGGGTAGTACGAAAATCCGATGAAAAAGCTCACCGTAAGGGCGAGACCAACCAAGGGAATGAGCGCTGCGATGCGCCAGCGGCCGGCCCAGGCATAACTGAACCATGTCTGGAGGATGAGATAGAGCGGGAGGGTGAGTGCCCATGCAATAAGACACAGGGCGAGGGGATCGTGCTCCACGAAAGCAAGCTTGAGAATCTTCATGACGCACCTGCACGGATGGCCGAATTTTCGCGCATCGCGTTTCCTTGACGAAAACCCGAGCGAGCGGCTCTTGTTAGTTGCCGGTGCCCCCGCAAAGGTTCAACGTTACCGAAACATGGCTTCGTCCCGACGCGCGCGCGGGCGTCGCTGGAATACGGAAGCTTGTCTGTTTTCGAGTCATCCTGAGGCTTTCTAGTCATTCTGAGGCGGTCGCCAACGGGTCCGGCCCGACGTGGCCGGCCGATGACAAGCTCCGCGGCCCTCGAAGGATGCGGCCACGACGCCTGAACCATCGCCCTTCGTGGCGGCGCCTTTGGCGCCGCGCCTACAGGGTAACGGAACAGCATCAAAACAGAAAATACCGCTGCGCCATCGGCAGCGTTTCCGCGGGCGCGCAGGTCAGGAGCTCGCCGTCGGCCCGCACTTCGTAGGTCTCCGGATCGACCTCGATGTCCGGCGTGGCATCGTTGTGGATCATGCTCTTCTTGGAGATCTTGCCGCGCGTGTTCTGCACGGCGAACAGCTCTTTCTGGATGCCGAGCTTTTTGCCGAGCCCGAGCTTCACCGCTGCCTTCGACGCAAACACGACCGAGGAGGCCGTGCGGGCGCGGCCATAGGCGCCGAACATCGGCCGATAATGTACCGGCTGCGGTGTCGGGATCGAGGCGTTGGGATCGCCCATCAGGGCGGCGACGATCGAGCCACCCTTGATGATGCAGTCGGGTTTCACGCCGAAGAATGCCGGCGACCACAGCACGAGGTCGGCGAGCTTGCCCTTCTCCACCGAGCCGATGAGCTTCGAAACGCCGTGCGCGATCGCCGGATTGATGGTGTATTTGGCGACGTAGCGCTTGACCCGCGCATTGTCGTTGTCGCCCTTTTCCTGTTTCAGGCGTCCGCGCTGCTTCTTCATCTTGTCCGCGGTCTGCCAGGTGCGGATGATGACTTCGCCGACCCGCCCCATGGCCTGCGAATCCGACGACATCATCGAGAGCGCGCCGATGTCGTGGAGAATGTCTTCCGCCGCGATCGTCTCCTTGCGGATGCGGCTTTCGGCGAATGCGAGATCCTCGGCGATCGACGGATCGAGATGATGGCACACCATCAGCATGTCGAGGTGCTCGTCGATGGTGTTGCGCGTGTAGGGTCGCGTCGGGTTGGTCGAGGACGGCAGCACGTTCTTCAACCCTGCGATCTTGATGATGTCCGGCGCGTGCCCGCCGCCGGCGCCCTCGGTATGCAGGGCATGGATGGTGCGGCCCTTGAACGCCTTAATCGTGTCCTCGACGAAGCCGGATTCGTTGAGCGTGTCGGTGTGGATCATCACCTGGACGTCATAGTCGTCGGCAACCGACAGACAGCAATCGATGGCGGCCGGCGTCGTGCCCCAGTCTTCGTGCAGCTTGAGCGCCCAAGCGCCGGCCTTGATCATTTCTTCCAGCGCCGCCGGGCGCGATGCGTTGCCCTTACCGGCGAAGCCGAGATTGACCGGAAAATCATCCGCCGCCTGGATCATCCGCGCGATGTGCCAGGGACCGGGCGTGCAGGTCGTCGCGAACGTGCCGTGCGCCGGTCCGGTGCCGCCGCCGAGCATCGAGGTAACGCCCGACATCAGCGCCTCGTCGACCTGCTGCGGGCAGATGAAATGGATGTGGGTGTCGAAGCCGCCGGCTGTAAGGATCTTGCCTTCGCCGGCGATCACCTCGGTGCCGGGGCCGATGACGACGGTGACGCCGGGCTGGATATCCGGATTGCCGGCCTTGCCGATGGCGTGAATGTGTCCGTCCTTGAGGCCGACGTCGGCCTTCACGATCCCCCAATGGTCGAGAATGAGCGCGTTGGTGATGACGGTGTCGACGGCGCCCTGTTTGTTGGTGATCTGGCTTTGTCCCATGCCGTCGCGGATCACTTTGCCGCCGCCGAACTTCACCTCGTCGCCGTAGGTGCTAAAATCCTTCTCCACCTCGATGATGAGATCGGTGTCGGCGAGCCGCACGCGGTCGCCGGTTGTTGGACCGAACATGTCGGCATAGACCGACCGGCTCAGATGTGCGGGCATGGTGTCCTCCCGTTGCGTTCAGTAGAACATGATCTGTCCGGAAAACCGGCTTCCACTTTCCGGATCACGTTTTAATCCCCAACGTTATCCCCATTGCGCTGCAGCACCGCGCAGCCGCACGCTTTTGCTTGCATCGCGCCGTCGCTGCGGTATCTTCACTTTCAGATCACTCGCGTTTGGTTCTGCCAGATGAGAGAGGTCGCCAAGGTCAGGTTGGCTTGGTGTGGAGCCGCTACCAGCGTCGCACCAAAAAGCTGATTTGGTCCTGGTCCCAGCCGCGGTAGCAGCGCTGAGAACGTGACGGGCGGGCTTGCGCAAGCTCGCTCGTCATGATTCGTTAAATCTCATTTTTGCAACTTCCCCATGATTTCCTGGCGAAATCCATAAACGGTGCGCGTGCCGGCGAGCGCCACCAGCTTCACCTCGCGCGTCTGGCCGGGCTCGAAGCGCACGGCAGTTCCGGCGGCGATGTCGAGGCGCATGCCGCGGGCTTTCTTGCGGTCGAATTTCAGCGCCGGATTGGTTTCGAAGAAATGATAGTGCGAGCCGACCTGAATCGGCCGGTCGCCGCTGTTCGAGACCGAGAGCGTCACGCCCTTGCGGCCCTTGTTGAGCTCGATGTCGCCTTTTTTGACGAAGAGTTCGCCGGGTATCATTTGCGCCTCACCTGATTGGCTCGTGCACCGTGACGAGCTTGGTGCCGTCCGGAAATGTCGCTTCGACCTGAATTTCGGGGATCATTTCGACGATGCCGTCCATGACCTGCGCGCGCGAAATCACGTGCGCGCCCTTCTCCATCAGTTCGGCGACGGTGCGCCCGTCGCGGGCGCCTTCAAGAATGAAATCGGAGATCAGCGCGATGGCTTCCGGATGGTTCAGCTTGACCCCGCGCTCGAGCCGGCGCCGCGCCACCATCGCCGCCATGGCGATCAAGAGCTTGTCCTTCTCGCGGGGAGTGAGATTCATCAGTCGTCCTTCAGTTCAACCACAGCCGCGGCAGCGGCATATCACTCAATGCGGTCAACACGCCGACGAGATCGCGATGCAGCGCGGCGCCGTCCGGCGCAACCAGCCGCGCGACGGCGAGCCCGTTCCACGCGGAGATGCCGACTTCTCCGGCGAAATCTTTCTCCATCGCGCGGACCGCCGCAACCGCCTTCTCGTCCGCCGGAAGCTTGAGTACGCTGGCGACGGCGACGCTTTCGCCCGCCACAGCGCGCCGCGCCATCCGCTGCGCAATCGCGCCGTCGAGGCGCAGGCTCTCGGCAAATACCAGCGCTCCGCCAACGCGCACGCGCCAGCGGTCGAAGAACTGCCCCTCGACCACCGTTTCGCCCATGGCGGAGCGGCCAAACACGACACTTTCCGCCAAAAGGAGGCTGGAATCGGGCGCTAGATCCGCCTCGATGGTACGCCGCAGCCGGACCTGATCGAAGAGAATGGTCTCCTGCGGCAGCCAGGCAAGCGCGGCTCCGGCGCCGATGTCGAGCTTGACGCCGATGTCGGTATCGGGTCCCAGCGAACGATAGATTTTTTCCGCGGCGGCGGTACTGACGGTCAGCCTGGCGCCGGCCTTGAGCGCGACGTCGATGTCGAAGCGGTCGCCGCCGGCCATGCCGCCCGCAGTATTGATGATGACGGCTTCGAGCGTGCCTTTGTCCGCAACGTTCGGAAAACGAACCCGGAGCGCGCCGGCCTCGTGCACGCGTCGGCGCCGGCTCGCGGCGGTCGCAGCCTCCACCGAGAACGCAATGCGGCCGATGGCGCGGTTGCCGGCAAAAATCTCACTGTGTGCCGGCGCGCTCGCAAACAATTTTCCGCCCCCTGCTACAGCGGCAATCATCGATCGAAACTAGATCGCCATCGCCCGTTTCAGCGCCTCCTCGTCGAGGCCGGCGCGATCGCAGGCGTAGACGATGGCGCCGCGCTCCATCACGGCGAAATGGTCGCCCAGTTCGCGGGCAAAGTCGAGATATTGCTCAACCAGGACGATGGCGATCTTGCCGAGCGAGCGCAAATAAGAAATCGCGCGGCCGATATCCTTGATAATCGACGGCTGAATGCCCTCGGTCGGCTCGTCGAGAAGAAGGAGTCTCGGCCGCATCACCAACGCGCGGCCGATGGCAAGTTGCTGCTGCTGGCCGCCCGAAAGGTCGCCGCCGCGACGGCGCAGCATGTCCTTGAGCACAGGGAACAGCGTGAACACGTCGTCCGGCACGCTGCGATCCTCGCGCTTGAGCGGCGCAAAGCCGGTTCGCAGATTTTCTTCCACTGTCAGCAGCGGAAAGATTTCGCGGCCCTGCGGCACGTATGAGATGCCGCGACGCGCGCGATCGGGCGGCCGCAGCGCGGTAATATCCTGGCCCTCCCAGGTGATGGTGCCGCGGCTGATCCCGTGCTGGCCGGCGAGCGCGTCGAGCAGGCTCGTTTTGCCGACCCCGTTTCTGCCAAGCACGCAGGTTACCTTGCCCGGCTGGGCTTTGAGCGAGACCGCGCGTAGCGCCTGAGCGGCGCCGTAGTGGAGATCGATGGCGTTGACATCGAGCATTAGAATATTCCTTGACGCGTGATCTGTTCCGAAAACCGGCGTCCACGTTTCGGGATCATGTGTTACCGCCCCAGATATACTTCGACGACCCGGTCGTTGGTAGAGACCTGATCGATGGTGCCTTCGGCAAGCACCGAGCCTTCGTGCAGGCACGTGACCTTGACGCCGAGCTCGCGCACGAAGGCCATATCATGTTCGACGACGACGACGGTGCGGTCGCGGTTGATCTCCTTGAGCAGCTCCGCCGTCTGTTGCGTCTCCACGTCGGTCATGCCGGCGACCGGCTCGTCGACCAACAGCAGCTTTGGTTCCTGCGCCAGCAGCATGCCGATTTCGAGCCATTGCCTTTGGCCATGCGACAGGCTGCCGGCCAGGCGATCGCGCACGGCGGTCAGGCGAATGATTTCCAGCAACCTGTCGATGCGGCGGCGTTCGTCCGCGCTTTCCCGCCACCATAGCGTGGCGCGCGCCCGGCGGTCGGACTTAAGCGCAAGCTCGATGTTGTCGTTGACGGTATGGCTTTCAAACACCGTAGGCTTCTGGAACTTGCGGCCGATGCCGAGTTCGGCGATTTCGGCCTCGTCAAGCCGGGTGAGATCGTACGAACCGTCGAACATGACATCGCCGACATCCGGCCGGGTCTTGCCGGTGACGACGTCCATCATCGTGGTCTTGCCGGCTCCGTTCGGGCCGATGATGGCGCGCATTTCGCCGGATTCGATCGCAAAGGAAAGATTGTTGAGCGCCTTGAAACCGTCGAACGAGACCGAGACGCCGTTGAGGTAGAGGAGTGAGGTTGTCAGCGCTTCCATGGCCTGGTGTCATTCCGCGGGCAGCGGCTCCCTTACGCCATCCTCGGCGGCGGCTGACGCCCGGTCGCGCCGCAGCGCGGTCCAATGCCGCATCGTGCCAACGATGCCGCGCGGCAACAGCAACGTCACGCCGATGAACAGGGCTCCCAGCATGAACAGCCAATAGGGTGCAAGGAATCCCGAGGTGAAGAACGTCTTGGCGTAGTTGACAAGAACCGCCCCGATCACCGCGCCGGAGAGCGTGCCGCGGCCGCCGACCGCGACCCAGATCACGGCCTCAATGGAATTGCCGGGCGCAAATTCGCTCGGATTGATGATGCCGACCTGCGGCACGTAGAGAGCGCCGGCGACGCCGGCCATGCAGGCCGACAGCGTGAATACGAAGAGCTTGTAGGATTCCACGCGATAGCCGAGAAATCGCGTGCGCGTTTCGGCATCGCGGATGGCGATCAGCACCTTGCCGAATTTCGACGTGATCAGCGCCCGGCACATGACAAAGGCGAGCATGAGCGCCACGCAGGTGATCGAGAACAGCGCCGTGCGTGTCGTCTCCGCCTGCACGTTGAAGCCGAGGATGTCCTTGAAATCGGTCAGGCCATTGTTGCCGCCGAAGCCGAAATTGTTGCGGAAGAAGCCGAGCATGAGCGCAAAAGTGAGCGCCTGGGTGATGATCGACAGATAGACGCCGGTGACGCGGCTGCGAAATGCGAACCAGCCGAAGACGAAGGCGAGCCCGCCCGGCACCAGCATCACCATGAGCGCGGCGTAGGCGAAATGCTGGAAGCCATACCAATAGAGCGGCAATTCCTTCCAGTTCAGGAACACCATGAAATCCGGCAGTATCGGATCAGCGTAGACGCCGCGGGTCCCGATCTGACGCATGAGATACATGCCCATGGCGTAGCCGCCGAGCGCAAAGAAGGCGCCATGACCGAGCGAGAGGATGCCGCAGAAACCCCAGATCAAGTCGATCGACAGGGCCAACAGCGCATAGCAGGCGTATTTGCCGAACAACGCGACCAGATAGGTCGGAATATGGAAGGCGGACGATTCCGGCAGCGCCAGATTAAGCACAGGCACCGCAATCGCGATGGCGGCAATGACGATCAGGAAGAGGGTCGCGCCGCGATCGAGCGAGCGGATGAGAATGTGCGAGCCCATCGTCAAGCTTCCACGGCCCGGCCCTTGAGGGCGAACATACCCCGCGGCCGTTTCTGGATGAACAGAATGATCAGCACGAGGATCGCAATCTTGCCGAGCACGGCACCGGCATAGGGCTCGAGGAACTTGTTGGCAATGCCGAGTACGAAGGAGCCGACGAGCGTGCCCCAAAGGTTACCGACGCCGCCGAACACCACGACCATGAAGCTGTCGATGATGTAACCCTGACCGAGATTGGGACTGACGTTATCAATCTGCGACAGCGCCACGCCGGCCATGCCGGCGATGCCGGAGCCCAACCCAAAGGTGAGCGCATCGACCCGGCTGGTGCGGATACCCATCGACGCCGCCATCGGACGATTTTGGGTGACGGCGCGCATTTCGAGGCCGAAGCGCGTGTAGCGAAGCAGAGCGAGCAGCGCGATGAACACGGCGAGCGCGAAGCAGACAATCCACAGGCGGTTATACGTGATGGTGATGCCGCCGACGTCGAACGCGCCGCTCATCCACGACGGATTGCCGACCTCACGATTGTTCGGGCCGAACGTGGTGCGCACCGCCTGTTGCAGGATCAGCGAAAGGCCCCATGTCGCGAGCAGTGTTTCCAGCGGTCTGCCGTAAAGGAAGCGGATAATGCAGCGTTCGATCAGGATGCCGATCAAGCCGGCGACCAGAAAAGACAGCGGAATGGCGATGGCCAGCGAATAATCGAACAATGCCGGGTTTCTCGTGCGGATCACCTCCTGCACGACGAAGGTGACGTAGGCGCCGATCATGACCATCTCGCCATGCGCCATATTGATCACACCCATCACGCCGAAGGTGATGGCGAGGCCGATGGCGGCGAGCAGCAGGACCGAGCCGAGAGAAATTCCGTACCAGGCGTTCTGTACCGCGTCCCAGACAACGAGACGACTCTTGATGGTGGCGATCGCAGCGGCCGCACTTTTCACCACGGGCGCCGAAGTGTCCGCCGGCATACTGGACAGCACCCCCAGAGCGTCCTGGTCGCCGCGCTGGCGGAGGGTGTCTACGGCAGCGAGTTTGTCCTCGTCGCCGGCCTTGTCGCTCGACAGGATGATTGCGGCGCGGGCCTCCATGAGTGTGCGCTTGATGCGCGGGTCCTGCTCCCTGGCGATGGCGGTTTCGAGGGCCGGGAGCGCGCTGGCCTGACGCGACTTGAACACCGCCTGAGCGGCGTCGTATCGCACGCCGGGATTATTCGACAGCAGGGTGAGGGCGCCGACAGCAGCATCGATTGCTCCACGCAGCCGATTGTTGACGCGAACGGTGTCAACATCGGCCGGGGCGGCGCCCGCGATCGGTTGCCCGGTGGCGGCGTCGGTCAGCTTGCCGGATTCGCTCTTGATGTAGACCGCCTTGCGTTCGGCGCTGTACATCAACTGGCCATCCTGCAAAGCGCGAATGATGGCTTCGGCGCGCGGACTGCCGCTGGCGGCAACTTCGTGGATGCCCGCTATGGTCTGGCTGAAATCATCGCCGGTGAAATGGGCGAGCGCTTCGTCAAGGGTCGCCGCATGCGCCGTCGCAAAGCCCAGCGCCAGGCTGAAGGCCAATAGAAGAGCAACGAGGCAAGCTCGGCTAAAACGCATCGCAGGTCGCCCGGACCGGAGCTTTATTCGTTCTGGCAGTTCGGATCGGTAGTCTATTTCTTGCTGGCGCATGATCTTTTCCGAAAGCCGGTTTCCACTTTTCGGGATCATACACCGATGCGGGAAGGCGATACGCTGCCTTCCCGCAAGTTCGCTTTCACGGCGTCGTCGCTACGAGGCGCCGCCGCACTTCTTCGTTACGGTGTTGTAGTTGCCGCACTTGAGCGTAACCCAATCTCCGATCAGATCTTTCGATCCGGGCAGGTAAGCCGACCAGGCAGCGCCGGGCACTAGCCCTTTGGTCTTCCACACCACGTCGAACTGGCCGTCGGGGCGAATTTCGCCGATGAAGACCGGCTTAGTGATGTGATGGTTAGGCAGCAACTCCGAGATGCCGCCGGTGAGGTTCGGCGCCTTCGTGCCTGGCAGCGCTTCGATCACCTTGTCCGCATCGGTTGTTTTGACTTTTTCGACCGCCTTCACCCACATGTTGAAGCCGATGTAATGGGCTTCCATTGGATCATTGGTGGTGCGTTTCGGGTTCTTGGTGAACTCGTGCCATTCCTTGATGAAGGCCTCATTCTCGGGCGTCTTGATCGACTCGAAGTAGTTCCAGGCGGCGAGATGGCCGACCAGCGGCTTCGTGTCCAGACCGGCGAGTTCTTCTTCGCCGACCGAGAAGGCCACCACCGGGATGTCGGTCGCCTTGATGCCCTGGTTGCCCAGTTCCTTGTAGAAAGGCACGTTGGCGTCGCCGTTGATCGTGGACACCACCGCCGTCTTTTTGCCGGCCGAGCCGAACGCCTTGATCTTGGAGACTTCGGTCTGCCAGTCGGAGAAGCCGAACGGCGTGTAGTTGATCAGGATGTCCTCCGGCGCGACCTTGAGCACGTCCTTGAGGTAAGCTTCGAGGATCTTGTTGGTCGTGCGCGGATAGACGTAGTCGGTGCCTTCCAGCACCCAGCGCTTCACATTGCCGCCCTCCGCGCTCGCGAGATAATCGACCGCAGGAATCGCCTGTTGGTTCGGCGCGGCGCCGGTGTAGATCACGTTGCGCTCGCTCTCTTCGCCCTCATACTGCACCGGATAGAACAGAAGGCTGTTGAGCTCCTTGAAAACCGGCAGCACGGATTTACGCGACACCGATGTCCAGCAGCCGAACACGACGGCGACCTTGTCCTTGCTGATCAGCTCTCGGGCTTTTTCCGCGAACAACGGCCAGTTCGAGGCCGGATCGACCACCACGGCCTCGAGTTTCTTGCCGAGCACGCCGCCCTTCTTGTTCTGCTCGTCGATGAGCATGAGCACCACATCCTTCAGCGTCGTCTCGCTGATGGCCATGGTGCCGGATAATGAGTGGAGAATTCCCACCTTGATCGTTTCCTGGGCTTGGGCGGGCAACGCCGCCGTCATGCCAAGGGCAAGACCCGCCGCGGCAGCAAGCCAGCGGCGGCCCCACGGTCGCTGAGCGACCGCGCCAATGGAGTTGAGCATCGCGATTTCCTCTGTTAGACGCGCGCGATCGGCCCGGCGCCGTCGCGGCCACGTAAATCGCAAGGAGCGTGCCAAATCATCACAGACGTTAAAACATTGGTTTCGCTGCGGAATTTGCAAATGCTGCGAGACTGAAACGGATGCCTCGCCCATTTTGAATCCGATTCCTTCCGTATCTCAGCCTATTTTTTAGGCGACCGTCACAAAAATGGCTAAAACCTCATGCTGAAATATTGGGCAAATAACGCGGTCCCGTACCTGTTTGACGTGGCTGCCTCCGCTGCGCTTCGATGCGGCCAATGAGGCACCATGGCCAATCTGCTTAGCCGCCGGCAATTCACGATCGAATGGGGACACTGCGACCCGGCTGGCATCGTGTTCAACAGCCGCTTTTTTGAATTCTTCGATTGGGGCACATGGGTGCTGTTCGAGACGGCCCTCGGCGTTAAGCCGGCCGAGCTTGCCGGCGCATTCGGGATCACAGGCATTCCACTGGTCGACGCCAGTGCGCGTTTTTTGGCTCCAGCGCGGTTCGGAGACATTGTCGAGCTGACGTCGCAGGTCAAAGAGTTCCGCCGCTCAAGCTTCGATGTCGAGCACCGCCTGATCGTGCGCGGCGCGCTCGCGGTCGAGGGCGGTGAGACGCGTGTGTGGGCAACACGCGATGCCACCGATCCATCCCGGATCAAGGCGACGCCTGTTCCCGAGGAAGTCATCGCGCGTTTTCAGACGCAGTGATTTCGTTATGCGCGTCCGATTTGAACAGGGTGGCGGATACTGTTATTAGAGTGGCTATAAACAGAACAAGCCGTCGATAGGTCCATGGCGCGCATTCTTCAGCTCACGCTCAATGGCCGCGCACGCGACGATGCGATTTCTGAAAATGTTTTATTGCTGGACTATTTGCGGGAAATCGTCGGTCTGACCGGAACGAAAACGGGCTGCGACGGCGGCGAGTGCGGCGCCTGCACAGTGCTTGTCGACGATCAGCCGCGCCTGTCCTGTCTCACACTTGCAGCGACGATCGACGGGCGACGCGTCGACACGATTGAGTCGCTCGTGAGCGACGGCCGCCTGTCCGCCGTGCAGCGCGGATTTCATGAGAAGCTCGGCTCGCAATGCGGATACTGCACACCGGGATTCATCATGGCGTCCGCCGGGCTCTTGCGGCGCAATCCGCGACCAAGCGCGGACGAGATCCGTGAGGCGCTTGGCAGCAACATCTGCCGTTGTACCGGTTATGTAAAGATCATCGAAGCGGTGATCTACGCGGCCGATCTCCACGCCGCGGGTGCCTCGCCGTGAACGAGATCATGCCGACGCATACGATCGGTGACTACGTGCCGTTGGTGGACGGGCCGGAAAAGGTTTCGGGTCGAGCTAAATATACAGCGGATTTGATCACGCCGGAAATGCTCGCCGGACGCATTTTGCGGAGTCCTTATTCGCACGCGGAAATATTGGAGGTGGATGTCTCCGAAGCGGTGAAGCTGCCGGGCGTGAAGGCCGTCGTCACCGGCGCTGACTGCGACAAGGGCTTTGGTGTACTTCCGATCGCGCGCACCGAGCATCCGCTGGCGCGTGATCGAGTGCGCTATTGCGGCGAACCGGTCGCCGCCGTCGCGGCAATCGACGACGCGACCGCAAAGGAAGCGCTCAAGCGCATCGTACTGAAAGTTCGCGAGCTTCCCGCCTACCACACCGTGCGCGCCGCGATGGCGCCTGACGCCATCGATCTTCACGAGCGCCGCCCGAAAAACGTCGAACGCGATGTCTATTTCGAGCTGGGCGACGTTGAAACCGCCTTCGCTGCGTCAGACCTTGTGCGCGAGGGGATCTACAATTGCCCCGAGGTTTGTCAGAACCAGATGGAAATGCACGCGGCGGTCGCCGACTACGATGCGGAGCGCGACCGCATCACCGTGCATGCCTCAACACAGGTGCCCTATTACGTGCACCTCATGCTGTCGCAAATCCTCGGCATGGATATGTCGCGCATCCGCGTGATCAAACCATATGTCGGGGGTGGCTTCGGGTGTCGCACCGAAACGCTCAACGTCGAGCTGATCACGGCGCTCCTGGCGCGCAAGGCCGGCGGTTGCGTCCGCACAATAGTCAACCGCGAAGAGACCTTTATCACCCATCGCGGCCGGCCTGAAACAGATATCCGGCTCAAGCTTGGCATGAACAAGGATGGCCGCATCACCGCTGTCGAATGCGAATGCTTCCAGCGCGGCGGCGCTCATTCTGGCTACGGTGTCGTCACCATTCTTTATGCCGGGTCGATGCTCTATGCGATCTACGACCTGCACAACGTGAAATACGCGGGCAAACGCGTGCTGACCAACACGCCGCCATGTGGCGCCTTTCGCGGCCACGGCACCGTCGACGTCCGTTTCGCGTTCGAAAGCCTGCTCGACGACATGGCCCGGACGCTCGGCATCGATCCGTTTGCCGTGCGCCGCGCCAATCTCCTGCCAAGCGCCCCGACGTTTACCGACAACGATCTCATGGTGAACAGCTACGGCTTGCCCGAATGTCTCGATTGGGTTGAACGCGAGAGCGGCTGGAAGACCCGCCAGGGCAAGCTCTCGCGCGGCAAAGGTCTTGGCATGGCGTGCTCACACTACATCAGCGGCGCGTCGAAGCCGGTGAACTGGACCGGCGAGCCGCATGCGACGGTCAAGCTCAAGCTCGATTTCGACGGCTCGATCGTGCTCCTGACCGGCGCCGCCGATATCGGCCAGGGCTCGTCGACGGTTCTCGTCCAAAGCGTCGCCGAGGTGCTTGGCCTCGATCTCTCCCGCATCCGCATCATCACCGGCGACAGCGACGTGGTGCCGAAGGACAACGGCTCTTATTCCTCGCGGGTCACCTTCCTTGTCGGCAACGCTGCGATCGACGCCGCAAATAATCTCAAGGCGGTCCTGGTTGCCGCGGCGGCGCGCAAACTCGAAGCAAAGCCCGACGAGATCGAATGTCTCGGCGAGCTTTATCGCGCCGGTGCACAGGACAAGGGCCTGACGTTCAACGAGGTCGTCACCGAAGCGCTGAAAGGCACCGGCACGATCACGGTGACCGGCAACTATTCGACCATCCCCGCATCCCACGGCGGCAAGAAATATCGCGGTGCCGCGATCGGCGGGACGATGGGCTACAGCTATTCGGCCCAGGTGGTCGAAGTCACTGTCGACGAGGACACCGGCGTCGTGACCGTGGACAAAGTCTGGGTCGCGCACGATTGCGGCAAGGCGCTCAACCGGCTGTCGGTCGAGGGCCAGGTGCAAGGCTCGGTGTGGATGGGCATGGGCCAGGCGATGAGTGAGGAGACCGCCTATCACGACGGCCTCCTGCTGACCGCCAACATGCTCGATTACCGCGTGCCGACGATCCAGGATTCCCCGCCGATCGAAGTCGGTATCGTCGAAAGCAACGACCCACACGGGCCATTCGGCGCGAAGGAGGCCGGTGAGGGCTCGCTGGCGGCGTTCCTGCCGGCGCTCACCAACGCGATCGCTGACGCCATCGGGCTCCGCTTCAACGATCTGCCGGTGACGCCCGATCGCGTGTTTGCCGCCATTGAGAAGAAGGCGCGGGGCCGCAAGTCCAATGGCGGCGCTGCGTAATGGATACGCTGCCGTCCTTCGACCTCGTCCGCCCGCGGACGCTTGACGAGTTGATCGCGGCGCGCGCGGCGCATCCCGGCAGCCGTCTTCTTGGCGGCGGCACCGATCTCATGGTGAACATCCGGCGCGGTATTGTTGCGCCGCCGGTGCTTATCGATATCAACGGCGTCACCGAGCTGCGCGGCATCAATGCGGATGCACCCGCGCTCGAAATCGGTTCAGCGGTGACGCTTTCCGAGCTCGCCGCACATTCCGGCGTGTCGCAGTATTATCCGGCCGTGGCGCAAGCGGCCGGCCATATCGCCGGGCCAACCCATCGCAACATGGGAACGGTAGGCGGCAATATCGCACTCGACACCCGCTGCATCTTTTACAATCAGAGCGAATGGTGGCGCGAGGCCAATCATCACTGTCTCAAAACCACCGGCGAGATATGCCACGTCGCGCCAAAGAGCCGCGGCGTGTGTTTCGCCACGTTCAGCGGCGATCTCGCGCCGGCGCTGCTCACGCTCGACGCCACGATCGACATCGCGGGCCCGTCGGGCCGGCGCAGCATGCCGCTTGCCGATCTCTATATTGGTTATGCGCGCCAGGACGAGCCGGTGACGGAGACCCGCGGCGACGGCAAATATTTCCTGTCGCTGCGGCCCGGTGAGGTCGTCAGTTCGGTGCGGGTACGCAACACGCCCGGGCTTCGCTCCGCTTACGACAAGATCCGCATCCGCCGGTCCATCGAATATCCGGTGACCGGCGTTGCCGTGGCGTTGCGGCGCGAGGGCGACAAGCTCGCCGATCTGCGGGTCGCTTTTACCGGCACCAATCCGCGGCCGGTGCGGCTTGCCGGCACCGCCGACCTTTGCGGCGGCGCGCTCGACGCGCGCGTATTCGCCGGGCTCGAGGCTTTGGTGCGCGATCAGATCATGGCCATGAAAACGACGTTCACGCCGGGCCACTACCGCCGTCGCGTCGCCGGCGTCTTGGCCCGGCGGCTAGTTCAGCGGTTGTTTGATTCGTAGACGTCTATCGCGTTTCCAATTCCCTTAGTTTGAACCTTTGAATCTTTCCGGTCGCGGTGCGCGGCAGGTCGGGCCGGATATCGATCCAGCGCGGGTATTTCCACGGTCCGGCGGATTGCTTGACGTGCACCCGCAGCGTCTCGATCAATTGTTCGTCCACCGCATAACCGTCGCGCAGCACGATGAAGGCCTTCGGCTTGATCAGTCCGTCGGCATCCTCCTTGCCGATGACGGCGGCTTCGAGCACGGCCTCGTGCGTGACGAGCGCGGCCTCGACTTCAAACGGCGACACCCACATGCCGCTCACCTTGAACATGTCGTCGGTGCGCCCGCAGTAGTGATAGTATCCGTCCGCGTCGCGGAAAAATTTATCGCCCGTATAGGTCCATTCGCCGGCAAAGGTGCGCCGGCTTTTGGCGCGCTGGTTCCAGTAACCTTCCCCCGCAGTCGGGCCCCTCACTATGAGTTCGCCGATCTCGCCGCTGGCGATTTCGCCCCCCTGCTCGTCGATAATCTTTAACTCGTATCCGGGCACCGCCTTGCCGGTAGTGCCCACGCGCACATCGCCGGGCTGATTGCTGAGGAAAGTCTGAAACATTTCGGTCGAGCCGATGCCGTCAAGGATATCGACGCCAGCGGTTGCCCGCCAGCGTTCGCCGAGATGGTTTGGCAGCGACTCGCCGGCAGAGACAGCAAGCCGCAGGCGATCCGAGCCCGCACCGCGCGCCATGTCTTTGTGCGCGAGCATCGACGCATAGAGTGTGGGCACGCCGTAAAAGATCGTCGGCCGGTGACGGCGCATGCTCTCGAATACCGCGTCCGGCGTCGGCCGCTGCGACAGCAGCACCGTGGTCGCGCCAACCGACATCGGGAATGCCATGGCGTTACCCATGCCGTAGGAGAAGAACAGTTTTGCGGCCGAAAACACCACGTCGTCTTCACGAATGCCGATCACGCGCCGGCCCATCAGGCGCGCCGCCGCCATCAGCGTCGTGTGCACATGCTTGACGCCCTTGGGTTCGCCGGTCGAGCCGGAGGTGTACATCCAGAACGCGACTTCGTCCGAAAGCGTCGGCGCCTGGAACAGCGTTGACTGTCCGCGCGCGACAAGATCGGCGAAATCATGCACGTCGCGGCCGGCAAACGCCGCGTGATCGTCCGCGCCGCCATTGACGAGAATGATTGTCTGCAGCCGCGATAGACGATCGAGAACCGGGTGGAGCGTTTTGGCAAGCGGCGCGACGACGACGATGGCCGACGCCCGGCTGTCGTTCAGGATGTAGGAATACTGCTCCGCCGTGAGTAACGTGTTGAGCGGAAGCACCACGATTCCGGCACGCACGCCGCCCCAGAACGCAACCGGAAAGTCGACGGTGTCGTAAAGAAGCAGGGCAATCCGTTCTTCAGGCCGCAGCCCCAGACCCTTCAGGGCTGCCGCAAAGCGGCAACTGCGCGCCTGCAATTCGCCGTAAGTGAGCGAGCGGTCGGCATCGATGAAGGCGGTTTTTTCGCCGAGACCGCGCGCCACCGGGGCATCAACGAAATCCGCAACAGCATTGTACGGCTTGCGTTGTAGCAGGTCGTCCAGCATCGAACCGCTCCCCTCATCGCCACGATTCGCACCGCCGCACCAAGTCACGGACACCGTCATTTGTAGGTGTTGTTTGGTACGTCCGGGCCGGTGTTGCGCCGCACATGATAAGCGTTCAACGCGCGCTGACCAACGGGGAGCTCAAACGCCTTCCGCAGCCGGTTTTGTCCCGGCGGTCGCCCAAATTGTCCCAGCGGCATCCCGGTGGTGCCGGCCACGTCGAACGATAATGGGGGTGGAAGGGTCCTTACCGGCGCGTCGGGAACAGAGCTGCCGGGAAATCCGCAGCGTAGCGGCGGCCTCGTTCTCGCGGCCGGTTGTCCGGATGGGGAGCGGAATCCGGTTCGACGGCTCTGCGATAAAGATGCCAGGTCGCATGGCCGAGCACCGGCATGACCACCGTGAGACCCAGGAAGAACGGCAGCGAACCGACGACCAGCAATGCGGCGACGATGAAACCCCACAACGCCATCGTCAGGGGGTTGGCGATGACGACACGGATCGAAGTGAACAGCGCGACCGCTGCGCCAACGTCACGATCGAGCAACAGGGGAAAGGAGACGGCGCCGATCGTGAGCGCCAGTACGGCGAACAGGAAGCCGACGCCAGTGCCGACGACAATCAGATGCCATCCCGCAGATGTCGTGAATACGTCGTTGACGAATTGGCCGATCGAGGCCGGCGCCGCGTAACCGAAATAGGCGACGTAGATCGCTTGCGCGACTGCGAGCCAAATCAAGAAGATCGTCATGAGCAGCAAGCCGAGCGCCAGGATGGCGCCGCGCGACGGCGAGTACAGGACATCGAAGGCGTGGCTGGAGGACGTATCGAGCCCGGCCTCCCGGCGCCGGCTCAGCTCATAGAGCCCGATCGCCGCGAACGGCCCGATAAGAGCGAAACCGGCGGCTAGCGGGAATGCAAGCGGGAGCATTGAGTAACCTGAGGCGAGCGACACCAGCCACAAGCCGAGCAAAGGATAAACCAGGCAGAGGAACACGGCGTGACTCGGCATCGCGGAGAAATCATCGAGACCGCGGGCGAGGGCCTGCAACAAATCCGCCGGCGCGATGCGGCGGACGGCCGGATAAACGGGGCGCGCACTGGCGCCGACGAGGAGATGTGAAGAAGCCATCGAGAGCCTCCCTGAATCTTACCTTTTTAGACCCATGTCTGCGGCGGCGCTTCTGCGGCGGCGCTGAACGCACGGCGCGAGATTTTCTGGCTCGGCACATCATCGCAGTGTCAACATGCCTGCGCCACAGATGAACCCCGCAATGCGTCGCTCGTTTGTTCACAAAGCAGTGTCTACCATTTGAGGGTTGGTAAATGGTGCAGCGCAGCGACGACAAAAAATGGTCGCCAGTGTGATGAGCACGGGCAAAAACCAAGGGCGCCGGGTTGCTCCGGCGCCCTGATCAATTCGACGAGAGGAGTTGCTTGCGACTTAGAATATTGCGGAGAACGCCCAGTAGAGCGTGCCGGAAATTATCATGGCCGCGGGCAATGTCAGCACCCAGGCCAGCGCGATATTGCGCACCGTCGAGAGCTGAAGTCCGGAACCGTTTGCCGCCATGGTGCCGGCGATGCCAGAAGACAGCACGTGGGTGGTCGACACCGGCAGTCCGTAAATGTCGGCTGCGGCGATCGTTGCGGCCGCGGTGATCTCGGCACACGCTCCCTGGGCGTAGGTCAGATGCGTCTTGCCGATTTTCTCGCCGACCGTGACGACTATGCGTTTCCAGCCAATCATCGTCCCAAGACCGAGCGCAATCGCCACGGCGATCTTGACCCAGTTCGGGATGAACTTGGTCGCAGCGTCGAGCGAAAGCTTGTAGGCGTTTAGCGTTTTGATCTGGTCCGATTCAAGGTCGCTCTCCTCGTCTTTCATGAGGAGGCGGATGGCCTCTGACGCTAGATACATATCGTTGCGGGCGTTGCCGACCGAATCCACCGGCATCTTGGCCAGCGATCCGTATTTGGTGACCTCGTCAGAAATATCGCGCACCAGCAGAGCCAACGCCGGATAGGTTCCTTCGTTCAGGCTGTGAGTTGAGACGTAAGCGGTCACCGCCGGACGTGGATTGCCGAGGGCATTGTATCCCGACGCCTTATGCTCGATCACAGCGCTCGCAGCTTGCGACCTCGACGCGAAGATCTGCAGTTGGCCCTCGGGCAAGGCGCGATTGAGCGCGTACGCCGTCGGGACGGTGCCGATCAGGATCAGCATGATCAGGCCCATGCCCTTCTGACCGTCATTCGAGCCGTGGAAAAAGCTGACCAGCGTACAAGTGAGAATGAGGATACCGCGGATCCACCATGGCGGCGGTTGATCGCCCTTCGGCTCGGCATACAACGCCGGCACGCGGATGAGGGACTTCAGGAGCAACAACAAGGCGGCCGCAAGCGCGAAGCCGAACAAAGGAGACAGGAGCAAAGCTTCGCCGACTTCCTTGGCTTTCGACCAGTCGACGCCCGACGTGCCGCCGCGACCGTGCAGCAATGCGTTGGTCACGCCGACGCCGATGATCGAGCCGATCAGGGTATGCGAACTCGAAGCCGGCAGGCCGAACCCCCAGGTGCCGAGATTCCAAATGATGGCTGCGATCAGGAGCGCGAAGACCATTGCGAAACCGGCGCTGCTGCCGACCTGCAAGATCAACTCGACAGGAAGCAGCGAGATGATGCCGAAGGCAACAGCGCCCGATGACGCCAAAACCCCCAGGAGATTAAACGCACCCGACCAGACCACCGCGATGTTGGCCGGCAGCGAACGCGTATAGATGACGGTCGCCACGGCGTTTGCGGTATCGTGAAAGCCGTTGACGAACTCGAAACCGAGCGCGATCAGCAGCGCCACGAAGAGCAGCAGGAAGGGCGCGTAGCTCGTAACCTTCGCGCCGCTGGCATCGATGTCGGAATAGATGCTGTAGGCGACGTACAGCAGAACAGCCGCGATGACGCCCCCAAAGATGATGCCAGTCAGCGGGTTAACGGCGCCGGTGAGATCCGGCCCTTTACGGGCAGCGGGTTCGATCGAACCGGGTAGAACAGCAACGTCACTCATGAGGCCCCTCATTGCTCAATAGGGGCTAATCTTTGCGCGGGCTATGTGACAGTTAGATGAAAATGGTCTTTCAGTCAGGTCACAGGCTGATGTGCAAAGCCGGCTCGATACTAGGCCGCCTTCTGGCAGAAATAATCGATCACTGACCACAACGGCTTGGGCCGGTAGAATTCGTCCAAAGGCAGCGGGCGGTTGATAAGTCCGTCCGCCCGCTTATTCCACATAGGCATCCATGTATAGCTGTCGGTAATGCCCCACGTGGCGATCACGGAAGGCCGCACTGCGGCAAAAATAGTATTGAGGAAATCATAGGCGCGCTCGGCGACGAGGGCATCGCGTATAGTGGCCGGTCCGGGAAAATCCTTGTCGATAACGTCGAGCTCGGTGACATGAACCGACAAACCAAGCGATCTGACTTCAGAAACGAACTTGTACAAGCCGTCTTCATCGATCTGATACTTGCCCTGGATGTGGCCCTGCAATCCAACACCGTGAAGCGGTACGCCCCGCGCGAGCAAATCGCGGACGAGCGTTAGAAGGGCTTGTCGCCGGACCGCAAATCCTTCGCCGACGCACTCGATATCGTATTCGTTGATCACCAGTTCGGCCGCCGGGTCGACCTGGTGCGCTAGGCGAAATGCCATATCGATATATTTCGGGCCAAGATATTGCAGCCAGATTGAGGGGCGCAACGCGCCAACTACGCCTTTGGTATCGTCGATCGGCTCGTTGACCACGTGCCAGGTTTTGATTTTGCCCCGATACCGCGAGATAACTCTTTCAATGTGGTTTGTGACCTCGCGCTCGGCTTCGGCGGCCCCGCGAATCTCCGTCGTCCAACTCGGCATGGCGCCGTACCAGACCAGCGTATGACCGCGCATGGTCATTTCGTTTGCTTCGGCAAAAGCAAGTACTTTGTCGGGGAAATCGAAATTGAACTGATTACGACTTGGGCGCAAATAGTCCCAGACCAGTCCGTATTCCGGCGTCACTTGCTGGCAATAGCTCTCCATTGCACGGCGGTACGCGGGTACTTTTTGCAATGGATCGAGGTTGACGCATGCGCCGTAGGGAATGCGACGGTTCGGGCGAAATGCCGAGGTGGTGTCGGGATTGCTGGCATCAGAGCGACTCGCGCTGAAAGCTCCGCCCGCCAGCACTCCGATCAAACCCGCGCTGCTTAACATCGCTTGTCGGCGTGATAGCGTATGCTTCCGAATGATCATGGCCTAACCGCGCATTCCTGGCGTGCGCACATCTGACCCGCGAAGGTACAATTGCGCTAGCGCCTTGCTAGCGATCACAAGGCCGCAGATTAGGCGGTGCCGGCTTTTGGAAATGTCGAGCAACCAACACATGATCATATAGCTTGCGATGCCGCTGGGGACCAGAATGGCGAGCGCGATCTTGTCGGAAGGAGCGGCCGCGAGGTCCAGGCTTCTGACCACGATCGCCATGACAACTGAGGCAATCAGAACTTTGGTCAGCCGACGATAAGGCGTCGGAATGGGGAAGGCCCATCGGGTCAACAGTAGCGCACCGCTCAAGCCGAAGAGTTCAGCTGCTAGCCGCCCCCACGCCGCGCCCACCGACCCAAAATGCTGGATCAGCAGATAGCTTACAACCGCATTGAAGGCCAGGACCGAACCAGTGTTCCATAGATAGAACGAGTTGCGACCAGATAGCAGAAAGCTTATGTGCAGATACTGATAAGCCATGATCTGGAAGGTGCATGCCACCGCCACGATTGGCATGACTGCAATTGCCGTGCTTCTGAAATCAGGGCCAAGGATCACGTTGGCGAGATGAGTCGCCAAGATCGCAAAGCCCAGACAGGCCGGAATGGTCCCCGCAAGAAGGAATTCGAAACATTCGGCGAGATGCGAGCGGACGGCGTCAGCGCCTCTGTTGGCGTGAATCTGGACCGCGAGCGGGAAAAACGCTGCCGCTGCGCTGATGGCCGGAATAATCAGCGCCTGCCGAACGAGGTCGACGCCGGCGCTATACTGTCCAGCTTGAGCCGATCCGACGAGATGGGCGATAATGAAGCGGTCGATCACACCCGACAAAGCCAAAAGCGTAAGCGACACGGTAAGTGGAATTCCGGCCTTGGCCATACCGATGAGCCGCGCGCTGTCGTATCGAATGAGGGTGCCCTCCCACGCGTCGCGGGTAAAGGCGAACGTAGCTATTAGATAAGCAAGCGCCGACGACGTGAGCAGCAACACGCCGGAATGGCCCACTACCGTGAACGCAACGCCGAACGCGGAGACCAAAACTGCCCGTACGATCGTCGCCTTCATCACGGTGAACGCCTGCATCCGTGCGCGCAATAATTCCTGGCTGGTCTCGAAAAAGCCGATCGCAAGCGCGAGCCCAGCAGCTGCCGAAGCTGGAAGGCTCGTAAGACCGATTAACGGTGCCCCGGCATATGCGATGGGCGCCAACAGGCACGACAAAACAAGCCCCGGCACGACAATGCCACGCACGTCGGTCCCGTCGCCGCGTGCCTGTTCCCGCATGATGGGAAGCCGCAACCAGCTGATCATGAATGTGCTGGCTATTTGAGCAAAGCCGAAGCCGAGCACATAGGTGCCGAACTCGGTCGGCGCGAGCAATCGTGTAAACACGATAACATTGAGGAGACCGAACGCCGCCGAAAAAACGTTGGCAGCAAAATTTATCGCAGTTTGACCTAACAGCATCTTATGTCTTCGGCGAAGGCTGCCTGCGACGGCGAGCCAGCGCCTCATTCCTAGTGCAGTTGCACATCAAGCTGTCGCTCCGAGGTGCCCGTTGACTGGGGGCTGGCCGCCGGCTCGACTTGACGTAGTTGCGATCCAACGGCGTCACGGATGATGGAAACCGGCGTGCGCGAAAAGGACTCGATGCATAACGCCACTTTGGACCCCGTCGTATTGTTCACCATTGCCACGACTGCGGCGGAATCAAGTGGGACGTCGTCCCAATATGCGTTAGCTAGACTTTTGGTCGTGATCTCGTGCTGCGCCAGGTGCCGCTGTGAGTTTCGAACGAAATGGCCGTAAAGGAGATACTCGGAAAAGCAGCGGGTGCTGCAGAGGGCGTGTGCCCAGCTCTTTTCCGTGGTGCTTTCGATAGCGCGAGTCATATCCCGTACGGCGCCCTTGTCCCAAATCAGCAAATTGCCGACGTAATCGTCGGCAGGGAAAGTGGTCGGCTCTTCCCGACCGAGAAGACGATCGCAATTGCGAGTCCAGGTTCCGTGTAATGGCGCCTCAGCGGAGATCGCGGCAGGCTCCATGTAGAGAGGCGTCTTCTCGCCGCTCGCGTAGGCTTTTAAGTCGAAAGGTTGAACAAACACGTTATCCGAGTCGATGAAACAGAATCTCTGTTCTGGGGATTGCAAGGCGACGGCGATCTTGAGGATCTGTTGAATATGCCAACCGTGGACCGGCTTCGTTCGAAAGGACCACCAAACTCTGCGGCCATTGCGTAGCACCGAAGGTATTAGTTTGAGCCAACGAGGCAACAATTGCGAGCAGGGAACAACAACGCGATAATCCCGGCTGAATTGGTTGAAAAGCGACATGTCGTCGTCATTGACGACAATATAATGTCTCTTGTAGCCCTTAAGGTGGCGCTCAATGCTCTCGCAAAGTAGGGCAAACCGCTCGATGTCGCTGCGGTGACTTGGTGTGACGAGCGCAACGTCGCGTTCCATCGCTGTTCCTTTTGATTTGCGCCGTCTTAGCCTCGCGCCGCAAGGCGACACATACGGTCTGCACCGCCGGAAGGTTAGAGAGTTGACCTGCGACTTCAACGCGGTTGTGCAACGTTGGTTAACTTATGAACGTTTCTCGGCAGGTGTTTGCGCGTTAAGTGCTGTACCAGCCCGCGAAGGAAGAGATAGACTAGGCGCGGCCTGAGAATGCTGTCGGGATATAAAAATGCACCGATGGCCACATGCCTAAAGAACCTGGTCGCCTGGTCCTGAACATATTCGTTGCGGGCTCCAGTCCAAAATGCGTCGATCTCCGCAAGCCGCCGTCGCCGCCTAAACTCGGTAGGGGAAAATTTGCGTCGAATCACCGCGTTCGAAAATACCGCGTTGATTGCCGCGAAATTCGCGCGCATTGGCGAGTTTCGTAATCGATAGTTTGCGCTGCTGAAACTCTGCCGGTACTGAAGAACGACATCGTCGGGCATGGCTGTGAAATCGCCAAGTACAGCGAGTCGGCACCAGAATTCCCAATCTTCTCCGAGCTTGAGCGCCGGGCTGAAGCCCCCCACCGCGCGGGCAGCCTCGGTCCTAAGACATATGGCGCCGCAAACGATGAAGTTCTTGGCAATCAGATTACGCAAGGTGTCGCCGTTAGGAAACGTTTTCCAGCGGAGGTCCGCCCGCGTCGAAAGCTCAGAACCGTCCTCTCCAATCCTGATGTGATGCGCAAAGCAGGCGACGTGTTGGGACATCTGATCGAGAGTCGCGACCATGCGGAACAGCGCACATCGAAGCAGAATGTCGTCCGCGTCGAGAAAAAAAATGTATGGCGCATGCGCCAGTGCAAGCCCGGAATTTCTCGCCGCGCTGACACCGCTATTCTCTTGGCGACGTACAATCAGCCGACGGTCGGAAACGGCAGCCAAAATCTCCGGCGTCGTGTCGGTTGAGCCGTCGTCCACAACGATGAGTTCGATGTTCTCAAGGCTCTGCGCGAGAACGCTCTCCACCGTCGATCGAACGAACTTTTCGGCATTGTACGCGGCGATGACGACAGTCACTCTGGGAGGCATCGAATTGTCCGCGGTCGACTTGACTTCAGGACCACGAAGGCCGCCGTCTTTAGTCCCGGGGCTCTCCAGACCGATACTTCCAGCCCGATTCCGGCCGTCATGTGTTTGCGATTCACTCATCTTGAGTTGGCCCGGCCGCGAATAAGATCAAGGCTTTCAGCAACGGTCGTGAGAATACATCCGGACCTGGTCGCGCTGCCGACCGCCCACTCGAGCAAATCGGGGGACACCCCGTATTTGCTCGGGGGTTCCGCCACGTCATGGCTGTAGAAAATCAGCCATCCGCAAGTTTGTGTCGTCTCGGCGATCAGTTCGACTATCTTCGCGTAATCAATGGACGCATCCTGCAAAGGCCAGGCATCGAGCGCCCCGAGGTCCGCTATTCCGCTATTGATGCCCGCATGCCCCGAGCGGCAAGATTCGAAGCGACCCTCGAGATAACGTTTGATTCGGATTGAAAGGTCACCGTACGGATAGGCGAAATTTCGCACAACGATATCGGCGCTGATCGTCTTCAGGATCGTCCGGTTGTGCTCAAGCTCCCAGCCGAGTTCTCCAAGACTAATGTGCCGGATCGCCGGATGGGAATAGGTGTGGCATCCAATTTCGTGGCCATTCGCCCATACCGTTCTGAGTTGGTCGATCGATGCGCGCGGCGGCTCGTCAGGGCCGGTCGTGCCGCAACCGCTGCCCGCCACAAAAAAAGTTCCCCGAGCACCATGCCGCTCAAGGATACGCGCTCCGAGCTCGCAAGCCGATGCGGGAACGTCATCAAACGTGAACGACACCATCGGCGGTACGTCGCTCAAGGCCATCACCTTGCTACGGCTTTGGCGCGCCAGGAATCGCGACGCCATCCCCGTGACCCTCTCCGGGAGGGAGCCGCTATTCGGGTCCTGTGTTTGATGCGCTAGCATGGTGCTATCGGTATTCCTCGTAAAGAATGCCGAACTCCGCGGCGATGCGCCCGCTTCCGCGCGCGGCCAGTATCAAACTGCGCATGATACCGGGACGCCCGCCAAACGCCGCGATCGGCAAAAACAAAGCGCCGGAACCGATCAGGCCGAGACCCTTGCACCAACGGCGCACGGCACCAGGGACGGTGCCGGCGAACTTACGTTCGACGCGGGTTGCGCCGGTACCCTTGCGGAACATTCGGCGCAACAAATAACCCACGGTGGTCCGCGAACGGGGTGTGGTCTCGAACACGTGCGCCTCGTCGGCCCATGCGAAGCTGCGTCCGTCTCTGCGGCAACGGTAGAAGAATTCTTCGTCGCCGCCGCCGGTAAACGCATAATCGTGCCGGAACGGTTCGTCGAGATAATGCTCGAGCGTGGTGCGCCGTATCAGCATGCTTCCGGTACCGTAGATCATGGACACGGGCCCCGTAGCGTAGCGCTGCGGTGCATAGAGGCCGCTCTTCGCAAGCCAGTGATCGGGATTGTCGAAGACGGGAAATACCGGGCCGCCGGCGATCTCAACATTGTATTCACGCGCGACCCGGACTAATTCGGTGAGCCAGTTTGCGTCGGGGTATTCGTCGTCGTCGAGAACGGCGACGTAGTCGGGGGCCGGCATCGAATGGCAGGCATTTGCGAAGGCCTGGTTGTATGCGTAGGTGTGGCCGCGGCGCGTTTCAACGTAGGACCGGAGCGGGAAACGGAAAGTCGGCGCTATCTCTTCCACAACCGTCGCGCCGGCGAGTGTTTCCGCATCGTTGTCGATGACGATGACACTCAGTTTACCGGCGTAGTTCAATTGCTCTATATAGGCCAGCAGTTTGCGCAGCCCCGCCGGGCGGCGGAACGTCGGCACGCACAAACACACAGAGGGCGCGGAATGTTCGGTCATGGCGCAGGGTTGCTCCACATTTCGCTTACTTGCTTTTGGCCTGATCCCAAGCCGGTTTGTTGGCTTGTCCGGTCCGCGTGAGCAGCAGAAACAGCGCGTGCGGGTTGGTCAGCAGATAGCGACCGGTGAGGCGACGCGGTTCAAGATAGATCCGATAGGCCCATTCTAGTCCGACGCTCTGCATCCATTCCGGCGCGCGGGTGTTCCGTCCCGACAAGAAATCGAACAAACCGCCGGAGGTCTTGATCAGCCCCACGGCGCGCAGACGGTCGCGGTGGCGGACGGCGAACGATTGCTCGGCAGGCGCCCCAAGACCGAGCCACAAAATGTCCGGACGAGCCCGATTGATCGTCTCAATGATTCGATCTTCGTCTCCCTGCCGGCGCAAATATCCGCCGTCGTGGCCAACGATATCGAGATCGGGATAAAGCGATTGCACGCGCTGTACGGCCTGGTTCACCACAGCCTTGGCCGCGCCAAGAAGAAACATGCGCGCGCCGCTTCGTTGCGCAACCGAAGCGACATCGTGGAAAATGTCGGTTGTCGCAACACGCTCCGGAAGCGACGTTTTGTGGAAAAGGCGCGAGACAAAGACCAGCGGCATGCCGTCGGCGTGGATGAAGTCGGCCTCAAGGAAAAGTTCGCGAATTTGCGATTGCCGGGCGCACATGGAAAGCACCTGACCATTCGCGGAAGTAAAGATGAGCGGGCGCATTGCGGCATTGCGGCGTTTAAGCGCGACGTCGACCATGAGCTGCGCCGACTGTGCGCGGTCCATCACCGCAATGGGTAGTCCGCCGATCGTGGCGACCGGTAAGCCCCACCGCGGCCCGGCGGGTACATCAAGGTAAACACCGGCGAATTGTACCGTCATGCCTTCGTACTCCTGGCGGTGCATTTAGCCGTCAGGTCACGGAAAACAAAGCTTAATGAAGTATTAGGATTAAGATCGCCGCGCTGACGCCGCAAGCGTTAACGACGCGCCATCGCACCTCGGACGAGTGCGCGTTTTCAGGGCGTTAGCCGCGACACCGAGAGCAGCCGAAGTCCAAAGGCCGCCGCAAACAGAAAGAGCGCAGCCCCGTCTTCCTGCAGCAGCATGCTCTCAAAACAGGACCCATAGGCGGCAAAGACACAGACACGCACG
>Ga0302326_10005763_pt1 | contig 28088 bp, 28 predicted proteins | sample Palsa_T0_3_FD_202264 | JGI IMG/M metagenome (GOLD analysis project Ga0302326, IMG submission 202264) | Peat permafrost microbial communities from Stordalen Mire near Abisko, Sweden - Palsa_T0_3 | ecosystem: Environmental > Terrestrial > Soil > Palsa > Peat permafrost | place: Sweden: Abisko... | reverse complement strand
TGCCCGTATTCTTCGCTTCGTTGTAGAGTGCGCTGAGCACGTCGTCGTCGCGCGATCCGTGCGCGCCCTCATCGGCCGACTCGAACTCACTCATCATGACGAGCGGCTGCGAAACCCCCGCTGCTGCGTACGCGTCGACGAGATGCCGCACGTAGTCCGCTCCGCCGGAAACACTGAAGCCGCCTCGCGCTAACACGTCTTCCGGAAGCGATGAATAGGCGGCTTCGCCCGAATATGCTCCGGGATCCGTGTGCGTGAGATATGCTCGGGTGAGATCGCGCGCACCCCACTCGAACGCGAGCAGCGAGCAATCTCCCGCGGGCGACGGGCGCTTGTACGACGTGACGTCGGCGCAATACGATCCCCACGGTGCACCCAGGTCGAACGTATGGTCCGTCCCGTGGGAGTTCCAGGTGATGCCCCAAAACGCGGCATTCCCGCGTGCGATTGCGGCTGCGATCTGACGCTCGCGTCCGGCGCCTTCAACTGAAACCGATGGAGCGTACCAGGGCAGCCGTCCCGCTGCGATCGTATAGAGCAGCGTTTTGTTTTCGAGCTCGACATCATCGCCGTTGCCTGCGTGGAGCGCGTTGAAGTACGCTGCGTTTTGCCCGAGGAACGCCGGGTCACCGACGAGCCACGTAACGGGAAGTCCTGCGCCTTCCGCGTCGCGTTCGATGCCCTGCATGCCGGCGAGCGAGTACGTCTCCTGAAGCGACGTTGCAACGAAAATCGCTTGTGTCGGCGCAGCGGGCCGCGACCAGCGCGGCAACGGTGGCACGATGTCGGCCGCCGTCGTTGCGGGCCTCGCACAATCGGCGCGCGTAAAATCGATCGGCGGAATCGCGCCGTCCGGAAGCGCGTACCAAATAAAACCGTCGCTCGAAACCGAGCACGGGCCGCCGGCAATCCGATCGACGGTCGTTAGTGCTACCGTGCTCGGGCCCGCAGCGAGGAACCGTCCGTTCTCAACGACGGAAGAAGACCCGCCGCCCGAGCAGGCCACGAAAGCGCCGATCGGACCGATCGAAAGTAACGAGCGAAATCGAAGCGCCCTCCTATCGCTCAATGACTACCGAGCCGTCAACAGTAGCGCCGCTAAGGCCGCGACGAGTGCCGTCGGCATAACGACGACGCCCATGCGGAAGAAAGCCCACCCGTCGGCTTCGATACCCTCGCGACGCAGTGCCGCGAGCCACAACACCGTCGCAAGCGACCCTCCGACCGAAAGATTCGGGCCGAGGTCGATGCCGATTGCAGTCGCTTCGCGCAGGGGGGAGCCGCTCGCGATGTGGCCCAGGCTGGATGCGGCAAACACTCCCGCCGGAAGGTTGTTTGTCAAATTCGTTGCGAAGGCGACGACAATTGCGAGGGCCGCGGGGCCCTCACCGCCGGGCCAGCCTGCGGCAGTCGCGACCGCGTGGCGAACCAGATCGATGGATCCCGTCCCGTCCAGACCGCGAATCAAAACAAACAAACCGGCGACCAATAGCACTACGCCCCATGAGACGGATCGACACACGTCGGGAATCGCGCGGCGATCGGACATCGCAACGATACCGAACAACAACGCCGAAACGACGAACGTCGACGCGCCGATGCGCCAACCGAGCGCGGATGCGATCATCAGGACGGCGGCCGCGAGCGCGAGTCCCCACATCGTGGTTCTGCCGCTACGATTGAGGCGCGATGGCGTTCCTCCGCTCGCGATCGACCCGCGCAACGAATTCCCACAGAGCGCGAACAACGCAACGTACGTGAGCGTGATTGCGCACAGCGACGGCAGGGCGAATGCCGCTAGCCAGAGATTCAGCCTCGGCGTGCCGGTCGAGAACACCACGAGGTTAGCCGGGTTGGAGATCGGCAACACGAAGCTTGCTGCATTCGCAACAAACGCGCAGACGTAAAGGTACGCAAGCGGCGCCGCGCCCGCACGCCGGACCGATGCGGCGACGGCCGGGGTCAGCACGATTGCGGTCGCATCGTTCGAAAGCAACGTCGTCACCGCAACGCCGACGGCGTAGACGAGCGCGAAGAGCCGCACGCCTGAGCCGCGCGCAGCGACGACCGCGTGTTGCGCGAGCCACTCGAAAACGCCCTCGCGCCGTGCGAGCTCCGCGAGCACCATCATCCCAGCCAGGAACAAGTAGACGTCCGCACCGGCGGCGATCGCCGCGACGGCGTCCCCAAGGGGCAACAGCCCGAGCACGACCAGCGCGCCGCCACCCGCACAGGCCCAGATCCACTCAGGACGGCCTCCGGGCCGCGTTAGCACACCGAGTAGGCTAGCCGAACAGATTCCCCAAACGAGCAGCCGATCGATTCGTTACCTTCGCTTTACGCACGCACTACGAGCGCACGCGGATCACGGCTTTCCCTACGATTTGCCGATTCTCTAAATCTACGATCGATTGCGCGGCGTCGGCGAGCGAGTACGTCCGGCCAATCTTCGGATCGATCTTACCCTCGGCGTAGAGCGCGAAGATCTGATCGAAGTTCCGCCGATTCGCGGCCGGATCGCGGGCCGCAAACGCCCCCCAGTAGACCCCGACCGCGGAACAGCCTTTGAGCAACAAGCGGTTGGCGGGAATATCCGGGATTCGCCCGGATGCGAATCCGATGACGAGCACCCGGCCCTCCCACGCGACGCAGCGAAGGGTCGCATCGAACACGTCGCCGCCGACCGCGTCGTAGATGACGTCGGCGCCGGCTTGATTGGTCAGTGCTTTGACGCGATCGGCGAGGTTCTCGGTCGAGTAGTCGATCCCGTGCGTCGCGCCGGCTTCGGCCGCAGCCGCGAGCTTTTCAGCCGATCCCGCCGCAGCGATGACCGTCGCGCCGAGCGCTTTGCCGAGTTGCACCGCAGCGATCCCAACGCCGCCGCCCGCACCGGTGACGAGTAGCGTCTCGCCGGGCTGCAGCTTCGCGCGGTCGACCAGCGCGTGATATGTCGTCCCGTAGGTCAGCGGCAGAGCGGCGGCCGTGTCAAACCCCATCCCCTCCGCCATCTTGAAGGCCGATCCGTGATGGACGACCGCCTCTTCCGCGAAGCCGCCGGTCGTGCAGAGGGCCATCACGCGATCGCCTACGGCGAACCCCGTCGCCCGCTCCCCAACCTCGCGAACGATCCCCGCAACCTCGGCCCCGGGGCTAAACGGAAACTCGGGCCGGACCTGATATTTGCCTTGGACGATCAGGACGTCCGGGAAATTCAGCCCGGCGCTGTGGACCTCAACGCGCAGGCCGGTCGCTCCGAGCTTCGGCTCGGCAACCTCTTCGAGTTTGAGGTCTGCGGGCGGCCCGAACGTGTGGCAGACGATCGCTTTCATGCCCCGGTGTTGTGCTCCGGACATGCGTGTACCCTGGGGGAGGTGCCGATAAGAAGAGTGAGCATGGTCACACGGCTGATCCCACGCCCCTATTCCGACACCTTCGCGTACGAACCGACGACGGCTCGCGAGCGAACTGCCGCGGGCATTGTGGGCGCGGCGCTCGTCGCCGGGCTGCTCCTGATCGCTCCCTTCGCGCGCGTGCAAACCGGGCCGGTTCCGGGGTTCGTCGCGATGATCGAGGCGATCGTCGTCATCACGACGTTCTTCACGGCTTCGCTCCTGTACGCGCAGTTCCGGATGCGGCGGCATGCGCCGCTCGCGGTTTTAGCATCCGGCTACGCGTTGCTCGGCACGTTTCACGCGCTGTTTCTCCTGACGTTCCCTGGAGCTTTCGCGCCCGACGGCCTCTTCGGTTCGGGGCCGCAAACCGCCGCATGGCTCGGCTCGGCGTCGGAGTTTGGTTTCGTTGGGATCGTCGTCGCCTACGCGTACCTCGAGCGTTCTCAAGCGCGGTCCGCCCGTTGGAAGGCAGGCGTTACCGCGCGCATTTGTGCGGCGGCAGTCGCCTACGTGTTGCTAACGGCGACGCTGGCGGTCGTCGGACAACGCTTTCTCCCGGCCGTCGTACTCGCCGGCGGCGGCTTCGGGCCGCTCTTGCTCTTTGGACTCTTGCCTGCGATGGGCGGCCTCCCGGTCGTCGCCGCGTTCGTCGTCTTTCGCGCTTGCGGTACGATGCGGCGCGCGCCTCTGTGGCTTGGCGTCATGCTCCTAGCGACGGCATTGCAAGTCGTTGCAGACGTGCTGGGCGGCGGCCGTTATACGGTCGGCTGGTACGTCGCGGAATTGTATCTTGCGGTCGGATCGATGCTGTTCTTTTGCGTGATGCTGAGCTTGCTGTCGTCGATCTTGCGTAAAGCCGCGCAGAACGGCGAACGTACCCAAGCACTCGCCGAAATCGTGGCGCTCGGCAGCGACACGGTCGATCGTAATACGGCGATGTTGGCACGCACCGCGCGCGACCTGCGTTTCGATTGGGCGTTTCTCGCCCAAGTGGACGACGGATGGATCACGTTGGAAGGCTGCGCGGGCGAAACTCCCTATCCGGCCGGCTACAGCGCGCCGCTCGCCGGTGACTGGGTACTCGAAGCGCTCGGGCGTTCTGAGTTGAGCATCTTCGACTCGGACGAAGTGCCGTGGTGCGACGATTCGGTAGCGCTGGGTTCGGCGTGGAGCACGGCGGTCGCCGTCCCGATTTACGTCAACGACGCTTTATACGGCTTCGCCGGATTCGCAAACATGCGCAAGAGCGAAACGCCGCTCTCCGATGCCGACCGAACGATCCTCAAACTCGTCGGCGCGCTCGCCGGCGCCACCGTGCAGCGTACGCGTCAGCAGCAACGGCTCGACGAACTCGCATTCTTCGATTCGCTGACGCGCCTGCCGAATCGCGTGCTTTTGAACGATCGCCTCAAGTGCCTCGTCGCCGAGGGCGAGCGCTATAGGCGTGCCTTCGCCGTGCATTACCTCGATCTCGACGGCTTCAAGGAAGTCAACGATACGTACGGTCACGCCGCTGGGGATGCCGTGCTGGTTGAAGTAGCGCGCCGCCTGCAGGCCGTGGTGCGCGAGAGCGACACGGTCTCGCGGCTTGGCGGTGACGAGTTCGTGGTCGTCCAGTCGCAAGTCAGCGACCCCAAAGATGTCGATCGCCTCGCCGCTCGGCTGCGCATCGCCTTCGACGAGCCGGTCGCGTTCGGCAAAGAATCGGTTACGATCGGCACGAGCATCGGCACGAGCCGCTTCCCCCGCGACGGGCGCGACGTCCAGGCGCTTCTCGTCCGCGCCGACCAGCAGCTCTATCGAGCCAAGGAGCGCGGCCGCCGGGAACCACTCGCGCCCTCGGTTGCGTTCCTGAGCCGGAAACCCTGACACTTTCGTTAGGACTTCTCAACAATTCTCTGTAAAGGAACGGTTCGGGGCATCCTGTGCCGTAAATCCTAATATGGCTCCTGACACGAGTGCTCAACCCGAGGGCGGGCCGCCCAAAGTAGCGGTGAAGCGACGCCGGCTAGACGCCGCCGACGCCCGTGAATCGATCCTTGCCGCCGCCGAGGCCCTATTGGTCGACGGTGGCCCCGATGCGCTGCGCCTCACGGAGGTCGCGACGCGCGCCGGCGTCAGTCATCCGAACGTGTTGTACCATTTCGGCAGCGTCAGCGAACTGCAAGCGCAGCTCGCGCAGCGCGTTGCGGTGCGTCTCGCAGGTGAGATGGCGCAAGTCTTCGCGCAGGGCATGAGCGGTCAGATGCCGCTCGAACAAGCGATAGACGCCGTCTTCCGCGTGTTCGACGAAGGCGGATTCGCGCGTCTGCTCGCATGGCTCGAGCTCTCGAAGAACGAGCCGACGTTCGAAGCGCTGGCGAGTAAACTCGAATTGTTGCGCAAAGTCATCACTTCGCACCCGGCACTGCAGGGTGAAGAGAACGCGCGCCGCCGGCGGCGCGTCGTTCCCGTCATCGAACTCGTCATCGTTTCAGCGATCGGATACGGGCTTGTCGGGCGAACCGTCGATACGTTCTTCATCGAAGAAGAACATCGTCCGTCGGTCGCGCGGCTCTTGCGCGAACTGATCGCGACGGGTGCGGGTTTCCCCGCTTCGCCGGCTACGGGCTCGGGAGCGCCAAAGGCTTAAAGGATTCGCCCTCGCGATCGAGCGGTCGCGGCTGATCGACGCGGTACTTGCCGCTCATTCGCCCGCTGCACAATCCCGTAACGGTCGCGAGATACTGCTTCGTGTTACCTTGGGCGTAGCCGTTCGCGCGCGCGGCTCCGGAAAGACACGCTTTGAATAATTTGTTCGCGTTGCCGTTGTCATTCGCAGCTTGCGCCGCGCGGCCGCTTTCCTCGAGCGCCACGAGACTGCTGTATTCGACGTACGCTTTCTGACGCGGCGACGCGGCCAACTTCGCACACGCTTCGTATTGAGCCGACTGATCGATCAAGATCTTTTCGAGATCTTTATAGCGATGATCGTGCGCGAATTGGCGCGCCGGCAAGCCCGCAAGGTACGCGCGCTCGCGACACGATCCGGCGAGCGACGCGGCGAGATCTGCTTTGGCGGCGGCGCGTTCGGTCGCGACCGTCGGATCGCCGGGCTTCGCCTCTCGCGCCGCGATGTCGAGCACGCCGAGTTGCTCGCGGATCAGCGCCTCCGCGGTCTTGTACTGCCCCGCGAACATCGCGATGTCCGCCTGCTGTGAGACCGCATGGTAAAGGGCGCTGAGCGCGATGACGTGGAGTTGTTTGATCTTGCTCGTGAGGCAATTGCCGGCTTCGGTCTGGGCCCGGTCGCACGCGCCATAGGCCGCCTCGACGTTTTTCGGCGACCCGTCCTTCTTGATGCTGAGGTGCTCGAAGTCGCACTGCTCCGAGTAGGGAACGACATAGGCGGGCCGGCACTCCGATGCGCTGTCCGCTGCCGCCATCGCGGGCACGCACCCCGCCGCGAAAAGACCCAAGGTAAGAGCGAAACGCCGCATTCTGTTAAACCTACGCCCCCGGCCCCCTTGACGCCTCGGCTGCCCGGCGCTACACTTCGCGAGTTCTTGGGCGAATGGCGGAATTGGTAGACGCGCTGGATTTAGGTTCCAGTGTCGCAAGACATTCGGGTTCGAGTCCCGGTTCGCCCAGATGAGATGCCGGTGCCGCGACAGGTGCTTGCTCGAAATGGGACAATCGGTTTTTCATTCGTCGGAGGTTTATGCGATTGAGAAGACCGCCGGTTTGCGCTGTCGCCCTTCTTGCTGCGTCGCTTCTTGGCCCGATCGGGTCGGCGGCCCGAGCTGCAGCGAGCCCGACTCCCGCGCCGTCGACGAGCGCCGCGAAACTGGCCTTCGTCGCGCCGGCGGGATGGAAACACTTGCAAGGCACGAGCGATGGACTCGGGAGTTGGCAAGGTCCTGGCGATAGCGATTACTATCAGAACATCGTCCTGGACGTGAAACCGGGGTTCGCGTCGCTCGACGCCTTGCTCCAGGCGGAAGTCCACTACATCGCGAGCCTGCCCGACCAGTTCGGCTACGCTCCTACCAATACGACGCTTTGCGGAAATCATCCGGGGATGTACTTGTCCTACACGTATACGTCGTCCACCGGCTTACCGGTCACGGCAGAAGAAATGATCGCGGTATTCGGAACGACCGGGTACCGCCTGCGTTACAGCAAATCGATCGAACAAGAGGCAAACGTCGCGGCGGAAAAATCGCTTACGACCTTATGCGGCCGCACGTAATCCCGCGAGGGCTCTAGGCACGGCGCAGTGCGTCGATGCCTTTGAGGATCAGATCGATCCCGGCGAGAAAATCCGTTCGGTCGTTGTGAGCGCGAAACGGTCCGGCTACGCTGCGTGTGAACGGGTACTCCTCGGCATCGAGCCCAGACCACGCGGTCGACACCGCCGCTAGGAACTTGGATCTGTCCATGCCGCGTGTCCGAGCGACCTGCGCATTCGCTGCGTTGAGTCCGCTGACACCAAGGACGTAGCTCAATAACGCGGACACCGCTGCCCAATGCGTGTCGTCGGGAACGCCGAGAGCGCGAATCTGCTGGCCTAACCGTTCGAGAATGCGCACCATGGGCAACTCTCCGGCTGCAAGTGTCAGCGCCGAGCCGACCCACGGATGCGCGTCGATCTCATCGAATAAACCGAGCGCGAGCGCGCGAATCGTCGCCTCCGGCGTCGCTCGTACCAAAGGTGCGTTCATCGCGCGAGCGACGATGGCGTCGCAGGCAGCGGTTAGCAGCTCGCTTTTTCCCGAGACGTGCCAGTAAATAGCACCAGGACCGGTCGCCAGCCGATCGGAGAGGGCGCGAAATGTCAGACCGCCCTCTCCGCTGCGGTCTAAAAGCTCGATCGACGCCTCAATGATGCGATCCCGTGAGAGCGATTCTTCACGTCGGTGGGTGTGACGGGCTTTTTTGACCATGCCTCACTTGACATAAATGGAATGCCGTTCCAATATAATGGAATGACGTTCCAGAAGCAAGAAAACATTCCTATCGCGATCGTCGGCGCTGGGCTCGGTGGCCTGACGCTCGCACGTGTCCTCCACGTTCACGGCATCGCATCGACGATCTACGAAGCGGAAGCATCCGCGGACGCGCGAGCGCAGGGCGGCATGCTGGACATCCACGCTTACAACGGGCAGCTTGCTCTCAAGGACGCGGGACTTTTCGAGGAATTCCTCACGATCGTCCACGCCGGAGGGCAAGCATCGCGCGTACTCGACAAGAACGGTAACGTTTTGCTCGATGAGCCGGACGACGGCACGGGTGATCGGCCGGAGGTACCCCGAGGAGACCTTCGCCGGATCCTGATCGACTCGCTTCCCGCGGGCACCATCCGCTGGGCACACAAAGTCACGGCGGTGTCTTCGCTCGGCTGCGGCCGGCACGCATTGACATTTGCCGGCGGCGGCGCAGTGATTACCGGTCTCCTCGTAGGTGCCGACGGCGCTTGGTCGCGCGTTCGCGCACTTCTTTCCGAAGCAAAACCGGTATACGTCGGCATCTCGTTCATCGAGACATACTTATCTGACTGCGATACCCGACACAAGGCGAGTGCGGAAGCGGTTGGCGGTGGTGCGCTGTTTGCGCTAGCGCCGGGAAAAGGTATCATGGCGCACCGCGAGCCCAATGGTCTGCTGCACACGTACGTAGCGTTGAACAAGCCCGAGGATTGGATTGCCGGCGTCGACTTTTCCGACTCGACGACTGCTTTGGCCCGCGTCGCCCGGGAATTCCAAGAGTGGGCTCCGGAACTGACGGCGCTCATCACCGATGGTGATACCGATGCGGTGCCTCGCACGCTGCACGTGCTGCCGGTCGAGCACAGATGGGATCGCGTCCCCGGGGTGACACTAGTCGGCGATGCAGCGCACCTGATATCGCCATTCGCCGGCGAAGGGGCTAACCTCGCAATGTACGACGGCGCCGAACTCGGGAAGGCCATCGCCGCAAACCGCGTTGACGTTGAGGCCGCGCTAACCGCGTATGAAAAGGATCTCTTTCCGCGCAGCGCCTCCGCCGCATCGGAGGCGGGCGGGAATCTCAAGCTGTGCTTCGGCGACAACGCGCCTCACAGTCTCGTGGACTTGTTCACGAGTTTCCCAGTTCCGTAACGCAGATTTGGGATTCAGGCGTCGTAAGTGGAACGTCTATGCATGGCACTGGCACTCATGAGGGAGCACCGCGCATCGTCGTGTTCGTAGACGACGAAACGCACATGTAACGCCGAGATTGGCGAGAATCTGAGCGGAATGAGTACTCAAACCATTTCGTTCGGTGCCGTGCTCCTCGCCTTTGCTACGGGCCTCGGCGTCGGCGTTGTTTTTAGCCTGGTGAAATTGCCGTCGCCGGCTCCCCCGCTGCTCGGACTTATCGGGTTGGCGGGAATGTTTGTGGGGCAACGGCTTTTGCCGTTTCTTCAATCTCGATCGTTGCACCATTAGCTCTCTATGATGCCTCGCGCAACGGACTGTGTACACCTAACACGCACCCTCGTGGCGATCGCCGCGCTCGGCGCGGCCGGGGGTTGCGCGCATTTGAGCCCGGGGATGGCCGACGACGGCCTGCCATCCACGAAGCCATATACCGTTTCGGCCGGCCGTAAGGCTCACGTCGAAGAGAACATCACGCGCTACCTCGCCGCCCACGCTGCCGCTAAGGCACCGGTTCGTTTGCCGGCCGCGGCTCCGTTGGCCCGGCTCTTAGAACAGTTGGGCCTCGTGTCGCTCGTAAAGGGCGTCCAACACTGGTCGAACAAGGCGCTCAACACGAGCGACGACTGCACCGTCTACAAGCCCGATACCGCCTACATCGACTGCCGCGAGTTTGTCGTCGGCAAGCGGGTCGCGAAGCGTGGCGATTTCATCACCGCGCGAATCCTGCACCTCGATAGCGCCTACGACGTGTTCTTTCGCTTCTATCTCGTGCCCACGACGCCGCTCGGAGTGTGGGGCAGCCGTCACGCGTACTGGGTCGCCTTCAACGGCTATTCAAACGAGTGCCCTGCGACCTGGGCACCCCGGCTCGCCTTCATCGGAAGTGACGTCTGGAGCGCCTGGCCCCAATACACGTACGACTTGGTTCAGGTCGATGAGGGGCTGCGGGTAGCTGCCGATCCGATCCCGCCCGGCCCTCCCGAGACGCTTTGCAAGTCCCGCTACGACTACATCGCGGCCACGCTCGCGCGACGCTGACGTTCTCCCGCGGGCCGGAGTCGAGGGGCCAGGCGGCAACAGGGGCCAAGCCGGGTGTGGCGAATCGTCGCGAGTCGCCTCGGGGGTTCGGAGGGCTTCGCCGCCCCGATGTTGCGGAAGTAGCTCAGTGGTAGAGCATCGCCTTGCCAAGGCGAGGGTCGCGAGTTCGAATCTCGTCTTCCGCTTTGAAAGCCTCGGCACGTCGCGCTGGGGCGGGCGCCGACGTTGCGGCAACTGCCTCCGTCGTAATCTGGCGCACCTATCTTAAGAAAGACCCCCTGTGAGCGCTGCTACCGTCAAACATTTGGATCCGACGCAGGTTGAGTTGGAGATCGCGATCGATGAGGCGGAGCTAGACGCGGCGCGTGAGGCTGCGTTTCGCCAGTTGGTGAGGAACGTGCGCATTCCGGGATTCCGGCCCGGGAAGGCGCCTCGCAAGCTCTTTGAGGCGCAGTACGGGACCGCCGGGATCGAAGAGCGCGCGATGGATGCGGTCGTCCCGACGGCCTACAGCAAAGCGCTGCAAGAGAACGACCTGCAACCGGTCGACCGGCCGCAGATGGAACTGCTCCCGCAGGAAGACGGCCAGCCACTGCGTTTGCGCGCGACCGTTTCCGTGCGCCCGAACTTCGAACTCGGCGAGTATAAAGGAATCGAGCTCGAGGGTGGGTCGAGCGCCGTCGCAGAGTCCGACGTCGATGCGGCCGTCGATCGCTTGCGCAAAGATCTTGGAACGCTCGTGCCCGTCGACCGCGCGGTCGCGCTCGGCGATACGCCGACGATCGACTACGAGGGCAAGATCGACGGCGTCGCTTTTGACGGCGGCACCGCGAAAGAGCAGCCTACGGAGATCGACGAGAGCAGATTCATACCCGGGTTCGCGGACGGTATCGTGGGCATGAAGGCGGGTGAAACCAAAGACGTCGAGGCTCACTTTCCCGAGGGCTATCAGAACGCGGAACTCGCGGGCAAGAGGGCCGTTTTCACCGTGACGGTCCACGAGAACAAAGTCGCCGAGCTACCCGAAGTGAACGACGATTTCGCGAAGCAAGTGGCGGGCGATACGGCGACGCTCGAGTCTCTGCGCGCCGACCTGCGAGCCAGCATCGAACGCCATCGCCGCGCGACGCAGCGGCGCGACATGACTGGCCAGTTGGTCGACAAACTCAACGCGACCGTCGACTTTCCGCTGCCCGCGGTGCTGGTCGACCGGGAAGCGGAGAGCCTCTTCAACGAAGCGCGCGGCTACGTCGAGCGGGCCGGCATCACATGGGAGAAGTACCTCGAGGAACAAGGGAAGACCGAGGCTGAGCTGCGCGAGCAATACCGCGGGGAAGCGGAAAAGCGGGTGAAGACGTCGTTCCTGGTCGAGGCGATCGCCAAGGCCGAGAACATCTCGGCCACCGAGGCGGATATCGAAGCCGAGATTTCGGCGCTGAGCCGGCAGTATGGCCAGCCGCGCGAGGCGATCCTCGGGATGCTGCGCTCCAACATCGACGCCCTGATCGACGGGGTCGTGCGTACCAAGACGCTCGAGTTCTTGCTCGATCACGCAAAGGTGACTGAAACCGCACCCGCGGCGCCGGCCGCCTGATTCACCCGGAGTTGGCCCGGCGCGCCCCGAACCGTCCAAAAGCGGCCACGGACCCCCAAACGTGCGAAGCAACTCTTGCGTTGCACGCGTTGTCTTAGTACGAGTTCCTCGCGTTTTCAAGCCACTAGGAGTATTTGATGGGTCACCTGGTTCCGATGGTCGTCGAACAGAGCGCGCGCGGCGAGCGTGCCTTCGACATCTACTCGCGCCTCCTCAAGGAGCGCATCGTGTTCGTGGGTGGCGTCGTCGACGACGGCCTGGCCAACCTCGTGATCGCTCAGCTGCTGTTCCTGGAGCGCGAAGATCCCGATAAAGACATCGATATGTATATCAATAGCCCGGGCGGAAGCGTAACGGCAGGGCTCGCGATCTACGACGCGATGCAGCTCGTCCGGCCCGACGTAGCCACGATCTGCGCCGGCATGGCCGCTTCGATGGGGTCGATCCTGTTGACCGGGGGTACCCAAGGCAAGCGCTTCGCGCTGCCGCATTCCAAGATTCTGATCCACCAGCCGTGGGTCCAGCAGATCGGCGGCCAGGCGACCGACGTCGAAATCGCCGCCCGCGACTTGATCGCGACCCGCCGGATGCTTGCGGGCATCTACGAGACGACGACGAAGAAAAGCGTCGAGCAAATCCTCAAGGATATCGACCGCGACTATTACATGACGGCCGATGAGGCCCGCGAGTACGGTTTGATCGATCAGGTGTTCACGAAGGATTTGCGCAGCGCAGGCCCCCCGACACCGGTACAAGGATAAGGATCGCGAGTGTTCCGATTCGGTGACGAAAAAGGTCAACTCAAGTGCAGCTTCTGCGGTAAGTCGCAGGAGCAGGTGCGCAAGCTGATCGCCGGTCCCGGCGTTTATATTTGCGACGAATGCATCGAGCTGTGCAACGAGATCATCGAGGAAGAACTCTACAAGAACGTCGACGAGAACGTTCGGCTGCGGAACATTCCGAAGCCCAAAGAGATCAATCACATCCTCAACCAGTACGTGATCGGTCAAGAACGGGCCAAGAAAGCGCTCGCCGTCGCGGTCTACAACCACTACAAGCGCGTCAACGCCGGTACTGCGTCCGACGACGTCGAGTTGCAGAAGTCGAACATCTTGCTCGTCGGCCCGACGGGTTCGGGCAAGACGTACTTGGCGCAAACGCTCGCCAAGATTCTCGACGTGCCGCTCGCCATGGCCGACGCTACCTCGCTCACCGAGGCGGGGTACGTCGGCGAAGACGTCGAGAACATCTTGCTCAAGCTCATCCAAGCCGCCGACTACGACGTAAAGCGCGCCGAGAAGGGCATCGTTTACATAGACGAGATCGACAAGATCGCGCGCAAGAGCGAGAACCCGTCGATCACGCGCGACGTCAGCGGCGAAGGCGTGCAGCAGGCGCTGCTCAAGATTCTCGAAGGCACGACCGCCAACGTCCCGCCGCAGGGTGGCCGCAAGCACCCGCATCAAGAGTTCATCCAGATCGACACGACCAACGTGCTGTTCATCTGCGGCGGCGCGTTCGACGGTCTGGAGAAGATCATCGAGTCGCGCGTCGCATCGAACGCGCTCGGCTTCCGCTCGAATCCCGAGTCGAAGAAGGATGCGCGCGCCGGTAAGCTGCTGCAGCAACTGATGCCCGAGGATCTGCTCAAGTTCGGCCTGATTCCCGAGTTCATCGGCCGCCTGCCGATCGTCGTCACGCTGGATGCACTCGACGAGCTGGCGCTGCGCCGCATCCTCGTCGAGCCGCGTAACGCGCTCGTGCGCCAGTTCCAAAAGATCATGGGCATGGACGGCGTCGACCTCACCTTCACCAAGGAAGCGCTGGTCGCGATCGCAATCCGCGCCCAAGGCCGCAAGACCGGCGCCCGTGGCTTACGTTCGATCCTCGAAGAAGTCATGCTCGACGTTATGTACGATCTTCCGAGCCTTCAGGGCGTCAAGAAGTGCGTCATCAACAAAGAAGTAATCGACAAGAAAGAACAACCGACGCTGATCTACGCCGATCGCCCCAAGGATCTCCCCGCCTAGCGCCTGCGCGACTGCGAAAACGCTTGGGGGCGATTTGGGGTTAAGGAGCACGTATGAGTGAATCGACCGAACGCGCTATTCTTGCCGGCGGATGCTTCTGGGGCGTCCAAGATCTACTGCGCAAATTGCCGGGCGTGATCTCGACCCGCGTCGGCTACTCCGGCGGCGACGTGCCCAATGCGACCTATCGAAATCACGGGACGCATGCCGAGGCAGTCGAGATCGTCTTCGATCCCGCGCAGATTAGCTATCGCACGCTGCTCGAGTTCTTTTTCCAGATCCACGACCCGTCTACGCGCAATCGCCAGGGCAATGACCGCGGCGCGAGCTACCGGTCGGCAATCTATTACACGACGGACGAGCAGAAGCGCGTCGCTTTGGACACGATCGCGGACGTGGATGCTTCGGGCATTTGGCCGGGCAAGGTCGTCACGGAAGTCGAGCCGGCCGGCCCCTTCTGGGAGGCGGAGCCCGAGCATCAAGACTACCTTCTGCATTATCCAAGCGGGTACACGTGCCACTTCGTGCGCCCGAATTGGAAGCTCCCCGTCCGGTCCCAAGCGCACTAGGCTTCGAACCGAGCGCAATCCGACATGCGCGTTCGCGCCGGATTCCCGCTCATCGCGTTCGCGCTTGCGACGGGCTCCATAGCCCTCGCCGCGAACCCGCCGTTTTCGGCGCGCGACATCTACGCGCTCCCGGATCACAGTTACATCGACGATCGCTGCAAGAGCTCGCGCGCCTATGCCGATCATGCTTCGCAGTCGATCGACGACATCGACCGCGACGGCGCGATCGCCGGCGCCAACGTGTTCTTTGCGTGCTATAGTCTGCCGCGCCTCAACCCGGATGAGAACGCGTTGCGTTACCTCTACCTCGCCGCGGCGACCTCGCTCTACTTAGCGGCCACCAAGAGCAGCGGCGAGGATGCGTTCAAGTTGCTGAGCTGGAGCCAAGCGATGGCTCGGCAGCTTGGTGCGGTCGGGCCCGACCGGACCGTCGTCATCGAGCACGTCGTATCGGGGACGCGGATGAACAGCCCCGATAATCCCGTTCCCGTGAACCCGACCCACGACTATTACGTGGTCGACCGGTCGCCGTTCGGCACCGCACACGCGGGGAAGTTCACCGATGAGGCAAACGCACTGCTCGTCGCGATCGGAGATTGCGCGGAACTCCTGGGAGCGGCCGCCCGGCCGGCTAGCCCAAGCGCCTCGCCGCCGCCGTAGCCCTGGGGCATCGGCGCCGCGAGCGTCGAAAGCCTAAACGAAGCGTTGGCTCAGAGGATGGTGTGTTTTGTACGGTTCGATTGTGAGCATTGCCGGTGCTCTGATCTTTGCGGCAACGGCACCGTTTTCGGCGACGTCGATTTTCGCGTTACCCGATCACAACTACATCGACGATCGCTGCCAGCACGCGCGGGCGTTCGCGGATCACGCGTCGCGCACCACAGACGATATCGATGCGCCAACGGCGATCGCAGCCGCAAGCTCGCTTTCGACATGCTTCAATCTGCCCAGACTCAACCCGGATGAAAACGCGCAGCGATACTTGTACCTCGCGATGGCAACTGCGCTCTACGTCGCCGCCACCAAGACGACGGGCGACGATGCGGCAGCGCTGCTGAAGAAAGCCGACTCGATGGCGCGAGATCTGGGTGCCGTCGCGCCCGATCACACGGTCGTGATCGAGCATGTCGTCAAATCGTATGGTAGCGCGGCCGGCAACCCGTCAACGGCGGCGCAACCGGCCAACGTCAGCAAAGACTACTACGTGGTGGACCGCTCGCCGTTTGGTACTGCCCACCCCGGAAGGTTCACCGACGAGGCCAACCAGTTGCTGAACGCGATTGGAGATGAAGCGACCCGGCAGGCTTCGCGACCCCAAGCTGCAGATACGGCGGCGCCGCAGACGGCCGCGAGCGCAGCGCCGGCGGCATCGCCTGCTGCGAGATAGGCCGGAGCCGGGGCGTCACCTTTCGAGGTTGTGCCTCGTCCTCTGCGTCGGAGGATGAAACGATGCTCTCGTGGTTCATGCGAAAACAGATCGACGCGTTCGGACGGCGCTGGTCGTACGACACCTCCTACATGCGTGCCGTGTTGGAACAAGCCGGCCCCGGCGCCGTCATGCCGTTGAACGGGCTCGGGAAGGTCGGGGCGTATCGCCGCGACGTTCCGGCCGGCGTCTACTACGCGGCCAAGGTTACCGCCTCGGTCGCTGCGGATTGCGGTCCGTGCGCGCAACTCGTCGTACAGATGGCGGAAGACGCCGGGGTTTCGGCCGGCGTACTGCGCGCGCTCGTCGCTGGTGAATTCGACGCGTTGCCCCCGGACGAACGGCTGGGCGCGGAGCTCGCTCGTGCCACGCTCGCGCGCGAACCGGGAACCGAAACTCGCGACGCGATCGTGGCGCGCTGGGGGTATCGCGGGCTAGTCTCGATCGCCTACGGGATCGTCGCGGCGCAAGCGTATCCAACGCTCAAGTATGCGCTGGGCGCGGCGACGTCGTGCGTCCGGCTGCGCGTCGCCGGGGCGGAGGTAGGAGCTTCGCATCCGGTAGCGATTTGAGCGGCGAGGCCGCGGCCCGCTTCGAGCCGTACCGGCGGGTGCTCCTGCGACATGCGTATCGTATGCTCGGCGGATTGTCCGAGGCCGAGGACGTGGTTCAAGACGCGTATTTGCGATGGGCTGTGGCGCTCGAGACGACGGCCGTCGACGAGGATCGCGCGTTCTTACGCACGATCGTGACGCGCTTGTGCGTCGATCGGCTGCGGTCCGCACGCGCTCGCCGGGAAACATATCCGGGTCCGTGGTTGCCGGATCCCATCGTCGACGACCCGCACAGCGATCCCGAACAGCTCGCGCTGCTTGCGGACGACGTCTCGTTTGCCCTGATGCTCGCGCTCGAACGGCTCACCCCGCTCGAGCGCGCGGCCTTCTTGCTGCACGACGTCCTCGACGTACCGTTTGCCGAGATTGCGCAGACCTTGGGCCGTAGCCGCGACGCGGTCAAACAACTCGCGTCGCGAGCGCGCGATCGCGTCCGCGAGCCGCGCATGCACGTGCCGGCACGACAGCCCGGCGTGCTGCAGATGCGCGATGCGTTCGCCCGCGCGATCGCGAGCGACGATCTCGCGGAACTCCAGCGTTTGCTGACGCACGACGTCGTGTTCGTAAGCGACGGCGGCGGAAAGGCCGTCGCGGCAATCGTTCCGCTTGTCGGTCCGGATCGCGTCGGGCGGTTTCTGCTCGGCATCGCGCGCAAGGGGCGCGGCCTATCCATCCGCTACGCAACCGTCAACGGCGCCCCGGGATTCGTGGCCTTCGACCAAGCGGGCACGCTCGTGCAGACGCTCGCGCTCGAAATCCACGGCACGACGATCGGAGCCATCTACGCGACCCGCAACCCGGACAAATTGCGCGAGGTCGCCCGCCGGCTACCCGGGCATGAATCCGAGGCCCGGCTGCTCTAAGTTACGCGCCGCGATGCTCGTCTAAGTCCAGGAGCGCAAACCAGGTCGTCACGTCCGAGCGACCCGGCGCGACCTTGCTCTTGAGATCGTCGAAGTATCCCTGCGAGTGGTCGTCGGGCCCCCACGCCCGGCGCGACGCGTTGAAGGCCGCTATGTCGGCCGGCGTTTTGTCCTTCAGTAGCTCGCGCGCCCACGCTTCGACCTTGCCGTCGTCGTAGCCCAACTCGGCGAGTTTCTTCGCGAACGTGTCGAAGTCGATGCCGAGGAAGGCCAAGACGGGTTTGTCGTGCGGGCAGTCGACGTCGTACTCGCCGAGGGTACCCTCGGCGTTGGCGCGCGTCTTGTCGATCATGCGCGGCAGCGAGACGATGCCCGCCATCTCGTCGTTCGGGCTGCGCGGATATTCCATGGTCAGATTCATAACCGTGATATACCCTCCACGGGTCCCGAAACATAGCCGCGGCTCCAATTATCGTTGGTTTTGCCTGCCCACGGCAGCCGCGCAAGCGTGGCCGGGTTACTCTAGCGGACGGACGTCCTCGAGAATCGAAGCGCGGTGCGATGCAAGCAGCAACGTGTGCCCGTGCGATAGGATTGGGTCTGATCCTGGTGGCGCTCGGATCGGCGCGGACACTCGCACAAATGGCCCCCGCTCCGTTCGACGCGCAAACCGAAACGGCGTTTCCCAAGATCATCGCCGCGGCACGCGCGAGCGATTACGCCTATCGCCAAGATGAGTTTCTCAGCGACGCGATCGGGCCGCGTTTGAGCGGCTCCGCGCAGGCCGAGGCAGCGGTTAGGTATGTCGCCGATCAAATGCGCAAGCTCGGGCTCGCGGTGCGGCTGGAACCGGTCATGGTGCCGCACTGGGTGCGCGGGGACGAACGTGCCGAGCTCGTCGATTGGCCCGGACGCATGGCCGAGACGACGCAGCACGTCGCGTTAACGACGCTCGGCATGAGCGTCGCAACGCCGCCGCAAGGGGTCACCGCCGACATTGTCGTGGTCCACAACTTCGACGACCTCAAGGCGCTCGGTGACGCCGTGCGCGGGAAGATCGTGCTTTACGACGTCACGTACGATCGCCGCCTCGAAGCGGCCGGCGGCGGAAGCGAAGCGTATGGCGAGGTCGTCGGATACCGCTTCGCGGGGCCTTCGGCAGCATCTCGGCTAGGCGCGGTCGCGTCGCTCGTGCGGTCGATCGGCGGCGGCGAGTACCGTCTCGCGCATACCGGGAGCACCGGTTACGCGAAGGACGCGACCCCGATACCGGCCGCGGCCGTTTCGGCAGAAGATGCCGACATGATCGCGCGGCTCGCACAGAACGGCACCGTACGCATGCACCTCGTGCTGCGGCCGTCGTTGCTGCCCGAAGCGAAAAGCGCAAACGTCATCGCGGATCTCCGCGGCACGGACGAACCGGACTCCGTCGTCATCGTCTCCGGACATCTCGACTCGTGGGATCTGGGGACCGGGGCGACCGACGACGGTGCGGGCGTCGCGCAGGCGATGGGTGTGATGAGCGTGCTTCACGACCTGGGGTTACGGCCGCGCCGCACGATCCGCGCCATCGCGTGGATGAACGAGGAAAATGGAACGCGCGGCGGCCGCGCATACGTGCACGACGAAGCCGCCAGCCTCGGGAAAACCATGGCCATCGAATCCGATTCGGGAGCCGACATGCCGCTCGGTTTCGGCACCTCGCTCTCGGCTGCCAGCACCGCGTTCATGCAGCCGATCTCGGATGCGCTCGCTGCCAACGGCAGCCCGCGCGTCGTCTTCGGCAATCCCTCGGAAGTTGACATCAACCCCATGGCGGATCTCGGCGTCCCGGTGTACGCGCCGATTCAAGACAGCCGCACGTACTTCGATTACCATCACACCGCGGCGGACACATTCGACAAGATCGATCCGCAAGGCATGGCGGCAAACACGGCCGTGCTCGCGACGCTCGCGTTCGCGCTTGCGAACGCGACGACGCTGCCCGCACGAGAACCGCCTCCCAAGCACTAGCGCTCCAACGACGGGCTGCGCCTGATCGAGTAAGACGCTGGCCGAGGGACCGCTTTCCTCGATCGATGCTCCGCTGGAACGCTACAATTGAAAGGTGTCGAACGGCAGACCGACGTCTAGCCGGATGTCTTTATAATATGACTGCGCCACCAGCTTCTCTCCGGCGAACTCTTCCGACTCGACGGGTAAGTGCGTGGCCTTCGCGATGAAGAGCTCTTTCTTCGAATCGGTGCTGCTAACGCCGGCGTTGCGGATCCACGTAACGACGTCGGTAGATTCGCCGCCGACCTCCGGTCCCGTCGACTCCGAGACCACGCCGCCGGCTTCGAAGTCGGTCGCGAAGTTTTCGAGCGTCGTCTGTCCGCAGCCGCGGCCGCGCGAATCGACGACGTGCGCGTCGTTGCGGTCGAGCGCTAAAACGAAGCGCGAGAGCAGGCCCGGCGGACGGACGAGCACTTTGTCGCCGCCCCGCCACACGGCGACGCCCCCGGCGCCGTGACCGTCGACGACTTCGCAGCGCGCGTAGTGCGGCTTCCGAAAGGCGATACGCAGCGTACTGCTTTCCATCGTTCCATCCGGTTGCAACACGCGGCTTACGAGAAGAAACGTCGCATCGTTGAAGTGCGCTGCGATCTTGCCGAAGGATTCCCACTCGGGCCCGATCGACGCGTCTTGCGCGATCGAAAGGTTCCCGGCAGCAAGCACGCATCCCAAAACGAAAGCCGCTCCGGCAAGTCGCGAACTGCTCATACGGCGCGCCTTGCGCGCAAGCGCCGCGCTACCCCTTTTGGGGCGGCGTTCAGTGATGCTGAAGCTGGTGGTAGATGACGAGTGCGAGGTTGCCGATCTGGCGCTGATGGCCGACGACGAAAGGGACGTCGACGTAGGTGAAGGCCACGATCCCGCCGAGGGCTTCGAGCGCTACAAAGAGCGTCGCGCGACGCAGCAGCGATTGCCGGCGTGCGACGAACACGCAGGTAACTGCCGCGATCGAGATCAGGACACGGAGCAACGTCGCCGGGTTGTCGGGCGCTTCGAGGAAGCGGATGCCGACGAAGCCGAGCGCCAGGGCGCAACCGATCGCGGCTACGATGTGATTGTGGCGCGCCACCGGCGGCGCCTCGAACCGCGCGATCATTCCACTGATGATTCCGCATTGAGTGAGGAATCCAACGTGACCTTTGCCCTAAATACCTTAGGGCCAACGCCGTCACGCATGGGACGCTGCCTCGCGCAGGGAAGCGGAAAGACCCATGACGACACCTCAAGCATCCGAAGGTCCCCGTTCCGGCCCTCCGCCACGCCGCTGGACCGTTGAAGTCGACGGCATCCGCTGGATACCGCGCATGGCCGACAAGGCGCGGATGCTCACGGCGGGCGTCATCGGCCCATACCTGATGGGTCACTCGCCGGTCGACAAGGCGCTACTCGCGCGGCTTGGGATGAACACCGAAGAATGGGTCGATCTCGTCACAAAAAATGGACCTGACGACATGGCGGTGCTGCAAGCACTGCGCGCCCGCGGATTCGATGAAGATCGCGTCCGCCGCTGGTCCGGCGATTTCGAGACGACCTACAAGAGCCTCATTCCGCTCTGGGATCTCGACGAGGGCTACCGCGCGCCGAGCGCGATGGAGAAGCCCTTTCTCGCGTTCGCGAAGGTCGTCGAAGGTCCGCTGATGTCGATGTTCCGCAAAATTTCGCCCGCACCGTAAGCGCGAGCCCTCGTGTTAGCCTACGATCTGATCGCGTTCGGCGAACCGCTCGAAGCGACGACTCGCGATGCTCCGGAGCCGTCCGGAGCCGAAGTGCTGCTACGGATTACGTCGTCCGGTGTCTGTCATTCCGACGTCCACTTGCGCGACGGCTACTACGATCTCGGCGGTGGCAAGAAATTACCAATGCCGCGCGGGGTTGCGACGTTTCCTCACGTCTTGGGTCACGAGATCGTTGGAGAGGTCGCGGCGTTCGGGCCCGATGCTCGCGATATCGCGGCGGGCGACCGGCGCGTCGCGTACCCGTGGATCGGCTGCGGCACGTGCTCCGTTTGCGCGCGCGGCGACGAGCAGCTCTGCACGCGGCCGCGTGCGCTCGGTATCTCGGCGCTGGGCGGGTATGCCGAATACGTCGTGGTGCCGCACCCGCGCTACCTCTTCGATTTCGGCGACGTCCCCGAAGACGTGGCGTGCACCCTCGCGTGTTCCGGACTCACCGCCTACAGCGCGCTGAAGAAGGCGCTGCCGCTCGGGCCCGAGGACCGGCTTGCGATCTTTGGTGCGGGCGGCGTCGGCCTCGCGGCAATCGGTTTGGCCGAGCGCGTGACCGGCCTCGCGCCGATCGTCGTCGAGCTCGACGCGACGCGACGAGCCGCCGCGCTCGATGCGGGGGCAAAAGACGCCATCGATCCGGCGAGCGTCGAACGGTCCGCCGACTTCGTGAAGCGCTGCGGCGGCCGCCTCAACGCCGCAATCGATTTCGTCGGCGCGCAAGCAACGGCCGCGCTCGCATTCGAAACCTTGACGATGGGTGGCAAGATCGTCAGCGTCGGTCTGCTCGGCGGTGCCTTCGAACTGCCGCTCCCGATCCTCGCGCTTCGGGCGATAACATTCGCCGGCTCTTACGTGGGCCGATTGGATGAGATGGCCGAGCTGATGGAGTTTGCTCGAGCGGGAGTCCTACGGCCGATTCCAATCGAAACCAGACCGCTCTCTGCAGCCGACGCGGCCCTGGCCGACCTCAAAGCCGGCCACGTCGTCGGCCGGATCGTCCTCAAGCCCTAGATAGTCTTGTCATCCTGAGCTTGTCGAAGGGCGTTGTAGGCGTTCACGAAATCGAAACGCGGCTCGCGCACGCCTGAGAAAAACGCCACCATGTCGGCGACCATCCGGGCGCTGCCTTCGGCGTTCAAGCGGTACGGATGACGCTTGGGACGGTAGACGGCGGAGACCGGACGACAAGAAACCTCGTCCAATACCGGTGCTGCGACAAACGTCGCGCGCAGTTCGTCACCTGGCTGAAATTCCACGATCGCGGCATGCCCTTCGAAGGACCACTGTACGCAGTTGCGATCGCGAACGAGGCTCAACCGGTCGCCAAATTTCGAGATGAGAGGCTGAACCGACTCGGCTAGCCAGAGTAGCGGCTCACGCTGTTCCATAGCCGAAAGCGTACGTTGAACGTACGCCTCGGCGCATTAGACATGAGGCTAACCCCCCAAGGGGGCTGTGGGGCTAGCGGCCGAGGCGCTGCGCGATGGTCGCGCTGGCGATTTCCGGGGATCCCTCGGGCTGCGTGAACGCCAGCGACATCTTGTCGCCGCCGTCGAAGAACAGCTTCGCGGTCGATTCGTCCTCGTCGGCGAGCGCAGCGACTGCGGTGCCGTTACGGCTGACCCACATCGCTGAGTCCCACGAGAGTTCTTCGGTGCGGACCCGGTCACCGAGGCGCGTGCGCACTTGCGCATTCACTTCGTCAATCCATTGATCAAAAGTCATACTTGAGTTCCTTGTTGTTGTCCATCTGGCTAACACATCAAGAGTACCCGGCTTCGACTTAGGTTGCAACCCTTTTGGCGCACATTTCTTCCAATATGTGAGTGTATTGACGGAAAAGGGTGCCCAGCGCAATGAGCGGCCTTTTTGCCGAGCGGCCGAATACAAGATTTATGACCCCTGCTTCGCGACCAGGCAGCCACGAGCGTCATACTCCTGAGGGCCGTCTTCATGCCGTCGAGCCCGCGGGCGGCAAGGCACCGCGCATCGCGTATTTTTCGATGGAGATCGCCCTCGATGCGGCGTTGCCGACCTACAGTGGCGGTCTCGGCATCTTGGCCGGCGACATGCTGCTCTCGGCCGCCGATCTCGGGTTGCCGGTCGTCGGCGTCACTTTGCTCTACCACTACGGCTACTTCGTCCAGCATCTCGACGAGGCGGGCAATCAATCCGAGTCGGGTGAGGTGTGGGATCCGCGCACGCGGATGTCGGGCGTCGATCGCACGGTGACCGTCCAGGTCGAAGGCCGTACGGTTCAGGTCGGCGCGTGGCGCTACGATATTTCGGGCGCGAGCGGCGCGACGGTTCCGGTCTACTTGCTCGACACCGATTTCGAGCGCAACGATCCGCGCGACCGCGTGTTGACCGCGCGACTCTACGGTGGCGACAGCCGGTATCGGCTATGCCAAGAAACGGTGCTCGGCTACGGCGGGTTCGCGATGCTGGAGGCCCTGGGCATCGCCGACGGCATCGGGACGTTCCACATGAACGAAGGCCACTCGGCGCTGCTCGTGCCCGCACTGCTCGAAGCGCGTTTGGGTTCGCGCACCGCGGCCGACGTGACGAGCGACGACATCGCGAGCGTCCGGCGGCGGTTCGCATTCACCACCCACACGCCCGTGCCCGCGGGTCACGATCGGTTCGACCCCGGCATGACGGCCGAAGTCGTTGGCGAAGCGCGCGCGCGCCTGATCGAACGCATCGGCGGACAACGCGACGGCACGGTCAACATGACGCAGCTCGCGCTACGCGGTTCGCACTACGTCAACGGCGTCGCGATGCGCCACGGCGAGGTGTCGCGCAAGCTCTTTCCGGGCGACGCGATCGCCGCGATCACGAACGGCGTCCACGCGGGCCGCTGGACCTCGCCCGCGTTCCGGATCCTCTTCGATCGCTACGTCCCGGCGTGGCGCACCGACAACGGCTACCTGCGTCACATCGTCGGCACGCCCGTCGAAGACATCGCGGTCGCGCACCGCGGTGCCAAGGACGATTTTTTCGTCGAGGTCAAACGCCGCTCGGGCGTTTTGCTCGACCCGACGCACTTCACGATCGGTTTCGCGCGGCGTGCTGCGGAGTACAAGCGCGGGTATCTGCCGTTTTGGGACGTCGACCGCCTGATCGAGATTGCGAAAACCGTGGGTCCGATGCAGTTCGTCTTCGCCGGCAAGGCGCATCCGAACGACGAAGAAGGCAAGAGCGTCATCCGCCGGATTTTCGAAGCCGCGCGCGGCTTCGGCTCGTCGCTCAAATTCGTATACCTGGAGAACTACGAGATCGCACTCGCGCAGCGCATGGTAGCCGGCGTCGATCTGTGGCTCAACACGCCGCGGCCGCCGCACGAAGCCTCGGGAACGAGCGGCATGAAAGCCGCGCTCAACGGCGTCCCGAGTCTGAGCACGCTGGACGGCTGGTGGGTTGAGGGCTGCATCGAAGACCACACCGGCTGGGCTATCGAGGGCGACCTCGAGGCCCACGACGGCGACCTCAATGCCGCCGACGCCGCGGCGATGTACGACAAGCTCGAAACGCGGATTCTGCCCCTGTTCTACGACGACCCGATCGCGTACGCGAAGCTCATGCGCGACTGCATCGCCATCAACGGTTCGTACTTCAACACGCAGCGCGCGATCGAGCAATACGCCCGCATCGCCTACTCCCTGAACGACTAGTTTGCTCGTCGTCCCTGAGCCCGTCGAAGGGCTGCTAACGATCCAACTCCTTATCCCGACCCCGTTCTCCCGTTCGCTCGCCGTCGAGGTCAACGACGATACGATCGTTGCGAGCAGCTGGGCAAGCGTGCGCGCCGCGACCGAGATGCCGAAAACCAAGCGCGGTTCGCTTGCGGCCGAGGTCGTTCGCCAAGTCTCGGCCTACGCCATGAAACGCCTCGTCGTTTTCGACCTTCCGCTCGACCTGAGCGGGACCGAGTTCGAGCTCGCCGTATGGCGAGCGGTGATGACGATCCCGTTCGGCATCAGCGTCTCCTACTCCGAGGTCGCCCGTGCGATCGACCGCCCCGCCGCGCACCGCGGCGTCGCCCGCGCCATGGCTTCGCTTCAGTACGCTCTGTTCGTCCCAGCCCACCGCGTCGTCGGCGCCGACGGAAAGGTGAAGGGCGCCGCCGCCAACTCAATGCGCACGCGACTCCTGGCCTTCGAGAAGCGCAAATGACACGCTCCGAAACGTTCGCGCGGGACGGCTTCGTGACGATCGAGGGGTTCAAGTCGCCGGAGGAAATTGCGGCACTGCGGGCGCGTGCGAACGAGATCGTTGAAGCCTTCGATCCGAGCGAGGCGAGCGGCATTTTTTCGACGCGCGACGACTCGGTGAAGAATGACGACTATTTTCTGGGATCGGCCTGTTCGGTTCGCTGCTTTTTCGAAGAAGACGCGTTCGACGAGCATGGTGCGCTGCGGCAGCCGAAGGCGCTTTCGATCAACAAGATCGGGCACGCGATGCACGACCTCGATCCCGTCTTCGAGGCGTTCTCGCACGGCGCGCCGCTCGACGCGCTCGTTCGCGAGCTGGGCATCGCGGAGCCGAGAATCTATCAGTCGATGTACATCTTCAAGCAGCCGCACATCGGGGGCGAGGTTGGCTGGCATCAAGATGCGACGTTTTTTGCGACGGATCCTCAAACCGTGACGACCCTGTGGTTTGCGCTCGAACGCGCGGACCGCAACAACGGGTGTCTTTGGGTCGAACCCGGCGGCCATCAAGGGCCGCTGCGAGAACGATTCTTCGTTGGGTCGGCGGGGCCGCGAACCGAACGCCTCGATGCATCGCCTTGGCCCGCGGCACATGCCGTCCCGCTCGAGGTCGACGCCGGAACCCTCGTCGCGTTTCACGGGCTCTTGCCGCATTACAGCGCACCGAACAGATCGGCGACGTCGCGCCACGCCTTCACGCTTCACGTCGTCGACGGGAACGCACGGTACGCGCCGGACAACTGGCTTCAGCGGCCCGACAACTTCCCGGCCCGCGGTTTCATACCCCTCCTCGATTGACGAAGGGGCTTTGAACGGCGCCTAGCCCAATGTCGAATGACGCTCGGTTGTCAAGGCGTTAGCATCGGTGCCATCAAACGCCGCTACTGCGCGAGCGTTCCTTGCGTATTTGAGGTACGATGCATCTTTCGCGATTGGCGCGCCGGTATTGTGCCGCCGCCGCCGTTTGGGCCCTGTTCCTCCTGTTGGCCGGCACCGCGTTCGCTGCCGACACGGCGACGATCACCGGAACGGTAAAGACGCCCGGCGGCACCGCCGTGTCCGGCGCGACGGTCGCGGCCACCGGTCCGTCGCATGTCAGTACGACGACCGACCCATCGGGAAACTTCTCGCTGACCGTCGCTCAAGGCATTTACCAAATCGTCGTCTCGAAGCCCGGCTACGATTCGGAATCGGCGCCGGACGTTGCGGTCGTCGCGGGCCAATCGGTTCCGCTCGCGGTCACGATCTCCGAGCGCAGCCTGACTACCTTGCGGACGATCGGCTCCGTTTCGACGCGCGGGCACGGTGCCGGAGCGATCAACACCGGCGCCGCGAATCAAACGTTCATCGACGGCTCCGCGTTCACGTCGCTCGCAAATCCCCAAGTCAACGATGTCTTGCAGCGCATCCCGGACGTCGTGATCGAGAAGTTGGGTACCCAGGCCGATACGTCGATCGTCGTCGGCGGTCTGCAACCGTATGAAACGCAGGTGTTGATCGACGGCCACCCGGTCGCGCTTGGCCAGTACGGTGTGTTCCTGACACAATATTTCCCGTCGTACATGCTGGGTGGCGTCGAAACCCAATCGGGTCCCGGCAACACGACACCTTTTGCGAACATCGCCGTTGCCGGAACGGTCAATTTGCAAACGGCGGGGTTTACGAAGAAACAGACCTTCGATCTGACCCAAGGCGTCGACGAGTACGGCTCGGAGTTCACGACGGCCCTCGCCACGGGATCGGTCGCGAACAAGCTCGACTATGTCGTCGGACTCGGCACGCAGGGCAGCAACGGCCCGTACTTCGGCAAGCGCGAGTGCGACATCTACGAACCCGATTACACGACGACGATCAACAAGAATACGGCCGGTATCGCGGCATTCTGCGGCGATTTCAGCGGCTCGCTCTTCACGCGGGCGCAACTATACAAGCTTCGCTACGACTTCTCGCCTGCGACATCGTTCGACGTAGGTTTCCTTGGATCGTACGGCGGCTATTCTCCGCAAGGGTCAGCATGGGGCGCGTCGTACGGCCCGACGCTGATCGAGAACTGCATCCCGGGTACGCTCGAGTGCACGAATCCCGCCGACGCGAACCTCATCGGCAAGACTATCAACGGTTTCTACTGGTTTCCGGGCACGCTCATTGACAGCCAGAACCAGCTCTACGACGCGCAGTTTAAGACGTCGCTGGGCGACACGACGTTCTACGTGCGGCCGTATATCGGAACGATCGAGCCCGAGACCTACATCGGTGCGGGCGAGGGGAACTATCCCGCATTTTTCGGGCCGAGCGCGACCAGCTACGCGCCCTGCCCTGTAAACCCCACGCCTTTGCAGGAGCCGTGTTATCCCGGCTACACGCCGACCGGGACGCCGGTCAGCACGCTCACGGGTCCCAACTCT
>Ga0302326_10005761_pt1 | contig 28091 bp, 26 predicted proteins | sample Palsa_T0_3_FD_202264 | JGI IMG/M metagenome (GOLD analysis project Ga0302326, IMG submission 202264) | Peat permafrost microbial communities from Stordalen Mire near Abisko, Sweden - Palsa_T0_3 | ecosystem: Environmental > Terrestrial > Soil > Palsa > Peat permafrost | place: Sweden: Abisko... | reverse complement strand
ATCAGGGTAGTGGCCATCGACGGGTTGCTCCTCGAGGTCGAACCGGAAACGGGTGGAGCCAAGGATGCGCATCACTGAGCGCCGGGTCGACCGGAAAGCCCCTGGTCAGGTGGTCGCTTGGCGCGTGCTCGCGACTGTTCACCCCTTGTCCGACTCGGGGCGCCGGGGGTAAGGTCCATCCGCGTCGCACATTTGAGGGGGACTTGCCGTGACGATGACCCAGGTTGACACCTCGTGGCAGATCAAGGCCGCGTGCCGGGGTCCGCAGGCCACGGTCTTCTTTCCGCCCACCCACGCCGAGCGCAAAGAAGAGCGCACGGACCGGGAGGATCGGGCCAAACACATCTGTGCCACGTGCTCCGTGCGCAAGCCCTGCCTCGATTATGCCCTGCAGATCCGTGAGCCTCATGGCATCTGGGGTGGTCTCAATGAAGCTGAGCGCAAGGCGGTGCTCGCTCGCCACGCTGGCTGAGGTTGCCGCTCCGCTAGCACAAGTTGGTGCCATGGCTATCGTGGGTTCACCATGGCGTTACCGGCAGGACCGCCCGACGTCGGCGACCATCTCGTGTGGAAGCGCACCACCGTCGACGGCCGATCTGCTCTTTATGGCGTCGCGGGTGAGGGCCTACCCGTGCTCTTCCTCCACGGGTGGGGGTTAGGCCAGCACTCCTATCGTCGGGCGCTCAAGCGGCTGGTCCACATGGGGTGTCAGGTGTACGCACCCGCCCTGCCCGGCTTCGGCGGCACCGGCGATCTGCCGTCGCGTCACTTCTCCTTCGCTGGATACGCCGAGTGGGTCGACAGCTTCCTCGAGGCCGTTCACGTGACCGAGCCGGTGTTTCTCGTCGGTCACTCCTTCGGCGGAGGCGTCGCCATCAAGTTGGCCCACGACTTCCCGAAGCGGGTGCGCTACCTCGTCCTCGTCAACTCCGTCGGCGGCTCCACCTGGACTTCTGCTGGCAGCACGGTCAAATCCATGGCGCAACGACCGCTCTGGGACTGGGGCATCCACTTCCCGAGCGACGTCCTTCCCCTGCCGCAGTTCACTCGCATCCTTCCCGTGCTCTTGGAAGACGCCTTACCCAACGCCGTCCGCAACCCGATTGCCCTTTGGCGGGTCGCTCAGCTGGCCCGCAAGGCCGACCTCACCCAGGAGCTCGAGGATCTCAAGACTCGCAAGGTGCCGGTCGTCGTGCTGTGGGGCGACAAGGACCAGATCATTCCCCGGGCGAGCTTCGATGCTCTCTGCGCCGCCGTGGGGTCTGAGGGCGAGATTGTCCCCGGCAACCACTCGTGGTTGTTGGCTGATCCCGACGCCTTCGCCGAGGTCATGACCAACGTGGTGGCGGTTGCCCAGACGGCCAGGGAGATGGAGACGCTGCCCAAGACGCAACGTCTCCGCCGTCGGGATGGAGCGAGCGCAAAGCCGCGCCAGCTCCAATCACTGGCGCACGCCAAGCCGGGCGACGAACGTCGGGGCGCTGCACCAGGTGAGACCCGGCCAGGCTGACTCCGACTGTGATCCGGACGTTCCTGCGTTGGTTTGTGGTCACACTGGTCTGCACCATCGGCGTGCCTGTCGTCGCCGGGACCACCGTGCTCGGGTCGCTGATCTTCTTACCGCTGCCGGCCACGTTGCCGACACCCAAGCCCAGCTTGTCGTCCCGACCGAGCCAGATCTACGACGCCGAGGGCAACCTGATCGGCACGTTCGAGCAATTCGACCAGAGCGTGCCCGTCGAGCAATCGGACATCCCGCAGGTGCTCAAAAACGCGCTCGTCGCCTCTGAGGATGAGAACTTCTACCACGAGGGCGGTGTCAGCCCCCGAGGTACGTTGCGAGCGTTTGTGCGGGACCTCGAGGGTCACGGCTACTTGCAGGGCGGGTCCACGATCACCCAGCAGTACGTCGGCCTGACCTACACGGGCAAGAGGCGCGACCTGATCCGAAAGCTCAAGGAGGCCATTCTCGCCAGCCAGTTGGCGCGTCAGGTCCCCAAGGATGAGGTGATCTACAAGTACCTGGACTCCGTCTATCTGGGCGATGGTTGTTACGGCGTCGGCGCGGCCAGCGAGAGCTATTTCCGGGTGCCGGTCGATCAACTCAACATCGGGCAGGCAGCCACCCTGGTCGGGCTGCTCCCGGCGCCCAGCCGCTACGAGCCCCGCGGCAACCCGCAGCTCGCCGAGCAACGGCGCGAGACGGTGCTGCTCAAGATGTATCAGCAGCACTACATCAATCTCGTCCAGTACCGCTATTGGCGCGTCGCCCAGATCTACGAAGCGACGGCCCCGCCGCTACCGGCCGGCGCGCCGGAGACGCTGGTCTATCCGCCCCAGGTATCCCCGACCAGGTATCCCTACTTCGTCGACTACGTCCGCAGGTATCTCGAGGACCAAGCCAACATCGATCCGGACCTGCTGTACGAAGGCGGTCTGAAGATTCAGACCACGCTCGACCCGACTCTCCAAGCCGAAGCGCAGGAGGCGGTCGATACCACGCTGCAAGGTACCTCCGAGCCTCTCGAGATGGCCCTGGTGTCCATCGAACCGCAGACCGGACACGTCCGGGCTCTGATCGGCGGTCGCGACTTCACCGCGGACCAGACCAACCTCGCCCTCGGAGGGTGCCAGGACGAGTCGCCGTACAACGTGGTGGTGGCCGCCACCTGCGTGAGTCAGTCCGTCCCGCAGGGCGGCGGGACAGGGCGTCAGCCGGGGTCGGCGTTCAAGCCATTCGTCTTGGCGACCGCCTTCAACGACGGCGTGCTGCCATCGGAGGACTTCGACGGCCCGCAGTCGATCGAGCTGCCGCGGGCGTGCAGTGGCTCGGGGTGCCAGTTGATCCACAACGCCGGCGACTCCGAGTCGGGCGTGTTCAGCCTGGCCCAGGCCACCTGGTACTCGGTCAACACGGTCTACGCCCAGCTCATCCTCGATCCTCGGGTCACCGTGGAGCGGACGGCCCAAACCGCCAAGGACATGGGCATCACCTCGGCCTGGTACTCCCCCGAGGTCCACGGAGCGAGCTACGCGCTGGGCTCGTTGGACGTGTCACCGCTCGACATGGCCGCGGCCTATGGCGTCTTTGATGATCACGGCGTGCGAGTGCCACCCACGCCCATCATCCGGGTGGAGGACGCCAACGGCAAAACGCTCATCGACAACAGCGCGCCGGTCGGGATCGCCGGGCTCGGGGCGTCAGGGTCGTCGGGCGCGTCCGGCGCATCCGGTGGGGGTGGGTCGTCGCCGTCGCTGCCGGCGTGCAACGGGTCGGTGACCGGCGTCTGTCGGGCGCTCAGCGCGACCGTCGCCGACAACGTGACCAACGTGCTCACCGGGGTCATCACCCAGCCCGGTGCGACCGGTTACGGCACGGCCAACATCGGGCGACCGGCAGCAGGCAAGACAGGGACGACATCGAGCTTCGTCGACGCGTGGTTTGTCGGCTACACCCCGACGCTGTCGACCTCGGTGTGGATGGGATACAAAAACACCGAGGACCCCGCCCACGGGGCCAGCATGACGAGCATCTACTCGGCCGGTCGGCACCAGACCTACTCGCCGGTCTACGGGGGCGACTTCCCGGCCGAGACGTGGGCCGACTACATGAAGCAGGCCATGCAAGGCGTGCCGGCCACGGACTTCAACCAGCCGGCGCCCCTCGAGCCGGTGGCCGACGCCCTCGACGAGCTACTGCGAGGGGGGATCAATCCAGGACCGGAGCTCGGACCGATCCCCATCAGTGATGGCGGACCGTACGTGACGGGCCCTCCAGCGCCGGTGGCGGAGGCGCCCACGACGACAACCGTCCCCGTCGAGGCTCCCACGACGACGACCCCCCCTCCCGAGAGCCCCACGACCACGACACTTGGCCCCGGGCTCCTCTTCGGGGCCGGTCCGGGCCCGTAGCCGGGACCTAGTCGCCGCCCGGCGCCCCGGTGCCACTCGACGGGACCGGGGTGCCGTTGGGGCAGACGAGGATCTTGGCGCACGCTCCGGAAGGCGGGACGGCAAACCAGACGTCGGCTACGCCGAAGCCGACCGGTGAGTAGGTGCGCGACAGGATGCCGACCACCAGACCGTCGGAGTCAAGGAGCGGGCCCCCCTGGAACTGCGGACCAGTCGCGGCGTCGTACTGGACGCCATCGGCGGACACGTCAGCCACGAATCCTTGGGTGACGGCCGCTCCCGCGGCGCCAAGACCCGACACGGCATAGACGCGCTCGCCCACGGACGGCGCCGCCGATGCGAACTTCAGGGTCGGCAATCCCCCTTGGGGCATGATGATGAGAGCGAGATCCCGACTGGCGTCCCACGTGTAGACGGTGACCGCTTGGTCGGTGTTGTCATGGCGGACGTAAAGCGTCGGCCCCGGCTTGCGGGTAGCCGCCTCGACGGTCGTATAGGAGGTGATCAGGAGGGTCTGGTGGGTGTCGCTGGCGACGGCGAAGGCCGTTCCAACTGCCGGTTGACCGCTGCCATCCAGCGTGTGTACGAAGTACACCGCCGGACTGATCTTGTCGATGAGCTGCTGCACGGTCTGGCCGGTCGCGAGGACCGACTTCAAGGGGGCGATCTCTTGGCTGATGAGGCTTTGCGCGGCGGCCTCTTGAGCCTTCAAGGCCGCCGTCGCGGCCTCGACCTGGATCGGAATGCTGGCCGTCAGGTTGGCCACCTTGTCCTCGTTTTGGGTCAGGCGGTACTCGTAGTAGGCGTAGAGCACGACCCCTGACAGCGACGCGCCGAAAGCGAAGAAGAGCACGGCGATGCTGATCCCGATGGCCGTCCGCGGCATGATCCGGTGGCGGAGACCGGATCCCGGGGCCGCGCCAGCGTCGCCCGTCTGGTTGCCGCCGACACGGCCTCCGGCTTGGCGGGGCCACCCGATCACCGCGCCGATTCGGCCTATCGCACCGCCGCTGCTGGTTGTCTTGCCCGTTGAGGCGGGGCCGGTCCGCGGGATGCCCTGGGCGGCGGGTGCCGGCGTGGCGCGGGGCGGTGGCGGCAGTGGCACCTCCCGGCGCGGTGGACCGGCGATCGGTTTGGGGCCGCCCGCGCCAGCGCCCGGCTTTGCACCTCGTGACGGTGGGACGCTGGACGCCATCGGCGGCCACGGTAGCGCCCTACGCTCGGCCGGCCCCGAAAGCTGACCGGGGAGCGGGTAGGTGAAAACGTTTCCGGCGTCGAACGTGATCGAATAAGAACGATCTCATGGTCGAGCCCCGTCCCAACTCCCACCATCTTCGCCTTTCCGCGGCGGCCGGCTATCTCGAGCTGGACGAAGCGGCAGTGCTCGCTCTCGTGGATGTCGGCTACCTGCGGCCCACCGGCGAGCCCGATGCCCCCGAGTTTGTCCTTGCCGACCTCAAGGCCTTCGTCGCCCGCAACGCCGACAACGGGTCAGGCAACCTCTTGGGCCGCGCCGGAGACACCGATCCGCAAGCGCTGCTCGACGCCCTGGACGGGCGCTGCGAGGAGATGGCCACCCGCGCCTTCGACATCTTCTCGGCCGCTTTTCCCGAGAGCAGTTCGTGGTCACTCTCGGAGCAGGCTCGATTCGTCGAGCAGTCCCGCAACCGGTTTGAGGCGATCCTGGCCGTCACCGGGCAGGGGTCCGTCGTTGACCAGGCGCTCGTGGGGGACCTGCGGGAGGTCGGCGCGGCGGCGGCGGGGGCGGGCTCGCCACTCCCGCAGCTCCTCGCCATCCTTCGCATATCAAGGGACCTGATCGTTCAGACCGCCGTCGAGTTGGCCGAAGAGCGCGGCGGCCACTGGGGTCTGGCGCTCTCGTTGCTCCTGACCCGGATATTGCCCACCATGGACCGGCTGACCGACGCGCTGGCCCATGGTTATTGGACCACCTTGGTGGGGCGGTCGGGCACCCCGCCGACCTGAGGCGGCTACTCGGCGGTGGCCACGCCGACCGGGCCGAGGGCCGCCTCGATGTTGTCCAACATCCGGGCTGTGCATCCGGCCAGCTCCACCGGCGGTGCCACCTCGGTGACGATCAACTCGGCGATCGCCTCAAAGGCGGTCGCGGCCGGGCCTGCGCTCAGGGCGGCCGGCCGCCCGAGATCGCCGCCCGCGGCCACCGTGGCCTCGATCGGGATGGACCCGAGCAACGGGACCCCCAACTCGGCCGCCAAGCGGGCTCCTCCGCCGCTGCCGAACAAGGCGTACTCATCACCGTGGTCGCAGACAAACGCGGTCATATTCTCAATGACACCGGCAACCCGCAGATACCCTCGGCGGGCCATATCGGCCGCTCGGGCGGCCACCTTTTGGGCGGCCAGCGCGGGCGTCGTGACGATGATCATGTCGGCGCGGGGCAGCATGCGGCCGAGCCCCATTTGCACGTCGCCGGTGCCTGGCGGCATGTCGATCAGGAGGTAGTCGAGGTCGCCCCAGCGGGCGTCCTCGAGGAAGTGTTGGAGGGCGCGGTTGAGGATCAGGCCCCGCCACATGATGGCCTCATCCTCGTTGGCGCCGCCGATGAGACCCATCGAAAGGACTCGGATCAGGCCCGTGCCGACGCGTTGCTCGATCGGGACCATCTTGTGGTCCTGGCCGGCCACCTGGCCCTCGATGCCGAGCATCCGGGGGATGCTGAAGCCCCAGATGTCGGCGTCCAACACGCCGACCGTGAGGCCCCGGCGGGCCAACGTCACGGCGAGGTTGGCGGTGACCGACGACTTGCCGACACCCCCTTTGCCGGAGGCGATGGCCAGGACCCGTGTCGACCCCGGGATGTCGGTGGTGATGCCGCGGTCGCGAGCCTTCCAGCGGGCCCGCGCCATGAGCGCCGCCTTCTCCTCGGGGTCCATCTCTCCCATGCGGACCGTGACCCCCGATACGCCCGGCACGCTGCCCACCCGACCCTCGACATCGGACCGGAGCTGCTTCTGAAGAGGACAGCCGGCCACGGTCAGGGCGATGGTCACGGTCGCGTGCCCGTCCTCGGACAGCTCGATCGCTCGCACCATGCCCAGATCGACGACGTTGTCGCCGAGCTCGGGGTCGATCACCCCAAGGAGCGCGGTACGGACGTTGTCCTCGGTTGGTGTCGGCATGTTTGGCTCCACAAGAGAGTTTACAAGGCCTAGGCCGGTAGTATTCCGATCAATGGATCGCCTGCCCGTCTTCAAGGCCCTCGGCGACAACACCCGCTATGCCATCTACTTGGAGTTGGCGCGTTCGTCCGTGCCGCTGTCGACGGGCGAGATCGCCGAAGCGCTCGACCTGCATCCCAACACGGTCCGGCCTCACCTGGAGCGCATGCGCGACGCTGGGCTGCTCGGTGTCGACACCGATCGCCAAGGCCAGGTCGGGCGGCCCCAGCACCGTTACTCGGTCGCAGCCGACGCGCCATCGTTGGGGCTCGAACCTTCGGCGTTCCGGCTGTTGGCCCGCCTCGTCGCCGGCGTGGCGGCCCGGTCGGGGCTCAACGAGGATGAGGTGGCCGAGGTCGGGCGGGAGCACGGTCGAGCGCTCGTGTCGGCCGAGGTCGGTGCAGGCGGGGGCCGTCCTGGTCCGGGTCGCCCTGGCTCGGGGCGTCTTGGCTCGGGGCGTCTTGGCTCGGGGCGTCTTGGTTCGGGGCGTCTTGGGCGGGGGGCCGGCTGTCTTGCTCTCCTCGAAGCCCAACTCGCCGGGCTCGGGTTCGACCCGGCGACAGCAGAGGACGGCGGGGTCGTGACCGTGGCGTTCACCCGCTGCCCCTTCCAACAGTTGGCCGAGGAGTTCCCCGAGGTGGTGTGCCACCTGCACCGGGGGCTGGTCGAGGGCATCGTCGAAGCCGCCCAGGGCGCCGAGGTCAGTCGCTTCGCCACGCTGGCCGACCGCGACCCGTGCCAGGTCGACCTGATCGCCGGCTAGGTCCCCCCTCTCCTCGAGTGGCCGTCCTAGTGGTCGGAAGGGAGTACGCTGGCCGCAGACTCTTTGGAAGCAGGAGGCGTCACACGTGAGCCAGATCACCAGCACCGAGACCATCATCGTGAGCGACGCCGCGGCGACCAAGGTGGCCGAGCTCATCGCCCAAGAGGGGTCGGCCGAGGAGCTCGCCCTCCGCGTGGCCGTGCGCCCCGGCGGATGCTCGGGCTTCAGCTACGAGATGTTCTTCGACTCCGAGATCGCCGACGATGACCAGGTGACCAGCTTCGGCGGCATCAAGGTCGTCGTCGACCCCGTGAGCGCTCCGCTGCTCACGGGCGCGACCCTCGACTACAAGGACGGGCTCCAGGGCGCCGGGTTCGCCATCAACAACCCCAACGCCAGCCGCACCTGCGGCTGCGGCAACAGCTTCAGCTAAGCCCGGGCTTTCACTCGCCCGCGGCGGGCCCGTCCGGGCTGGGCGGGCCCGCGCCGTCTTCACCTGCCAAGCTCCTCGCATGGCCATCTCGCTGTGGGTTGACGGTGAAGCCGTCGACCTCGATGACGATGGCGCCTCCCTGTTGGAGGCCCTACGTGACCGCCTTGGCCGGCGGTCGGCCAAGGACGGGTGCAGCCCGCAGGGACAGTGCGGCTGTTGCACGGTGCTCATCGACGGCGTTGCTCGGGTCGCCTGCGTCACACCGGTACGGCGGGTCGCCGGCCGGCGAGTCACCACCCTCGATGGGCTCGATCCCGCCGTGCGCCTGCGGTGGGCTGAGACCTTCGCCGAGCACGGCGCCAGCCAGTGCGGGTTTTGCACGCCGGGGATCATCATGCGTCTCGCCGCACTCGCAGCCGTTGGGCCCCTCACCCCCGACCAGGTCAGGGCGTCGCTGGTCGCCCACCTCTGTCGCTGCACCGGCTGGCAGACCATCGTCGATGCGGCCGTCGCGGCCGTCGCCGCCGGTGGCCCCGCGGCTGGGCCCGCCGCCGCGCCCGCCGTCGGGCGGACCCCGGAGCGCGACTGGGCGGCGGCGACCCGGCGGGCCACGATCGAGGGCGGGGCGCCCCAGCGGGTTGGGCCGGACGTCGCCCTTGGGGAAGGCGGGTTTGCCGACGACACGGCTCCCCGTGATGCCCTCGTCGCCGTGCCCAGGGCCGACGGTGGATGGGCAGTGGCCGAGACCCTTGCAGCGGCGCGAGCCGAGGCCGGGAAGGTCCAGGGCCGTCGGACCACCGCCCGCCTGACCTGGCCGCTCGAGGTGCCACCGGGCGACTGGGATGTCGTCCTTCGCACGACCTGGGTCGAACCCGCCTATCTCGAGCCGGACGCCTCGTGGTGTCGGCCGGGAGGCGAGCCCGCCACGCCTTTGGCCAACGGTGGGGCATTTGGCGGCAAGGTGGCGTCACCCGCAGCGGACGCAGCTCGCCGGTTGGCTGACTTGCACGGGCGGCCAGTGCGGGTGGTGCTGGCCCGCGAAGACGTTGTGCGCCAAGGGTCGAAGCGTCCGCCCATCGCGGCCGGCGTCAGGGCCGACGGCACCGGCGTCATCCGCGTCGTGCGGACCGCCGGTATCGCTCGAGTGATCAACTCGGTCGCACCCGGGTTGAGGGTGGAAGAGATTGATGTGGCCGGGCCGCCGACGTCGGTCGCCATCCGGGCCGCCGGATGGGCCGAGGCGGCGATCCTGCTGGTGGCGTCACCGTGGGCGGCCGCCCCCGTGGCGCCGGCCTCCGCGGGCCGGGTGTCTGTGACGATCGTCAGTCCCTGGGGGTCACGGGCGTCGGCCACCGTGGCGCCGAGCGGCGCGATCCATCTCTCGGTCGAGGCTGGTGCGGTGCTGGACGCGACGGTGCTGCGGTCCTACTGCATCGGCGCCGCCCATCAGGCGCTCGGTTGGGTGACGAGCGAGGGGCTCGCGCTGGGTGCCGACGGGGTGCCTGAGGACCTCACCATCAGGTCGTTCGGGGTCCTGCGAGCCCGCGACATGCCAGATGTTACGGTCGAGTTGATCGACGGCTCGGGGCCGCCTGTCAACGGATCGGACGCCGTGCTGGCCGCGGTGGCGGCGGCCGTGTGGATCGCCCGGGGCCTACCGCCCACCTGGCCTACTACGAGGAGTGACTGACTACCGATGACTGAGCCAACCAACAAGCCCATCGGGCCCTACACGCCGATCGTCCGAGCGGGCGAGTGGCTGATCTGCTCCGGCCAGATCGGCATGCGTGACGGCGCTCTGGTCGACGGGGGGGTGCAGGCCCAGGCCGCGCAGGCCATCGCCAACGTCAAGGCTCTCCTCGAAAGCGAAGGGGCCACGCTCGACAATGTGGTCAAGACGACCGTGTTCCTCACTCACATCAGCGACTTTGCCCTCGTCAACGAGACCTATGTCGCCGGGTTTGGCGACCACCGCCCCGCCCGTTCGGCCATCGCCGTCGCTGCCCTCCCCATGGGTGCGCTGGTAGAGGTCGAAGCTTGGGCCCGGGTCTAAGCTCGCCTCGATGCTCGGTCCGATCATCATCGTGGCCCTCGTGGTCCTCGTGATCCCCCCCTCGGTCCTGATCATGGGGATGGTCTTCAGCGCGTTGCTCGGCTGGCTGGCCACCGGGTGGGCCGAGGACACCCACGAGGACAGCGAGCTCATCGACCTCAACACCTGAGAGCCCTCAGAGCCTGAGAGCGCTCACCGCGCGTACGGTTTAGCCCCCCGCGACCCTTAAACCGTACGTCCCATGAGCGCGCTGGGCCTCAGGGCCGACGGCTCGGGCCGGGCCCGGCGGCTCGGGCCGGGCCGACCGCGCTGGGCTTCAGGGCCGACGGCTCCGGCCGTGCCCGGCGGCTCGGGCCGGGCCCGGCGGCTCGGGCCGGCCCGGCCGCTCGTGGCCACGGCCGACCGCGCGGCCTCAGGCCGGGGCTGGCCGCCCGACCAGGGCGGGCACACCGCCATACCCCCCACGACCAAGGGCTCAGACGGCCCACCGGGGCTGGCCGAACCGGTAGCCGACCGATCGGACCGTGTGGATGAGGCCGGCGTGCTCCTCGCCCAGCTTGGCCCGGAGCCGCCGGATGTGGACGTCGACCGTCCGGGCGCCGCCGTAGTACTCGTAGCCCCACACCCGACTGAGGAGGACTTCTCGGGTGAAGACCTTCCCCGGATGGGTGGCCAGGAACTTGAGCAGCTCGTATTCCATGTAGGTCAGGTCGAGGGGTTTACCGGTGACGGCGGCCTGGTAGGTCTCGAGGTTGAGGACGAGGGCGCCGTACTCGATGAGCTCAGGCCGGGTGCCACGCCCCGTCCGCCAAAACAGGTGCTTGAGGCGAGCTTCGAGCTCCCGCGGCTGGAACGGTGTGACGCAGAAGTCGTCGAACATGTCCTCGCGCAACTCGAGATCGCCGAGCTGGGTGACGCTGGCCAGCAACAACAAAGGTTCGAGGGGGACGTCGCGCCGCCGCAGGGCCCGGCAGAGGGCGAAGGCCCCTTCGGGGTCCTCGTCGGCACAGACGATCCCGCCGGACCATCCGTCCTCTGGCTCTTTGCGCTGTGCTTCGTCGGCGGACGCCACCTCATAGAAGGGGTAGCGCGCCAACTCCAGCGCTTGGAGGAGCGCTGGTGGCGCCGGGTCGGGGAACAGCAGGAGGGCTTCCATCGAGACAGACAGCGGCCTACAGCGCCGGGAGGTAGCGGTCGAGCTCCCACTGGCTGACCTGAGTCTTGTAGCCGGTCCACTCTGCCCACTTGTTGCGGATGAACCATTCGAAGACGTGCTCGCCGAGCGTCTGGGCGACCAGCTCGGAGTGCTCCATCTCCTCGACCGCCTCGGCGAGCGAGCCGGGCAGCGACTGGATCTTGTCGGCGAGGAGCTCCTCGTTGGAGAGCTCGAAGAGGTTGGCGGCTGCCTCCGGGGGTAGCGAGTATCCCTCTTCGATGCCGCGCAGCCCGGCGGCGAGGACCAGCGCGAACGCCAGGTAGGGGTTGCAGGCGGGGTCGGGGGCGCGGTATTCGAAGCGGGTTGACTCCGGGTGGCCCTTCTTGACGACGGGTACGCGGACGAGCGCCGAACGGTTGTTGCGAGCCCAACTCACGTGCACCGGCGCTTCGTAGCCTTTGACGAGGCGCTTGTAGGAGTTGACCCACTGGTTGGTCACGGCGGTGATCTCGCGGGCGTGGACGAGGACGCCGGCGATGAATCCCTTGGCCACGGTGGACAGCCCGTACTCGTCGGCCGGGTCGTAGAAGGCGTTGGTGTCGCCCTCAAAGAGGGAGATGTGGGTGTGCATCCCCGAGCCTTGCTGGGCGGCGAGCGGCTTGGGCATGAACGTGGCGTAGATGCCTCGCTGCATGGCGATCTGCTTGACGAGCAAGCGGAAGGTGATGACGTTGTCGGCCATGCTGAGGGCGTCGGTGTAGCGCAGGTCGATCTCGTGCTGGCTGGGGGCGTCCTCGTGCTGGGAGTACTCGACGGGGATGCCCATCTCCTCGAGGGTGAGGATGGTGTGCTTGCGGAGGTCGCCGGTCAGATCCGAGGCGATCAGGTCGAAGTAGGAGCCGGAGTCGAGTGGCCGTGGCGGCGCCGAAGGGTCGCTCGACCCGAAGTAGAAAAACTCCATCTCGGGCGCCACGAAGAAGGTGAAGCCTCGGTCGCGGGCGTGCTCGAGCTCTCGGCGCAAGACCTGGCGAGGGTCCCCGTCGAAGGGGCTGCCGTCAAGGTTGAGGATGTCGCAGAACATGCGGGCGGTGACCGCCCCGTCGGCCACCCGCGGCAGCAGCTGGAACGTCTTGGGGTCGGGCTTGGCCAGCATGTCGGACTCTTGGACGCGACTGAACCCGTCGATGGCCGAGCCGTCGAAGGTCATGCCCTCCTCGAGGGCGTCCTCCAACTCGGCGGGTGTGATGTCGAAGTGCTTTGGCGTGCCGAGCACGTCGGTGAACCAGAGCTGCACGAAGCGAACCCCGCGCTCTTCGACCGTTCGCAGCACGTAGTCCTGCTGGCGTTCCATCGCTTCTCCTCCACCGCCAGCACCTGCTCGACTAGCCGGACCAGGTGGGCGTAGGACTATCTTCGCAGCCCGCGGCTCGGCTTCCGAAACCTGGCCTACGCGATCTAGACGAGAAGGTAAGGGGGAGGGACGTGGAGCAACGCACGCCGGCCGAGGTTGTGGCGCTCGTCACCGACGAAAAGGTGGAGTTCGTCGACTACCGGTTTTGTGACCTCCCTGGCCTGATGCAGCACGTGTCGGTCCCGGCGACGCAGCTCACCGAGGACACGTTCACGGAGGGGCACGGCTTCGACGGGTCGTCGATCCGTGGCTTCCAGGAGATCCAGGAGTCGGACATGATCCTCATCCCGGATCCGTCGACGGCGACGCTGGATCCGTTCCGGGCTCGTAAGACGCTGATCATCAACTGCTTCGTCCATGACCCGGTCACCGGTGACGCCTACTCCCGCGACCCTCGCTATGTCGCCAAGAAGGCGGAGGCGTATCTGGCTTCCACCAAGATCGCCGACGCCGCCTACTTCGGGCCGGAGCCGGAGTTCTTCATCTTTGATGACGTCCGCTTCCAGACCAACAGTCATTCGTCTTTCTATTCGGTCGACTCGAGCGAGGCGGTGTGGAACACGGGCAAGGACGAGGGTCCCAACCTCGGCTACAAGCCCCGCACCAAGCAGGGCTACTTCCCGGTGCCGCCCATGGATCATCTCCAGGACCTCCGCTCCGAGATCGCCGCCACCCTCCACGCCGTCGGCATCCCGACCGAGCTGCACCACCACGAGGTGGCAACCGCCGGGCAAGGCGAGATCGGTATGCGCTTCGACACGCTGCTGGCCATGGCCGACAAGCTCATGCTCTTCAAATACGTCGTGAAGAATGTGGCATGGACGGCCGGCAAGTCGGCGACGTTCATGCCCAAGCCGATCTTTGAGGACAACGGCTCGGGCATGCATACCCACCAGTCGATCTGGAAGGGCGGCGAGCCTCTCTTCTACAACGAGACGGGGTACGCGGGTCTGTCCGACATCGGTCGTTGGTACATCGGCGGGCTGCTCAAGCACGCGCCCGCCATCCTCGGTTTCGCGGCGCCGACGACCAATAGCTACAAGCGACTCGTGCCCGGCTATGAGGCGCCGGTCAATCTGGTTTACAGCCAACGCAACCGCTCGGCGTCGTGCCGCATCCCGCTGGCCCAGCGCAGCCCGAAGGCCAAGCGGGTCGAGTTCCGTTGTCCGGACCCGTCGTGCAATCCGTACCTCGCGTTCAGCGCCATGCTGCTAGCTGGTCTCGACGGCGTGCAAAACCGGATCGAGCCCCCCGAGCCTGTCGACAAGGACCTCTACGACCTTCCTCCCGAGGAGCTGGCGCGTGTGCCGCAGGTGCCGGCATCGCTCGACGCTGCGCTCCTCGCGTTGGAGGCCGACTGCGACTTCTTGAAGGCGGGCGGCGTGTTCACCGACGATCTCATCGAGACCCACATCGACTACAAGCGGGCCAACGAGATCGACGCCATCCGCTTGCGTCCGCACCCGTACGAGTTCGCGCTGTATTACGACATCTGAGCGGGGCTCACACCCTGCGGGAGGCGGAGATTCCCGGACCGACAAAATCGGCGCGAGGTGCAGGAGCGACGGCCGGGTTGGCCTACATGCCCTGGCTGGACGGGCTGCGGGCCGTGTCGGTACTCGCCGTCATAGGCGACCACGAGTACATCTCTTTTGAGAAGACGGCGTGGGTGCACCGGCTGGCGCGGGGCGGGTTCGTCGGCGTCGACGTCTTCTTCGTGATCAGCGGTTTTCTCATCACCAGCCTGCTGCTCAGAGAACGGGAGAAGACGGGCAGGATCGACGCCCCCGCCTTCTACCTTCGCCGGGCCCGCCGCCTCTTTCCGGCGCTGGCCGTCTTGCTCATCGCTGTGCTCGGCGGCGCCGTCCTGTTTGAGTCCAATCACGAGCACCAGGTGCTCGGGGCCGTCGTTGTCACCGCGTTGTACGCGGCCAACTGGGTGCAGGCCTTCGGCGGTGTGCACCTCGGCGCGCTCGGGCATACGTGGTCGCTTGCGTGCGAGGAGCAGTTCTACCTCCTCTGGCCCGCACTGCTCACGGTCCTGGCCATTGTCGGCGTTCGCGGGCGGTGGCTGGTTGCGGTGCTGACGGCTGGGTCGGTCGCCGCTGTCGTCTATGTCGTCGTGGCCGTCCAGTCCCACTGGGGGTTTTACCGCGTCTACTTCGCGCTCGATACGCACTGTGCCGGTTTGTTGATCGGCGCCACGCTGGGCGCGGCCTGGACCCTCGACCTCCTGCCGTCCGGTCGGATCTGGACGGCGGTGCGCAGACTGAGTGGCGTGGTTGGGGCCGTGGCCCTCCTCGCGACCATCGAGGCGGGTGTGACGCTGCCGCGCCATCTGGCGTCGACGTTTGCCCACTTGCGGATCGTCACCAGCTACCAGTGCACGGGGGCTGATTATCTGATCGCGTCCTTCGCGGCGGCGGCCATCATCTGGGCTCTGGCTGCTGAAGCCCCGACCAACCCGGCGGCGCGAGCGTTGGGCTGGGCGCCGCTACGGGGCCTCGGCCGCATCTCCTATGGCCTGTATCTCTACAGCGCGCCGATCACGATATGGCTCACGCCATCCACCACCGGGATACATTCCGTCCCGGCGCTCATGAGCCTTCAGGTGGGCCTCTCCATCGTCCTCGCCTGGCTGTCCTTCGAGACCATCGAGCGGCTCTTCCGAGTGCGGCGGCCCGCCAGCCCCCCACCCGATACACTTTTGGCAGGCGATGGGGCTCGCCGACAACCGCCACCCAAAAAGGCTGATAGCTCCTACCAGTACGCCAGCGCTGCGTCGGTAGGGCTACGTCCGGGGTCAACCGGGTCGGGCGGGGCCGGACGGAGCGGCAGCAGTCCGGTTGTGGAGTGCTGATGCCCCGCCTGACTCGAACCTACGCCGTCGTGCGGGATCTCATCCGCTTCGATCTCGAGGAGCAGGCCCGCCTTGTCGGCCACCTACTGAGGTGGATCGCGCTCGGTGCCGTCTCCGGGGTGTTGGCCGGGTTGGCGTCGGCCGGCTTCCTGGAGTCGCTGGACTGGATCACCAACTTGCGCTTGGCTCATCCCTGGTTGCTCTTCCTCCTGCCCGCCGGCGGCTTCGCGATCGGGCTGGCGTACCACTACGGCGGGGGTCGGTCGGCCAGCGGCAACAGCATGATCATCGACGAGATCCACGATCCCAAGGATTGGATCCCCAGGCGGATGGCGCCCCTGATCTACGTCGGCACGCTTGTCACCCAGTTGTTCGGCGGCAGCGTCGGACGGGAGGGGACGGCGATCCAGATGTCCGGCAGCCTCACCGATGCCTTCTCCAGGATTGCGCACCTCTCGGAGTCGGATCGTCGGATGATGCTGATCGCGGCGATCGCCGCGGGGTTTGGCTCTGTCTTCGGGGTCCCGCTGGCGGGCTGTGTCTTCGCCCTCGAGGTCCAGGCTGTCGGTCGGATGCGGTACGACGCGCTGGTCCCGGCGCTGTCGGCATCGGTCGTGGGCGACATGGTGGTCCGCGCCGTCGGCGTGCATCACACCGCCTACCCCCAAATCGCGACCGCCAGCGTGGAGCCCGTCTTGCTGCTCAAGGTGGCGCTCGCCGGGTTGCTCTTCGGACTTTGCAGCGTGGCGTTCTGCGAGTTGACCCATGGCATCGAGCGGTTGTGCGCCGCCACCTTGAACTGGCCGCCGGTGCGACCCGTGATCGGCGGCGTGGCCGTGGTCGCCATGACCTACCTGGTCGGCAACCGGGACTACCTGGGTCTGTCCCTGCCACTCATCACCCGATCGTTCGAGGTCGGCGTCGGCGTCGCCACCGTGGCTTTCGCCCTGAAGCTGGTTTTCACATCTGTGACGCTGGGGTCCGGCTTCCAAGGCGGAGAGGTGACGCCGCTCTTCGTGATGGGCGCCACCCTCGGCGCCACCCTCGGCCATCTGTTGGGCGTCTCCCCGCCACTGATGGCAGCTGTCGGGTTCGTTGCCGTGTTTGCCGGCGCGGCCAACACGCCGTTGGCTTGCACAGTGATGGGCCTGGAGCTGTTCGGCACTGGCATCGTTGTGCCGCTGGCGATCGGGTGCGTCGTGAGCTACGTGTTCAGCGCCCAACGTGGCATCTACGGGACGCAGAGGGTCGACACTCCTAAAGGCGGGCTGCCGCCGGCCGCCGGCGACGCGGCGCTCACCATCAATGTCATCGCGCGAGCCCGCCGGCAGTGGCTGCCCACCCGGAGTCGGTCCGACCCGCCCGCTGACTCAGGGCCCGCCGGGGGCTAGCCGCGCTCGGCCCGGTCCACCAGTCGATACCCGACACCGGGCTCGGTAAGGAGTCGGCGCCGGGTCGGATCCTCGCCCAGTTTGTTGCGAAGGGCGCGGGCGTAGACCCGGAGGTACTCGGTGTGGTTGAGGCCCTCCGGTCCCCACACCTCGGCCAGGATCGTGCGGTGGGTGAGGACTCGACCGGGATAGCGAGCCAGGAGGGCGAGAAGGTCAAATTCCTTCGGCGTGAGATCGACGAGCACGCCGCCGACGCTGACCCAGTGGTGGGCCACGTCGACGACCACGTCCCCGACGGTCAGGACCGCCTCGTCGGGTCCGGACAACGGTCGCCGGCGAAGGGCGACGCGAACGCGGGCGAGCAGCTCGCGCATCGAGAATGGTTTGGTGACGTAGTCGTCGGCGCCCTGATCCAGGGCGTCGACCCGTCGGTCCTCGGCGCCGTCGGCGGTCAGCACGATGATGGGGACCTCCGACCAGGCCCGGATCTGACGGCAGACGTCGATGCCGTCCATGTCCGGCAACCCCAGGTCCAGCACGACCACGGCGGGGCGCGACTCGGCCGCGGCGGCGATGGCTTCCGAGCCGGTCGACACGGTCCGGACCAGGTACCCGCGGGCGGCGAGACCTTCGGTGAGGACGGTCGCCATCGCCGGCTCGTCCTCGACGATGAGCAGGTGACCGTCAGCCATCGAGCGCGTCACGCATGGAGGGGCACCGTGAAGTCGAAGCGGGCGCCTCCACTCTCACTCTCGCCCACACTGATCGTCCCGCCATTGGCTTCGACCATGGCTTTGCAGATGGCCAGCCCGACGCCGCTCGAGGCGCTGCCCGGCCCTCGACGGAACGGCTCGAAGATGTGCTCCCGCTCTTCGGGCGCCACCCCCGTGCCCTCATCGCTGATGGTCACCATCACGACCTGGCCCGCGGGCTCGGCGGCGATGTGAACGGTCGAGCGGGGTGGCGCATGTCGTGCGGCGTTCTCGAGCAGGTTGCTGATGACCTGATCGAGCTGAGAGTAGTCCGCGTTGACGAGCGGCAGACCAGGGCTCAGGTCCACGACTACCGAGAGGTCTCTGAACAATCGCCGCAGTTTGTCCAGCCGATCGGAGACCAGTTCGTCGATGGCTACGGCTTGGCGCTCGGGAAGGAGTGAGCCCGACTCGATTCGGCTCAGGCTGAGCAGGTTGGCAACGATCCGGTTGAGTCGTTCGGCTTCATCGCTCACCAGCCCCAGGAGTCGTTGGCGGGTCTCGGCCGGATAGCCGGGGTCGGCCACGTCGTCGCGCAGGTCCGACGCGACGGCCTGGATGGTGGCGAGCGGCGTGCGGAGGTCATGCGAGACGGACCGCAGGAGTGCGGAACGCTGGCGATCGAGGTGCTCGAGGAGCACCACCCGGTTGGCCTCCTCGCGGAGGCGCTCGCGTTCGGCCGACAGCTCCACGTTGCGGTCGTAGAGGATGCGGATCTGGTGGGCCCGGTCTTCAGCCACTTGACGCCGGTTGGTCTGGACCGCCATGAGGGTGCCGACAACCACGGCGACGAGGACGAAGACGACGAGGGCGGCCACATCCTCAGGCTCGGCGATGGACACCCGGTCGTAGGGGGGGACGAAGGCGAAGGAGTAGACGGCGGCCCCGGCCATGGCCGTTGCCACCGCGGCGATTCGGCGACCGAGGATCCCGGCGGCGACCACAGGCAGGACCAGCAGCAGCGCGGGCGTGGCCCGGCTGATGCCCGATCGGAAGGGGAGGAGCGACGCCGCCACGGCGGCCACCAAGGCGAGTCCGACGCCGAGGCCGAGCAACCATCCCCGAGATCCCCCGGGCGAATAGCGCCCGCTCTGGCGCGGCGCACGGGCGGGACCCACCTCCGTTGTCGAGGTTTGGCTCCCGCCCGTGTCGTCGCTCACGTGCGTAGTTTCGCCTTGATGGTGGCCCCGAGGGGCGACCAAGGTGCTCGTCGTCAGCTGCCGGCCGCCGACTTGGCCGTCGGCGCTCCCTTGGCGGCATGGACCTCCTTGGCCAGATGTTTGTTGGGGTTGCCGAGCACCCATATGAATCCGATGAGACACCAGATGCCGACCACGGCAATGGCCTTGAAGGCGTCGCCCGGCGTTGTGCCGGATCCGGTGACGGCGATGTAGACGACACCGCCCAACTCGACGATGTTCATGATCGCCCCTAATCCGGGCAGCATGATGTGCTTGACGATGTTGTGGTCATGGCGGCTGGCGAAGGCGATGACGGCGATGATGCAGGTGCATCCGTAGACGAGGAAGGTCCCGATGTTGGACGCCAGCGTGATCTGGCTCAGGTTGTCGACCTGCCACGGCACTGACCCAAAGGCGCCGAGGGCGGCGGCGAGCGCCGTCATGATCCAGATGGCCACGTGAGGCGTGGCGTACTCGCCGTGCAGGCTGCCCAGCTTCAGCAGGTTGGGCATCTCTTTGTCCTTGGCCATGGTGTAGGTGACCCGGACGCCCGTGTTGATGCAGGCAAGGGTGGTACCGATCAAGGCCAGCAACACGGTGAAGGCTACGACCAACGAGACCGTCGTACCCGTGTGGCCGAGGTGGGCTTCGGCGATGGTGTGGATCATGGCGCCGATGGGAGCGCTATTGGTCGCAGCGGCGGCGTAGCCGCCGGTAGCGGGTTGGGCCGGCGTGCTGCCGCTGGCCGGGACGGCCGCGGTGAAGATCGTGGCCTTGCCGACGGCGAAGTTGGCGGCGAAGTACTCGAAGAGATACATGATCCCGCCCTGGATGAGCAGGCTGATCAGCACGCCGCGCTTGATGTCTTTGTCCGGGTTTTTGGCCTCAGCCCCCAGGGCGGTCACCGACTCGAAGCCGACCAGCAGGAGGATGGCGACCGTGGACTGGTACAGCATGTTGACGAAGTCGTGGGGGATCACGACCCGCCCGGCGTTGGCCAGTTCGTAGCCGGCGTTGCCGTGGCCCAACCGGAAGATGATGAACATGAAGCTGATGGCCAGCAGCGACACGATCTGGATGACGTTGATCACGATGGCGGTCAGCGTCGATCCGACGATGCCGCGGTAGGCGATGTAGCCGATCAGGAAGGCGAAGACCACGCCGATCGCAGCCGTTGGTATGCCGGTCAGCGAATGGTGGAAGACGCCCAGATAGATGTAGTCGGCCAAGGTGGCGATGAAGGCCACCATGATGCCGGGGTAGATCCAGTAGTAGAGGTGGCTGACCCAGCCGATCGACAGCTTGGCGAAGCGGGCGTAGCGTTGGTGGCTCGGCTTCTCCTTATCGAGGAAGGCGGCTTCGGCGAAGTAGTAGCTCGACCCCGTCCCAGCGTCGGGGTAGATGCGGGCCAATTCGGCGTAGCTGTAGGCGGTGAGCATGGCGAGGATGAAGGCAAAAAAGAGCCCGGTCCACATCTCGTTGCCGGTGGACTGGCCATTGCGGCTGAGGGCCGCCTGCTCCTGGAAGGTTGTCCACAAGAACGCCCCCGGCGCGATCAGCGCCATGGCGTTGACCGTGACGCCCGTCAGAGTGAGAGTGCGCTTCATCTCGCCAGTGCTGGTACTGGGCTCAGCCACTTCGTGTCCTCCTATCGTCGGTGGCGTGACCGTAAGTTCCGCGTATTTCACCCCAGCTACCGATCGATGAACGGACTGTTACATACCCCGTTTTGTCGGTATCTTTATTTACGAGTATTTTACGGACCCTTATGGGTGCAAATACTTCGTCAAGGCTGTCTCGACCACCCAAAGGGGGGAATATGACGGATGTGAAGAAGGGCCTTGTCACGCAGTTCAAGGAGTTCATCCTGCGGGGCAACGTCGTCGACCTGGCCGTTGCCGTCGTCATCGGGATGGCCTTCGGGGCGGTCGTGACGGCCCTCGTGAAGGACCTGATCACGCCCGTCGTTGCTGCGATCGTGGGCAAGCCTGACTTCTCGGCGCTCTCGTTCACGATCAACCACAGCCACTTTCTCTATGGTGACTTCCTCAATGCCGTGGTGTCGTTCGTGTCGATCGCCTTCGCCGTCTTCTTCTTCGTGGTGAAGCCGATCGGCTATCTGGTGGCCCGGCGACAAAAGGCGATCGACGCCGGGGCCGAGCCCGACCAGGCCACCCTGAGCGACGAGGCTCTGCTGCTCACCGAGATCCGGGATCTGTTGAGGGGACGAGCGGAGGCCGATGATGGCGGCGCCTGACACCGAGCTGGCGTTCACGTCGGCGCTTGAGTTGGCCGCCATGATCCGTAGCCGCGCCCTGTCGCCGGTGGAGCTCGTCGAGCTCTACCTCGGCCGTATCGAGCGGCTCGACCCCGTGCTCGGAAGCTTCATCACGGTGGCCGCCGACCAGGCCCGGGCCGCCGCTCGTCAAGCGGAGGCGGAGGTGACGAGGGCAGGGGTCGCGGCCGAGGACCTGCCGCCCTTCCATGGTGTGCCCGTGTCGGTCAAAGACCTGATCGACACCGCCGGCATCCGCACGACCTATGCGACGGCGGCGTGGTCCCAACGGGTGCCGACCGCCGATGCCTGGGTCATCCATCTCCTCAAGCGCGCCGGCTTCATCATCCTCGGCAAGACCAGCACGCCCGAGTTCGCCGGAGGCATCTTCACCGAGCCCGCCGCCTACGGCCCGTGCCGCAATCCGTGGAACACCGACTTCACCCCCGGCGGGTCCTCCGGTGGTGCCGGTGCCTCCCAGGCCGCAGGTTTATGCGCCGCCGCCTTGGGCAGCGACGACGGCGGCTCCGTCCGCATCCCGTCGGGCTGGTGCGGTCTGTTTGGCATCAAGCCGGCACGTGGTCGGGTGTCGGCTGCTCCTGAGCCGTCGGCTCCGTACTACACGCCCGGGCCTCTGGCCCACTCCGTGGCCGACGCTGCCGCCATCCTCGATGTCATCGGCCAGCCGGCGTCGGGAGACGGCTTCTGGGCGCCACCTCACACCGGCAGCTTTCTCGACGAGACCGGGCGTGATCCCGGCCGGTTGCGGATCGCCTACACGACCAACGCGGCCGACGGCGTGACGACGACAGCCCCAAACCGAGCGGCCGTAGAGCAGACGGCGCGCACCCTCGAGGGGCTGGGCCACGACCTGTACGAGCTCGAGGACTGGCCGGGAAGGGGCACGTTCCCCGACAACCGGACCGTCGGGCTCCACGTGATCTACGGCGCCATGCTGGCGATGAAGATCGATCAGGGCCTGGCCCCGCCGGTGGAGTCGATGGAGTTCGGCCAACAGATCCTGGTTGCCTTGGGACGAGAGGTCAAAGGGACCGATCTCCTGTGGGCCCAGTACGTACAGGCCGAGGCCTCCCGGCAGATCGTGGCTGCCTTCGACGACTTCGACGTGCTGCTCACCCCCGTCGTGGCGGCCGGACCGTCGCGGGTCGGGGAGTTTGTCGAGCACCCCGAGCGACTGCTCGGGATGCTCGACGTCGTCCAGTTCACCGGTCAGTGGAGCATCACCGGACAGCCGGCCGCGTCTGTGCCCGCCCTTCTCGACGACGACGGCGTGCCGGTCGGCATCCAGCTGGTGGGACGACCGGCGGATGAGGCGACCCTCATCCGCCTCTCGTCCCAACTCGAGCAGGCCCAACCCTGGACCCACCGACGACCGGCCGTGTCCTGACGACTCAACTCATGTCGTCGTGAGTGTCGGTCTTCAGGGAGTCACCGTTCGACTCGAAGATCGATTGATTCTTGATGACGTCTCCTTCCGACTTCGAAAGGGTGCCATAACGGGTTTGCTCGGCCCCAACGGCGCCGGCAAATCCACCACGCTTCGTGTCCTATCGCTGCTGTTACGGCCAGACGCCGGTGGCGTCGTAGTCGACGAGGAACCCATCCCGTTCGACCGGAGGGATTACAAACTCCGGGTGGGCTTGGCAACCGAGAGTCCGGCTCTGTACGCAGAGTTGTCCCCTCGACAGCAGCTTCGGTTCTTCGGAGCTCATGGGATTGCAGCGGGATGTCATCGACGATCGGATCGTCCATCTGGCCCACGACTTCCAGTTCACCGAGTATGTGGACCAGCGTCAATCAACGCTGTCCAAAGGAACTCGGCAGAAGGTGAGCCTTGCCCAGGCCCTGATCCATGAGCCGGATATTGTGATCCTCGATGAGCCCACTGCGAACCTCGACATTGAGGCTACTGATGCTACAGAGATCCTGATTCTCGAATACATTCAACATGAGCAACTGTACGCCATCGTGTCAACCCATGGCCTAGATCAAGCTGCTCGCATATCAGATGACTTGATCGTCATCGACTCAGGTCGTGTGGTCCTCACAGAGTCTCTGGTTGATCTCAACGGTGGGCGCGGCCGCCGAGACGAAGTTGACGTCCGAGCCATGGTGTTGGGGGCGATTTCCAAATCTCGCGAACATCAACTCTCGTGACGTCCATAGTCCCTCGCAGGTTCGCCGGTATCGCAGCGACCTTTGCACGCGAAATAACGCAGCTTCGCCGACAACCGCGCCTTTGGGCCACGCTTGTCGTTCAGCCCTTCCTGCTCTTTCCGTTATTTATGCTGCTGCCTTATGCGTTGGCTGCTCACTCTGCCTCGCAGCTTGCGAAAAGTTCGCTGACCGTGGCGATCGACCTCCCCACTGATGCTCAGCCGGCCGGGATCCGTGCCCTTCCCCTTCACGTCCTTATTACCCCCGACGTCCAGTCAGCAGTGATCAACCGAAAGGCCGACGTAGGACTCGTAGGAGTTGGTTCGGGAAGTGGAGTCACATTTCGGGCTCTTTACGTCGACACGCGGGCTAAGTCAGTACTGGCGCGTCTTTGGTGAGCCACCGGCCGGGGTTGCGTGCGTGGGCCGTGCCGTAGACATCGCGGTGGTTGCGGAGCGGGCCGTCTGAGCAGGTCGGATGGTCGGCGACATCGCGGGTGACGTGGCCTTCACGTTGGTACCAGCGGGGAAAGGTGCGGGCGGTGCTGGCCTTCTGGGCGGGTGCTGTGGTTGCCCCCTCCGCCACCGGTCGACCACCCAACGACGTCACCCTCCGTGAGATCCGAAGGGTGACGCCGCCCGGTGTCGCGGAGCAGTGCGTCCAACAGGCGCCGGAGCCTGTGGCCTGTGGCCCGATCGAGGGTAGCGACTAGGCCAAGACTCGCTTGCGGAAGCCTTTGATGCCCAGGTAGAGGAAGAGCGCGCACGCGCCGAGCAACGCCGGGTAGACGACGTAGAGGTGCATGTGGGGCAGACCGGTGACGGCGGCCCGCAGGCCCTCGTTGGCGTAGATCAACGGGTTGACCAGCACCAGGGTCTGGAGCCAGTGGAAGGCGCCGATGTGGACGGGCTGCAACTTCGTCCACGAGTAGTAGGTGCCGCCCAGGAAGGTGATCGGCAGCACGACGAAGCCAAACATCAGGCCGAGGTTGCGGGGCTCGAACTTGGTCCCGAGGAAGAGGCCGAGGGCCGAGAAGGCGATGCAGGCCGGAGGCAGGATCGTGACGAGGACGAGCCAGTGGAACTGGAGGTTGGCGTGGACGCCGGGGGCGTGGATCACGGCCGCAATCGGGAAGACGATGGCGGCGGCGATGACCCCCTGGATGGCGCCGGACACCACCTTGGCGACGGCAACGAGCCAGACGGGGCAGGGTGCCTGTACGCGGTCTTCGATCTCCCGGGTGAAGCCGAACTCCTGGGACAGCTGCATGGCAACGGCCTGGATCCCCTGGAACATGATGGAGATCCCGACGACGCCCGGCACCAGGACCGAGGCGAAGTTGGACTCTCCCTTGCGGGCGAGGGTGAGCGCCAGCCCGTGGAGACCGGCGGTCGACGTGGCACCGACACCCTGACCGATCGTGGGGAACACGTAGAGGAAGACGAAGACCAGCAGGAAGGGCTGGACCAGCGTCCGGGTGACGAACTCGCCCAGGTTTTTCTTGAGGACGGTGAGGTCACGTTGCAGAAGAGCGACGAAGGCTTGGCGGCTCGCCAGGCTCGTCGATCTGGTCTCAGCGACGATGTGACGTCGTGCCGGAGCCGGGGCGGTTGCCTCCGGCGTTGCGGTTGTCGTGGTGGCGGCCATCAGTCGCGCAGGTCCTTCCCGGTCAGGTTGATGAAGACGGTCTCGAGCGTCGGCTCGGTCATGGATAGGTCGAGGACTTCAAACTTCTTGCCCTCCGCGATGCGGATGATGTGGGGCAGCAGGCCGGTGGCTCCCTTGACGTGGGCCTCGACGCCGTCGTCGACCAGGCGGACGCGAGTGACGCCCGCCAGCTCCTTCTCCAGAACTTTGGAGAATTTGGCCGTGTCGCCGCTGGTCTTCACCGTCACGATGGTGTCGGCGCCCACCGACTGCTTGAGGGCCGCCGGCGTATCGAGCGACAGGATCTGGCCGTGGTCCATGATGGCCACCCGGTCGCAGAGCTGGTCCGCTTCCTCCATGTAGTGGGTCGTGAGCAGGATCGTCTGGCCGTCCGCGTTGAGCTCTTGCAGGATGTCCCACAGCGCCAGCCTGCTCTGGGGGTCGAGGCCGGCCGTGGGCTCGTCCATGAAGAGAACGGCCGGGCGGTGGAAGATCGAACGGGCGACCATCACCCGTTGCGCCATACCGCCGGACAGGGCGTAGACCGACACCTTGCCCCACTTGGTGAGGTGGAACTTCTCCAGCATCTCGTCGGCGATGACCTTGCACTCTTTGCCCGGCATGCCGAACATGCGGCCGTGGAAGTACAGGTTTTCCCAGACGCTTAGCTGACGGTCGAGGGTGTTGGTCTGCGAGACGGTACCGATGAGCTGCTTGGCGACCGAGGGATGCTTGATGACGTCGACGCCGCCCACGAAAGCTTGCCCCGAGGAGGGGATGACCTTGGTCGTCAGCATCCCGGCTGTCGTGGTCTTGCCGGCGCCATTGGGTCCGAGCAGACCGAAGATCTCGCCGCTGTAGACCGAGAGGTTGAGGCGATCGACGGCGGTGAAGTCGGTGCCGGGGTAGGTCTTGGTGAGGTCGACGGTGCGGATGACCGCATCGCCGGTGGGGGTGGCTGTTTCAGCCGGCTGAGTTGATAGGGACATTGGTGTCCTCCAGGGCACGGTGGATGGAATCGATGACGATGTCGAGGGTCGCCTGCTGTTGGGCGCTCAGGCAGCGCAGGAGCCGATCGTCCATGTCGTCGGCGAGATGTTTGAGCTCGGCCCAGCGCTCGTGGCCGCTGGGGGTGAGGGCGATGCGGACGATCCGGCGGTCCTGCACGTCGCGCTGACGCTCGACCAAGCCTTCCGCGCAGAGGCGGTCGAGATGGCGCGCCAACGTCGGGCCCTCGATGCCGATCTGGGCGGCGAGGTGGACCTGGCTCAGACCGGGGGACCGCTGGGCGCTGTCGAGCACTTGCCACGTCGGCATGGTGCACCCCTGCTCGGCCAACATTGCTTGGAAGACTTCCCGCAGCGCTTTGCCGAGAAACACGATGCGTTTGGTCATCGGGGCGTCGGCGGTCAGGCGATACATACGGACCTAACTATTAGCAAGCAAACGATCTACATGTCAAGACGGTAGGGCCGACGGGGAGCGGGGCTGCCCTCGTCGCCGTAGAAGAGGCGTTCGACGACCTCCCGGCAACGGCGGGTGATTCGGCGGTATTCGTCGCGCAGCTCGGGCCCGGTCGTGTTGAGGCTGCGGGCCAGCTTCCCGAGTTGGTCGGGTTTCATCGGGAGGGCGTTGCCCGGCGAGCCGCGTACCAGGTAGAGACGGTTGCGGGTGCGTTCGCAGAACTCGTAGGCCGCGGCGAGGATGGCGGCGTCGCGGGTTTCGATGTGGCCGGCCTGGCTCAACGCCCGGAGGGCGGCCATGGTCCCTGGCACCGCGGTGATGTCGTGGCGGAGCTGGAGGAGTTGGACGGTCCATTCGACGTCAGCGAGACCTCCTCGACCGAGCTTGAGATGGAAGTCCCGGTCGTCGGTGGTCGGAAGTCGCTCGCGTTCGATCCGGGCCTTCATGCGTCGGATCTCGCGCTCGTCGTCGCTGGTGACCAGGTGGGCGACAAAGGCCCGGCCGATGGCCGCGAACCGGGCACCGACCTCGGGGTCGCCGACCGCGAAGCGGCTGCGGAGGAGGGCTTGGCGTTCCCACGGCGCCGCCCAGCGCTCGTAGTACTGCTGGTACCCGGCGAGGGTGCGCGCCAGCGGTCCCCGCTTGCCCTCAGGGCGCAGGTCAAGATCGAGGGGGTAGAGGCGCTCAGCGGGTGTCCGCCCGTTGACGAGCCGCAGCAGCTCGGCTGCGACGTGCTCGGCTGCGGCCGCGGCGCGGTCATCGGTCCCGCCGTGGACGACCATGACGTCGAGATCGCTCGCGTAGGAGAGCTCGTCGCCGCCGAAGCGTCCCATGGCGATGAGCGCGATCGGGACCGTCGCCCCGGTCGAGTCGACGACGATGCGGAGGGACTCCTCCAGCACGGCCTCGGCCAGTGTGGTGAGCGAGGCGGCGACGGCGGGTGTGTCGTCGGTGCCGAGAAGGTCGCGCATCCCGATGCGCGTCTGCTCACCGTCGACGAGGCGGCGCAGGGCCGAGGTGCGTTGCTCGGTGTCCCTCCACGCCAGCGAGGTGGCCATCGTCGTGCGCAGTTCCGTCGCCGAGATGGACGACGGCAGGAGCGGATCGGCCAAGTCGGCCATCAACTCGGGGTGGCGTTGGAGACCGCCCGTGATCAACCGACTGCTGCCGAGGAGGAGGCAGAGCCGCCGGGTGCCGTCGGGCGTATCGCGCGAAAGCCGGATCAGCGCCTCGGCGCGGTGGGGCTCGTCGGCCAGAGTCCGGAGGCCGAGCAAGCCGCTGTCGGGGTCGGGCGACTCGGACAACCAATCGAGGATGAGGGGAAGCACCTGTCGCATGAGACGCGACCGTCGCGTCAGGCCGCGGGTGAGCTCGATGAGGGCCGAGCGGGTGCGTTGGGCGTCGGCGAAGCCGAA
>Ga0302326_10005760_pt1 | contig 28093 bp, 25 predicted proteins | sample Palsa_T0_3_FD_202264 | JGI IMG/M metagenome (GOLD analysis project Ga0302326, IMG submission 202264) | Peat permafrost microbial communities from Stordalen Mire near Abisko, Sweden - Palsa_T0_3 | ecosystem: Environmental > Terrestrial > Soil > Palsa > Peat permafrost | place: Sweden: Abisko... | reverse complement strand
GTGGGCATCATGCAGAAAGTCGGTGGCGCGCTCGGTCAAAAGGGCATCCGCTTCGACGAACCCGCCGAGTTTTCGCAGCGGTATCACCTGAGCGCCACCGACGAGTCGAGGACCCGCGACTTCTTCACGCCTTCCTTGCTCGCGCTCTTGGCCGGTCTCGATCCGCAAAAAAAGTGGCGGCTTGAGGGAGCGGGAGAAACGTTGATCGTTTACCGAGCGGGCAAGAGGGTCAAGCCAGCCGAACTTCGCGCCTTTCTCGATGAAGCAGGTGTGCTCGCTTCGTCATTCTTCGGTCTCGCCGGCACAGAAAAATGAGCGTACCTCCGGCTTAGGATAAGCCCGACTCGTTAATGTAGATGAGGATAGACGAAACACGGCCGTCATCGATAACGAGCGTAATGCGCTCGGGAAGCTCCACCGTCCTACGTGGAACAGTGACTGAAACACCCGGAACGGTGGCACTATACGAGGTTACAAAGTGTCGACCGCGTTTTACCGGCGGTCCATATATGGAGAGCACGCGCGCATATGCACTCCCGATGCGTAGTCCCCGGCCGGTGCTCGATTGCGACAGGTCCGCATCGGGCACAGGTACCGCAGGCCTCTCAGCTTTGAAGAGCGCGCACGTGTCCGAGTCGTCGTGGCCCGCTGCCAATCCGATATGATGTTTACGGTCGTACTTCAGAAGCGACCAATTACCGTACATCATCGGCAAGTTCTTGTAGTCATATTTGAACGCGCACAGGGATTGCACCGACAGATCGCCGATTTGCCGCTTGCCGCCCAAGAAATCCGGCATCGCGATTTCCTTCGACGTTCCGATGCCGTGGCACCCAAAAACCATTGGGCCGGGTCCGGAAGCGCTGCTTGCGCAGAGCTGAGCGCTAAGCCGAAGATGGCGACGATCAGGGTGCAGGTGACTGGACGGCGCGTCAGGACCTCTCGAAGTTATGTTCGCCGCGCAATCGGCGAGCGAGCTTAACCGGGATTCCCCATATGACGGCGCATTCGAGCCATCGCCAGGTGATTCCGGCAGTTTTCGAAACGCTCGAGCGAGAGAGTGAGGAGGCCCCGGCATGACGCTAAGTATCTTACTCTCGGCCCCCTGGGATTCGAAGGCCGACGATGCTCCGCCGCGCCTTGAAGTTCCTAAGGTGCGCCGGCATCGGTTCTCCTGGAAAAATGCCGGCACGGTCGGAATCCCAAAAGGCGCTTGGACGGTAGTCCCGCAGCGCTGGGTCGAGGGCGGCGATGGTGGAACGACGGAGGAGGCCGAGATCATCACCTCCGCAAGGGATGAAGCGATGTTCCGGAGACTGCACGGCGTTATCGCGAAGGACGCGAACTACGACGAACTCGCCGAGCAGATTACCGAAGACGGTTATGAAGGGCTGCTTACGGTTCTCAAAGAGATGGCGGCGCAGCACCCCGAAGCTATGTGGTTCGTCAAGAGCTGGATCGTCGAGACCGGCGTTTCCGAATAATCTTCTCGTGGCGAGCACTGCTGAGACGAAGGCCGGTCGAAGCGACCATCCATCTTCGTTCAGACGAGAACGATTTTGCCGGTCACTTGCGCTTTGCCGAGCAGTTCGTGGGCGCGGGCGGCTTCGGCGAGCGGAATCCGTTCCGCGATGATGGGTTCGATCGCGCGGGCTGCGAGCAACTCGAAAAGGTGCGCGAGGTCCGCTCGGAAGGCCGCAGGCCGCCCGCCCTTCCACTCCACGATGGTATAGCCGGTAACGCCTTTGCCATCGCTCAATAGGCGGTCGGCCGCGAAGCTCGGCTTGCCCGCAACGAATGCGAGGACCCTGCGCAGATCGAAGCGGCCGCCCGAAAGCACGGTCGACGCGCCATACGCGACGAGGATCCCGGAGGGGCGTAGCGCAGCATACGAACGCTTCCAATGCGCTCCGCCGATCGGATCGAAGGCGGCGACGGCGCCACCGCACAACTCTTTGGTGCGCGCCACGAAATCTTCGGTACGATAGTCGATGTGGCTCGCACCGAGCGAGGTGACGAGTGCCGCCTTCCCGCTCGACGATGTGCCGATCACGCGGAACTTTGCGAGCCGCGCGAGTTGCAGCAGCGCTGTGCCGACGCCGCCCGCCGCGCCGTGCACGAGGATCGTGTCGCCTTCTGAAACGTCGGCACAGCGGTGCAGCATCTGGTACGCGGTGACGAAGTTGAGCACGAGGCTTACGGCCTCGACTGGGTCGAGCCCGGCCGGCACGCGTACGAGTTCGCTCGCGGGCAGGACGATATAGCGCGAGTATCCGCCGTGGACCGTGAGCGCGGCGACCGTTTCGCCGGACTGGAGACCGCCCGCCTCGGCGGCGCCGTCCTCGACCACACCGACGATATCGTAGCCCGGCGTGAGCGGGAATTTCGCCCCCGGGTACACGCCTTCGCGCATCATGACGTCGGCCCAGCCGACCCCGGCGGCAAGGACGCGCACCAAGACCTGGCCGGCGCCCGGCACGGGCGCCGCTTCTTCGATGGGCCGCAGGACCGCCGGCGGTCCGCGACGTGCCGCGACGATGCGGAGGTTCGATGTCGCCGTCATGGACGGCAGTGTAGCACGCAGCTTCGCCGGCGCCTATGCGGCAGCGCGGTCGCGCCTCTAGCGGGGTAAGCGCCGCTAGCGGCGCGAAAGCGTCGATGTTATGTCCACAGCTCGACCGCTCCGCGTCATCGTTGCCAAGGCGGGCCTCGATGGTCACGATCGCGGCGCCAAAGTGATCGCCCGGGCGCTGCGCGATGCCGGTATGGAAGTGATCTACACCGGGCTCTTCCAAACCCCCGAACAGATCGTGGCTACGGCGATTCAGGAGGATGCCGACGGCATCGGGCTCTCGATCCTCTCGGGAGCCCACATGACGCTCTTCCCGGCCGTGATCGAGCAACTGCGAACTCAGGGCGCCGCCGACGTGGTGTTTTTCGGCGGCGGAACGATTCCAGCCGACGACGTGCGCGAACTCAAAGCGCTCGGCGTGCGCGAAATCTTCACGCCGGGCGCTCCGCTCTCGCAGATCGTCACGTTCGTCGAACGCGAGTGCGGCAAGCGGCGCGAGCTCGTCGGTTAGCGCATCAGCATGAAGGTTCGCACCAGGGTCGCGCCGTCTCCCACGGGCGATCCGCACGTCGGCACGGCCTACGTCGCGCTCATCAATTACTGTTTCGCCAAACAGCACGGCGGCGAGTTTCTGTTGCGCATCGAAGACACCGATCGCACGCGCAGCACGACGGCATCCGAAGGCGTCATCCTCGAAGCGTTGCACTGGCTCGGGCTCTCGTGGGACGAAGGCCCCGATATCGGCGGTCCGCACGGGCCGTACCGGCAGAGCGAACGCCTCGATATCTACGCGCGCTACGCGAACGAGTTGCTCGAGAAGGGACTCGCGTTCCGCTGCTTCTGCACGCCCGAGCGCTTGGATACGATGCGCGCGGAGCAAATACGCAGCAAACGTCCGCCGGCGTACGACGGCCGGTGCCTAGGGCTTTCGGCAGTCGAGGTTTCGGAGAACGTGCGGCTCGGAGTTGCGTCGGTCGTGCGTTTGCGCGTGCCGCGCGAAGGCAGCGTCGTGATCGAGGATCTGCTGCGCGGTCCGATCGAGTTCGAGTGGACGAGCGTCGATATGCAGGTGCTCGTGAAATCCGACGGCTGGCCGACGTATCACCTGGCCAACGTCGTCGACGATCACCTGATGGAGATCACGCACGTGATGCGCGGCGAAGAGTGGATCTCGTCCGCTCCAAAACATCGTTTGCTGTACGATGCCTTCGGTTGGGAGATGCCGCAGATCGCGCACCTGCCGCTCCTGCGCAATCTCGATAAGTCAAAACTCAGCAAGCGCAAGAACCCGACTGGTATCCTGTTCTTCAAGCGCATGGGGTATCTGCCGGAGGCGCTCGCGAATTTTCTCGGTCTCTTTTCCGTGCCGCCCGTGGACGGCGACGAACTGATGGATCTCCGGGCGATGGTCCGGAATTTCGGGATGAGCCACATCTCGCTCGGCGGCCCGGTGTTCGACATCAAGAAACTCGATTGGCTCAACGCCCGCTATCTTCGCGAGAAGCTCGACGTTGCCGCCCTCGTGTCGCGGATTCGCGACTGGTCCTTCGACCGCGCGTATCTCGACCGGATTGCCGCGCTCGCGCAGAATCGGATCGAACGCCTTTCGGATCTCGGGCCGCTGTGCGCGTTTCTGTTCGCAGGGCGGCTCGAGGTCACGGCGGACCAGCTGCGCGAGGGAAAGCTCGATAGCGACGCGGTGCGCAAGGTGCTCGTCCTCGCGTTGCTCTCGCTCGATCGGCTGCCGGACTGGGACATCGCCTCGATCGAAGGCGCGGTGCGGCGCATCGCGGAAGCGCTCGGCGCGAAGCTGCGCGACGCGGTGCGGCCGCTCTACGTCGCGGTGACCGGGAGCGCGCAATCGCTGCCGCTCTTCGATTCGATGGAGCTGCTCGGACGCGATCTCGTGCGCGAACGCTTGCGCGTGGCGCTCGAAAGGCTCGGCGGCGCGACAAACGCCGAGCACGAGGCATGGAAGAAGCTGCTCGACGCGGAGCGCGCCGAGTGAGCGTGCGTGCGATCGTCCTCGCGGCGGGCAAGGGCACGCGCATGAAGAGCGTGCGTTCGAAGATGCTGCACGAGTTGTGCGGACGACCGATGCTGTGGCACGTGCTGCGCGCCGTGCGCGACGCCGGCGTCACCGACGTGACCGTCGTCGCGAGCGCTGAAGTCGCCGAGTACGTTGCCGATCTCGCGATGTCGGCGGGGCACGAGACGGTTCGCTCCGTGCTGCAGGAACCGCAACTCGGCACCGGACACGCGGTGGCCGTCGCGCTCGGACAGATGCCGCACGGCGAGGACACGATCGTCGTGCTCAACGGCGATATGCCGCTGGTCGAGCCGGCGCTCGTGCGCGCGACGATCGAGGCGTGTGCGGGCGGGCTCGCGCTCGTGACCGTGCGGATGCCGCTACCGTCGTCGTTCGGCCGCATCGTGCGCGACGGCGCGCACGTCGCGCGGATCGTGGAGGCACGCGATGCGCTCGATGAAGAGCTCGCGATCGACGAGATGAACGCGGGGCTCTACGCCTACGATGAGCCCAAACTTCGCGCCGCCATCGCCGAACTGCGCGACGACAACGCGCAGGCGGAATACTATCTCACCGATACGATCGCCGGCATGGCGGCGCGCGGCCATCGCGTGGTGCCGGTGGCCGCCTTGGACGCGACGAGCGTCCTCGGGGTCAACGATCGCGCGGAACTCGCGGCGGCCGCCGCGTTGCTCAATCGCCGAATATGCGAACGTCACATGCGGGCCGGCGTCACGATCGTCGATCCCGCAACGACGTATCTCGAACCCGATCTCACCTTCGCAAGCGACGTCACGATCTTGCCGAACACGACGATCGGGCGCGGCACGCGCGTCGGCGCGCACAGCGAGATTGGCCCCAACGCCCGGCTTTCGAACGCGAGAATCGGGAAACAGGTCGTGCTCTCGGATAGCGTTGTGATCGATAGCGAGATCGGCGATTTTTCGATCGTCGGGCCGTTCGCCCACGTGCGCGGCGAGACTCGGATCGGCACGGGGGTGCGCATCGGAAATTTCGTCGAGGTGAAGAAATCCATCCTCGCGGCCGGCGTGAAGGCGGGGCACCTGTCGTACGTCGGCGACGCCGCGATCGGAGAGCGTACGAACATCGGCGCCGGCACCATCACCTGCAACTACGACGGCGAAGCAAAACACGAGACGACGATCGGCGCGGACGTCTTCGTCGGCTCGAATTCCTCGCTCGTTGCCCCGGTTACGCTCGGCGACGGTAGTTCGACCGGCGCGGGCAGCGTCATCATCCGGGATGTGGCGCCGGGAGAGCGCGTGGTGGGCAATCCGGGGCGCACGCTGCCGAAAAAGGACGAACGCGCTAGTACTCGATAAGACATTGTGAGCTTGGCAAGGAGGCAAAGCGAGCCTTGAACGAGAGACACGCTATGGCGGGTGGCACCGAGGGCAAGGACGCGGAACTACAGCTCAACGCAACGGCGGCGTCGTTGCTCGGGTTTCTTGCGGCCGGCCCGCAATCGGGATACACGCTTGCCGCGCACATCGAGCGCTCGATCGGCAACTTCTGGAACGTCACGCGCAGCCAAATCTACCGCGAGCTGCGCACGCTCGAAGCAGCGGGCTACGTGCGCGTGGGCAAGACGGGGACTCGGGACAGGCGCCCGTATGCCCTCACGGCCGCGGGCCGCAAAGCCTTTGACGAATGGATCGCGCGCGCGCCGGGCGATGCGAACATCCGCATGCCGATCCTTCTCACCGTATTCTTCGGCGATCGCTTACCGGCGGAGACCCTCTCCCGGATCTTGCACGCGGCGCGCGAGCGGCACGCAGGGCGGCTGGCGGCCTACAGCGGGAAGCTGGCAAAAATCGAGCAGGAGCGCCCGTTTCCGGCGAAGACCGCGCGCTTTGGAACCATGTACGAGGAAATGGTGCTCGCCTGGTTCGCAAGCCTCGAAGCGGACGGACTGATGTGACTAGACCACTAAGCCTTCCGGCGAATCGCCGAAGAGGATGTGATTCACTTCGACGCGCCGTGCTTGCAGCACCGCAGTATCCAGCGGGGTCCACAGGAACCCGTCGTCCTCGATGCCCGCCTCATCCGGCTCCGCGGCTTTGGCCGTTTCCGCGATCTTCTGCCAGGTAGAGATGCCGGCGCGAACCGATTCTTCTGCGTCCAAGATTACTTCCCGAATACGTCCTTCAGCAGGACCGTTTTATCCACAAGTGCTCTCCAAAACCCGGTATTGCTGAAATAGTTGCGCAAATCGGCGTCGCTGTCAATGCTGATGATTCCGGTGGGATAGGCGCGGTCCAGCGGAGGCCGTTGCCAGTTTTTCACTTCGTCGAACACGGGAATCGAGAGCGCGCAGCGCAACGTTCGGCGGACGAGCGCGCGTTCGTACTTGGTCATGTGCTCCGCCGGCGATGGGCCGCCCTCGGAAGACGGCGACTCCCAGACGACGGGTTGGCGCAGCAGGTAGGCACGCGGAGCACCGCTATTGCCGGCATCGAGAAAAAGCCGGTCGTCGGTATCGTTTTCGAAGCCCAGAGACTCGGTTACGCGGAAGCTGCGCGGTTTCGCTTGGCCGTAGCGGCTCCGTACCGGCTCGATGGCGCAGACTCGGCATGCCACGTCGGGCGGCGCGCCGAGAATCTTCAGTTCGCGTAGCGCGTCGGCGCGAAATGCTTCGAGTACCCTGCGGATCGCTTGGGGCCGGCGGTTAAAGACGAAATCCAGCCGGTCCCGAGCATAGTCGTACGCGGCGCGATACGCTTGGGAGATGGGTTCGTACCCCGCATCGATGTCGAGCAGCGAAAGGCGGCACGGCAGCGGAATGACGACCAGATCTTCGACGAAGTCTTGCGTCACCGATTGCCCCGTCGAGAGCGTCGCCGCCGCGATCCGCAGGAGTAAATCGGGCAGCGCGAATTTCAGGCGCTCGAGCGTCGGCACGACGGGCCGTTCCTGGAACGCGAACCCGATCGTCGGAACGTTGCCGAAAACGCGCGCGTCGGCGCGTTTCTCGTCGGAAAAAACCCAAATCGGAAGGTTCGAAGAAAGGCCTCCGTCTACGTAAATTTCGCCGCGGTCGCCACCTGGCCACTCAACGCCGACCGGGCGGAAAAGCAGCGGTACCGCGGCCGACGCGGCGACGGCTTCGGCGACGATAACGTCCGGCGTATCTTCGGAAGAATACACGACCACCCGGTTGCGCGCGAGGTCGGTCACGATGATCTTCAGATTCGTGCAGTTGGGAGAAAAGCGATTTACGTGCTTGAAACGCACGTGCTTTTCAGAAAACGTGCCCGCGCCGGCGGCGCTGTAGTTGAGCACCAACCGTCGCCGGAGCAGCTCGTTGACGACCTCTATGAATTTGGCCGATGATAGCAAGCCTTTGTCGCGCATGAGTAGCCGGACCAGCTTCATGCCGGATCCGCCGCGCCGCATCCACCGGGGCAGGTGGAACCAGGATGTGCGGTCGCTGAAAGCGGCGCGCGCGTTCTTCACGTTTTGCCACGATCGCCGGCCCAGCAGATCGATTGGGGACCCGAACGCGGCTAAGACGTGCCCTTCCGGATGGTCCGGATCGTATAATTCTTTCGATTTGTAACCGACTGCCGCGAACGCCGCCACGATCGCCCCGGCCGACGTCCCGGCCACGCCGAGAAAGGAAAACTTTAAGTCCTCGAGCGCTTGCAAGGCGCCGAGGTGTGCGAACCCGCGCGCGCCGCCGCCCTGGAAAATGCCGTATGCTAGTCGCGTCTCCGGGGGGTCCCCGGCCGGCCTCTCCACGACTATTTTTTCGACGCCGGCTGGTACGTGGGCGTGACCGGCGTAAGCGGGAAGTCGGGACGAACTCTTACGATTTCTTCGAGCGCGGACATGATCGTAAACGCGACGTCCTCGCGCCACGGGCGCGCGACGATTTGAACGCCGGCCGGTAAGCCCGCGCTGCCGCGTTCGGTTTCGCGGGCGGCGGCTTCGACGCGGTCGCGGCGTGACGGTTCGCGGCCGATCTCTTCGTCCGGGCGAACGCGCGTGAACGGGATCGTGCCGCAAGGGTAGCCGATGAGGTTGTACAGCGGCGCGTAGGCGCCCGCGGTGCTGACCGATTGCGACGCGCCGTGGCGCAGCGCCGGAAGACCGCCGGGAGGGCAGACGATCGCGTCGAGCGGTCCGCCTTCGGCGGCATCCATTGCTTCGGCAAATAGAATCTTGTACGCGTTCGTCGCGGCCACGAGTTTCCAGTAATGTCGCGCGTCGCCGTGGCCGTAGTTGCGGACGATCTCGAGCAGACTGCGCTCGCCGGCCAGAGCGAGCAGTTTTTCGATGAGAACGATGCGCCAACGCGGCATCGAGACGATGCCGAAAATTTCGGCGACGCGTTTGTCGCGCGTGCCCTTCCCGAGCACTTCGATCGCACCGCGGCCCCGGTCGGCGCTGAGGATGCCGTAGAAGAGATCCATCGCGTGGTCGACGCTCGGCGGATCGAACGGCACGACCTGCGCGCCGAGCCCGTCGAGCAGCGCCGCCGCTTCGCGCGTTGCGCGCGCGAGCGCGGGCGAAACGCGGAACGACCCCAGTTGCTCGTAGAAACCGATGCGCAGGCCGCGCACGTCGATGGCGCGCGAGTCGCGCAGCGCGCGCGGGGGCAGCACGGCGGGGTCGCGTCCGCCGTTGGCCACGTCGAGGCCGAGTTCGGCGTCGGCGACGGTGCGTGCGAGCGGGCCTACCTGGCTCAGGATGCCCTCTTGGCCTGCGAACGTCTCGAGTCTCGACATGTCGTTCAGGCGGCCGGTCGTCGGCTTCATCGAAACGATGCCGTTATAGTTGGCCGGGTTGCGCAGGCTGCCGCCGATGTCGGAACCGAGCCCGAGCGGCGAACCGCCCGCCGCGACGATCGCGCCTTCACCGCCGCTCGAACCCCCGCAGGTCCGTTCGATATCCCAGGGATTGTTCGTCCGGCCGTACACCGGGTTGTCGGACTCGATGAAGATCATCAATTGAGAAAGGTTCGTCTTGGCGATCACGATGGCGCCGGCCGCGCGCCAGCGCGCCACGTACGGATCGTCGGCGACCGCGCGATCGTGGGCGCGCGTCGTCAGGCCGAATGTTGAAGGGGTCCCCGTCACATCGAAACACTCTTTGATCGTCACCGGAACGCCGTGCAGGGCGCCGAAGGTCGCGCCGCGAGCGCGGCGCTCGTCGGCCTTGCGAGCTTCGGCGAGTGCTTCAGCGAAGCGGCGCACGACGACGGCGTTCAGCATGCCGTCGACCTCCTCGATGCGTGCGATGTGCGCCGAGACCGCCTCGACGCTCGATACTTCGCCTCGCCCGATCCGCGCCGCAAGGTCGGTGGCGGAGGATGCCCACAGGTCGCTCATGCCGGGCTCGTTCGCGCCTCCGATGGGCGGGCCTGGGGGTCGCCTGCGCGAAGGGTCCCGGATGGCGCTGAAAGTGGTGTTGCTTTCCCAGTCTCCCGATCCCGAGCGCGCGGTCGCGACCGCGGCGCGCAACTGCTACAGCCCGCGCGACATCGAAACGATCGACGAGAATTGGACGCAAAGCGAGATCGAAACGATGGTCGGCCGCGTGCGCGATGCGGGTCACCTTTCGACCTTCGAGCACACGATGTTCACCTTCGGCGTCTCGGGCGTCTCGCGCGCCCTCACCCACCAGCTCGTGCGTCACCGGCACATGTCTTACGAGCAGAAGAGCCAGCGCTACATCAAGGTGAAAGGTCAGTTCGACTTCATCACCCCGCCTTCGATCGCCGCACGCCCCGAGATCAAGGCAAAGTACGACGTTTTGATGGCGCGGATCGCGGAGTTCTATGCCGAAGCGCTCGCCGCGGGAACGCCCGCTGAAGATGCGCGCTTCGCGCTACCGAACGCCGCGGAAACGCAGATCGTGATCACCGCCAACGCCCGTGCTCTGCTCGATTTCTTCACGCTGCGCACGTGCAACAACGCGCAATGGGAGATCCGGGAGCTCGGGTTCGCGATGCTCCGTATCGCGAAGCGTGCGGCGCCTGCACTGTTCGTGCGCGCCGGCGCCTCGTGCGTGCGCGGTTACTGCAACGAACCGAACGGCCCCGAATGCCCGCGCTACGTGGTCGTCAAAAATCCCGTCGCCGCCAAGCGTCGCGCGGGCGTGAGCGAAGATGGGCCCGAGCGTTCGAACTCGGAGATCGTGGCGGATCAGCAAACCGCCGCACTCGCGGGCTGAGCACGACGATACGCGAGCTCTTCGCGCGCTGCGCGTGGAGCTTTGCACTTAGCGTGGCCTTTTTCTCGGCGATGCCCGCGGCGGCGGCTTCGGCCGCCCCTACGTACGTCGACCAGCGCGTCAGCGCGATTCCGGTCGCGACGCTGCTCGCACGGCGCGGCAGTGGGCTCGTCGATCCGCGCCGCCAGCTCGTCGCCGCGCATCTCCGCTCCTATACCGGTCCGTTATTTTTCTTTTGGGCGTTCTCTCAGATCGGCGCGTTTTTTTACCTCTGGTCGTCGGGCAACGGCGCGCGACTGCGCGACACCATGCGGCGGCTCGTTCGGCCGGTTTTCGCCATGCGCTGCGCTTTCGGTGCCGCGCTCGTGCTGATCGCGGCGCTGGCTGCCCTGCCGGCATCGCTTGCGCGGTATCGCGTCGATTTCTCGTTCGGGATCACGACCGAGCCCTTTCTCGCCTGGGTACGCCACGGGCTCGTCGCGACCGCGCTCGACGCCGTCGTGCTCGGCTTGATCGTGGCAGCTGTCTTCGCGCTCGTCGACCGGACTCGGTTGTGGTATCTGTGGGCGATGGCGGGCCTCTCCGCCGTAACGCTCGCCATGGCGTTTCTCGAGCCCGTGGTGGTGGCGCCGCTCTACAATCATTTCGCTCCGCTCGGACCCGAGTCGCCCGTGCGCGCTCCGCTGCACGCCTTAGCCGAACGAGCGGGCATCGGCGATGCGCCGATCCTGGTCACCGACGATTCGCGCCGAACGTCGGCCGCCATCGCGGACGTGGCCGGCTTCGGGCCGACGAAGCGCATCGTGCTCAGCGACGCGCTTCTGGAAAACGCGACCACGGGCGAAGTACTCTTCCTCTCGGCGCGCGAGTTCGGGCACTACGCGCACGCCGACGGGTTCCGGCTTTCGCTGTTCTGGACGTTTCTGTTGATGCTCTGCACCGCGCTCGCCGTCGTGATCGCCGATCGCGTCGGTTTCCGGCGCGACGACGATCCGCTCGCGCGCCTTTCGATCGTATTCGCGGTTTTGGGCATCCTCGGGCTGCTTGCGACACCCATCTACAACAGCTACTCGCGCAATCTGGAATCGCGCGCGGACGCGTACGCGCTCGCGTTGACGGGCGATCGCAGCGCGGCCGTGCGCGCCTATGTGCGCCTGACGGATGAAACCCTCGCGCCGCTTTGCCCGTCGCGGATCACGCGCATTTACTTTTACAATAGCCCGCCGCTTGGGACGCGCATCGCGCGGGCTGCCGGAAAGACCGACCCATGCCGATAGAAAAACCTCGCTGCGCCTGGGCGCGAACGCCGGCCATGATCGCGTACCACGATCGCGAATGGGGCCGGCCCGTGCGCGACGATCGCACGCTCTTCGAGTTTCTCATCCTCGAGGGCGCGCAGGCCGGTCTCTCTTGGGAAACGGTCCTCGCGAAGCGCGCGCGCTACCGCGAGGTTTTCGCGAATTTCGAAATCAGTCGGGTCGCGACGTTCGGCGAAGCCGATGTCGAGCGCCTGATGGGCGATGCCGGCATCATCCGCAATCGCGCGAAGATTCTCGCTGCGATCGGCAACGCGAAGGCCGTGCTCGAGGTGCAACGCGAGTTCGGTTCGTTCGCGAAATACCTGCGGGGCTTCGTCCGGGGCAAGCCGATCGTCGCGCGGCCGCGCGGCATGGGCGACGTCCCGGCGACGTCGGCGGCCGGCGACGCGCTCTCGAAAGATTTGCGCTCGCGCGGTTTCAAGTTCGTCGGGCCGACGATCGTGTACGCATTCATGCAGGCGGTCGGAATGGTCGACGACCACATCGCCGGCTGCTTTCGTGCGAAAAAAGCGAAGTAGCGGCGCGCTCCTACTGCGTTCCGGGAATCGACAGCGACTTTCCGATCACGTCGCCGAGATTCGAGACGCGTGCGTAGCCCGGCGGGGGCGCGAAATCGGCATCGGGCGGCGTCTGCTTCACGAGCGAGGAGAAGTCGAGCCGGAAGGCGCTTTCGGGAAACGACCTGCTCTTGCCGGCGACCGATATTTCGATGGGTAACCCGTCGAGATCGTCGGCGAACTGCAACGTGCCGTGGACGTCGATCGTGTCGTTCGCAGTGGTCGTCCGCTGGTACTGGAAGTTCAAGCCCGTCGCCGGGTGCCCGTTGACGGTTTGATGCCCGGCGAGGCCGAGCGATACGTTGAAGGCGCTGTCGTTCTTGAGCGACTTGGCAAACGCAAACAGGCTGAAGAGATCGCCGCCCGATCCCGTCTGCGCGCCTTGCGGGCCGGACGTGGCGGGTTGCGGCGTGGCGATGCCGGTCGTGAAGTAGCGTTGCTTCGCGTTCGACCACACGGTAAAGGACGAGTCGGTGCGATCGTACACGACGGAGAATCCGCCCGGCGGGAAGAGCTGCGTCGCGAGCAAGGTCGACATCGTGACGCTCGTGCCGGGAATCGCAAGCGAGAGCACGTCGACCCGCAGGCGCGAGCCGCGCTCTTCCATGGCGACGTCGCCGCCGATCGTGACCGTGTCGCTGCCGCCGATGGCCGTGCGCACGACGAGCTGCCCCTTGCCGACGTATCCGCTCGGCTCGTCGGCAGCGCGAACGTACGCAAATCCACCGATCGCGATGGCGACACTCGCCGCGAGCCCAAGACTGAAGCGTCGCGTTGGTTTCGTCAAGCGGCGCCTAGGTAGACGGTTCCGGCAACTTGCGTCCCCAAGTGAATCTCGGTGAGGAACTCCACGATCGCGGCGTGCGCGATGCGGCCGTCGACGATCTGCGCCGCTCCGACACCGGCGCGCACCCCGTGCGCGGCGGCTCGCACCGCGGCTCGCAAACCGGCATCGAGCGTCTCGTCGTCCGCGATGGCGAGCGCTTCGGCCGGCGTCAGTTCCGCGAGCAGCGCGTTCGAGGCGGGATCGAACACGCCGCCGGAGGCGTGGAAGAAGATCGCACGCGCGGCGTCGGTGGCGGCGGCGATCGCCGCGGCCACTTCGTCGGCCGAGAGTTCGACATCGTCGCCGCGTAGCGCGAGCGCCGTCGGCTCGATGACCGGGATGTACCCGGCTTCCGTCAACGTCATGAGAATCCCGACTTGCACGCGGCCGAGTGCCGCGCTCGGTCCCGCCGGCAGCAGGGCAGCGTCCGCGCCGCACAGGCCGACCGCGATATTGGTTTGCCGGTTGAGCGACCGGACGTAGCTGCGCGCAGCCTCCGCAGTCGGGGCGACGACGATCGGGCGCACGTTGCGCTGCATCAGAAAGGCGAGATCGCCCGCGAGGGTCGTACGCTCTTCGATGGGAGAGTGGTCGATGCGCAGGACGAAGGTTCGTCCCGAAAAGCTTCGCGCCATCACGGGGTGTTCAAGAGACCGGCGATTCGTCCTCGCCCTCGGCACTCGGGGCGACCGACCGCCAGGCGTTGACATAGTTGATGGCGTCGACCGGGCCGCGCTCGAGAAAGCGAACGACCCCATCGGCTGCGACCGCAACGATCTTCTCGAGCATACTCTCTTCATCGGGTGAAAAGTTTGCCAGCACGTAGTCAATCGAGTCGCTGCGCCCGCGTCCGATCCCGATGCGCAGCCGCGGAAAGCCCTCACCCGCGACCTCGATGATCGATTTGAGGCCGTTGTGGCCGCCGCTGCCGCCGTTCGCGCGCATGCGCAGCCGGCCGAAGGGCAGGTCGAGATCGTCGCTGACGACGAGCACGTCTGCCGCGCTCGCTTTCCACCAGCCGCCGATCTTGGCAACGGGCCGCCCGCTGTCGTTCATGAACGACAGCGGCTTGACCAGCACGACGTTGCGCGCGGCGACGTGGGCTTGTAGGGCCTCGTCCTTTTTTTTCCAGTGCTCGACGCCGAAGCGCCGCGCCACGTCGTCGACCACGCGAAAGCCGACGTTGTGGCGCGTCCGTTCGTATTTCGCTCCCGGATTTCCGAGCCCGACAACGACCCGCGTTCCGGCCAGCTAGGTTTGCTCGCCTTCGCTCTCGGCGACGGTCGGGACTTCGGCCACGGCTTCCGTCGTAGGCTCGGCCTCGGTCTCGGTGCGCGGCGCTTCGATCGAAATAAGGATCGCGTGCGGGTCCATGTCGAGCACGATCTTGGCGGGAAGCACGATGTCGCCCGCGGTGAGGTGCTGGTGGATTTCGAGCGCGCTGACGTCCGCTTCGAGCGAATCGGGCAGGGCGTTGGCGGGACCCGTCACGTCGATCGCGCGTACGATGATATCCATGACGCCGCCGTTCTTGACGCCGGCGGGGACGCCGACCGCGACCAGCGGCAGGGATGCCGAGATTTCTTCGGTTGCGGAGACGCGCTGCAGATCGGCGTGCAGCACGCGACGCGTCAGCGGATCGCGCTGGACGTCGCGGATCAGCGCGGTATCTTTGTGGCCGCCGTCGATCGTTATCTCGAGCAGATGGTTCTTGCCGCCAGCATGCAGCAGTTCGTCGAACGCTCTCGCGTCGAGTTCGATGGCCGTGGGAGGACTGCCGTGTCCGAAAAGGATACCGGGAACCCCGCCCGCTTTCCGGATCGCGGTGGCTCCGGTCGTGCCGATTTTCGACCGCGTCGTAACGGCCAGCGAATTATTGGTTGTGGACATGACCTGCTGTATTTGAGATCGGGGGCGGTGCGGCCCCCCGATGGCACGAGGGAGGTGCTCAGGTGGCCCGGGTGAGGATTTCCGGGAGGGTAAGGGCGTTATCCGGGATGCTCGGCATCGGGACGGACGGAGGTTCTTCGTCCTTTGTAAATAGCTCCGAGACCGAGCGGTTGGCGGTGATCCGTTTGACGGCGTCGGCGATGATTTGGGCGATCGATAGCACCTTGAACTTTGGTCCGAGCGCGCTTTCCACGTTGGGCAGCGTGTTGGTCACGATGATCCGCTCGATCGGTGATTCCGAAAGCACGCGCACCGCGTCTCCGGCGAAGATGCCGTGCGTGGCGCAGGTGACGACTTTGGTCGCACCGCGCTTGATCAGCGCTTCGGCCGCCTTGGCGAGCGTCCCGCCGGTCGAGATCATGTCGTCGACGACGACCGCGATTTTTCCGTTGACTTCGCCGACGATGGTGGTGACTTCCGAAACGTCGGGTTCGGGGCGTCGCTTGAAGACGATCGCGACGTCGGCGCGCAGGCGTTTGGCAAAATTCTCCGCGCGCGGCACCCCGCCGGCGTCGGGCGAGACCACGACGATCTTGTCGCCCTCGAGACCTTGCGCTTTGAGGTACGAACACAGCGTCGGTGCGGCGACCAGATTGTCGACCGGAAGATCGAAGAAGCCTTGAATCTGCGCCGCATGGAGATCGAGGGTTACGAGACGCTTGGCGCCGGCCTTCTCGATGAGGTTCGCAACGAGCTTAGCTGAGATCGGCTCGCGGCCTTTGGTCTTCTTATCTTGCTTGGCATACCCGTAATACGGCACGATCGCGGTGATGCGATAGGCCGAGGCGCGGCTGAGCGCATCGATCATCAAGAGCAGTTCCATCAGCGAGTCGTTGACGGAGTTTCCGTTGGGGGCGCGGCAAATCGACTGCAAGACGAAGACCTCGGCGCCGCGCACGTTCTCTTTGATCTCGATGCGGCATTCTTCGTTCTTGAATTTATCGACCAGGGCGCTGCCCAGACGCGTATCCATGCGCGAAGCGATCTCGCGCGCGAGATCGATGTTTGAGTTTCCGCTAAAAAGCAACGGCTTCTGAATCGCCGACACGATCCTACCTCCGGGGAGACCAAAGTCTCACGACGACTGGTGGAGGGCCGTAACTTTCCTGTCCGGCCGAGCGTTTCCCCCGCGGAGCCGCTACAAGCCCTCGACGCTCTGGAGCATCGCCCGCAGGCTCGGGCGCGCTTCCTTGACGACGACGTCGTAGGTCGCCGCACGCCACGCTTTCGCGGCGCGACCGAGCACGCACAGCGCGTTCCAATGCACGCTCGTCGTGCCCGCGAGCGATACGACGATGAGCTCGGTCTTCGGCGTGACGAGAGCTCGTACGTCGTTCACGAGGCGGTTCGTCGCGGGCCGGTCGAGTTCTCCACAGGCGCGAACCACGATCACTCCGTTGTCTTGCGTTGCTAAGCTCGGGGCGGCGTGCCCCCCGGCGGTCCCCAATTCGTTCATGCGGGTCATGGTGGCACGGGAACCTGCGAACAGGCTTACACCGCGCTGGGAGCCGGAAGCGGCGCTCGCGCATCGTGCGATTTTCCGTTCGAAGCCGCGTGCGACGGAGTGAATTTCAGGTCTTTGGGGCGCTTGATTTCTTTCGGGGCGACCCACATGTAGATGACCGGCACGAGCATCAACGTGAGCACGAGCGAACTCGTTACCCCTCCGATGATCACGATACCGAGGCTCGAGCGCGCATTCGAACCGGGATCGAGCGCGAGCGCGAGCGGGATGTTTCCGACGAGCACGGAGAAACTCGTCATCACGATCGGCCGGAACCGCGTGTGCGCGCTCTCCACGATCGCACGCAACTTTCCTTCGCCGCGGGAACGCAGCGTGTTCGCGTAATCTACGAGCAAGATCCCGTTCTTCGTGGCGATGCCGATCAAGAGGATCGTGCCGATCAGTGAGAAGAGGTTGAGCGTTTTGTTCGTGATGATGAGGGCGCCGAGCGCGCCGACCGCCGCGACCGGCACCGAGAACAAAATGATGAACGGCGAGCGGTAGCTGTTGTAGAGCGCGACCATCAAGAGAAACACGAGCGTCACGGAAAGCAAGAGCGAGCGGCCGAGGCCGGCGAGCGTCTGCCCCATGAAATCTTGCTGGCCGAGCGGCGCGGGTCGAACCGTGATGTTGGCCGGTAAGTTGAGCTTGCGGAGCGCCTTCACGAACGCGTTCTGAACCTGCGAGAGCGAATAGCCCGGCGACGTGTTGGCATCGACGTGGATCACCGTGTTGCGATCGGTGCGTGTGATCAGCGGTGCCGTCGGCGTGGAGACGAACGACGCGAAATCGCCGAGGTGGACGATGCCGCCCGTCGAGGAGCGGATCGGAATCGCTTTGAGCGCGTCGAGTTCGTGCTGATCGTCGAGCGGGTAAATGACCTGCACCTGCTCGAGACCTTGCGGCGTTTCAAACTGCGTTGCGACGTCGCCGCCGAAGGCCGCGCCCGCGGCCTCCGCCGCTTCGCCGATATCGACGTTGAGCGCTTGCGCCTTCTGGCGATCGAATTCGATCGAGACTTCCGGTGCGAGCAACGTTCCCGTTCCGTTGACGCTCGTCGCTCCCTTGACGCCCCGCAGGACGCCGAGAACTTGCTGGGCCGCCTTGGTCGGATCGCCGCCCGAGATATCCGAGACGAGGAAATCGATCGGCTGTTTGTTGCCGCCGCCCGTTCCCGTGGACGGCACCACGACGCTCGTGGCGTTCGGGGTGTCGCGTCTCGCGAGCTTCGCGAGCACGGCCACCATGTCGGTCGTCGAATGCTTGCGGTCGTCGCGCAGGAAGACGGTGATCTGCGCGACGTTTCCTTGGATGACATAACCACCGAACGAAGCGGAGTAGCCGCCCGCGGTCGTGGCTTCGGCCGACACGTCTTTTTGATTGTCGACATCGCGCTCGAGCGCGTACGCGCTGTCGCGCACGGTCGTGACCGGCGTGCCGATCGGGTAGGTCATCTGCATGTAGATCTGGCCACGATCGGTGCTCGGAATGAACTCCTCGCCCACGACGCCGAGCGGCACGAGCGCTATCGCTCCGATGAACGAAACGAGACAAAACGTCGCGACGATCCACCCGTTGCGCAGTGCGAAGGTGAGTACCCGGTGCACGTACCAGTGGCGCAGGCGATCGAATCCGCGCGTGAACCAATCGATGAAGAACGGCGGCTTCCAGTTCGATTTCAGCGCCCACAGGCCGGCCAGCGTCGGTGTGACGGTAAACGAAACGAACAGCGACGTGAGCGTCGAGATGACGACGACCAGCGCGAATTCGACGAGATTGCGCCCGACTTGCCCGCCGATGAACGCGATCGGCAAGAACACGACGACGTCGACCAGCGTGATCGCGACGGCCGCCGCGCCGATTTCTTCCCGCCCTTCGACGGCAGCCTGTTCGGGGGTCGCGCCGAGTTCGGCAAAGTGTCGCTCGATATTTTCCAGGACGACCGTGGAGTCGTCGACGAGAATTCCGATGACGAGCGACATGCCGATCAGCGAGATCGTGTCGAGCGTGAACCCGAAGACCTTCATCACGGTGAGCGCGATTCCAAGCGAGGTTGGAATCGAGACGCAGACAACGATCGCGTTGCGCCACGACCGCAAGAAGAACACCATCGCGATCGCGGTCAGGAAGATCGCGATGAGCAGCGTGCGCGTCACGATCGCGATCTGCTGGCCGGTAAAGGTCGATTGCACGTTGATAATCTGAAAATCGACCGCGGGAAACTGCCTCTTCAAGAGCGGGAGCGTGGCGAGCACGTTGTTGGAAGCATCGACTTCGCTCGCGTCCGACGCTTTCTGGACTTGGAGAAAGAGACCCGGCCTTCCGGAGATCTGCGCGTATTGACGGCGCGGTTCGTTGCCCGCGATGACGGTTGCAACGTCGGCGATACGGCGCACGGCATCGGCCGAGGTCCACGGATCAACCGCGCCGCCGAGCGCCGCGGTTCCCCCGAGTCCGAGGGGGTCGATGGCGCCGGCACTGCCCGTCGTGGACGAGGTCGACGTACCGCTCGTGGCAGGCGTCACGCGCAGGTTCGCGATCGTTGCGACGTTGGTGATGTCGCCGCGGACGTCGATCGTCGTTTCCCGGTTCGGTTCGTTCGCGATACCTCCGGGGACGCGCTGGTTGTCGGCGGAGACGACGGAAATGACGTCGTCGAGCGTCAGTCCCGCGGCGGAGAGTTTGGCCGGGTCGACGTTGATCTCGTACGCGGGCGTCACATCGCCGCCCACGCTCACGTACGAAACGCCGGAAATCTGTTCCATCCGCGGGACGATGACGTTATCCGCGTAGAGGGAGAGCTCTCCCGGCGAAAGGGACCGCGAGTAGAGGGCGAGCGTCACGACGGTCGATTCGCTCGGATCTCGAATCGAGACGGTCGGCGGGGTAAGGTTCGTCGGCAGCTGCCGCTCGGCGGCTTGAAGATCTTTCTGCGTCAGCGAGAGATCGGTCGCGATATCCGATTCGAGCGCATAGGTCGCCGAGATCGTGGCCTGCCCTTGCTGGATGGTCGAACTGAACGTCTGCAGGTCGGTGGTTCCGGCAAGTTGCTGTTCGATCGGCGCGACGATGTTATCGCGCATCTCCGTGACCGAAGCGCCGTTATACGTGACGGAGATGCTGACGGTCGGCTGATCCACGTTGGGGAACAGCTGCTTCACGATCGTCGCGGTCGAAAGAATGCCGGCAAACAGCATCACCGCGACCAGCACGAAAACGAGTGTCGGCCGCGCGACGAATAACCGGGTTAGACTCACTTTGCGAACGCTACCTTTTCGCCGTCCCCGACGCCCGACTGCCCATCGGTGATCACGCGGGTGCCTTGCGCGAGGCCTGCGACGACGGCCGTTTTGCCGTCGTCCCCGTTTTCCGTGACGGTTTTCGTTTTCACCGTCCCATCTGCGGCCACGATCATGACGCTTCCGTGACCATCATCGGTGAAGGCGGTGACGGGGACGCGCGTTCCGCTCACGACCGGCAGGTCGATGACGCCTGCCACCGCCATCCCAGGCCGCAAGCGACCGTTCGCATTGCGAATGACGACCTTAACGACGAAATCCGTGGAGCCGGGGTTGATCTCGTTGAGGACGCCCGCGACGGTTCCGCTCACGCGCCGTCCGCCGAGATCGCTCGCCACGATCGTCGAGGGTGCCCCCCCGGCGATCTGCGCGATTTGCGAACCCGAGCCACGCAGGATCGCGTAGATCGGATCGGTCTGCTGCAGCGTGAAGAGCTGCCGCGTGCCGGGATACTCACCGACGTTGAGATTGCGATTGACGACGACGCCGTCGATCGGCGAGACGATCGCGGCTTTCGCGATCGAGGTGCGCACTTGCTGCGCTTGCGCGAGGTCGACTTGTTCGGTGGCGCGGGCTTGCTCCACCGATGAGGCTTGAAGACCGGAACCGCTTCCGCTCTGATCGAGCGTGCCGTTTGCGGTGACCGCGGCATTTGAACTCGCGAGCGTTGCTTGCGCCGAGGTAACCGCTTGCGCGTCGTTGCGCACGAGGGCCAACTGCTGGGCCACCGTTTGATTGGCGATGTAGCCCTTGACCGCAAGCTGCTGATAGCGTCGCAAATCGAGCGTGTCCTTCGCGAGCGTCAGCTGCGCCTGCCGCAGAGCGGCGTCGGAGTTTTGCACCGTCTCGTCGCCCTGGGTGATCGTGAGGGTTCCGCCTTGCGCCGTATGAGTGGTGTTCGCGGCCGCACTTTTGGCGGACGCAAGATCGGCGGCGAGTTGGGCGTCGAGATCGGCCGTGTCGAGGAGCGCCAGCACCTCGCCTTTCGAGACGCGGTCGCCTTCGGCGACGTTGACGGTGTCGGTGGGTTCGCTCAGCATCGATTGGATGGCCACGTTTTGAAACGGTGCGATGATGCCGGCGAGGCTCACGCTCGGATGAATGACGCCGGCACTCGCGACCGTGGTCGCGACGGTTGGTGCCTCTTGTTTCTTCGGCGGCGGGGCGTGACTGCAGGCGGCAAGCGTCACGCCCAGGCACGCGAGCCCGGCGGAAACGGTCGTCCGAAATCCTCTCATGGCTCGCTCATGGTACTCGCGGAGGCCGCACGGGGTCCTTGAGCGTTCTTGGGATTTGCGGCGCGCCGTTCACAGGATCGGTTGTGAGGACCTTGTGAAAAACGATAGTTGCCTCCCAGGGTAGAACGGTAAGCTAATAGCGTGGAAACGATTGGAGCCCGGGTCCTCGTCGTCGACGACGAGAGTGCCATACGCGATCTGCTCGATTACGGGCTCGGCCAGGCCGGGTTCGCCGTGCGTAGCGTGGCCGACGGCCGCGCCGGCCTCGAAGCCGTCCGCCAGTGGTCGCCCGAGGTGATCGTCCTGGATGTGATGCTTCCCGAAATCGATGGTTTCACGTTGCTCCCGGCGCTGCGCCGCATCACCGACGTTCCGATCGTCATGCTCACCGCGCGCACCGAAACGTCGGAGAAAGTGGCCGGCCTCTCGCGCGGCGCGGACGATTACGTCAGTAAGCCCTTCGAGCTCGAGGAACTGATCGCTCGCCTGCATTCGGCGTTGCGTCGCCCGCGCATGGAATTGCGCCAAACCTTCGCCTATTCCGATCTGTCCGTCGATGTCGGGCGCCGCTCGGTCTTTCGCGGAACCCGCCGGGTCGAACTCTCCACGCGCGAGTTCGATCTGCTCTTGACGCTCGTGCGCAATCCGGAGCACGTGTTCACGCGTTCGCAGCTGCTCGATCTCGTGTGGGGTGTCGATCGCGATGTCGTTCCCAACACGGTCGAAACCTACATTTCGTATCTGCGTGCGAAGATCGATAGCGGCGAGGCGGTCAAGCTGATCCACACGCTGCGCGGCGTCGGTTATTCGCTGCGCACCGCGCCGCCCGCATAGCGCGGCATGGATTTTCCGCGGCGGCTGTACCTGATCACAGGCCTTCAGGTTTCCGCGGTCCTTTGTTTGTTGCTGCTTTCCGGGGCGTTGTTCGCCTACGGTTCGTACGTCGCGACCATACGCGGCGACCTGGCGAACACGCTCGGGTGGCTGACGATCGCACTCGAGGGGACGAGCGCCTCGAACGACGCCGAGCGCGCGGCTGAAGTCGCGGCGTCGCACTACGTGCGCTCCGATATCGTGGTCTTGATCTTCGATAAAGAACGCCGTGTCGATGTTTACAAACAGAGTCGCGCCGACCCGCAGCCGGTGGTGCAATCGTCGACGCGCTCGATGCCGCTGCCCGGATCGCAGACGACGGCGCCCTTCGCGCGCGTGATCCTCGGCCTCGCGACGGCGTTCGGCCTGCAAGCCGACCGCGCTCGCGTCGGTGCCGTCGACGTCCTGGTGCGCGAGAGCGATCTCGCGCTGACCAACTCGATCGAATCGTTCGTCCTCCCGTTTTTCGCAGCACTGATCGCCGCGGTACTCCTCGGTTTTGCGATCGCGCGCATCTTGACCCAGCAGGCGCTCCGGCCGCTGCTCGACGTAACGGCCGCCCTCGAGCGGTTTGCGGCGGGCGATCTCTCACCGCAGCCGATCGCAGCGAACCGGCGCCACCAGCTCGGGCGGCTCGCGGTCGCGTACAACGGCGCGATCGACCAGATGGAACGCGCCTTCGGGGAACGCGAGCGTGCGAACGCTTCGATGCGGCAATTCATCGCCGACGCCGGCCATCAGTTGCGCACGCCGCTCACCGTCTTGCGCGGTTTCATCGCCATTCTTCGCAAAGGCGATCTGCGGACCCCCGAAGATCGCGACCGGATCCTCGAAACGATGAACCGCCAGAGCCACATCATGGGCTCGCTCATCGAGAAACTCATGCTGCTCGATCGTTGGGAAGATCGTACCGACGCTCCGGTGCCCGAAGCGATCGACGTCGGACGCTTCGTCGACGACGTGGTCTCGCCGATGGCCGAGGCGCAGCCCGCGCGTATCGTGCGCGTTCATGCCGAGCACGGACCGCTCGTGGCTATCGACCCGAGCGACTTGCGTCACGCGTTGACCAACCTCGTCGATAACGCGCTGAAGTACACGACGGGGGCCATCGACGTGAAGGCGAGCGTCGGCGCCCGCGACGTCACGATCGAGATCGCCGACGAAGGGCCCGGCATGACGGCCGACGAGGCATCGCACGCCTTTGATCGGTTCTTCCGCGGCACGCGCCGCGATATCGAAGGTTCGGGCCTCGGCCTCGCAATCGCTCGCCGTGCCGTCGAACGCGCGGGCGGCACGCTCACCCTCAAGACCGACCCAGCGCACGGGACCACGTTCACGATCGTGCTGCCCTCGATCGGCGTGCGCTCGGCGCTGGAAACGCGAGTGCGCACCCCGGCCTGAAACCCGCGCGGGGGTGCGAGCGTCTTAGCAGTGCCCATGTCCGACCGATTCGAGCTCGTCTCTCCCTATGCGCTGGCCGGCGACCAGCCGGCCGCGACCGATAAGCTCGCGGCGGGCGTGCTGCGGGGCGACCGCGCGCAGACGCTCCTTGGGGTTACCGGGTCCGGAAAGACGATGGCGATGGCGCGGGTGGTCGAGCTCGTGCAGAAGCCGACGCTCGTGCTCTGCCACAACAAGACGCTCGCCGCGCAGCTGTGCGCCGAGTTCCGGGATTTTTTTCCGAACAACGCGGTCGAGTTTTTCGTCTCGTACTTCGATTACTACCAGCCCGAGGCGTACATCGCGCACACGGATACGTACATCGAAAAGGATAGTTCGATCAACGACGAGATCGAACGCCTGCGGCACTCCGCCACGCAGTCGCTGCTGACGCGGCGCGACACGCTCATCGTCGCCTCGGTCTCGTGTATCTACGGCCTCGGGTCGCCGGCCGACTACATGGAGATGTCGCTGCCCGTCGTCGTCGGCGAATCGATCGACCGCGACGTGTTCTTGCGGCGCCTGGTCGATATGCAGTACCGGCGCAACGATCTCAACCTCGTGCGCGGGACGTTTCGGGTGCGCGGCGACACGCTCGAGTTCGTCGGCGTCGAGGAAGAGCTGGTCCATCGCATCGAGTTCTTCGGCGACGAAATCGAGGCCATCAACGTCGTCAATCTGATGACGGGCGAGTACGTCGAATCGAAGGATTCGATCACGATTTTTCCGGCCAAGCACTTCATCACGCCGGATGAGAAGCTGCGGCGCGCGATTACCGAGATCGAAATCGAACTGGGCGAACGGCTCAAGTTCTTTAAGGACAACGGCAAATTGCTCGAAGCGCAGCGCCTCGAGATGCGCACGCGCTACGATCTGGACATGCTGCGCGAGGTCGGCTATTGCAACGGCGTCGAGAACTACAGCCGGCACCTCGCGGGACGAGATGCCGGTGCCACGCCGTCGTGTCTGCTCGATTTTTTCCCGAAGGACTGGATGCTCTTCGTCGATGAGTCGCACGTCTCGATTCCGCAAGTGCACGGGATGTACGCTGGCGACCGTTCGCGCAAAGAAGTGCTCGTGGAGCACGGCTTTCGGCTGCCGAGCGCGCTCGACAACCGGCCGCTGATGTTCGACGAGTTCAAGGAACATCTCAACCAAGTCATCTACGTGAGCGCCACGCCCTCGACGTACGAGCTTTCGAAATCGACCCAGGTCGCCGAGATGATCATCCGCCCGACGGGCCTGGTCGATCCCGAGATCGAGGTGCGCCCGACGAGACATCAAGTCGACGACCTCATGGAGGAGGTTCGCAAGCGCGTCGAAGCCGACGAGCGCGTGCTGATTACAACGCTCACGAAGAAGATGGCGGAAGACCTCACCGATTTCTTGCTCGAGAACGGCCTCAAGGTGCGCTACCTGCACAGCGAAGTCGAAACGCTCGAACGGATCGCGATCCTGCGCGACTTGCGTAAAGGCGTGTTCGACGTGCTCGTCGGCATCAATCTGCTGCGCGAAGGCCTCGATCTGCCGGAGGTGTCGCTCGTCGGTATCCTCGATGCCGATAAGGAAGGCTATTTGCGCAGCGGCACCTCGCTCATCCAAACGATCGGTCGCGCGGCGCGCCACGTCGAGGGCAAGGTGATCATGTACGCCGACGTCGTCACGGAATCGATGGCCAAGGCGATCGGCGAGACGAAGCGGCGCCGCGAGAAGCAAGTCGCGCACAACACGGCGCACGGGATCGAACCGAAGTCGATCCGCAAGGAAGTTCGCGACATCCTCGATCTCGTCTCGACCGGCGACGTTGCGACGGCCGCCTCGAAGCTCAAGGGCGAGCATCTCCCGCGCGAGGTCGCGCTCGCGATGGCGAACGAACTCGAAAAGAAGATGAAAGAGGCCGCCGGCAACCTCGAGTTCGAGAAAGCCGCCGCACTGCGCGACGAACTGCTCGAACTGCGCAAGCAGCTCGGCGGCAACGAGTCGCTCCTCTTCCAAGGCAAGGCTCCCAAGATATTCGCTCACGCCCTCAAGGAATTGGTGGGAACGTAGCCTCCGGCTACAGTGTGACGCTGACCCCGACCCCGATGCGGCGCTCGGCCTTGATGCCGAGTTCGTCCGGCAGCGAGCGCGCGGTGCGGCTCAGGAAGATGAACAGTTTGCGCCGCCAACCCGCGAAGTGTTTTGCCTGCGTCGATCGTTCGAAGATCGCATCGCCGCTGAGGTACTCCACGTCGTCGCGCCCCAATTCTAGCCCGTGGCTGCGACAGCCCGCGAGGATCGGTGCGATGCGCGGCGGCTCCATGTATCCGAAGCTCGCTTCGACCCGGTAAAACCGGTCGCAGAGCTGCTCGACGCGGACGCGCTCGTCGTCGGCGATCCAGGGTACTCGCTCCGGGATGAGCCGCATCAGGACGATCCGTTCGTCGCGGATGCGGTCCGCGATCCAGCGATGGCTGGCGTAGAACGGTACGAATTTTGGATCGGGCGCGAGAATCACCATCGTGGCCGGATCGTCGCGCGCCGGACCGGTGAGTTGCGCGCGAACCTCCTCGATCGGCGCTTGCACGCGGCGCAACGCCTCGCTCACGCGTTCGCGCCCCGCTTGCCACGTCAGCGAGACCGTCGTCAACACGAAGCTTATGCTGAACGGAAGCCAGCCGCCGGCGAGAAATTTTGGCAGTCCGGCAAGAATGAACGAGCCGTCGACGAGCGCGAACAGGAGCAACGCGGGCAGCGCAACGCGCTTGCGCCAATGCAGCGCTCGCGTCACGACGTAATACCAGGCGAAGGTCGTGGCGAGCATCGTACACGAGACCGCAAGCCCGTATGCGGCGGCGAGGGCGTCGCTCGAACGGAACGAGAGAACGAGTGCCATGCAAACGGTCGCAAGTGCGATGTTCACGGTCGGCACGTACACTTGGCCGCGTACGTCGGCCGAGGTGTGATGCACGGCGAAGCGCGGTGAGAGACCGAGCGCGATCGCTTGCTGAACGAGCGTGAAGGCGCCCGAGATGAGCGCTTGCGAGGCAATGATCGTGGCCAGCGTCGCGAGCACGATCGCCGGAATGCGCCAGATACCGGGCGTGAGCGCGTAGAGCGGCTGTTGGAGTTGGCTCGGGTCGGCGAGCGTCGTCGCGGACTCGCCGAGGTAGCAGAGAACGAGCGACGGAAAAACGATCCAATACCAGGCGCGTACGATCGGACGGCGGCCGAAGTGCGAGAGGTCGGCGTAGAGCGCTTCGACGCCCGTGATCGCGAGCACGACGCCGCCGAACACGAAGAAGGCCTTCGGCCCGTGCAGGATGAGAAATTCAAAGCCGCGTTGTGGTAGGAGTGCCGCGAGGATCGCAGGATGGCCGGCCACGGCGAGTCCGCCGAAAATCGAGATCATCGCGAACCACGCGAGCATGACCGGTCCGAAGAGAACGCCCATCTGGCCCGTGCCGCGCCGCTGCGCGGAAAATAACGCGAACAAGATCGCGATGGAGACCGGCACGACCCACGTCGTCGCCGCCGGTGAAATCAGCTCGATCCCCTCGATCGCCGAGATCACGGAGATGGCAGGCGTGATCGAACCGTCGCCGAGCAGCATCGTTGCTCCGACCACGACCGTGAGCAGCAGCGCGGCGTTTACCACCGGCTTTGCGCCGCCGACGCGCGGCGACGCAAGTGCGAGCAAGGCGAGGATGCCGCCCTCGCCGTCGTGATCGGCGCGCATGATGAAGCCGATGTACTTCAGACACACCACGATGACCAATGCCCAAATCAACAGCGACGCAATGCCGATGACATCGGCAGCACTCGTTGCCTTCGCACCGCTCAGATTGAAGCAGGCCGCCAACGTGTAGAGCGGGCTCGTCCCGATGTCGCCGAACACCACGCCGAGCGCCGCGACGGCAAGCGTCGCGGAATGCGCCGGAGGAAGCCGCTTTGTTGGACGACTGCCGTTCACACGGTGTTGTATCGCGGGCGCGACGGCGATGCCTCCCGGATGCTTTTAGTCTTTTTGCGGGGCGAAGTCGCTTCCGACGATGAGGGTCGTCGTCTTTGAAGCGCTGCGGGGCACGTTGAAGACTTTGGCCAGGGCCGTAGCCGCGGCTCCAGATCCGTGAACCGACGTCGTCGCGCGTGCGGGTTCATCGACGAACGTCGCGACGTTCCAACCGCCGCCGCGCAGCGCTGCGACGACCGTGCGGCCCCAGTCCGCGATGCCGGTGGCATTTGCGACCAGGACTTCGTCCGCGGGCGGCTCGGCCTTCGAGAAGAGGAGATGCCCGATGATATGCGC
>Ga0302326_10005758_pt1 | contig 28108 bp, 32 predicted proteins | sample Palsa_T0_3_FD_202264 | JGI IMG/M metagenome (GOLD analysis project Ga0302326, IMG submission 202264) | Peat permafrost microbial communities from Stordalen Mire near Abisko, Sweden - Palsa_T0_3 | ecosystem: Environmental > Terrestrial > Soil > Palsa > Peat permafrost | place: Sweden: Abisko... | reverse complement strand
TTCGTCCAGAGACACGAGTACATCGCCATGGAGCGGCTGTACGAGTTGCACACCGATGGTGCCTACGACCTCATCGTGGTGGACACGCCTCCGACTCGCAACGCGCTGGACTTCCTGGAGGCGCCCCAGCGGATGTCGGAGTTCTTCTCCAGCCGTCTCCTCCGATTGCTGACCGCGCCCTACAAGAGTCGTCTGGTCAGCCTGGCATCGAAGCCCTTCTATCAAGTCGGGGACCGCATTCTCGGGACGCAGTTCCTTCAGGACATCGCCGAGTTTTTCATCCTGTTTCAGACGATGAGCCCGGGCTTTGTCGAGCGGGCCAATGCCGTGAGCCGACTCCTCCACGACCGACGCACGACGTTCATCGTGGTCACCACCCTGGAGGCGGCCCCCGCTCACGAAGCCGAGTTTTTCATCGACGTCCTGTCGTCCAAGAAGTTCCATCTCGGCGCGGTAGTGCTCAACAAGGTGCTGCCGGCCTATCTGCGTGATGCCGGCGGCAACGCCGCCCGTCTCGCCGAAAAGGTCGAGCGCAAAGCCGACGAGATGGCCCGCAAACTGGTCACGGATGTCGATCCCGACGTGCCCGATGCCGAGCAACTCCGGCGCGTCCTGACCGAGGTCGCCGAGAACTTCATCCGGTTCCAACTGGTCGCCCAACGCGAGGCGGAGCAAGAGGCGGCACTGGGTAAGGTCCCGGACGTGGTCGCCACCGTCCCGTACTTCGACACCGACATCTACGACCTGGCCGGCCTTCTCCAACTCGGCGAACGAATCTGGTGTTGAAGCGGCCGGGTGTAGCGCTGGCCGCGATTGCCGTCCTGGCCGGGTGTAGCTCCTCGGCGCACCGCGTCGTGGCCAGCGGTCCCGCCTCCACGACGAGCATTGCCACGACAACGACGTCCAGTAGCTCGACATCGACCACCGTCGCCTCGACCACCACGGCACCGAAGCATGCCGCCCCGTCGACGACATCGGTGACCAAGGCGCCGCCGCCGGCGACGTCGACGACCGCGGCGCCGCCGACGTACGCGTACGTGTTGGGGCCCTCCTCCAGCGGTTCCGACGTCACCGTCGAGCCGGGCAAGCTCATCGAGGTGGAGTTGAGCGGTAATGGGGAGGAGTGGTCGCCACCGACAACGTCGGACAGCGCGGTTTTGGCCTACGTCTCAGGCTCGACAGACGCGACGACCGGGGCCGCACAGGCAACATTCCGCGCCGTCGAATCAGGGAGCGCGGACATCAAGTCGTCGCGGCGCTGCCTCCAAACGGCGGGGCAGGTTTGCCCGCAATACATCGTCCTCTGGACCGTCGGCGTCACCGTGCAATGACGGCGCTGTGGGAGGGCGAGCGGGTCCGCTTGCAGGCGCTCGAGCCCGGCGACGTCGAGGTCTTCACGGCGGCCGATGCCGACACGGACGGGGCGCGCGCGGGGTGGCGAGTTTTCCCGCCGCGGTCATCGTGGGCGGCCGGGCAGTGGATCGAGCAAGCGACCATGGCTACCAACGACGGTGACGATTTTCGCGTCGCCATCGCCGCCCTCGCCACTGGCGACGTCGTCGGCACCCTCAACACGCACAGCTGCGATGGGGCGGCCGGTACGTGCAGCTATGGCATCGCCGTCTTTCCGTGGCAGCGTCGCCAGGGGTATGCGAGCGACGCCATCGTCGTGGTGCTGCGCTACCTGTTCGGCGAGCGGCGCTACCAGAAGTGCACCGTCGGTGTCCTCGCCTTCAACGACGCGTCGGTGGCGTTGCACGAGTCGCTCGGATTCCAGGTCGAGGGGCGCATCCGGCGGGCCCGCTTTGTCGGCGGCCAACACCACGACGAGATCATGCTCGGGCTGACCGTGGAGGAGTACGCGGCTCGCTGGCCGCTGACCCTCCCCACCTAGGCTGCACCGGGTGCTCGACTATCACCTCCACCTTTGGCCGCACGGGCGCAAGGCGACGCAGGCCACGGTGGACGAGCTCGCCGCCTATTGCGAGCAGGCTGCCCTCTTGGGGGTGACCGAGATCGCCCTGACCGAGCACCTCTTCCGCTTCGACCAGGCCGACGCCGTCCTCGGGGGATGGTGGCGAAGCGGCGCGGCGGCCGACGGCGACCCTCGACTGGCTGCCGAGGTTGCCCGCTACTGGCATGAGCATGTTTCGGCCGACCTCGACGCCTACGTCGAGACGTGTGCCGCGGCCAAGGCCGCCGGCCTGCCTGTCGTCATCGGCATGGAGGTCGACTACTACCCGGACCGCATGGACACCGTCGCCACGTTGTTGGCCGGCTACCCGTTCGATGTGCTGTTGGGAAGCGTGCACTGGCTCGGCGCATGGATGTTCGACGACCTCGACTCCGCTGTCGCGATGGGCGAGTGGGAGAGTCGTCGCGTCGAGGAGGTGTGGGACACCTACACCCGCGCCCTCGAGGAGCTGGCGGCGACCGGTGCCATCGACGTGCTCGCCCACCCCGATCTGTGCAAGGTCACGGGGCGGCGGCCGGCGATCCCCGATGAGTGGTACGACCGCATGGCCGAAGCGGCGGCGACGAGTGGCGTAGCCGCCGAAGTGTCGTCCGCCGGATGGCGCAAACCGGCCGCCGAGGCCTACTCGCCGCCGCCCCTGTTGAGCCGCTTCCGCAAGGCGGGCGTGCCCGTCACGACGGCGTCCGACGCCCACCGTTTGTCCGACGTCGCCGACCGGTCCGGCGACCTGCGCGTCATCGTCGAGGCGGCCGGGTACACCACCCTGTGCGCCTTCGAGGGTCGCAAGCGGCGGGAGGTGCCGCTCTAGTGGCCACCATGGCCGAGCTGGCGCGGATCCACGCCCAGCTCGCCGACGATGAGCTCGAGCACCTGCAGCGACTCGTCGCCGACTGGGGCATGCTCTCGGACTTCTGCTTCGCCGACCTGTTGCTCTTTGTCCCTGTCACCGGCAGCGGCGGCTCGCGCTTCGTCGTCCTCGGGCAGATCCGTCCGACGACGAGTCAGACCCTCTATCGCGAGGACCTGGTCGGGCGGATCATCGACGAGGTAGAGCGCCCCTTCGTGGCCCGGGCGTGGAGCGTGGGCGAGATCGTCGAGGGAGAGGTGTTTGTCACATCCCCCGGCGAGCGAGCCCGTCTGCAATGCATCCCGGTCCGACGCGACGACACCCTCCTCGCCATCATGACGCGCGAGTCGGTGCCGACCGTGGGGCGCCGGCCCGGCGAGTTGGAGCGGGTGTACGTCGAGACGTTCGATCGGTTCGCCCGCATGATCGTCGGCGGTGAATTCCCCTACGCCGTGGAGGATCCGCCCACCCAGGATGCTCCCCGGGTGGGGGACGGCGTGCTGATCCTGGACCGGGGCGGGCGCGTCGAGTACGCCTCGCCCAACGCCGTCAACGCCCTCCACCGCATCGGCATGTACTCCAACAGCGAGGGGATGCGGCTCGACGAGATCGGCATCCCGACAGCGGCGATCGACGCGGCCGTCAGCGCCGGCTCACCGGTCAGTGAGGAGATCGAGCGTTCCGACGGCATCGTCGGTGTCCGCTGCCTGCCCCTGCTCGAGCAGCGAGAGGTCGCCGGCTGCGTCGTCCTTCTGCGCGACGTCAGCGATCTTCGCCTGCGCGACCGGCTGCTCCTCAGCCGCGATGCGACGATCCGCGAGGTTCACCACCGCGTCAAAAACAATCTCCAGACCATCAGCTCGCTCTTGCGGCTCCAGGCCCGCCGCGAGCCGGCCGGCAGTGGGCGCACCGCCCTCGAGGAGGCCGAGAGGCGGATCAGCTCGATCGCCCTGATCCACGAGATCCTTTCTCGAGAGACGGGCGACTCGGTCGATCTCAACGAGATCGTCGTGCAGTTGGCGCGGGTCGCCGAGGAGGGCGTGTTTTCGAGCCACCTTCAGGCGCGGTTTCGCGTCAACGGTGATGGGGGAGTGCTCCCGGCCGACATCGCGACGCCCCTCGGCGTGGTGCTCACCGAGCTGCTCACCAACGCCGCCGAACACGCCTTCCCCCCGAGCTGGTCACAACCGGAGGGCCCCCACGTTCAGGTCTCGTTGGACAACACGGGCGACACGATCGTGGTGCGGGTCCGCGACAACGGTGTCGGTTGGCCCCCGGACTTCGATATTGCCGCGTCGAGCAGCCTGGGGTTGTCGATCGCCCGAAGTCTCGTCCTCACCCAGCTGCAAGGGACGCTGACGACGTACAACGACCATGGTGCGGTCAGCGAGCTCCGCATCCCCATCAAGCAACGGTGAGGGTCTTCAGCGGCCCAGAGGGGAGGGGCCCAGCCGGGAGGGGCTCAGCCGGCGCGGCGCTGGCGGGCCAGCCAGGCTTTGCGCAGCTTGCGGCGCTCCTCCTCGGAGGTGCCACCCCAGACGCCCGACTCCTGGTTGGTCGCCAGGGCGAACTCGAGGCAGGCGGCCTGGACCTCGCAGGCGCCGCACACCGACTTGGCTGCGGCGATCTGATCCAGGGCCAAGCCCGTCGTCCCCACCGGGAAGAACAGATCGGGATCGGTGTCGCGACATGCCGAGCGTGGCCGCCAGTCGTCGAGGTCCCATTCGATGGTGCGGGTCCAGGTGAGGGTCACAGTGTCTCCAGGCAGCGAGGGCAAAGATTGTGCAGTCGTTCACAAAGGGGTCCCACGCAAGTTTGGGCCTGCGAACCGACTGTTTCCGTAGGGTAAACGGAGTGTGCTCGCAGGGGCAAGCAAAACTTTTGATGAATCGTGAGCGGGCGGCCGCGTGTTAGTCCTCGCCCACCGCGGAGGCCATGAGCCGGAAACCACCGGTGTGCGTGAAAACACCCTGGATGCCTTCCGAGCCGCCCTCGATCTCGGCGCCGACGGCATTGAGCTCGACGTGCGCCGGGCGGCCGACGGCCGACTCGTCGTCCATCACGACCCCCTCCTTCCCGACGGGAGGCCGGTCGCCGACACTCCCTCGGCCGCCCTGCCCTCGTGGCTGCCCAGCTTGGAGGACGCACTGGAAGCCTGCGCCTCCCTGCGCCTGGTCAATGTCGAGATCAAAAACTCGCCGTTGGACCCTGGCTTTGAGCCCGCGCACGGTCTGGCCGTCGACACCGCCGCGGTCCTCGCCCTCGCCCGGCGGCGGCCCGCGGCCGCCGCCCCAGCCTCCCCCGGGGTCGGCCCCGGCCCCGGCCCCGCGGCCGCCGCCCCCGGGCGGCCGGGCTGGACCACCATCGTCTCCAGCTTCAACCTGGCGACGCTCGACGCCTTCCACGCCGCGGCACCGGCCGTCGCCACGGGCTGGCTCACCGCCACGGGCTATGACCAGCTACCGGCGGCGGCGTCGGCCGCCGCCCTGGGCCACGCGGCCATCAACCCTCCCGAGGCGACCATCACTGCTGAGTTGGTCGGCGTCGCCCACGACGTCGGACTGTGCATCGTGGCCTGGACCGTCAACGAGCCGCGCCGCATGGACGAGTTGGCCGCGCTCGGCGTCGACGTCATCGTGACCGACCGGCCCGCCCTCGCCATCGCGACCCTGAGCCCGTAGCGACGGGCTGCTCCTCGATCGCCGCGAGGGCGACGGCGGCCCTCGCCTCGACGACCTCGTCCTCTGCGAGTGGCTGCATCAGCAGGTAGATGGCGACCCACACGGTCCGAGACGGGGGGAAGGTGAGGACGGGCCCGATCGTCGCCAGCAGGATGCCGATCACCACAAACGGGAGCGGGTTGGAGATCCCGCCGTTGGCGAGCATGCCGATGAGGACCGCCAACAAGACCAGGATGCCGGCCTCTCCCGCGGCCATGTTGATCACGTAGCCGCCCAGCCAAAACCCTTCCTCACGCACGAAGAGCAGACCGCAGCCCGGGCACCGGGGGCGGAGCCGAAACCACGAGGTGAAGACTCCCTTCGCACCACAGCGGGGGCAGCGGCACAGCGCGCCCCGGCCGATCATGCGCCGCGGTGTCGGTGCCCTGCGCCCGCCCCCGAGCGGCGCGGCGGGCGCCGCTGGCGACTCGGGCTGGCCCATCGACCTCACCCTACGCCGGCATCACCACACCCAAAACGTCGGGCTCATGCGCAAACTCGGCTTGGTCGAACGCCCCGATGTAGTCCCCGTCGACCTGGACGGGTAGCGCGGCGCCCACGGCCCGGACGGTGAAGGTCTCGAGATCCACTCGCAGATCGAGCTGGCGGTGCTCCCGCACCGGCCGTCCGTAGCCGAGGGACGACGCGATGATGCGGAGGAACGGGATGAACGAGATCGTCCTGAACGTGGCCAGGGCCATGGCGCGGTCAAACGTCGCTTCCGACGCGATGTGCAACGGTCGGTTGCCGAGGAAGGTGTAGGGGTCCGAGTTGAGGGCCAGCGCGAAGTAGCCATCCGTGATCACCGATTCGTCGCCGAAGTTCACCGTGAGGCACGGGCCGCTCCGGTCGTAGTGGCCAAACCAGGTCGCGAAGCCGGCGTACACAAACAAGGGATGTCCGGCCCAGCGCTTGAGGCCGCTGCGTCGCTCGACCTGCGCGATCACCGCAGCGTCAAACCCGACGCCGGCGTTGAAGAGGAAGTATCGACCGTTGACCGATGCCAGACCGATGCGGCGGACCGACGCCGGTCGGCCGAGGGCGGCCAGCAGCTGCCCGGTCGCCTCGATCGGGTCGTTGGCCAAGCCGATCGTGCGGGCGAACACGTTGGTCGAGCCGCCAGGGAGGACGGCGAGCGCGGTCTGTGTCCCGGCCAGACCATTGGCCGCCTCGTTGAGCGTCCCGTCTCCGCCGAGGACGACGACGACCTCGACGCCGCTTCTCGCCGCGCCCATGGCCAGCCGCGTGGCGTGTCCCCGGCGGCTCGTCTCGACGACCCGAACGTCGTGGTCGGCCGCCAACGCCTTCTGGATCACCACCCGGCCCCGTGCCGTGACCGACGACGCCGAGGTGTTGACGAGCAGCAGAAGGCGCATGCGGAAGGCCGAAAGTAGCCCGTCCGCTCGGCTCGTTTGGCCGATCGCGAGTAGACGGGGAACAATCTCGGGCATGAACGTCGCTGTCTGCCTCAAGCAGATCCCCGACCCGGCCAACCCCGGGAAGCTCGACCCCGAGACCAAGACTCTGGTCCGGGAGGGCAAGCTCATCATGGATGACTCGGACGCCTATGGCGTCGAGATGGCCTTGCAGCTGGTCGACAAGGCCGGCTCGGGCGAGGTGACACTCGTGTCGATGGCCCCCAATGATGAGGTCAGCGGGCTGCGCAATGCCCTGGCCATGGGCGCCCACAAGGGGGTGCTGATCAGCGATCCGGTGCTGCAAGGCACCGACGCGCTCGGGACGGCCAAGGTCTTGGCTGCGGCCATCAAGCGGTCGGAGTTCGACCTCGTGCTGTGCGCGACGGAGTCCACTGACGGCTACACGGGCACCATGCCCGTGCAGCTCGCCGAGTTGCTGGGCCTCCCGGCCGTCACGTTCGCCAAGCACGTCGAGGTCGACGGTTCGACGGTCAAGGTTCAGCGCCAAACCGAGTCCGGCTACGACGAGGTCGAGTCACCGCTGCCAGCGGTGCTGACGGTGACCGCCGGTGTCGTCGAGCCCCGGTACCCGTCGTTCAAGGGGATCATGGCCGCCAAAAACAAGCCGGTCGACATGCTCAAGCTGAGCGACCTCGGCCTCGACGCCGGCGTCGTCGGCCAGGCCGGTTCCGGACAAAAGATCGTCTCTGTGGCCCAGGCTGAGGCCCGCCAGGCGGGCGAGATCATCGAGGACGAGGGCGACGCCTACGAAAACATCGTGGCCTTCCTCGACAAGCTCAAGGTCATCTGAGGAGACGATCGGACATGGCTCTTTCCACCATCTGGGTGCTCGTCGAGGTCTCGCCCGAGGGCAAGCCCCTCACCGTTTCGCTCGAGCTGCTGACCAAGGCCCGTGAGTTGGCCGGGACGGTCGAGGCCGTCGCGTGGGGTCCCTCGACCGCGTCGATCGCCGCCACCCTGGGGGCGTACGGCGCCACCAAGGTCCACGACGTAGGCGACCTGGCCGGCGCCCTCCCGGGCGTCCCCGTCGCCGCCGCACTGGCCCAGGCCGGCGGGCTCCCCGATGTCATCCTGATCCCCCACACCTACGACGGCCGCGACATCGCCGGCCGCCTGTCGGTGAAGCTCGACAAGCCCGTGCTCACCAACGTGACCGATCTCCGGCTCGATGGCGACGCCATCGTCGTGGGCACCGCCATCTTTGGCGGGAGCGTCCTGCTGGACACCGTGTTCACCGGAAGCGGACCCGGCCTTGTCGTCGTCAAGCCCAAGTCGTTTGCCGCCGAGGAGAGCGGCGGAGCCGCCGCCGAAGTCGTCGCCCTCAGCGTCCCCGACACGGGGGCGAGCAACGGGGCCAAGATCGTCAACCGCCACGTCGAGGAGCGGGTCGGTCCCAAGCTGGACGAGGCCGACGTCGTCGTCAGCGGCGGCCGAGGTCTCGGTGAGGCGGGCAACTATCAGATGATCGAGGAGCTGGCCAAGCTGCTCAAGGCCGCACCCGGAGCGTCGCGGGCCATCGTCGACGCCGGCTGGGTGCCCTACGCCTACCAGGTCGGCCAGACCGGCAAGACCGTCAAGCCCAACGTCTACATCGCCGCCGGCATCTCCGGCGCCACCCAACATCTCGTCGGTATGAAGGGCGCCAAAAACATCATCGCCATCAACAAGGACAAGGAGGCGCCGATCTTCTCGGTCGCCGACCTCGGCATCGTGGGTGACGTGCACAAGGTGATTCCCAAGCTGATCGAGGCCCTGAAGGCCCGCGGGTAGCCTGCCCGAGCATGCCCAAGCCCCCCGACCGACCCGTCTGGTCCAACTGGGCCGGCAACCAACGGTGTGCCCCTGATGAGATCGCCCACCCGGCCGGGACCGAGGATCTGGCCAGGGTGGTCAAGGAGGCGACGGCGGCCGGTCGGCGGATGAAGGTCGTCGGCTCTGGCCACTCGTTCACCGACGCCGCGTGCACGACCGGCACGCTGATCCAGCTCGACCGTCACCAGCGCCTGCTCGCCGTCGACCGCGAGGCCAAGCGGGTGACCGTCCAGGCGGGCATGCTGCTGTCCGACCTCAACGCCACGTTGGCCCAATACGGCCTGGCCCTCCCCAACCTGGGCGACATCGAATACCAAACCGTCTCCGGGGGCTTGTCGACGGGGACCCACGGTACGGGCGCCAAGCTCGGCTGCTTGGCGACCTCCATCGTCGGGCTCGAGCTCGTGACCGCCGACGGCTCGGTGCTCAGCCTGAGCGCCGACCAGGACCGCGAAGCTTTCGAGGTCGCGCGCGTGTCGATCGGCGCCCTCGGGGCGGTGTCGACCCTCACGCTCCAGTGCGTCCCCGCCTTCAATCTGCACGCCGTCGAAGGTCCGATCCTGCTCGAGGACGCCATCGAACAATTCGATGACCTGGCCGACACCAACGACCACTTCGAGTTCTATTGGATGCCGTACTCGCGCTGGGTCATCGCCAAGCGCAACAACCGTGTCGATGGACCCGAGCGCAAGCGGTCGCGGGCCAAGGAGTGGTTCGACGACGACTTCTTCTCCAACACCTTGTTCGGTGCGCTCGGCAAGGTCCAGATGCGGCGGCCGCAGTGGGTCCGTCCCATCAACAAGGCCATCCCGAAGCCGAGCCTCATCGACTACGTCGAGCGCAGTGACCGGGTCTTCACCAGCCCCCGCCGGGTCAAGTTCTGCGAGATGGAGTACGGGTTCCCGCGCGAGCACGCCGCCGACATGATCAAGGAGGTGCGCGACTTCCTCACGACGAGTGGCCTCAACATCGGCTTCCCGATCGAGGTGCGGGTCGCCGCCGCCGACGACATTCCCCTCTCAATGGGGTACGGCCGACCGTCCGCCTTCATCGCCTGCCACGTCTTCAAAGGCCAGCAGTACGACCAGTACTTCCGGGGCGTCGAGAAGATCATCAGCGCCGTCGGCGGTCGCCCCCACTGGGGCAAGCTCCACTTCCAGACGGCCGAGACGCTTGCGCCGCGGTACCCGGCGTGGGATCGATTCCACGCGGTGCGAGCCCGCCTCGACCCGGAGGGATCCTTCGCCAACGCCTACACGGATCGGGTCCTCGGGTCCCTGCCCGCGTAGGCGCCGTCAGACCAGCGGCCACGGGTAGGGGCGCTCGTCCGGATCCGGGTTGGGGAACATGTCGATCTGCGACACCACCTCCGATCGGCGGGCGAGCACCTCGAGCTCGGATGCGCTCAGCAGGTCGCACAGATCGGCCGGCAGACTGCCGGCCAACCGGGCCGCGTCGGCTTTGAGATCCTCGGGGATGGGCGTCCCACCGAAATCCCAGATCACCGTGCGCAGCTTGGGTTGGACGTGGAAGCAGAGGCCGTGATCGATGCCCCACAGCCGACCCTCGGCGACGAGGCAGTGCCCGCTCTTGCGGTCGGCGTTGTTGATCAGCAGGTCGAAGACGGCCATCCGCCGCAGCTCGTCGTGCCACGCCTCGTCCTCGACCAGCGTGAAGTAGTGCTGGGCGAAGTCGGCGTCCACAAACCGCTGCAGCGACCCTCTCCCGTGCGGCAGGTCGTCCCGCAGGATCGTCTCGGGTACAACGCCCCAGCCGAGCGCAGTCGACACCGAGTAGGCGGCGACCTCTCGGGCATAGAGGCCGTCGGGGAAGTCCCACAGCGGGCGCTCGCCCTGATGCGGTTTGTAGATCGCCGCGCACTCATCCCCATCGAGGCCCACCTTGACGAGGAACGTGGCGTTTGAGCTCCACGGCATTCGTCCCTCCACCTCGACCTGACCGCCCTTCAGCAGATCAAGGCTCCGAGGCGTCAAAGGCTCGGGGGGCGGTAGCCGTTGGTCTTCGGGCACTGGTGGTTGGTGGCGTCGAGCGGATAACCGCACAGCGGGCACGGCGGTCGACCGGCCTCGACCAGTCGAGTGGCTCGGATGGCGAGCGCAGCCATCTGTTCCCGGGTCCCGAGAAACCTCGCCCGCGCCCCCGTCTCATCGCCGAGGAGCCCGCCCATGTCGGACTCGTCGGAGTCGTCGGCCTCGTCATCGTCGTCAGGCTCAGCGTCGCTCTCGGTGAGCTCCGCCGCGACCAACACGATGCGGTCGCTCACGGCGTCGTAGTTGCCCCCGAGGCTGCCGACAACCCAGGCCGGCTCGTCGAAGACCTTGGGCTCGAGCTCGGTGTCCTCGGGCAGATGCCCGGGCGCGGCGAGATCCTCGAGCGTCTTGGCGATCCACGCGGCGAGGGCGGCCACTTGGAGCTTCTCCATCTTCAGAGTGGCCGTCACCGCTCCCTCGCTCGCCTGGAGGAAAAACATGCGGTGCCCCGGCTCCCCGACCGCTCCCACCGTCAGCCGCTCCGGCTCACCGAAGTCGAACGACTCGCCGCTCATGAGGGCGCCAGCGCGCTCAGGTCGCCGGTGTTGTTGACGGTGAGCACGGCGGGGCCGCCGGCCCCGTAGAGGATCGCCGACACCGAGCAGGTCGAGATGACGATGCGCTGAAACAGGTCGAGGTGGGCGCCGAGGGCGTCGGCCACCGCCGCCTTGATGGGGTCGGCATGGGAGACGGCGACGACGACGCCGCCGGGGTGGCGATGATGCAGCCGCGTCGCCGTGTCGCAGATCCGGCCCGACATCTCCACGAACGACTCGCCGTTGGGAAACCGAAATCCGCTCGGGTAGCGCTGCACCGTCGCCCACTCCGGCTTCTTGGCCAGGTCCTTCAGCGGCGCGCCCGTCCACTCGCCGAAGTCGCATTCGACCAGTCCCCGGTCGACCGTCGCCTTCAGCCCCCGGATCTTGGCGATCGGTGCTGCCGTCTCACGCGCCCGTTCGAGCGGCGAGCAATAGAGGGCGTCGACCTTCTTGAGCGCACCGATGCGCTCGGCGACAGCACGCGCCTGCTCGAGTCCCTTGTCGGCCAGGTGCAGACCGGGCGCCCGCCCGGGTAGGACCGTGCCCGTCGTGGCCGTCTGCCCGTGACGCACATACAGGATCAGCGTGGGGGGCAGCGGCTTGATCGGTTTGGGGCGTGAGGGCATGAGCTCGGGCAAGAACCTACCGTGTCGACGTGCCCCGACCCTCAGCGCTCGCCGGCCTGGAGGTGGCCGTGACGACGTGCCGCGAGTGCCCCCGCCTGGTGGCCTGGCGCGAAGAGGTGGCGGCCATCAAGCGGGCGTCGTACGCCGAGGACTCCTACTGGGGTCGACCCGTGCCCGGCTTCGGCGACCCCGCGGCGCGGCTTCTGATCCTCGGCTTGGCGCCCGCCGCTCACGGCGCCAACCGCACCGGTCGGATGTTCACCGGTGACCGCTCGGGGGAGTGGCTCTTTGGCGCGCTGCATCGGGCGGGGTACGCCAACCAGCCGACGAGCGTCTCCGCCGACGACGGGCTGACGCTGGCCGACGTCTGGATCACCGCGGGCGTGCGGTGCGCGCCGCCCGCCAACAAGCCGACTCCGGGCGAGCGCGACACCTGCGTCACCCGGTGGTTGCTCCCCGAGGTCGCCCTCCTGACCCGGCTGCGCGTCGTCGTCGCCCTCGGCCAGTTCGCCTGGGACGTGGCGTGGCGCGACCTCGGCGGCCGCGGGCCCCGGCCCCGGTTTGGCCACGCCGCGGTCGTGCCCCTCGAGGGCGCCGGCCTTCAGTGGCTGGTGGGCAGCTATCACGTGAGCCAGCAAAACACGTTCACCGGCAAGCTCACCGAGCCCATGCTCGATGCCGTCTTCGCCCAAGCCCGGGCCCTGACCGCCTGACGTTGTTGCCGCCCACGCCGCCCACGCCGCCAGCGCCGCCAGCGCCGCCAGCGCCGCCAGCGCGTCAAATGCCTCCAACGTTGGAGGAGGATCCGGGGAATATGTCCCGGTATCTGCCTCCAACGTTGGAGACACTTTCCGCTTTGAGTGTATCTCATGTAATCTTGCTCCAGCGCCATGCCTGAGCTACCGGAGGTCGAGGCCTATCGGCGTTTGGCGGAGTCCGCGCTGGACCGCCCGATCCTCGCCGTGGACGCTCCCGACCCCTGGTACCTGAAGGGCGGCGCCGACGCCCGGACCGTGACCGCCGCCCTCAAGGGTCGGCGGTTCACGGCCGCCCGCCGGATCGGCAAGCTTCTCCTCCTCGACACCGACACCGACACCGACACCGACACCGACCTCGACACCGACACCGATGGCGCCGGGCCCACGTTGGGGTTGCGGTTCGGGATGACGGGTCGTCTGATCGTCGACGGCATCCCGGGCGTGGACGCCCTGCTCTATTCGAGCAACGCCGATCGGCCCGAATGGGACCGGTTTGGCGTGCGATTGGCGGGCGGGCGGCTGACGATCAGGGACCCCCGTCGCCTCGGCGGGGTCGAGCTCGATCCCGACGAAACCCTCCTCGGCCCCGACGCGTGGTCGGCCGGGGTCGCCGATCTGCGGGCCGCCCTGGGCGGCAGTGCCGCGCCGCTCAAGGCCAGGCTGCTCGACCAGGCTCGCATCGCCGGCATCGGCAATCTGATCGCCGACGAGGTGCTCTGGCGATCGGGGCTCGACCCCGCCCGGCCGGTGGTTTGACGGCCGCCGAGCTGCGCCGGCTCGCCCGCGCCTTGCACGCCACCATCGGTGACCTGCTCGTCCGCGGCGGCAGCCATCAGGGCGACCTTGGTCCCAGTCGCCGCGCTGGCGGTCTTTGCCCACGCGATGGAGCGGCCCTCCTACGGCGCACCATCGGCGGCCGCACCTCGTGGTCGTGTCCCGCCCACCAGGTCTGACCCGCCAATTGCTAACTGTAGACAGCAGATGATTGCTACAGTGGGGGCCATGGATTGCGTACGTCGGTTGGTCACACAAGCGTGGGAATGGCTCCCGCGCCCCGGAGCGGGGAGCGAGGTCGTGTTGCGCCACGCCCCCTCAGGTCGGGTCCTCACCGACGGGTCCCCCGGCGCGGAAGCCCTGCGTTTCGCGTCATTGGCCGAGGCAGCGGCGTTCCGGCTCCAGTATCTCGACGAGGCCTCCGCTTGGGAGCCCATCCCCGCCGAGGCGTACGAGTCCCGCGCCGCCTGACCGCTCGTCCCGGCCCGGGAGGGACTGCCCCCCGGTAGGTTGAGGGTTGATGGCACGGGCGAGTGGCGATGCCGCGGCGGCAGGTCGGCAAGCGCTGAGCGCCCTCCGGCGCCGCGTCACCGAGCGGGTGCTCGCCGCCCTCGACCAACAAGACCCCGAGCTTCTCCAGTCGTTGGCCGAATTCGGCGTCGTCCGCCGCGAGTGGGTCGACGATCCTCACAGCGGCCCGATGACACCGCCCCCGACCGAGGTCGTCGAGCGGGTGCTCGAGCGGGCGGTCGAGCGACGCCCGTCGCTCCTCAACCAGCTCGGTCTCTCGGCGGTCCAACTCCTCTCCACTCCCGCGGGCACCCCGCCGCGTCGAGCCGACCAGGGACGGGCGGATCGCCTCGTCGTCATGTTCACCGACCTGGAGGGCTTCAGTCGCTACACGGCTCGCAAGGGCGATGATGCCGCGGCGACCCTGCTCACCGAGCATCACCACTCCGTCGCTCCGATCATCCGCCGACGCGGCGGTCGGGTGGTCAAGCGTCTCGGCGATGGACTGCTTCTCACCTACCCGGCGGCCGAAGCGGCGGTGCTCGCCGGCCTCGAGCTGGTCGCCACCGAGCCGGGGCCGCTCCGTCTACGGGCCGGCCTCCACCAGGGCGAAGTGCTCGTCTTTCCCGACGACGTGTTGGGTCACGTGGTCAACGTTGCTGCTCGTGTGACAGAGCTCGCCAAGGGTGGGCAGGTGATGCTCACATCCGATGTCCGACAGGCGATCGGGCCGGGCTTCGCACCGGCCACATTCACCAGAGTGAGGCAGCGACAACTCAAGGGGCTCGACGCTCCGGTCGGTCTTTGCCGGGCCGAGGCAACCTTGTCCGGGCGAGGGTCCTAGGGTATCGGCGATGGAGCGGGCCAAGGCGAAGCACCTCGTGTTGATCCTCGCACGTGAGCTGGCGTCCAACGTCGCCACGCCGATGCTGATCATCGATCCCGACGGGATCCTCGTCTACTTCAACGAGCCCGCCGAGGCGCTGCTCGGCGAGACGTTTGCGAGCACCGGCGAGATGTCGATCGCCAAGTGGGCGGTCCGCCATCGACCCGAGAGCCTTGACGGCGCCCCCTACGAGTTGGAGGCGTGGGCGCTGTCGGGGACGATGCTGCATCACCGGCCATCGCAGGACACGTTCCGATTTTCGGCGGGCGACGGTCGGCTGCGGGAGGTGACCGCCGCCCTCTACCCACTCATCGTGAGCGCCGGCGAGTACGTGGGCGCCGTCGCCATCTTCTGGGAGCGCGTCGAGGACGGGGGCAGCGCATGATGGAGGCCCGGATCTGGGGTTGCCGCGGGTCGGTGCCGGCGCCGGGGCCCGACACCGTGCGATACGGCGGCAACACGTCATGCGTCGAGATCCGACTGAGCGATGGTGCTGTGCTCGTCCTCGACGCGGGGACGGGGATCCGTGATCTCGGCTCCTCCCTGATGAAGGACGGGGTCAAGACGATCCACCTGTTTTTGAGTCACCTTCACCTTGATCACATCCAGGGGCTGGCCTTCTTCGCCCCGCTGTACGACCCCTCCGTGACCCTGCACATCTGGGGACCGCGGTCGCCGGTCAGTCGGCTGCGAGACCGCATCGGGACCTACATGTCCGAGCCCCTGTTTCCGGTCAACGTGAGCGACGTGCCGTGCGAGGCCATCTTCCACGACGCACCCGAGGAGGGCTGTGACCTGGGAGCGGCGACGGTGTGGGCGACGCCGGTCTCGCATCAAGGGCCGACGGTCGGCTACCGGATCGAGGCCGAGTGGTCGCTCGCCTACATCCCCGACCACGAGCCCGCCCTCGGGCTCGAGCTGGCCACGGTCGAGCCCTCGTGGCTATCGGGGTACCCCCTCGCCGCCGGCATCGACGTGCTGCTTCACGATGCGCAGTACAGCGAGGAGGAGTATCCCAATCATGTCGGCTGGGGTCACTCGAGCATCGACCACGTCGTGCGGTTCGCCCGTCGATCCGACGTGCGTCAACTGGTCCTGTTCCACCACGATCCCCGTCACAGCGACGAGACCTTGGAGGTGCTGCTGGCTCGGGCCCAGGACCTGTGGGGCGGCGACGGCCACGCACCCGTTCTGGCCTACGAAGGCATGAGCCTCAACCCGGCTCAACTCCGAGCCCTGGGCGGTCGCGTCATCGCCTGAGATGCGCGTGGTGCGTCACCGCAGTCATTACGTTGGCACCGTGTGACAACCGAGCGGGTGGCGGGCCCGGTGCATCCGTTGGACGGCAGCGACGCGCCAGGCGGGTTGCCCCCGCTGTCCGGACTTCCGTTGGTGACTCGCGCCGTCATCGAGACCTCAGCGTTTGCGGACGTCGCGCTGCGCACGGCGGCCGCCTCGCTGGTGTCGGGGGCGGTGCTGTCCTTCGGCCTGGGCGGGTTGGCGCCCGGTCGAATCGCCACCGAGCGGGCCAGCCTCGAGCTCTATCGCGAGCTCGCCGAGGGCGGGGACGCGCAGCGGACCTTCCCTCGCCCGGCTGCGGGGGTCGACGTGCGGTCGAGCCCGGCGGGCCCTGTGACCTGGCGGCCGAGGGAGGGTCGGGTCGAGGCGCTGAGCTTCCGTAGCGCGTTCACGACCATGGACCCGGCCCAGGACGAGTCGTACGCGCGCTCCAAGCCCAACCGCACGGCGTGGGCCCAGTACTGGCATCACGACGACGGACCCCGACCGACGTTGTGCGTGATCCACGGGTTCATGGGCTCGCCGTACTGGCTCAACAGCGCCTTCTTTTCGCTGCCGTGGTTTTACACGCGCGGCTACGACGTGCTGCTGTACACGCTGCCGTTCCACGGGCAGCGGCAAGGCCGGCTGGCGCCCTACAGCGGGTACGGCTATTTCGCCCACGGGCCGGCGCACGTCAGCGAAGCCATGGCCCAGGCCGTGCACGACTTCCGAGTTTTCGTTGACTTCCTCGAGGCAAGGGGCGTGGCCAAGATCGGGGTCACCGGGTTGTCGCTCGGGGGCTACACGAGCGCGCTGTTGGCCGCCGTCGACGACCGGCTGCTCTTCTCGGTACCCAACGCGCCGGCCGTCGACATGCCCAAGCTCATCGACTCATGGGTGCCGGCTCGGCAGGTCGTGGACGGCCTCATGCGCCTCTACCACCTGCCGCGGGAAGACTTCGACGCGTCGCTCGCGGTCCACTGCCCCCTGACGTACGCGCCCGTGATCCCCAAGGAGCGCCGCATGATCATCGCCGGCCTCGGGGACAGGTTGGCGCCGCCGGAGCAGAGCGAGGAGCTGTGGGAGCACTGGGACCACTGCATCCTCCACTGGTTTCCCGGCAACCACGTCCTCCACGTCAACCGCGGCTGCTACCTGCGGCGCATGGCGAGGTTTATGCGGTCGGTCGGCTTCGACTCGTGACTCTCCGGCCCGCGGCCCAGGCGAGGCTCAGCGGCCGGCGCGGAACTGGTCGAGTTGGCGGCGATCCCGCTTGGTCGGGCGGCCCGTCGCCGGATCCCGTACAAACGCCGGCATGGTCAGATCGCGCGGCGGTGCCGGGGGACTGTGGTCGACGATGCACTCGGCGGCGATCGGGGCGCCCACCCGCTTGTCGATCACTTGGACAACCTCGAAGACCCGGTCGCGGCCGTGAGCGCGGGCGGCGACGCGGTCGCCGACGCGCACGGTCGTGGCCGCCTTGGCGACTCCGCCGTTGACCCTCACGTGACCGGCGCGGCAGGCGTCGGTGGCCATGGAGCGCGTCTTGAACAGACGTACCGCCCACAGCCAGCGATCCACGCGAACCACGTCCACCGCCTCATGCTGCCACGGGCCCTGCTGCCACGCGGCGCGAAAAACGCGCCCTCGGCAGGAATCGAACCTGCGCACACGGCTTCGGAGGCCGATGCTCTATCCCCTGAGCTACGAGGGCTGACGCCGGGCCACCCTACCGCCGAGCCTGAGCGGACCGCACCCCCGTAAGCTTGGGGAGATGCCGGTCACGATCCTCGTCGTTGATGACGATCCCGTCATCCAGAAACTGCTGATCGTGAACTTCGAGATGGAGGGTTACCGGGTGATGACGGCCAGCGACGGCATCGAGGGTTTGGCTCTCGTCGCCAGCGACCGCCCCGATCTTGTGCTCGTCGATGTCATGATGCCGCGGATGGATGGCCTCGAGGTCGTCCGTCAGCTCAGGGCTGACGCGGGCACGGCGACCATCCCGGTGATCCTTCTGTCGGCCAAGGCGCAATCGATCGACATCTCGGCGGGCATCGATGCCGGAGCCGACGATTACGTCACCAAGCCGTTCGATCCGCTCGAACTTCTGGACAAGGTGGCCGGGCTCGTCGGTCCGGCGACGCCTGATGCTTCCGCCTGACGTGGCCTAGAGGTGGTCGACCCCGACGAAGGTGCCACCGGCCCGTTGCCGGCCAGCCTCTTGCCGCTCACGGCCGAGACCACCGACGACGGCCGTCTGCGGGTGGGTGGCGTCGACCTGTGCGAGCTGGCGGCCGAGGTCGGCACGCCGGCGTTCGTCTATGACGAAGCCCACCTGCGCGCCCGATGCCGCGAGGCCCGAGCGGCGTGGGGGGATGGGACCGCCTATGCGACCAAGGCGTTCCTGTGCCGGGCCATGGCCGGACTCGCCCACGGGGAGGGACTCAGCCTCGACGTTTCGACGGGCGGCGAGCTGCACGTCGCGCTGGCCGCCGGCGTGCCGGCGGCCAGGCTCGTCCTGCACGGCAACAACAAGAGCGATGCCGAGATCGAAGCCGCCCTGGTCGGTGGCGTCGGGCGCATCGTGGTCGACTCCTTCGATGAGCTTGACCGGCTCCAACGCCACGTTCGCCGACTGGGCGTCGGACCGGTCGACGTCTTGTTGCGCGTGACCCCCGGCGTCGAGGCCCACACCCATGAGTACGTGCGGACGGGACAGGACGATTCGAAGTTTGGATTCGGCTTGGCGAGTGGGGTGGCCGATGAGGCCGTCGCTCGGGCGCGGGCGCTCGAGGCCGCCGGCGTCGTCCGCCTCGTCGGCGCCCACGCCCACATCGGCAGTCAGATCTTCCTGCTCGATTCGTTCCGCGCCGAGGTCGAAGCGATGGCCGCCTGGTTCGTGCCGCTCGGTCTCGACGAGCTCTGCGTCGGTGGCGGCCTTGGCGTGCCGTACGTCGCGGGGGAGGAGGCGCCGAGCATCACGGAGTGGGCGGCGTGCGTGCGGAGCGCGTGCAACGACGCGGGTATCCCCGGTCATGTGCGGCTGACGGCCGAGCCCGGTCGCAGCATCGTCGCCACGGCCGGCATCACGCTCTACCGGGTCGGCACCATCAAGCACCTGCCCGGGATCCGCACATACATGAGCGTCGACGGAGGCATGAGCGACAACCCTCGACCCGTGCTCTACGGCAGCGGCTACGAGGCGTTCCTCCCCCGAGCGACCACCGCCCGCCGACCGATGGTCGCGACGGTGGTCGGCAAGCACTGCGAGTCCGGCGACGTCCTGGTGCGAGACGCCTGCCTGCCCGCCGACACCGCCGTCGACGACATCCTCGCCATGCCGGTGACCGGTGCCTACGGCTATTCGATGGCCTCCAATTACAACAAGGTGCCGCGGCCGCCGGTCGTGTTCGTCGCCGATGGCCGGGCCCGGGTCGTCGTGCGGCGCGAGACGTTCGACGACCTCCTCCACCTCGACGCCTGAGCGGGCCGGGCCCCTTTAGGCTCAGCCGCCTCGCGGGGGCGTCCACTACCCTCGAAGGCGTGGAGCGTGCCAGCGTCAACGTCGGAGTCCTCGGGTGCGGCAACGTGGGCGGGGCCCTCATTGCCATCCTTCAGCGCGACGCCGATGCCATCGCCCGGCGGACCGGCGTGAGGCTCGAGGTCGTACGCGTCGCCGTGCGCTCGACCGCCCGCGAACGGGCCGTGGCCATCGATCCGAGCATCCTCACCCATGATGCAGCGGCTGTCGTCGCCGACCCCCTCGTCGACGTCGTCGTCGAGGTGATAGGTGGGATCGAGCCGGCCCGCACCTTGATCCTCGACGCCCTCAAAGCCGGCAAACCCGTCATTACTGCCAACAAAGAGCTCATCGCCAACGTCGGGCCCGAGCTGTTTGAGGCGGCGGCGACGGCCGGTGTCGATCTCCTCTTCGAAGCAGCGGTTGCCGGTGGCATCCCCCTGATCCGTCCCCTGCGAGAGTCTCTGGCCGGCGAGCGCATTCGCCGTGTCACCGGCATCGTCAACGGCACGACCAACTTCATCCTGACCCGAATGTCCGAAGAGGGCGCGGCCTACGCCGACGCACTGGCTGAGGCCCAGCAGCTCGGCTACGCCGAGCGTGACCCGACCGCCGACGTCGAGGGGTACGACGCGGGGGCCAAGGCCGCCATTCTGGCCAGCATCGCCTTCGGCGCCCGGGTCGTCGCCGGCGACGTGTACCGCGAGGGCATGAGCGGGATCACCGCCGCCGACATCGCGTTCGCCGCTCGTCTCGGATTCGTCGTGAAGTTGCTCGCCGTCGCCGAGCAATTCGACGACGGGGAGATCGCCGTGCGCGTCCATCCCGCCATGGTGGCGGCGACCCACCCGCTGGCGTCCGTGCGCGACAGCTTCAACGCGGTGTTTGTCGAAGGGGAGGACGTCGGCGAGCTGATGTTCTACGGCCGCGGGGCCGGGGGTCGGCCGACGGCGAGCGCCGTGCTCGGCGATCTTCTCGACGCCGCCCACAATCTCCGGTCGGGGGGCGTGGGACGGACGCCGCTACCCGCCCCCGCGGTGTTGCGCTCGATCGACGACTTGACCTCCGCCTATTACCTCGATCTCGAGGTGGTCGACCGCCCCGGCGTGCTCGCTCAAGTGGCCGGCGTGCTCGGACGCCACGACGTGTCGATCCGATCGATGGAGCAGGATCAGCTGACGGCCGGAGGTGCCGCCCGACTGGTCTTCATCACCCACTCCGCCCGTGAGCGCGACATCCAAAGCTGCATCTCCGATCTCCGTTCGCTCGACGTCGTCGGACGCATCGGCACGCTGCTCCGAGTGCTCGGATCCTGACCCGTGGCCCGGCCGGGGTGGCGAGGATTGATCGAGGAGTACCGAGACTTTCTGCCCGTCTCAGACACGACACCTGTCGTGACCCTGCTCGAAGGCGGGACGCCGCTGATCCACAGCCCGGCGTTGTCCTCGCGCACGGACGCCGAGGTGTGGCTCAAGTTCGACGGCCTCAACCCGACCGGTTCGTTCAAGGATCGCGGTATGACGATGGCCATCTCCAAGGCCGTCGAGGAGGGCGCCAAAGCCGTCGTCTGCGGATCGACGGGCAACACGTCGGCGTCGGCCGCCGCCTATGCGGCGCGGGCGGGCCTGACCTGCGCGGTCCTCATTCCCGAGGGCTACATCGCCCTCGGCAAGCTGGCCCAGGCGCTCATCCACGGGGCCAAAGTCGTCCAGATCCGCGGCAACTTCGACCAGTGCCTGACGCTGGTCCGAGAGCTCGGCGAGCGGGCGCCGGTCACGGTCGTCAACTCCATCAATCCGTACCGGATCGAGGGGCAAAAGACGGCGGCGTTCGAGATCGTCGACGCCCTGGGTGAGGCTCCCGATGTCCACTGCGTTCCCGTGGGGAATGCGGGGAATATCACCGCCTACTGGAAGGGCTACCTCCAATACAAGGCCGCGGGACGGTCATCAAAACTGCCGCGCATGAGCGGGTTCCAAGCTGCGGGCGCCGCTCCTTTGGTGCTCGGCCATGACGTGGAATCACCGGAGACAATTGCGACGGCTATCCGCATCGGGCGGCCGGCTTCGGGATACGCCGCCCTCGCCGCCGCTGCCGAGAGTGACGGCGGGATCTATTCGGTCACTGATGAAGAGATCCTCGCTGCTTATCAATTGTTGGCCCGCGCCGAGGGCGTGTTTTGCGAGCCGGCGTCGGCGGCCTCTGTCGCCGGCCTGTTGAAGGTTGGTGTGCCCGCGGGATCGACGGTCGTTTGTGTTCTCACCGGGCACGGTCTCAAAGACCCCGATACCGCGATCGGGCAGATCGATCCGCCCCGGACGGTCGAGCCCACGTACGCCGCCATTAGCGCCGAGCTCGGCCTCTAGCGAGCCCGCGCCGCTCGACAGCTCGAGGCGTCAACCGGTACGATCTGTGCACCTCCTGAGCGCGGAAAACCATCCGCCCGGCGAGGTCCACGGTTGCCCGTCGTTGCACCTGACCGGCCCGATCGTGCGGACGTCGACTCACGACTGAGTTGTGACGCCCATCCACCCCCCCCCTTTTTGTCGTTGCCCTCCGGCAGCATGCGAGGTTTCCTCATGAGCACAGCAGCCGAGCTCGAACGTGATGTTCTCGAGCAAAAAGAGCGCGGGGAGCTTCACGTCATCGCCGAGTCACTCGGCATGCATCCCGGCCCGCGGACCAAGAAGTCCGACCTGATCGACCAGATCCTGCAGGCGACCGGCGTGGCCCCTCCGCAGGCTCCGAGTCGGGCCAGCCAGGTGGAGGCGTGGGCCGCCATGGGGGCGTTGGCGCCGACCAGTCTGACCGTTCCGTTGCCACCGTCGCCGTCCGCCGACGGGCCCGAGGGCAGCACCGTGTCAAGCGCGGGGGAGCCCAGCGCGGGGGAGCCCAGCGCGGGGGAGCCCAGCGCGGGGGAGCCCAGCGCGGGGGAGCCCAGCGATGTCGAGGCCGAGGGTGCGGTCGGGCCGGCCGAGACGTCCAACGGATCGAGCCCGGACGGGCGGTCGCCGGGCGATCGCGGACCAGGCGGTGGGCAGCGCGGCAACATGGTCGATGAGGCCGACGGCGGCGGTCAGCGCCGGCGCCGCCGCGGCCGTGGCCGCGATCGGGTCAACCCCGGCCAGTCGGCCAGCCAGGATCGCCCGCCCGCTTGGGACAAGGACGCCGCGTCGGCCGGCGCGGGTGACGCCACCCCGGCGGCCGAGCCGTCCCCGGTCCACGGATTCCTCGACCTGCGCGACGAGGGCTTCGGCTTCGTGCGCGTCGCTGGTTTCACGGCTAGCCCCAGGGACGTCTATGTGGCTTCGGTACAGGTCAAGCGGTTTGGTCTCCGCAGGGGAGATTTCATCGACGGAGTGAGCAGGCCGCCGAGCAGCGGGGAAAAATTCCCCGCCCTGTTGCGCATCGACAGCATCAGCGGCATGGGCGTCGAGGAGGCACGGGGGAGGCGCCGCTTCGAGGACCTCACGCCGCTGTTTCCCGACACCAAGCTCCACATGGAGACGCCGGGCGACCCCACCAACGTGACCGCCCGCATCGTCGACCTCATGTGCCCCATCGGCAAGGGTCAGCGGGGCCTGATCGTGTCCCCTCCAAAGGCGGGCAAGACCACCGTCATCAAGCAGATCGCCAAGTCGATCGAGTCCAACAACAGCGAGGTTCACCTCATCGTCCTGCTCGTCGACGAGCGGCCCGAAGAGGTCACCGACATGCGGCGGACCGTCAAGGGTGAGGTCATCGCCTCGACGTTCGACCGTCCGTCGGAGGAGCACACGCAGGTGGCCGAGCTCGCCCTGGAGCGCGCCAAGCGGCTCGTCGAGGCGGGTCGGGATGTCGTCATCATCCTCGACGGCATCACCCGGCTCACGCGGGCCTACAACCTGTCGGCGCCGGCGTCCGGACGTCTGACGTCGGGCGGTATCGATCAGGCTGCCATCTACCCGCCGAAGAAGTTTTTTGGGGCGGCCCGCAATGCCGAGGAGGGGGGTTCGCTGACCATCCTGGCGACCGCTCTTGTCGAGACCGGCTCCAAGGCCGACGACGTGATCTTCGAGGAGCTCAAGGGCACGGGCAACATGGAGCTGCGTCTCGATCGGCGTCTCGCCGAGCGTCGCCTGTACCCGGCCATCGACGTCAACGCCTCCTCGACTCGACACGAAGAGCTCCTGCTCGACCGCCGGCAACTGCAACTCGTCTGGCGGCTGCGCCGCGTGCTCAACGGGCTGTCTGAGGACGGCTCCTCATGGAAGTCGCTGGAGTTGCTGATGGAGAAGATCAAGACGACCCGGACCAACGACGAGTTTTTGGCCGAGGTGGCCAAGACCCAGATGCCCGTGTGAGGCTGGGGAACAACAGCCGCCGCGATATCGTTCTATCCGTCGACGCACCCCCCGCCGGGGCGGCGCCTGCGCTTGCGCCACAGAAGGATCATCATGAAGACCGACATTCATCCCAACTACATCGAAGCCACCGTCCAGTGTTCGTGTGGCAACAGCTTCGTGACGCGCTCGACCAAGCCCGAGCTCCACGTGGAGCTGTGCAACGAGTGCCATCCGTTCTACACCGGCAAGCAAAAGCTGGTGGACACCGGTGGCCGGGTCGAGCGCTTCCAGCGCCGCTACGGGGAGCGCAAGACCAAGAAGGGCTGATCCCCGCCGTCGGTTGGTGGTTGGCCGCCTCTTCGGGCGGCCCTCGCCCGCTGCGACAGGCTCAACGCTGATGCCCCTCCCTCTTGAGCGCCGCCGTCAGCTCCAAGCGCTCGGTCTTCGGGCACTCATCAAACGTCGCTTCGGCCCCGAGGTCGGGTCGGCCGCACGCGTCGTCCCCTACGGGGGCGGGGCGGCGATCGTGGCCGGGGCCGCGCCGGAGGCGGCGGGCCTCCTCGCGGCCGTCTTCGCCGACAGCCCGACCGGGTTGGGGTCGGCCGTCGATCTGGCCGCTCGGGAGGGCGCCGGTCACCTGTACTTCTTCGCCGAGCTCAATACGCCCGCCGTGGCCCGGCGAGCCGCCGAGTTTGCCCTGCCCGTCACCGTCGTGGACCCCGGCGGCGACTTCCAGGCGCTCGAGTCCGAGCCTCACCGGGCCATCGCGCCGCCACCCTCCCGGCTGGCGTCGGCCCGCGAGTGGCTGCGGGCCGCGGGATTGGATGTCGAATGGGAGGACGGCGTCCTCCTCGGAGAGTTGCTCGGTCTCGAGGTGGCGCGGGCCACGGACCTCGGCCTCGAAGGCGTCGTCCTCGACGTCGGTGTGGGCAAACACGATCGCGAGGCCAATCGTCTCCTCTACCCCGACGGGCCGACCGACGAGCTTCTCGCCCACGCTGTCAGCGTGGTCGCCGAGCTTCGTCGGCCCAACGCCCCCGTCCACCCGGCCAATCAGCTCGCCCCCGAACGCTGGCTGCGGGCCGTCATCCGCAACCAGCCCTCCCTCGTCGGACTCGACGCCGTCCGCTCGGGACCGAGCCCCGAGCCCCGCCCGGATCTTCGCGGGCGGTCGGTGGCACCCGGTTGGGGATATGACGCGGCCGGCGAGGCGGTGGTGGTCGCCTGCTCCGTCGGGGTCGATCCCGATGTCGTCGCCTTGGCGGCCGACGCCCGACTTCAGGCGCCTGCCTGGCCCGACTTCCCCTCCTCGGAGCGGCCCGCTCGTCTGCTCATCGTCGTACCGGAAGGCGACGACCATCCGTTGACCCGCCGGGTGGCCGGCCTCCTGACGGGCCCGGCCGACGTGGTCACGGTGGCCGCCGACTGGCGCGCCCAAGCCCTACGCTGAGCGTTTGTGTTCGAACGCGTCGCTCTGCTCCAACAAGAGCACGCCGAGGTCCTCGAACGCCTGAGTGATCCGGCGGTGGCCGCTGATCAGCGCGCCTTCCGCGATCTGTCGCGCCGGTACAAACAGCTCCAAGCCATCGTCGGCGCCTACCAGCACTATCTCGCCGCCGCCGACGACCTCGCCGCGGCCAAGGAGATGTACGCCGACGCCGGAGCCGAGGACCGCGAGATGTTGCGCGGCGAGATCGACACCGCCGAGACCGACATGGCCCGCTTCGAGGAGGAGCTCAAACTTCTGCTCCTCCCCACCGATCCAAACGACGACAAAAACGTGATCGTCGAGATCCGCGGCGCAGAAGGTGGCGAAGAGGCCAACCTGTTTGCCCGCGATCTCTACGAGATGTACTCCCGCTACGCGGAGCGCGCGTCGTGGAAGCTCGAGGTGCTGGGATCGGACCCGTCTGACATGGGCGGCTTCAACGAGATCTCGTTCCTCGTCAAAGGCGACGGTGTCTGGACGCGGCTCAAGCACGAGGCGGGCGTCCACCGCGTCCAGCGGGTGCCGGTGACGGAAGCCCAAGGCCGCATCCACACATCGTCGGCGACCGTGACCGTCCTGCCCGAGGCCGAGGAGATCGACGTCCAGATCGACCCCAACGATCTCAAGATCGACGTCTACCGCTCGACGGGCCCCGGCGGGCAGAGCGTCAACACCACCGACTCGGCCGTGCGCATCACCCACCTGCCGACCGGCGTGGTCGTCGCCATGCAGGACGAAAAGAGCCAGATTCAGAATCGGGCGCGCGCCATGGTCGTGCTCCGCTCCCGCCTCTTGAAGGCCCAACAGGACCGCCAGGCGGCCGAAGCCTCCGAGACCCGTCGTGGCCAGACCGGTGGCGGCGGTCGGTCCGAAAAGATCCGCACCTACAACTTCAAGGAAAATCGGGTCACCGACCACCGGATCGGCCTCACCCTTTACAAGCTCGACCGTGTGCTCGGGATGGGCGAGCTCGACGAGATCATCGACGCCCTCGTCGCCGACGAGCGCACCCAACAACTGCGCGCCGGTTGAGCTCGGTTGTGGCCGCGCCGCGAACGTGGCGCGAACTCCAGGTCGAGGTGATCGAGATCCTGCAATCGCCCGTCGACACGCGCCGCCTCCTCGAAGAAGCGTCGGGCTACCACGGGGCCGAGCTCGTCCTCCATCTCGACGACCCGGTGACGGCCCGGAGCGGGTCGTACCTGGCGGCGATGGTCGCCCGTCGAGCGGCTGGCGAGCCGCTCCAATATGTCCTCGGCCGATGGGGCTTCCGCCATCTCGATCTGATGGTCGATCCTCGAGTGCTGATCCCGCGCCCCGAGACCGAACAGGTAGTCGGCTGGGCCCTCGAAGAGGCGGCGACGCTCGGAGTTGCCCGGCCCGTCGTCGCCGACCTGGGCACGGGCTCGGGCGCCATCGCCCTCTCGCTTGTCACCGAGTTGCGCGGCGCCGAGGTCTGGGCGACCGACGTGTCCGCCGACGCCCTCGACGTGGCGCGGGCCAACCTCGCCGGCGTCGGCGGCTCGGCGGCGACGCGGGTCCAGCTTCGACAGGGCTCGTGGTGGTCGGCTCTCCCGGACTCGCTGGCCGGCCGACTCGACCTCGTCGTGTCCAACCCCCCATACGTCGGGGAATATGACCCGTTGCCCGTCGAGGTCGATGCCTACGAACCACGCGTCGCGTTGCGCTCAGGCAACGACGGCTTGGACGCCATCCGTGTGATCGTGGCCGGTGCCCGCGACTGGCTGTGCAGGGGAGGAGTACTGGTGACGGAGCTGGCGCCATCGCAGGCGGTCGCGGCGGCGGCCTTGGCGGCGGCCGCAGGCGCCGTCCGGACTCGCATCCGCATCGATGCGCTCCTGCGCGAGCGAGCGCTCGTGGCCCAATGGTGAGCGAGGCCGCCGCTTCGGCGGCGGCTTCGGCCGCGGCTGTGGCCGCGGCGTCGGCGGCGTTGGCTCGCGGCGAGGTCGTCGTGATCCCGACCGACACCGTCTACGGGCTCGCCGTCGATCCGACCGTGCCCGGCGCGACCCAGCGACTTTTTGATCTCAAGGGTCGAGGCCGCGACGTCCCGATCGCCGTGCTCGTGGCCGATGACGCTCAGGCCTGGTCCGTTGCGGCGGCTCCCGTGCCTCTTGCGGCCATCCGGCTGGCCTCGCGGTTTTGGCCCGGCGCCCTCACGATCGTCGTGCCCCGCGATCCGGGATGGGTGGCCGATATCGGCGATGGCGGCTCGACGGTCGGTGTCCGCTGCCCCTCGCACGAGCTGGTCCTCGCGCTGTGTCGCGAGGTGGGGCCACTGGCGACGACGAGCGCCAACCGCCACGGTGAGCCGACGGCCTCGACGGCGGCTGAGGCCGCGGCCATCGGTCTTGGTCCTGGGCGTGGTCTTGGGCTTGGGCTTGGGCTTGGGCTTGGGCTTGACGCGGTCGCCGCGGTCGTCGACGGCGGTCGCCTGGCCGGTCAGGCCTCGACCGTGGTGGACTGCACCGTCGATCCCCCCCACATCCTGCGGGAGGGAGCCATTCCCGCATCGGAGGTGCTGGCTTGACG
>Ga0302326_10005756_pt1 | contig 28117 bp, 23 predicted proteins | sample Palsa_T0_3_FD_202264 | JGI IMG/M metagenome (GOLD analysis project Ga0302326, IMG submission 202264) | Peat permafrost microbial communities from Stordalen Mire near Abisko, Sweden - Palsa_T0_3 | ecosystem: Environmental > Terrestrial > Soil > Palsa > Peat permafrost | place: Sweden: Abisko... | reverse complement strand
AGATCCCTCGCCAGCGAGCCCTTTTTCGCCTTTCTCATGAGTATCCGACCGACTTTCACCTCATCGCACTCCTGCGCGCTCACCTGCGCAGACCTTCCCTAGGGCGTCGGGCCGAGGCGGATCGCTTACTTCAGGGCACGTTGACACGCGGCTTCTTCGCCTCGCCATACTGTGTTGCGAAAATCTATGCCGTGCGTGGCGACCTGCCCGCCGCGCTAGATTGGCCCGAGCGCGCCTACCGCGAGAAAGATCATTACATGACCTGGCTGAAGGTCGATCCCGCGATGAAACCGCTGAGAAATGAGCCACGCTTTGAAGCGCTGCTACGCAAGATGAATTTTCCGCAATGACGAGCGACCCGAGCTTATGCCCCCAAACACTCGGGGGATTCCTTCGCCGCGGGCTATCCTAGAACCTGGTCGACGGTAGAGTTCCGGTCGACGTCGGCGCCGAAAACCAGCCTGCTTTTTTCCAGAAATACGTGGGGTCTTCTGGCAGGCCGACGCTAACCACGCGACTTCCTGTTGGAACCCGCGGCGTAGCGAAGACTACGCCTTCTCCCCCACCGGTAACTCCGCGAGTTTGAAGGGAACTCCACACTCTCCAATCCCGCGGTAGCCATCGGGCTTCTTCGCGAGGTACTGCTGGTAATAGGGTGGTAGTACGCGCGATGGCTGGAAATTCCGCGGAGACCACACGGCTACCGCGGAAATCCCACGGGAACCCCGTCGTTACGCATTACCTGAGCATCAACCGGTCGATTTCTGGTCGACGTAGTCGTCGATCCAGCGGTAGACCAGCCGGGGAGTCCGAGATAGCCCTACCTGTCGGTATTCTCAGAGAGAGTCTTGGGCTTGTGCTTCGAAAGCTATTCATTGAGCCCCTAAGATCTGCGGGTTCGTCGTCCACCACAGAGGACGTACACCATGAAGATTGTCGCCCGCACCGCGATACCTACCGCAATACCATCAACAACGCGGTAGGTTCGCTCGATAACTCGAACACTGAGCGCCTGGAGGCGGTCATTCCCTATCTGGAACGGGCACGACGTGGCGTACAACTACGTGCGGTTCTTCTGGATCAGGAATGCGCCCGCCGCCGCCTCTGCGCACGGCAGTTACCAGGGGCCCACTGGCGAAGCCGGGCGCTCTGCGGGTAGGCTTTGGCAGGGCCCATTCGAGGCGCCGCAAAGAGAGCTTGCCTATGGTGAAGCGTCGCGGGATACGCCGTGCGCTGCTGGCGATGACGAGCGCACTGGGCGCCCTGATGCCGACGCTGCCGGCCGGCGCCGCATCCACCGAGGTCGAGACGGCCTATCCGCGGGCCTACGCACTCTACGTGGACCTGCACCAGCATCCTGAGCTCTCGGGCGAGGAAGTGCATACGGCCGCGCGTCTGGCCGCGCAGCTGCGCAAGCTCGGCTACATGGTGAGCGAACACGTCGGCGGTACGGGCGTGGTCGCGATCCTGAGGAACGGGCCGGGGAGGACGGTGATGCTGCGCACCGAGCTCGACGCGCTGCCGGTCGAGGAGCAGACGGGACTGCCGTTTGCCAGCACGGTGCACGCGAAGGATCCGGCCGGACATGATGTGCCGGTCGGGCACATGTGCGGGCACGATCTGCACATGAGCGCGCTCGTGGCGACGGCGGACATCATGGCGCACAGTCGCGACTCCTGGCACGGCACGCTCATGCTCGTGGGCCAGCCGGCCGAGGAAACCATCACCGGTGCCCGCGCGATGATCCGTGACGGCCTGTTCACACGCTTCCCGCGTCCGGATGAGGTTCTGGCGCTGCACGTGGGCAATGAATTCCCCGCAGGTACGGTGGGTGTCCTCGCAGGAACCTACAGCTCGAATGCGGACTCCGTGCGCATCACGATCTTCGGCAGGGGCGGGCACGGCTCCAAGCCGCACACCGCCATCGATCCGATCGTCATCGCTGCGCGGACCATTCTGGCACTGCAGACCATCACCTCGCGCGAGGTTCGGCCCGGGGAATTCGCGGTGGTGACCGTCGGCTACATCAACGCCGGCACCAAGAACAACATCATCCCGGACAAGGCGGAACTCGGCATCACGGTGCGCACCTACAAGGCGGACGTGCGCCGCCAGGTGCTCGAGGCCATCACGCGCATCACGAACGCCGAGGCAGCAGCGGCCGGCGCGCCACGGGCACCGGCGATCGAGCACTACGAGGCCACGGATGCGGTCTACAACGATCCGGCACTGACACAGCGGCTGCGTACGGCTCTCGAGAGCGTGCTGGGCAGGGAGCACGTCGTGTCGCAGGATCCGGAGACGGCTTCCGAGGACTTCTCGGCGTTTGTGCAACAGGGCATTCCGGGCTTCTACCTCTCGCTCGGAGGTGCAGACCCGGCAAAGCTCGAGGCTGCGCGCGCTGCCGGCACGCAGCTGCCCTCGAACCACTCCCCGCTGTTCGCGCCTGACGTCGACCCCGCGCTGCACACGGCGATCACGGCCGAGCTCGTCATGCTGCGTAGCCTGATGCCGCCTGATGCCACGCATTGAGCCGGGCGCCGCGCGGCACACCCGGTGAGAACCAGAACGAGGACCGAGCTGCCTTGGCGAGCGCCGGCATGGGTGATCGGCGCCTTGCCCGGCGCCGTCCGTGCAAGGCAGCGGCGCAGGCGACGGCGACTCGACGTACTCGACGGTGATCTGCGCGCCGGTATTGACGCATTGGCATGGACTTCCGACGCAGGTTGCGTGAGCGCGGCCGAAGCCTCAAGCACGAAAGCGCGATCCAATGCGATGGATTGATGAGCCTTGAGAAGTCGAGACAGACCGACTATATCGGCGAATTGACCACCGAAAAGCTGCGTGAACTTGACGATGCCTTGCTTGTTGCTCTGGGAATTCCGACGAGCGCGCGACGTTCTGCCTGAGCTGGGTAATTACGGCGCCCAAGGTGCAGGCGTCGGCACGTTAGTGGCGGCCAGCTGAGTGGATTTTGGAGCGTTTCGGAACGAGAGTGCGCGGAGCGCTGCGGCTGCCGGCTTCTCGCATTCGGGGTGGTACGCAAATAGCACCGCGCGGGATCAGGCCGCGCTGCGACTGCGCATCCGCGAGAGAGCGCGCGCGGCCGCAGTTCGGTCCACGGTTCACAGTGGATTCTTTGACTTAGTCTGGGAAGGCCAATCTGCTGAGCAACGCCGCGTAGCGTGGGTCATGCCGCAGAGAGACGAGATCGTCACCTCAGACTTACATAGCCATCTCCGTGCATGCCATTCCTTCCCCGCGGACTTTCCTAGGATCGAAACACCGGTAGAATTCCGGTAGACTTCAACGTCGAAAACAGCCTGTATTTTCCGGCAGAAACACGCTGGGTCTCAGCTCTGGACACATCTAACCGTCGGACTTCCTGCCGGAACCCTCGGTGTAGCTTCGACTACGCTTTCTCCCCCACTTGTAACTCCGCAGATTCAAAGGGCACTCCACAGCCGCCGAGCCCGCAATACCCACTCGGATTCTTCGCCAGATACTGCTGGTGATAGTCCTCGGCGTAGAAGAACTCCGGCGCGTCGCGGATCTCGGTGGTAATCGTGCCGCGACCGGCCGCCGTGAGCCGCGCCTGGTAAGCGCGCCTCGATCGCTCCGCAATGTCGCGTTGCTGCTTGTCCAGCACGTAGATGGCCGAGCGGTACTGCGTGCCGACATCATTCCCCTGACGCATGCCCTGAGTTGGGTCATGCGATTCCCAGAACGCCTTCAGCAGGTCCTCGTAACCGATCTTCTTGGGATCGTAGATGACGCGCACGACTTCGGTATGCCCGGTCTCACCGGTGCAAACCTCCTCGTAGGTCGGATTCGGCGTGAAGCCGCCCGCGTAGCCGACGGCGCTCGAGTAAACACCGGGAAGCTCCCAGAAAAGCCGCTCCGCGCCCCAGAAGCACCCGAGGCCAAACACGGCCTCGCGCATGCCCGCAGGGAACGGCGGCACAATGCCATGTCCGTTGACGAAGTGGGACTCAGGGACCTTAAGGGCCGTAGTGCGCCCGGGCAGCGCGGTAGCCGCCGACGGCATGCTCGATTTCTTACGGAACAGCGCCATGAAAGCCTCCTAAAACGCGATTTTACAAGTGTGGGGATTGCAGCGGAATGACTCAAGGCCCTGGATCACATGGGGAGCATATCCAGCGCCGGCCGCTTGCGGCCCCATTGCGGTGCACCGTAAGCTTTGGCGGCCATGGGCATCAGCCAGCCAATGAACCTGCGCATCCCACCCATCGAGAAGCTGCGACCCTACGGCGTGCGCGTCAGCCTACCGGGCGGAGACCCGTTCCGAAAGCTCCTGGGTCCGGACTGGCAGAAGCTTCACTGGTATCCCACCCCTGCAGAGCGAGATGCGGCCATGACCGAGATGCGCCGGCGGCACGAATATTCACGGGCCGGCGACAAGCCCGCCCTGCTCTTCCAGAAGGTCGAGAAGCTCGCCGAGAGCCGCGGACTGTAACGGTGCTCGCGTGAACGATCCCGCCAGCCACCCTTACGCCACGTACCTCGATGTCAAGTTCTCGCCGATGAGCGTGGTCGACGTGCCAGCGCTCATCGCCGCCTGCAAGGATCGCTGGTACAACCAGACCCTGTGCAAGGTGAATGACTCGGTCATCCGTCTGGGAGTCATGCAGGGCGAGTACCACTGGCACAAGCACGACAACGACGACGAGTTCTTCTTCGTGCTGCAGGGACACTTTATCATCGACCTCGAGGACCGCTCGGTGGATCTGCAACCGCTCGAGGGATTCGTAGTGCCGAAGGGAGTGGTGCACCGTACCCGTGCACCCGAGCGTGCCGTCATCCTGATGGCCGAGACATCGGCGATTGTACCGACCGGGGATTCCTGAGCGCGGCGCGCGAAGAAGAACTAGAAGGTGCGCCCGAGGAACAGATAGAAGGCCTGGTGTCCGTGATCGTCGAAGCCAGTGGCGATGTAGAACGGACCCAGGAACGTATCCATGCCGAGAAACACGCTGGCGTCCTTTTGCGTGTTGGCAAAGCTCGCCTCGCTGCGGCTCTGCCACACATTACCCACCTCCAGTGACAGGCCCAGGTACGTCGGCACGTCGAAGTAGCCCGGACCGCCGCGGCCGATCTGCCGGTAGTAGAGCGCTCGTGCAATTCCGAAGTCAGGTCCGAGCAGCGAATACGCTCTCAGGCCCGAGAGGTTCAGGAAGCCGCCGAGCGGGAACAGCAGATTGAGATCGGTAATGTGCGACTCCAGGGTCATGCCACCGGAGGCGGAGAACGAGAACGTGTCGCGGCCGAAGGAGTAGGCGCCGAGGTAAGTGGCGGTCACCTGGTCGGCGTTCTGCCCCACTCCGGTCGCGTCGCGGTCGGCGCTCCACTGCAGCGTCGCCTGCTGGCCTCGGTGCGGGAAGTTGACATCGTCCAGCCGGTCGTAGGTAAAGCGCACGAAGTAGTCGATCATGCTGAAGGGCTTGAAGCTCTGCTCCGGCAGAGTCGGATCGGAGGCGTCCCCGATCTCGAGCACGTAGTGGCCCTGCTCGCGCAGGACACCGGTGCGGATCTCGCCCCAGTTACCGAACTGGTGGCCGAAATCCATGCCGTAGTCGAACGTGTGGACCCGGTATTCCGCCTCCAGGCTCTGTCCGTTGAGCCAGTACAGGTCGCGGGCCTCGTCCGACACGTGCGGCATGATGAACCAGCCCGAAAACTGCGCCAGCGGCAGAAACAGCTCGGTCGAGACCAGCGAGGTGGTGCCCGCCTGCAGGTCCGTGACCCACTCGCCCGCGTTACGCGTGATGTCCGACATGACGAAGCGCAGCGCCGCATCGTAGGTCGCATTGCCCTGGAAGTCGTCCTGCAGGCTCAGCCCGAAGCGCAGGTAGGTGTAGCCCTGCGAGCTTGGGCGGGCATCGAGGGCGAGGCCATAGCGGCCGGGATCGCCTATCACGTGATAGTCGAGGGTGTCGAGCCCGCCGCGGCCGTAGAGCGCGGTGACGCGCTGCGCCACCGCGTCCGGGTCCAGCGGCTTGCCCACCAGATCGCTGAACAGCTTGTCAGCAGCCGGACCGTACTGCGAGCCGGTCTCGGCCTGCACGAAGTCGATGCGCGGCGGCGGGCTGCGCGATGACTCGCGGCGCCCCACATACGCCTGCATGTCGCGCTCGCTCACAGCGAGTCCCGCCAGCTGTTCGCCCTTGCCGCGTGCTGCCGCCTCGCCCATTCCGATCACCCTCGCGACGACTCCGAAGTCGAACGATGAGGTGTTACCGAGCGAGGGCTGGATGAGAATGTCCCGGGGACCGAGCGTGGCAAGTTGCGCGCTGGCGTTGCGGCGGATGAGGATCGCCAGCATCTGATTGGAGATTGCCGGGGCGCTGTTCATCTCCTTGCGCGACTGCAGCGGAAAGCCGACATCCACGACAATGACGAGGTCCACGCCCATGGCACGTGCGATGTCGACCGGCACGTTGTCAGCGACGCCGCCGTCGACCAGCAGCCGCCCATCGCGCTCCACCGGCGCGAACACCCCCGGCGCCGACAGGCTGGCGCGCATGGCGGTGGTCAGGTCTCCGGAGCTCATGACGACGCTGTCGCCGGTTTCCAGGTCGGTGGCCACGGCGCGAAACGCAGTCGGCAGGTCATCGAAATTGCTGATGTGCGCCACGGGCAGGGTGAGGCGCCGTAGCGTCTGCGTGAGGCGCTGACCCTGGATCAGCCCCTTCGGCAACAGGAAATGGCCGCCACGCAAGCCGAGCGGGAAATTCACCAGGAAGCTCTCCTCTTCCTCCTTGCGGCGCAGCGTCAGGTCCTCACGCGGTGGACGATCGCGAAAGGCGTCCTGCCAGTTGATCGAGGTCATGATCTTCTCGATATCGGTCGCCGACAGGCCGCTGGCGTACAGACCGCCCACCACCGCGCCCATGCTGGTGCCCGCGATGGCATCGATGGGTACGCGCATCTGCTCGAGTACCTTCAGCACCCCGATGTGCGCCGCGCCGCGCGCCCCGCCGCCTGAGAGCACCAACCCGATGCGCGCGCGAGGCTGCGCATGCGGGGCTGCGAGGGGCGGTGCCTGTGCGTCGGCGTGGGGAGCGGCCGCGAGCCATTGGGTTGCGAGAAAGAGACTCAGCACCCCGAGACGGGGCGAGATCGCCCGTGTTGAACGCACGCCGCGAAGAATACCAGCATGCCGGCACGGCCGCGCTCGGGGTCGCGCACCCGCGCACGCCTTCGCCGATAATGCGATACATGCAGCGCTCCACCGCCATCCCCGGGCCGAGCACGGTGCCGACCCGCGGTATCGTGCGCACGTTGCGCCTGCTCGGCGCACTCGCCGCCTGTCTGAGCGCGGGGGGCGCACCGGCCCAGTCGCCCGCCACCAGCGACTGGGGATATTACGGTGGCGATGCCCTGGGCCAGCACTTCTCAAGCCTCGATGAGATCAATCGTGACAACGTCGCGCGGCTGGTCGTCGCGTGGACTTACCGTACCGGTGAGCGGGGCGAGGGTTTCGCGCGCGCCAGCAAGCTCACCTTCGAGGCGACGCCGGTGCTCGCCTTTGGCCTGCTGTACCTCGAGACGGGCACGAATATCGTCATCGCGCTCGATCCGGAGTCCGGCAGGGAGCGCTGGCGCTTCGATCCGCACATCGATCGCACCGCTCACTACTCCGAGGCCAGCTCGCGCGGGGTAAGCGTCTGGGAGAGCCCCGACCCGCGCCACGGCGAGCTATGCCGACGCCGGGTGTTCACCGGCACGCTGGATGCGCGCCTTCTGGCCCTCGACGCAGACACCGGACGGCCGTGCACTGACTTCGGCGATGCGGGGCAGATTGACCTCAAGCGCGGTGTGCATATCCGCGATGCGGGGGCGTACCTCGTCACCTCACCGCCCGCGCTCTACGCCAACGTCGTCGTGATCGGTTCCGCGATCGGCGACAACCGCGCCACCGACGTGGAGCGCGGGATCATTCGCGCATACGACGCCGAGAGCGGCGCGCAGCTGTGGTCTTTCGACCCTCTGCCGGATTCCCCCGCGCACCCGGCCGCCGCCGAATGGGATGCCGCGCAGGCGGCAGGCACCGGCGCCGGCAACGCCTGGGGCGTGATGTCGGTGGACGAGGAGCACGGCCTGGTGCTGGTTCCCACCGGCTCGGCAAGCCCGGATTTCTACGGCGGTCAGCGCCTGGGGAGCGATCGCTTCGCCGACTCGCTGCTCGCGCTCGACGCCAGGAGCGGGCGGCTGGTGTGGCACCAGCAACTCGTGCATCACGACCTGTGGGATTACGACCTCGCCGCGCAGCCGGTCCTCGGAGACGTCGATGTGCACGGAGTGCCCGTGCCGGCCGTGATCCAGGCGACCAAGACGGGCATGCTGTACGTTTTCGAGCGCACGCGCGGCCAGCCGCTCATCCCCATCAGCGAACGGCGCGTGCCTGCCAGCCGGGTGCCCGGCGAGCGCGCCTGGCCGACTCAGCCGTTCTCATCCCTGCCAGCGCTCGCACCGCAGCGACCCGTGCAGCCCGCGGACGCCTGGGGACTGACATTCTGGGACCGGGCCAAGTGCCGCGCCCTCATCGCCTCGCTGCGCAACGAGGGCATCTTCACCCCGCCCGACACCCGCGGCACATTGCTGACTCCCGGTTACATCGGCGGCGTCAACTGGGGCGGCCTAGCCTTTGACGAGGATCGGGGCCGTGTCATCGCCGCCGTCAATCGGCTGCCCATGGCAGTGACGCTTCTCAGCCGCGATGAGTTCGAGCACGAAGTGAGTTCGGGAGCCTATGCGCACTCGGAATTCGGGCGCCAGACGGGTACGCCCTACGGCATGCGTCGTGAACCGCTGCTCTCCCCGTGGGGCCTGCCGTGCACCACGCCGCCGTGGGGCACGCTGGTGAGCGTCGATCTGCTACGCAAGCGCATCGTCTGGCAGGTTCCGCTCGGTTCGACCGAAGGATTCACGCCATGGTTCGTCCCGTCCCGGGAATTCGGCATGCCCAACATGGGAGGCCCGATCGCCACCGCCGGTGACCTGGTATTCGTCGGCGCCGCCATCGACAGCTACCTGCGTGCGTTCGACATCGAGACTGGGCGCGAGCTGTGGAAGTACCATCTGCCGGCGGGCGGACAGGCGACCCCCATGACCTATCGCGCCGGCCGCGACCAGCGTCAGTATCTGGTCATCAGCGCAGGCGGCCATGGTCCACTCGGCACGCCTCGCGGAGATTATTTGATCGCGTTCGCGCTACCGGCGCCCGCACGGCCATGAGATCGCGGAGAGCACGGGAATGCTGCTGCTGATTCTGTCCTACACCGCCCAGGTGCTGCTCATCATCCACTGCATCAAGACGGGGCGGAACCAGTTGTGGATCTGGGTACTGATACTGCTGCCCGGCGCCGGTGCGATCGCCTACGTCGCGGTCGAGGTTCTGCCCGGACTGCTGCGCAGCCGCACCGCGCAGCGCACGGCGCGCGGGCTGAAGAAGGCCATGGATCCGGGGGCGGACCTGCGCCGCTACGAGAGCGAGGTCCGCGTCGCCGGCAACGTCGCGAGCCACCAGCGCTACGCCGAAGAGCTGGTGCGGCACGAGCGCTACGATGAGGCGATCGCGCAGTACCGCGAAGCCCTCACCGGACTGTACGAGCACGATCCCAACCTCATGCTCGGTCTGGCACAGGCGCAGTTCGGCAAGGGCGACGCGCACGCCGCGCGCACCACGCTCGATGAGCTCATCAGGCTGAACCCCGAGTTTCGCTCGCCGGCGGGGCATTTGCTGTATGCACGGGCACTGGAGAAGGAAGGCGAGGTGCAAAAGGCGCTGGAGGAGTATCGGGTACTGGCGCCGTCCTACCCCGGAGCCGAAGCCTCGGTGCGCTTCGCGCAGCTGCTGCTGGCGCAGGGTCAGCGCGCCGAGGCGCAGCAGGTTGCGCGCGAGCTGCTCGAGCAGGCGCGCCTCGCCCCCGGACACTATCGCAAGGCGCAGCGCCCGTGGCTGGAAGCTGCGCAACGACTGCTATGACGACTCGCACGGCTTAAGGCACGAGCACAGCGATTACCGCGCCTCAGATCGCAGCAGCCGGCCGGGTCCGCGTTCTGACCGGAATCTGCTGAGTGATGCAGTGGATGTTGCCGCCGCCCAGGAGGATCTCGCGCGCCGGAACGCCGACCACGCGGCGCCCGGGAAACACTCGCGCCAGGGTGCGGGCCGCGAGCCGATCGGTGCGCGCATCGAGCTGTGGCATCACGATGCCCCCGTTGGCGATGTAGAAGTTCACGTAGCTCGCCGCAAGCCGCTCGCCGGGATTGCGCGCCTTCGTGCCCTCGCGCGCGACAATGCCCGCCGCTTCACGCCCTCGCAGCGTGAGCGGTCCGGGCATTGGCAGGCGGAAGACCTTCAGGGGCCTGCCGCGCGCATCGCGCGCATCGCGCAGCCGCTCGAAAGCATCGCGCGAGATCGCGTACTGCGGATCGCGCCGGCGCTCTGTCCAGGTGAGACAGACCTCTCCGGGGCGCACGAAGCAAGCGAGATTGTCGATGTGCCCGCCGGTCTCGTCATTGCACACACCCTGCTTGAGCCAGATGACGCAACTGACACCGAGGTACTCATGCAGCCCGCGCTCAACGTCGGCGCGCTCAAAGCCGGGGTTGCGGTTGGCACTGAGCAGGCACTCCTCGGTAACGAGCGCCGTGCCCGCCCCGTCCACGTGTATGGCGCCGCCCTCGTTCACCATCGGTGCGCGATAGCGCGCCAGTCCCTCGATCTCGAGCACCTTGCGCGCCACGAGGTCGTCCTGGTCCCACGGAAAATACAGACCCGCTGCAAGGCCGCCCCAGGCGTTGAAATGCCAGTCAACCCCACGCACGACGCCGCGCCGGTTGATCACGCAGCTCGGTCCGACGTCGCGCATCCAGGCGTCATCGTGCGCCATCTCCACTAACCGCACGCGCGGATCGAGCAGGGTGCGCGCCGCGCAGTAGTGGGCGGTCGAGACCCCGACGGTCACCGGCTCGAACTGCACGATCGCAGCGGCTACGCTGGCAAAGGCGAGCTGGGCCGGTCGCGCCGCCTCGCGCCAGTTGTCCGGGCGCTCCGGCCAGAGCATCCAGCACCCCGCGTGCGGCTCGAATTCAGCCGGCATGCGAAACCCATCGGCCGCGGGCGTACTCGCAAGCGTGCGCGTCATTTGCGCAGGCGGCTGTTGCGAAAGCCGTAAAAGGCGTAGATGGACATACCGATGATCGTCCACACCAAGAGGCGTATCCATGTGCCGTTGGACAGCGTGAGCGTGAGGCCGAGGCACACCACCGCCCCGAGTGTGCAGGTCACAGGGGCCCACGGGACGCGGAACGGGCGGTGCGCGTCCGGGCGCGTATAGCGCAGCACCAGCACTCCCACGCACACCACGGCGAACGCCAGCAGGATGCCGATCGAGACAAGATCGGCAAGTATGTCGAGCGGGAATGCACCGGCGATGAGTGCCGCGCCGACGCCGGTGATCACGGTCGAGACGTGCGGGGTCTTGAAGCGGGGGTGGCATCGGCCCATCGACAAGGGCAGCAGACCATCATCTGCCATCGACAGCAGAATGCGCGGCTGCCCCAAAAGCGAGGTAAGGATCACAGAGGTCATGCCGGCAATGACCCCGAGCTTCACCGGCCAGGACAGCCACGCGAGCTGCGGGTGGGCATCGAGCGCCACGGCCACGGGCGCGGCGACGTTGAGTTTCTGGAACGGCACCATGCCGATCAGGACGCTGGCCATCGCCACGTACAGCAGCGTCGAGATCAACAGGGCGCTGAGGATCCCGATTGGCAGATCGCGCTGCGGATTGCGCGCCTCCAGCGCCATGGTCGAAGCGGTGTCGAAGCCGACGTAGGAAAAGAAAATGATTCCGGCTCCCTGCAGCACTCCGCTCAGCCCGAAATGACCGAACGTCCCGGTGTTTGGCGGAACGAAGGGTCTGAAGTTGGCAGGGTCGACGAACTTAAGGCCGGCAATCACGACGATCACGATGATGGCGACCTTCAGGGTCACCATCAGCGTATTGGCGCCGGCGGACTGGCGCACACCGATGTAGAGCACGACGGTCATCGCCAGCACGATGAGCATGGCCGGAATATTGATGATCGCGCCGCTCCTGATGACGTGATCGTGCACGTCCAGACCGAGCGGCGCGTTCACCAGCGCGGCTGGCAGCTGGATGTGGGCGTCGTTGAGCAGACTCACGACGTACGCCGACCAGCTCACCGCCACAGTGGATGCGGAAATCGCATACTCCAGCAGCAGATTCCAGCCGATGAACCATGCGAGCGCTTCGCCCAAAGTGGCGTAGGTGTAGCGGTAGGCACTGCCCGGCACCGGCAGGAAGGCGGCGAACTCGGAATAGCACAACGCGGCGAGCATGCTGCCGAAGGCTGCGATCAGCAGTGACAGCGAGATCGCAGGCCCGCTCTGGTTGGCAGCCACCTGCCCGGTCAGCACGAAGATGCCGGTGCCGATGGTGGCCCCCAGTCCGATGCTTGTCAGCGCCCACGGCCCGAGCACCTGTTTCAGGCGCTCCTTACCGGTCGGGACGGGATCGATCGGCCGCACCGCGCACATCTGGCGCAGGATCGACTGCTTCGCCCGTGGGGGAGCGCTCTTATTAGTATCGACGGCGTCGGACATTCGCTGATTGCTTACCTATGACCCCGGGCGCAAGCCGCGCGCCAGTCTCTCATACGTGACAGCGCTGCGGTACGCGACCGGCGGCTTGCGGCGGCCCTGTGCTAGCATTTGCGCGCTCGGCGATGCCCGTGCGCACCGCGATTTTCCCAGGAGACTTCTCATGTCCACCGCCGCCACCCCCCGGGTCGCGCCGCCTCCCCAGGGGGCAAAAATCACGGTTCACGATGGCAAGCTCACCGTCCCGGACAACCCGATCATCCCGTTCATCGAGGGCGATGGCACCGGTGCGGACATCTGGCGTGCGAGTGTGCGCGTCATGGACGCGGCGGTGGCCAAGGCCTACGGCGGCAGCCGGCGCATCTACTGGACGGAGGTGTTCGCCGGAGAGAAGTCCAACAAACTGTTCAACACATGGCTACCCGAAGAAACCGTGGCGGCATGCCGCGAATATCTCGTCTCCATCAAAGGCCCGCTTACCACTCCGATAGGCGGCGGCATCCGCTCGCTGAACGTCGCCCTGCGACAGATGCTCGACCTGTACGTATGCCTGCGGCCGGTGCGCTGGTTCAAAGGGGTTCCCTCCCCGGTCAAGCATCCCGAGAAGGTCGACATGGTGATATTCCGTGAGAACACCGAGGACATCTACGCGGGCATCGAGTTCGAGGCCGGCAGCCCCGACAACAAGAAGTTCCTGGAACTGTTCCGCCAGGCTTTTCCAAAGGCCTACGCCAAGATCCGCTTTCCGGAAAGCAGCGGGATCGGCATCAAGCCGGTCTCGAAGGACGGCTCCGAGCGGCTGATCCGCGCCGCGCTCAACTATGCCGTGACCAACAAGCGCAGGAGCCTGACCCTGGTTCACAAGGGGAACATCCAGAAGTTCACCGAAGGGGCCTTCCGAAACTGGGGGTATCAGCTCGCCGAGCGCGAGTTCGCCGCGCAGAGCTACTCCTGGGAACAGTGGGAGCGCACCAAGGCGGCCAAAGGAGAAAAGGCGGCGAACGCCGAGATGGATGCGGCGAAGAAGGCCGGACGCGTCATCATCAAGGACGCGATAGCCGACATCACGCTGCAGCAGGTGCTGACGCGCCCCGATGAGTTCGACGTCATCGCGACGCTCAACCTCAACGGCGACTATCTGTCCGATGCGCTCGCCGCACAGGTGGGCGGCATCGGCATCGCTCCCGGAGGCAACATCAACTATCTCACCGGGCACGCGGTGTTCGAGGCGACGCATGGTACCGCCCCCAAGTACGCCAACCTCGACAAGGTCAATCCGGGGTCGTTGATACTTTCCGGCGAGATGATGTTCCGCTACCTCGGCTGGGTGGAGGCCGCGGATGCGATCATCAGCGCCATGGACAAGACCATAGCGCAGAAGATCGTGACCTACGATTTCGCGCGCCTCATGGAGGGGGCCCAGGAAGTGTCGACCAGCGCCTTTGGCGATGCACTGATACGCAACCTGTAATACGCACATGAGCGGCTACTCGGGCACGCCGCTGGCGAAGAAACTTGGCCTGCGTGCGGGGACGCGGCTGTTCCTGCACGCACCGCCGGAGAACTACCAGCAGCTGGTGGCGCCGCTGCCCGAGGGCGTGCGGATAGTGCACCGCATGGACGCCGGCACCGACATCGCGCACCTGTTCGCGAGCCAGCGCGCGAAGCTGCGCGCGGCGCTCGAGCGCGCACGCCGCGCCATGCGCGAGGATGCGGTGATCTGGGTAAGCTGGCCGAAGAAGGCCTCGGCAGTAGCGACCGATATCTCCGAGAACGTGGTACGCGAGCTGGCACTGCCCAGCGGTCTGGTCGACATAAAGGTGTGTGCGGTGGATGAGACCTGGTCGGGCCTGAAGCTCATGCTGCGGCGAAGCGCACGCTCCGCGCACCGGCCGCACCCATGAGCCCTGCCCCGCCCGGCAACCTGCTCGAGTGGGTGCGCAAGGTGCAAGCGATCGCACAGAACGGGCTGGCATTCTCCAAGGATCCGTTCGACCGCGAGCGCTACACGGAGCTTGCTGAACTGGTCTCGGTCATCCTGTCGCAGCAGCTGCAGATCCCGCTCACCACCACGCGCGCCTTCTGGGAGGGTGAGTACGGTTATGCCACGCCCAAGGTCGATGTGCGTGGCGGGGTGTTCGAGGGCGAGCGCGTGCTGCTGGTGCGCGAGCGCTCCGACGGCCGCTGGACGCTGCCGGGAGGCTGGGTGGACGTCAACGATGCGCCATCGGAGGCGGTGCAACGCGAGATTAAGGAGGAATCCGGCTACACCGCGCGTGCGCTGAAACTCGCCGCGCTGGTGGACAAGAATCGCCATCCGCATCCCCCGGGCCTACACCACATCTACAAGCTGTTCTTTGTGTGCGAGCTGACCGGTGGCAGTCCCGCTGCGAGTGCCGAGACCGACGCGGTGGAGTTCTTTCCGGTGCACGCCCTGCCGGAACTCTCCAGCGGGCGCGTGCTCGCGCCGCAGATCGAGCGACTGTACGAGCATCGGCTCGATCCGAGCCTGCCGACGGACTTCGACTGATCGCACCCACGGTAGCCAGGGAATGTCTGCTGCCAGCGATCAGCCCGGACCCCACGCGTGCGCGCGCCAGATCGCCGATGCCTTCGCGCGCTACAACGCCGAGTTCCGCACCATCACCCGCCGCGCGCCGCTGCGCTTCGACGAGCGCGACTGGAAGGGTGGCCAGCGCGACGCCGTCCAGCGCATTGAGCTCTACGAGCAATTCGTCAACCAGACCGTCGCGGAGCTGCGCCTTTCGCTCGGTGAACAGGCCCAGCACCGCCCATTGTGGCGCCAGATTCGCGGTGAGTTCGCCGCGCTGATCAGCGCCTTCCCCGACACCGAATTCACCAAGACCTTCTTCAGCTCCATCAGTCGCAGGCTGTTCGGCACAGTGGGCGTCGCGCCGGACATCGAGTTCGTGGCCACCGACCTCGATCCGCTCGCCGACATCCATTCGGCCGTGGATACCAACACCTACGTCAATCACGGCTCGCTGTCGCTGTTGTTCGAGGATCTGCTGGGTGATGTGCGCTTCCGCTCGCCGTGGCGCGACCTGGACAAGAGCATCGGCCATGTGACCGCCGAGGTGCAGGCGCACCTGGATGCGCGCGGCGAGCGCCGCGAGGTCGAGAAAGTCGAGGTCATCCGCCCGGTGTTCTATCAGATCTCGCGCGCCTACATGGTGGGCCGCATCGTCGGGCGCGAGTTCGTGCTGCCGCTGGTGATCGCTCTGAAGAACAGCGACGGCGGCGTGCTGGTGGATGCCGTGATGCTCTCCGAGGACGACGTGAGCATTGTTTTCAGCTTCACGCGCTCGTATTTCCACGTCGATCTGGAACGGGTCGCGGAAGCGGTGCTGTTCCTGCGTTCGATCATGCCGCGCAAGGCGGTGAGCGAGCTGTTCACCGTGCTGGGGCGTGCTCGGCAAGGCAAGACCGAGCGTTACCGCGAGCTGATGCGCAGCCTCGAGCACACCCGCGACCGGTTCGTGCATGCTGCCGGAGAGCGTGGGCTGGTGATGGTGTGTTTCACGCTCCCCTCCTTTGATGTCGTATTCAAAGTGATCCGCGACCGCTTCGCGTACCCAAAGACCGTGCTGCGCGAGGAGGTCATGGCCAAGTACCGCATGGTGTTCATCCACGATCGCGCCGGGCGCCTGGTGGACGCGCAGGAGTTCCGCCGCCTGCGCTTTGCACGCGAGCGCTTCGCTCCCGAGCTGCTCGAGGAACTCGCGCGCGAAGCGGCCGGCACGGTTCACCAGGAGGGCCCAGACCTGGTCTTCGATCATATGTACATCGAGCGGCGCATGACCCCGCTGAACCTCTATCTGCGCAGCGTACCGGCGGGGGATGCCGAGCGCGCGGTGCTCGACTACGGTCAATGCATCCGCGACCTCGCCTGTACCAACATCTTCCCCGGTGACCTGCTGCTTAAGAACTTCGGCGTCACGCGCCATGGCCGCGTGATCTTCTACGACTACGACGAGCTGTGCAGCGTGACCGACTGCAACTTCCGTGACGTGCCCCCGGCCACCGACCCTGATGACGAGATGCGTGGCGAGGCCTGGTTCTACGTCGGGGAGAACGACGTATTTCCGGAGACATTCCTCAACTTCCTGGGATTCACCGACGAGCAGCGCGCAGCGTTGCTGCGCATGCACGCGGATATCCTGACGGCTGCATTCTGGCGTGGCATGCAGCAGCGCCTGATCGAGGGGGAAGTCCTGGAGGTGCTGCCCTACCAGCCGCACCGGGTGCGCGTGGCCGGCAGCCTATAAAGGCGGCGCTCTGCCGCCCGGCGCGCAGCCGGTTTCAACGCGCGTGCAAGATGCCCCCGGGGACAGGCTCCGTCGCGGCAGGACGCCGCCGCGCGGGGACTCGCGGCTTCAGCTCCGCGAGCACGCTGTTGGCACAGTCCCAGTTCACCAGCTCCTCGAGAAACGCGCCGACGTAGGCGCTGCGTCGGTTCTGGTGATCGAGATAGTAAGCGTGCTCCCACAGATCGAGCGCCAGCAGTGCCGTGTCACCGCGCACCAGAGGCGTGCCCGCGTTGCTGCTGGTGGCGATCTCGACCGCACCGGCGCGCCATACCAAAAACAGCCAGCCGCTGCCGAAGTGCCCGTTTGCTGCGTCCTTGAATTCGCGCGCAAAGCGATCGTAGGAACCGAAGCGCGCCCGCAGATGCTCGCCGATCGGCCCGCTGGCCGCGCCGCCGCCCTTGGGGCGCATCGAGCGCCAGTACAGATTGTGGTTCCATACCTCGGCAGCTGCGCGGTACACGGCGTGCTGCGCCGGACTGCGCTCGGTCACGCGGATCAGCTCGTCGAGAGTGAGCGACTCGAACTCCGTATCGGCCACCAGCGTGCGCATGCGATCGAAGCACAGACGCTGATGTCGCAGGAAATGGAAGACCAGCGTGTCGCGTGATATCGCCGGCTCAAGATCGCAGAAATCGTAGGGGAGCGCGGGAGGCTCAATGTTCATCAGGGGTCCTTCCTAATGCGAAAGCGAGTCCGTTACATTGATTCAGACGGGGAAAATACATGCCCGGTTCCGTGAGCGCGACATAATGTCTCGTGGTGCCGCATGAGTGCCGTTCGAGCATGACGACGCTTTCCCTGCAGGCTTGAGTTTAGCGCGGATACCGTGTTGGCACAGTATCCAAATAGTGAAGAAATGCTTAGCTGCGTGTGGCGCGCCGTGCCTGCAGCTGGAACTTGTCCGTATGGCAGCCGGGTGCGGCGCCTCAGGAACCGGCCGTATCGAGCGCGGACGCAAGGTCCGCGAGCAGATCGTCGGCGTCCTCAAGTCCGATCGACAGACGCACGGTGCCCTCGGTGATCGCCGAGATGCGCTGCTGCTCGGCGGTAAGCTCGCCGCGGCCGAGAGTCTGCGCAGTCATCACCAGCGAGTCCGTGGAACCGAGGCTCGCGGCCAGCGCAAACAGCTGCAGGCTGTCGGCGCAGCGCCGCGCCGCGGACGCCCCGCCCTTGAGGTCAAAGCTGACGATGCTGCCGAAGTCCTGCATCTGACGCGCGGCGAGCGCGTGCTGCGGGTGCGTCGGCAGCCCAGGGTAATGCACCCGGGCCACGGCCGCGTGCCCGGCGAGGTACTGCGCGATGCGTGCCGCGCTTGCACACTGCGCCTGGTAGCGCACGAAATAGGTCTTCAGTCCACGCAGGATGAGGAACGCGGCGTGCGGATCGAGCGTGCCGCCGAGCATGGCGAAATCCGAGCGCATGGCGCGGATCAGCTCCCCGCGCGCGATCACCGCGCCTCCCATGACGTCGCCGGCGCCGGAGGCGTACTTCGTGAGGCTGTGAACGAACACGTCCACCTCGAAATCGCCGTGCTGGTGAAAGCCCGCGAAGGTGTTGTCCATGACCGTGAGCGCGCCCGCCGCGCGAGCGAGGGTCGTAAGTGCGGCGATATCGGCGATCCGGGTAACCGGATTGGTCGGGCTCTCGAAGAACACCAGGCGCGTGCGTCGTTCGGCGAGCACGCGTTGCACGCCCGCGAGGTCCTCGATGCCGAGCAGGGTGTGCGTGACCGCGAACCGGGCCAGCAGTCGGCGGATCAGATAGCGCGTCGGGTTGTAGGTCTCCACGAAGCAGATGATGTGATCATTCTGATTAGCGAGTGCGAGCAGTGTCTGGGCGATGGCACCGACGCCCGAGGCGGTCACGAGGCAATCGTCGCGCCCCTGCAGCTCCGCCAGCAGCAGCTCGAGCTGGCGGGTCGTCGGGTTCGAGGCGCGTGTGTAGTAGAAGCCTGCGCGCCCCCCGCGCAGGTAGGTTTCCGTCTCCGCAACCGTGTCGAACTCGAACTTGACCGACTGATAGATGGGCGCAACCACCGCGCGGTTACCGGCGGGTAACTCGACCGGAGGCGGGTGATTGACGCGAGTCGTCTTTCTCATGGGCAGCGCCTGCTAGGACTCGAGCGTAAACCGGTCCGCGTCCAGGTGCGCGGGAAATCTCTCGCGATACGCGGCGAGCGGCTGCGGGGCAAGCTCGACCGAAAGCACGCAGGCAGCATCGGCGCCATCGCTCAGCGTGCGGCCAAGGAAATCGATCGCCGCGCTGTCGCCGCAGTGGTCCACACCAAGCCCGTCCGCGCCGACGCGGTTGACGCCGACCACGTAGGCCTGGTTCTCGATGGCGCGCGCCCGCAGCAGCTGCCGCCACGCATCGGCACGCGCCGCCGGCCAGTTCGCCACATACAGCAGGAGGTCGTAATCAAGCTCCGGGCGGCGGCGACTGAACACCGGGAACCTCAGGTCATAGCACACCAGGGGGCAGATCCTGAAGCCGCGCCACGTGACGCTCCACGCGGCAAGTCCCGCCGTGAAGTGCTCGTGCTCGCGGCCCATGCGGAACAGGTGCCGCTTGTCGTATTGCCGCAGAGGCTCGCCGGGGGCTGCCCACAGCAGGCGGTTGTAGTAGCGCCCGCCCTCCACGGTGATGAGGCTGCCGGTAATGACGGCATCGAGTTCGACGGCGAGGCGCGCGAGCCATTGGGCGGTCGGTCCGCCGGGCGGCTCGGCGATCTCCCTCACCTGCATGCTGAAGCCGGTCGTGAAGGTCTCGGGCAGCACCACCAGGTCGCTCCTGCCCGCCAGCGGCCGCAGCAGCCCCTCGAAGTGCGCACGATTCCCCGCCGCATCGCGCCAGGCAAGGGGTTGCTGAAGCAGCGAAACCCGCAACGCGCTCATGAGGCTCACGCCCGCGGCGCGCGCGCGGCGAATGCATTGAGTCGCTCGGCGGCCGCATCTAGCGTGCTGTCACGCTTGGCTACGCACAGCCGTACAAACGGTAACTGCTCCGGAACGGCGTAGAAGGGCGACAGCGGGATCGTGGCGACCCGTGCCTGCGTCAGCAGCCGCTCGGCGAATGCGAGGTCATCGCCGTGCGCAAAGGCACTGAAGTCCAGAAGCTGGAAGTAGGTCCCCTGTGCCGGTGGCAGGGCGAAGCCGGAAGAAGCGAGCGCGCTGCGCAGCCGCTCGCGCTTGGCCTGAAAGAAAGGTGCGAGCTGCGCTCCGCAGTCGGGCCGTTCCTCCAGATATGCGGCGATCGCGTGCTGCAGCGGATGGGAGATGCTGAAAGTGTTGAACTGATGCACCTTACGCAGCTCGGACGTGAGCTGCGCGCGCGCGACGCAGTAGCCGACACGCAGGCCCGTCGCGTGCAGCGCCTTGCCGAAAGAGAACACCGCAACGCTGCGCCCTGCAAGCGCGGGGTGCGCGATCACCGAATGGTGGCGCGCTCCGTCGAACACCACGTGCTCGTAGACCTCATCGGAGAGCACCAAGATGTCATGGCCGCAGATCGCCTCCGCGAGCGCATCGAGGTCCGCGGCGCTCGCCGTCGTGCAGGCCGGATTGTGCGGGCTGTTGAACAGCACCAGGCGCGTACGTGCGTTGATGGCGCAGCGAAAGCGCTCCCAGTCATAGCGGAAGCCCGGCTGGGTGAGCGGCAGCCTGACGCAGCGTGCGCCGGCCAGTCGCACTGCCGGCTCATAGGAATCATAGGCGGGATCAAAGGCGATGGCCTCCTCGCCCGGTCCGACCATGGCCTGGATCGCCGAATAAATGCCCTCGGTCGCCCCGAGCGTGATGGTGATCTCGGTCACCGGATCGATCTCGCGCCCGTAGGAGGAGCGCAGCTTGGTTGCGATGCGCTCACGCAGTATCGGCAGCCCCTCCATCGGTGCGTACTGGTTGTGGCCGGCACGCATGGCCGCGGCGACGAGCTCCGTGAGTCTGGGATCGATGTCGTAGTCGGGGAAGCCCTGCCCCAGGTTCAAGGCATCGAGCTCGCGCGCGCGGCGCGACATGACCGTGAAAACCGTCGTGCCGACGTCCGGGAGCTTGCTGTCCACGGGCAGCTGCGCGGCGCTCTCAGCGGGAGGATTCGGCCGCAGCCATCGCCGCCCCGACCACGCCCGCCTGGCCGGCAAAGTGCGCCGGCCGCAGCACCGCTGGCGAGCGCAGCAACTGGGCGAACTCCGCGAAGCGCTCGCTGACCGCACCCCCCAGGATGAACACGTCGGGCCAGAAGAGGTCGTGCAGGCGCTGCAGGTACTCGTTGACACGCGCGATCCACGCCGGGAAATCCAGGCGCTCGACCGTTCTGACCTGCGCGGAAGCCCACTTCTCCGCGTCCATGCCGCGCAGCTCCAGGTGTCCGAGCTCGGTGTTGGGCAAGAGTCGTCCGTCGCAGAACAATGCCGTACCGATCCCGGTGCCGAGCGTCACCATGATGACGACGCCGTTGCTGCCGCGGCCCGCGCCCCAGCGCATCTCGGCGATCCCGGCGGCATCCGCATCGTTAAGGAGCAGCGCCGGCCGGCCGAGCGTGCGCGCGGCGAGCGCCGCGCCGTCGGTGCCGAGCCAGGACGAATCGATATTGGCAGCTGTGCGCACGATGCCGTGCTTGATGACGCTCGGGAAAGCGATACCCACCGTCCCGGTGGGCCCGGGAAGCCGTGCCGCCAGTCCGGCGACCGCCTGCATCACAGCCGGCGGCGTCGAGGGCCGTGGTGTCGGCGCCGAGATCAGCTCCCCGTTCACCCGTCCGGCCTCGATGTCGACCAGACCGGCCTTCACCGAGGATCCACCGACATCGATTCCCAAAACCTCGCTTGTCATTGATTTAACCTCACAGGTTCGCGGCGGCGGCGAGCTGCAGATCGCGCTCGCGCCGCTTCTGCCGGTAACGCATCCACGCGGTGGAGATCGCAATGCCGGTCGCGACCAGCAGCACCATGATGGTCGCGAGCGCGTTCACGTCCGGCGTCACCCCGAAACGCACCTTCGAGAAGATAACCATGGGCAGCGTGCTCGATCCGGGACCTGCCACGAACTGCGTGATCACCAGATCATCCCACGACAGGGTGAACGCCAACAGCCACCCCGAGGCGATCGCCGGCAGGATGAGCGGCAGGGTAATGCGCAGGAACACCCGCACGGGGCGCGCGCCCAGGTCCATTGCCGCCTCTTCCAGGGACTGATCGAATCCCGTCAGGCGCGACTGCACCACCACGGTGACGTACGCCATGCAGAAGGTGATATGCGCAAGCGTGATGGTGACCGCCCCTACGCTCCGGGGCCAGCCGATCAGCTGCTGCAGGGCGACGAACAGCAGCAGCAGCGACAGACCCGTGATCACCTCCGGCATAACGATCGGCGCGGTAGTCATGCCGGCGAGCAGCATGCGGGCGCGGAAGGCGCCGAAGCGCGCAAGTGCCATTCCGGCGAAGGTGCCGAGCACCACGGCGGCACTGGCAGAGACCAGCGCGATGCGGATCGAGAGCCACGCTGCGCCCAGGATCTGCTCGTTGCCGGCGAGCGCCACGTACCACTTGAGCGTGGGCGAGTGCGCTGCATCCCATACCGTCACCAGGCGCGAATTATTGAAGGAGAACACCATCATCGACAGGATCGGCAGGTACAGGAACACAAGTCCCAGAACGAGCATGGTGCGTGCGAACAGGCCGCGCGATCTCACTTGGCACCCTCGAGCTCGCGCCGCTCGAGGCGCTGGAACAGCATGATCGGAATCACCAGCAGCAACAGGATCAGGGTCGCAACGGCGCTCGCCACCGGCCAGTCTCGGTTCTCGAAGAACTCATCCGACAACACCCGCCCGATCATCAGCTGGTCGGTGCGACCGAGGAGCGTCGGGATCACGTACTCACCGACTGCCGGAATGAACACCAGCAGCGAACCTGCGACGATGCCGGCGAAGGACTGCGGCAGCGTGATGCGCAGGAACGCCCGCAGTGGCCGTGCGCCCAGATCCGCCGCCGCCTCGAGCAGCGTCTGGTCATGCTTCTCGAGGTTGGCGTACAGCGGCAGGATCATGAACGGCAGGTAGGAATACACGATACCGATATACACCGCGAAGTCAGTCTGCAGGAGCGCCAGCGGATGGTGAATGATGCCGAGGTATAAAAGCACGTTGTTGATGACACCGTTGTTCTTGAGCAGACCGATCCAGGCATAGACCCGCAGCAGAAACGAGGTCCAGAACGGCAGGACGATCAGCATCAGAAGCAGCGAGCGCCAAGCGGAGCCGGAGCGTGCGATGGCGTATGCCATCGGATAACCGATGAGCAGGCAGAACAGCGTCGAGACCGCGGCGACCTTGAGCGAGTAGAGATATGAGCTGACATACAAGGGATCGGTGAACAGGAACGAGTAGGCCGAAGCGTGCAGCTCCAGTGAGGGTGAGCCGTGGTGCCAGGAGATAAGCGGCGTGTAGGGGGGAATCGCCAGGCGTACCTCGGAGAAGGAGATGCGGAAGACGATGATGAACGGGATGAGAAACAGCACCAGCAGCCAGAGGATCGGTACCCCTGCGACCAGTCGCCTGCCAGCACTCTGAGTGAGTCGCACTTGCAGGCCCCTACTCGGTCAGTACCACCGGACTTGAGCCATGCCACGAGAGCCAGACGCTCTCCTCGCGCGCGATCGGGCGTTCACCACCGCGCATGATGTTGGGAAGCGTCACGCGCACCATCTTGCCGGAGGCGAGCTGCACCAGGTAAATGGACATGTCCCCCATGTAGGCAATCTCGCGCACCGTACCGGGCACGGCGTTGTCGCCCGCGCCAGCCGCCGGTGGCTGACGGCTGATGTTGATCTTCTCCGGGCGGATTGCGGTCCATACCGTGGCGCCCTGCGATCGGTTGACGGCACGCTCAGCGCGCACCACGCAGCCGAGCTCGTCGCATTCGATGCGCACGAAATCACTGCCTTCGTCGCTTACCCGCCCCTCGAACATGTTGACCGAGCCGATGAAGTCGGCGACAAACCGTGTGGCCGGAGACTCATAGATGTCCGCAGGACTGCCGACCTGGGTGATGCGCCCATGGTTCATGACGCCGAGGCGCTGCCCGAGGGTCATGGCCTCCTCCTGGTCGTGCGTCACCACGATGAACGTGACACCGAGGCGCTGCTGGATGTTCAGCAGCTCGAACTGCGTGTGCTCGCGCAGCTTTTTGTCGAGGGCTGCGAGCGGCTCATCGAGCAGCAGCAGCTTCGGCCGCTTGACCAGCGCGCGCGCCAGCGCCACGCGCTGGCGCTGCCCGCCGGAGAGCTGGTGTGGCTTGCGCGCGCCGAAGCCGCCCATTTTCACGATATCGAGGATCTCCCCGACCTGGCGGCGGATGGCATCGCGTCCCAAGCGTTCATTTTCCAGCCCGAAGGCGACGTTCTTCTCGACGCTCATGTGCGGGAACAGGGCGTACGACTGGAACATCATGTTGACGGGCCGCTCGTAGGGCGGAATGGCGCTCATATCGGCGCCGTCGATGTAGATGGTGCCGGCGCTCGGAGACTCGAAGCCTGCCAGCATGCGCAGCAGCGTGGTCTTGCCCGATCCTGAACCGCCGAGCAGGCAGAAGATCTCCCCGCGCCGGATGTCGAGCGAGACGTCGTCGACGGCGGTGAAGGTGCCGAATTTCTTGGTCACGTTCGCAATGCGCACGTAGGCGGATGCGGGATCGGCGCTGGCTGACATGGTCGGTGCACTCATCTTCTTGTGCTCTTATGCATCTTATTCGCAGTGCGCTCTCATCTGCCGGTCTTGAAGCGTGTCCACATGCGCGTCAGCAGGCGCTGAAAAGCCGCCGGCCGCGGCCGCTCAGGGGTGAGACGTACGCGCACGTCGGCAGGCGGATAGATGCCCGGGTCGTTGCGTACCGAAGGATTGAGCGGCTGGATGTCGGGCCTCAGGGCATTGGCGTACTTGATGAGATCGGAGTTTCTGGCGGCGACATCCGGGCGCAACAGGTAATCGATGAACAGGTGCGCATTCTTCACGTGCGGCGCGTCCGCGGGGATCGCCAGCACGTCGTAGTTGCTGATCGCGCCCTCCTTGGGGATGCTGTAAGCGATATCGACCCCCTTGGCGGCCTCCTTGGCGCGATCGTGCGCCTGCTTGATGTCGCCCGACCACCCCATCACCAGGCAGATGTCGCCGTTGGCCATGTTGTCGATGTAGCGTGAGGAGTCCACGTAACGTACATAGGGCCGAATTGCATGCAGCACCTGCTCGGCGGCCTTGAGGTCCTCGAGCGAGTTGCTGTTCGGGTTCCTGCCGAGGTAGAGCAGCACGGTAGCGACGACTTCGGAGGGCGCATCCAGGATGGAGACCCCGCAGTCCTGGAATTTCGCGACGATCGAAGGATCGAACAGCATGCGCCAGCTGTCGACGGGTGCCTGCGGGAGCCGGCGCAGGATCTCCGGCTCGTTGTAGCCCACACCCGAGGTGATCCACATGTAATCGACGTTGTACTGGTTGCCGGGATCGTACAGTGCCGTAGCGCGTGCCACGTCGGGGTCGATGTTCTTCAGATTCGGCAGCAGCGACTTGTCGAGCTTGCGATAGATGTCGGCCTGTATCTGCCGCTCCAGGAAGGCAGCCGAGGGCACCACGATGTCGTAGTTGGTGTGTCCGGTGAGGAGTTTCGTCTCGAGGATCTCGTTGGAATCGAACACGTCGTAGTTGACGTGGATACCGTATTCCTTCTCGAACGCGGCGACCACGTCCGGCTGAATATAATCGGACCAGTTATCGACGTTGAGCACCTTCTCCGTGGAGGCGGCGCCGTTTGCGTGCGTGTCCGGACCCGAACACCCGGCGGCCGTGCACAGCAGCACCGCCAGGGCTGCGCCAATGGCACTCGGAGGTCGGGGCGCGCAGGTCAAGGCCACTTCTTATCGTTGGGTGAACTTGCGATCACTCGGACACACGGATCCGGCCCGGATGCTTGCTAGTGTATAGCAGTGAACCGCGGCGGGCGTGCCGCGCGATGTGCCATCGGCATGCGGGGCCCTTCAGACGTTGAGCAGAAGGTGCTCGCGCTCCCAGGAGCTGATGACCTGCAGGAACACCTCGTACTCGGCCTGCTTCACGATGGTGAAGGCCTCGACGAACGGCTCCCCGAGCAGTTTCACCAGCGGCTCGCAGTCGCGCAGCTCGCGCAGCGCCTCATCGAGTGAGCGCGGCAGGCCGAACGGCAGGTCGTGCGCACTGCCGACGATCGGGTCGCTAGGCTGCGCACCCTCCACCATGCCCAAATAGCCGCACGCGAGCGAGGCAGCGATGGCGATGTACGGGTTGGCGTCCGCGCCGCCAACGCGGTTCTCGACGCGGCGTGCCTGCGCATCGGACATGGGCACGCGCAAGCCGGCGGTGCGGTTGTCGTAGCCCCAGTGCACGTTGATGGGCGCAGACAGATAGCGAGTAAGGCGTCGGTAGGAGTTGACGTTGGCGCAAAACAGCGCCATGGCCGCGGGCAGGTATTTCTGCAGGCCGCCGATGTGCGAGAAAAACAGCGCCGAGGGCGTGCCGTCGGGGTTGCTGAAGATGTTCTTGCGTGTCTTCACATCGACCACGCTTTGGTGAATGTGCATGGCGCTGCCGGGCTCCTTGGCGTGCGGCTTCGCCATGAAAGTGGCGTACATCTTGTGGCGCAGCGCCGCCTCGCGCGCGGTGCGCTTGAAGAGGAACGCCTGGTCGGCCAGATCCAGCGGCTGGCCGTGGATCAGGTTGATCTCCATCTGCGCTGGACCGTCCTCGTGAATCAGGGTGTCGATCTCGATATCCTGGTCCTCGCAGAACTGGTAGATATCGTCGAACAGCGGATCAAACTCGTTCACCGCGGCGATGCTATAGGACTGGCGCCCGGGCTCGGCGCGCCCCGAACGTCCGACCGGGGGCTTGAGCGGATAGTCCGCATCCTTGTTCTGCTCAACCAGATAGAACTCCAGCTCCGGCGCCACCACCGGATCCCAGCCGCGTTGCGCGTACAGCTCCAGGATGTTGCGCAGCACGTGCCGCGGCGCCATCGATACGCGCCGCCCATCGGCGTAGAAGCAGTCGTGTATCACCTGCGCGGTCGGCTCCGCCGCCCATGGCACGCGCCGCACGGTCTTCGGATCGGCCTTGAGAACGATATCGATTTCCGCCGGGCTCATCGCACTACCGGTTTCGGGCGGATAGTCGCCGGTCACCGTCTGCAGGAACACGCTCTCGGGCAGGCGCATGCCGCCGTCCTCGGCGAACTTCTCCGCAGGCATGATCTTGCCGCGCGCGATGCCGGCCATGTCGGGGATGATGGCCTCCACCTCGGAGATGCCATGATCGCGAAAGAATTGCCGGATCTCACTGACCATGGGGATGCCTTTCACTTGGAGTGCGCGCGCTCGAGGCAGCTGTCACCGAAGGCGGCAAACAGCGCGCGCGAGAACGGATTGCTCATCACCTGCCACTCGGGGTGCCACTGCACGGCAAGCGCGAAGCGCCGTGCGTCGCCTACCCGGAAGGCCTCGATCACACCGTCTGGTGCGCGCGCTTCCACGAGCAGCTCGCCCCCCAGCCGGTCAATGCCCTGGTTGTGCAGCGAGTTGACGCGGATGCAATCGCCGCAGGCGAGCGATCGGAGCACTCCGCCAGGCTCGAGCCTCACCTCGTGCGCCGGCCCGTACTGCACCTCGAGCGGCTGCGTCTCGTCGTCGCGGTGATCGAGCTTGCCGGGCAGCTCGTGCAGTTTCTGATGCAGCGTGCCGCCAAAGGCAACATTCATCTCCTGGAAGCCGCGGCAGATGCCGAATACCGGCACACCGGCCTGCACCGCCTTGCGGATGAGTGGCAGCGTGGTCGCATCGCGCGCCGGATCGTGCAGCGTCCCCGGCTCGCTCGGCGACCCCTGATAACGGTACGGCTCGACGTTCGAGGCGCTGCCGGTGAATAGCAGCCCGTCGAGGCGTTCCAGCAGTTCCTCGAAGCTCAACTCCTCCGCCAGGGACGGAATGAGCACCGGCACCGCCTGCCCGGCCTCCATCACCGCGCGGGCGTACTTCTCCCCCACCATGTGATAGGCGTGATGGCCGACGATGCGGCGGTCGGCAGGAATACCAATGAGTGGACGGGCGCGCGCCAT
>Ga0302326_10005755_pt1 | contig 28118 bp, 25 predicted proteins | sample Palsa_T0_3_FD_202264 | JGI IMG/M metagenome (GOLD analysis project Ga0302326, IMG submission 202264) | Peat permafrost microbial communities from Stordalen Mire near Abisko, Sweden - Palsa_T0_3 | ecosystem: Environmental > Terrestrial > Soil > Palsa > Peat permafrost | place: Sweden: Abisko... | reverse complement strand
GACGAGCGCGCCGCGCATCAAAAGCTCCTGGCAAAATATATTCCCATCGTAGTCGATCTGGATCCGCAAAAAGCTTCAGGGTCGAAACGCAAAACCCGCACGGGCCCGGCTACTGACCGTCCGGGAACCGCGCGCGTGTGGACCTGCGACTTCACCGCCGAATACATCCGCATAAATTCCAGCTACCGCAGCTAAGAACGAAGTCCTCGCCCGCCCGTACGGGACGCATCCGCATGTCACCCACGCTGACTCTGAAGGGTATTCCTCAGTCCACTATCGGTCGCCATTGTATAGACGTAAGGGCAATGCTGTAAGAGCCTTACGGGAATGCTGACCCCTATTGACGCTTGCGCGACGCGGGCGCAAGCTTCATGCTGGTAAGGGATCGATCATGTTTGGGCCGTGTCGCGATCCGGAAGTATTGAACAAAATCCTCGAAGAGGCTGGGTGAAGCACGGTGAAAAAACTGTACATAGGAAACCTTTCGTTCCGGGCAACGGAAGAGGAATTGCGGGCAGAGTTCGAGAATATGGGTGTGGCGACCGAGACGGTTACCGTAGTTCGCGATCGGTCGTCCGGTCAGTCCCGTGGCTTCGGGTTCGTGGAAATTGCCAATGACGCGGAACTCGAGAAGACCATCGCCGCCCTCAATGGAAAAGATGTGATGGGCCGGGCCATCGTGGTAAACGAAGCACGTCCGCAAACCGACAATCGGGGCGGCGGCGGTCCCGGTGGTGGACGCGGAGCTAGCAGTGGCCGCGGCGGTTACGGTGGTGGCGGAGGCGGTGGGCGGGGCGGCGGCCGCAGTGGGAGTGGCGGAGGCGGCGGTGGTGGACGCGGGGGCGGTGGTGGACGCGGTCGCGACTACTAGGCTAATAATTGACCTCGTCTAGTTAGCATAAATGACCCGGCCCCGCTCGCAGACGTCACTGATCAGTTCGCGGATCGTCGCGGCGAGAAAGGGCCGGATAGAGATCGAGATTCGTACCGCCGAGACAAGAGTCTTGCCGGTACGAATTCTTTTTTTGCGGGTCCCGATCATGGTGTAAACCCACTCCAGAACCGCGATTGGAGAATAAAGAACGGCGCCGGGGACTTACTCCTCGGCGCTAGGCCCAACAGTTGCCGGGGCAACACTTTCCGGGATAACTATCGCGCGCGCGGACCCGGGCGCTTTTTCCACTTTTCCGGCCGCAAACCAGAACCGCTCGACGCTAGCCGATCGCAAGCCCTGCCGCACCAACGCTTCCACGTCCAGATTGCCTTCGGCCTTTTCCAGCTCTACCGCGTTGGCATAGAGTGCGGGCATGCGCGGTTGAAATATCGGGCAACAATCGTGAAATGGACCGGAAGAGATATCGTAAGTGCCGATTTTGCGCGCTAGAGCCTGAATATCGAGCTTATCCGTGCCCGCAAGCGGCCGGAACACCGGCAGCCGGATCGCTGCGCCGACCGCGACCATGTTTTGCAGGGTTTGCGAAGCCACCTGGCTGAGGCTGTCGCCGGTAAGCAGCGCCAGGCATCGTTCCCTGTGGGCCACAAACTCGGCGATCCGCAGCATCATCCGGCGATATAACAGGACGCGGTAAGTTTCGGGCGCAAAACGAACAATTTCGCGCTGAATAGGCTCGAAAGGGACCAGATAGAGCCGTCCCGTAAACTGGTAAGCGACCAGAACCCGCGCCAATTCGCGCGCTACGTGCACCGAGGACTCGCCCGGGGCCGCTCCACCTCCATAAAAGTGAACGAAATTGAGGTGTGCGCCCCGCTTCATCATCTGATACGCCGCTACCGCGGAATCGAAGCCACCCGAAAGCAGACATAGCATGCGCCCGGCGGTATTCGCCGGAAGCCCGCCCGGTCCGGGAAACTTTCCCGCATAAACGAGCGCCGGGCCGGGAGTGATTTCGATGTAGCAGGTGAGCTCGGGCTTGGTCAGGTCGACGCAAACGTCGCGCCCGGCGGCGCGCAACTTGTCCAGGAGCGTGCCCCCCACCAGTCGTTCGATCTCCATCGAATTGTGAGGAAAGGACTTATGGCTGCGCTGGGCTCTGACCGCAAAGGTCCGGAAACTGAGCGGTTCCAGCTCTTCCCACGCTGCAGCGGTAATATCATCGATGTTGGGCTCGACCGGGCGGCCGACTCCATAGTTGGCAACCCCAAAAATGCGGCTCATCCGCTCGTGGGCAGCTTCCAGCGACGCGCCCTCGCCCAACCTCACCAAAAAGCGGTCGCCGGGCTGTTCCACCCGTTCCATAGGTATTCCAGCGAAGCTGCGACGAAGGGCATTGGCCAGTTTGGAGAGGAAAAAGCGCCGATTGCGGCCCTTTAGCCATAGTTCGTGGTAGTGAGCGATGATGACGGGCGGAGTCATTTCTGGGTCAATCTTCAACGTAATTCACCGATTAGGGGAGTATAGCCGGAAATCGGAGCGCGTGTTTCATCTTCGGATGCCACTGAATGCGCTGCGGCCGAAAATAACGGTTGAACATGGCGACGATGCGAATAACCGAATCGAAACACGTGCTTGGATTGGAAAACTTTCCTTGAGGATTAGGGTTAGACTCTGCTTTTAAGGGCTTTGTAGGCGTAATTAGCAGCTTTAGAGCGACTTTCCGGCGGCACCGAGCATCAAAGACCTTTGAGACAGGTGGCCTGTGGAGGGCCGATGTGGAACCGAAGGGATTGGGACGAATTCTTTAGCCTGATTAAGAAGCGCGGGAGCACGCAACGCCCGCTGCGCCCGGTCGACCGCTCGCACCGCAACCGCCTGGTTCCCGCTGAGGGTTACAGCCTGGCGGAGTTGGACGATGCAGGCCTGAGCATAGAGCAGGCGGAAGTCCTTGGCCTCCCAGTAGATGCCGGGCGGGTCGGCTCGTATAGCCCCAATGTGAGTTCGCTTCGCGAGTTCATCCGCGCGACGCGTTCACGGTTTTAATTCCAGGATTTGGCGCCCCCCGGTACGTGGGGAGAAAGGTTTGGTCGCACTTGACGCTTGGCCGAAATTCGGTAAACTGCCCTTTTCCTGTTATGGCGACTTCCATCACAGCGCCGGCCGGGGTTGATGAAACGCTGCGGGACTTTGAGTTCCCGCAACGGGAGGCCGCTTTTTTCTACGGCCTGTTCTTGCGAGGCCATACCGTCGCCGAGTTGCGCCGCGACATTGAAATCCCTGTAGCCACGCTAGCCAAGTGGGATCGGGAGTCCGCGCGGGAGCCTGAACTGAGGCCGCTGCTGGAGCGCATCGTCAATTACCGACGGCACGTGTTGGCGATATTTGAGGCACTCGTAAGAACGGACTTCTCCGCGCAGCGCGTGCAGTAAGCCCCCCCTACATCCCCTTAAAGTTAAATCGCAACACCGCCAGCATACCCCAACGTATGTAGTTGATTTCAAAGGAGCGATTTTCGCCGAGTACCGGCAGTTTGCGCTTTATATTTCCTAAAGGGGGACGAGTGGGTGCCGGCAATCAACCCTACATCTCAGTCAAAACCGCCCGTCGCAAGCGATTTACAATTGCAATTCATCGACGGCCAGCTCGCTTGGTTCGCGGCCATCGAGAAAACCCAGTTGTTCGCGAAGCTGAATCATCCCGGTCCGGATTCGCGCCCTTATGGTGCCGAGCGGCAGGCCGGTTCTGCCGGCAATTTCGCTGTGGGTAAAACCAGAAAAGAAGGCCATCTCGATCACGTTCCGTTGTTTGGCAGGCAGATGAGATAGAAATCGGCGGACGACCAATTGGCGCGGTTGAACCCCGACCGGCTCGGGGTGATCGCGCGTACGTCTTCGATGCGGTACAAGAATACGACTAAGGCGGTCGGTAGGATCGCCCGTGAACTTGGCGTGGACTGGATTCTCGAAGGCAGCGTCCGACGGGCCGGGGAGCGCGTTCGAATCACGGCGCAACTGGTGCGTACCCCCGACGAGAGCCACCTTTGGGCGCAAAGCTATGACCAGGACTTGCGCGACATTCTCGCGGTGCAAAGCGAGGTGGCGTTGGCGATGGCCAACGAGATTCATTTGAAACTGAAGCCGGACGCGGCGGCGAAGTCGAGAGAAACGGGACAAGTGAACCCCGAAGCATACCGTGCGTACTTGATGGGCTCCTATCATCTTGCCAAGTTCAACCGGGAAGGCATCACCAAGGGAATCGAATATTTGCTGCGGTCGGTGGAAATAAACTCGAACTATGCGCCGCCCTACGAGAACCTGGCCTTCGCGTATTTCTTTTCCAGCGGCTGGCTGCTACCGGCCCGCGAGGCAATGCCCAAGGCGAAGGATGCCGCACAGAAGGCTTTGAAGATCGATGAAAGCCGGACCGAAGCGCACGCCTCGCTGGGGATCATCCATCTTCGGTACGACTGGGACTGGCGATCGGCGGAGAAGGAATGCAAGCGGGCCGCCGGAATAAATACCGGCTCGGCCAGAGCGCACGAATTCTACGGGTGGTATTTGGCAGCGATGGGAAGATTCGAGGAGGCTATCGAACAAGAGAAGATTGCCCTGGAGCTTGATCCCGTTTCGCCAGAGGTAAATACGTTTTTTGGGGACGTGCTGTATCTGGGGCGCCGCTACGATCAAGCGATCGAGCAGCTGCAAAGAGCGCTCGAACTGGACGCGAACTATTGGTTCGCCTATCTGGTGTGTGGTCTCGCGAAGCAACAGAAAGGCGAACTGCGCGAAGCCATCGAGGACTTCCAAAAAGCGCGGCGCATCGAACCGGTAAGTCCCGAGACGATGGGAGCGTTGGGGCAAGCTTATGCGGCATTCGGAGAGACCGAAAAGGCCACGAAGGTTCTGGAGAAGTTGGAGAAATGGTCGAAGCAACATTACGTTTCGCCGTTCCACCGGGCCAGAATCCTTGCGGCGCTGGGGCAAAAGGATCAAGCGTTCGCGTGGTTTGAAGCGGCGTATGAGGAGCGGTCTTTTTACTTGAGTTGGTTCAAAGTGGAGCCGGAACTCGATCCCCTGCGTTCGGATCCCCGGTTTAAGGAGTTGCTCAAGCGTCTCTCCTTTCCCTAGTGAGGGGTCCACAGCGGATGAGTGGTGAAGAGGCCATCGACGAAACCGATCTGATAGGACAGAAACAAACCAAAAGCGAGGCTCAACAACCCCGAAGCTACGGCCATTCCACGGTTCCAGCCAGAAAATCTTCTTACAGTGAAGGCGAAGGGCATGGCGATCACCGCGGTGATTATCATCATTCCCGCAATCGTGCCAATACCAAAGAGCAGAAGATAGGTGATGGCCCGCCACGGATCGCGGATGGTGGTCATAACCAAGAGCGCCACCGCGGCTGAACCGGCAAGACCGTGGACGATGCCAATGACGAGCGGCCGCAGAGCGTTGTAGAGACCGAAACTTTTCAAGTTTTGACGCAGCCGCCAGGATTGTGGCTGCGCGACGTCTGTTTGGGTGGGCGCGAAAGCGTCGCGACGCTGCATGCCGGCTCGGCCGGCGTCACTTCCAAGCGGAGTGGCGAGCTGTGAGTTTGGAGTGAATTTCTCTTGCAGCCATCGTAGCGCCCCGCTCAGATTCAACACACCGAGAAGAACGAGCATCGCGGCTACGGTGAGTTCCATGGAGAGGCCTACGCGAGGAGGAATGGTGACCCTGAAAAGGATGATCATGGTGCCGACGACAAATATCGTGAAGGTGTGGCCGAGACCCCAAAGTACGCCGATGAGGCCGGCCTTGGCGATCCCTGGTTGCTTACTGACGATGGTGGTGACTGCGACCACGTGATCCGGATCGGTGGCGTGACGCATGCCCAAGAGAAATCCCAGAAGTAGAATAGCCAGAAATGAGAACACTTAGCCTCCTTGTGCAAGACTACATCCGAATGTGCATGATCCCCGCGGCCATCAGGCCACGGACTGCGATACCACAACCCAATGCAGAGATCATCAGAGCCGACGCCATGGGGAGCCAGCGCTGGACGAGTGGAGCCTCGAACGGGAGCTGAGACATCATGCGTCCGGCGTAGACGGCTGCGAAACCCATCGCAATGAGCACCGCGGCCAACCCAATGCTGAAAGCGACGATCAGGTACAACCCAAACCCGGTGCGATGCAGAGCCACGGCGCTGAGCAACACCACCAAAGCCGCAGGACACGGAACCATCCCACCGGTAATGCCGAGGACCAACAACTGGCGCGCAGAAACTCGTGCGCGACCCTGAGGATTCTCAGTGGTTGGCACCGGCGCGCTGGTGCTGGTGGAAACTCCCGCGGGAGGGTCCGCGGCATGGGAATGCGCAAATTCGCCGCCCAAAAAGCGTTGCAGGAACAGGAAACACCCCGTCCCGGCGATCAATATTCCGGAGAGCACGCCGAGCAAGGGATAGATGCGATCCGGCAGAATATATTTCTGGGCGTAAAGCGTGATGCCGCCGAGCAAATAAACTCCAGCGGTGTGGGAGATCGTGACTACGATCCCGAGGAGTAGCGCGTGCCGCGCGGTGCCCTTCGAACCGACGAGATACGCCGCGACAATCGTCTTGCCGTGGCCGGGTTCGAGGGCATGCAGCGCTCCTAGCCCTGCCGCGATGATCGCCGCCAGGAGGGCGATGCCAAAGCCGATTTGTTTTGTGGCGATCAATTCGGTAAAAGCGTTGCGAGGCGTCGATTGCTGATTGGGTTTCAACTGAGCGTTGCCGGCGGCGGCTTCAGCGGGCATGTTCGTGGAGGGCGTATTGGAAGACGCGGGCAGAATTCTATTGCCGGCGGCGCGTGGCCCAGCTGCCCAACGCGGAGGGGTTGCGCTTGTCGTTGGCACGCTGTGGGAGGCAGGAGCGTAGAGTGGCGTGCCAGCCGCGAAAAAAACGAAATTGGCTGTTAGCAGCTGGGGCGGGTTATTGAGCAAATCGGTGGGATAGTTCGATAGCTGCTCACTGCGATCGCGATTGGGGGCGGTGCCGCTAACCAACGATATTTCCGAGCCGGTTGTGACCACGATTTCCTTCCAGCCGGCACGGTCCGGAAAATTGGCGTCCTGGTAGTCGAGGTGGCACGGCGCAGCGGAGCAGTCGACCGCGATCTGTGCCCGGTAGACAAAACCGAATTTCATCGTCGGAAGATTTCCCGCGCCCGTGGGAAAGATCACATCCTGAGAGACAAGGCGGAGTGGTAACTCGCGTCCGTTGAGGGTTACGTGGAGGCCTTGGACAAATGCCCTCGCCTTGGCGGACAGGAATGCGGGCAGGCGCGTATCGTCCGGGCGAGCCGCAATTTCGAATTGTTGCATTTCCTGGAATGTGGGGATTTCCGCCATATCAATCAAGTAGCGCACCTCCAGGTAGTCGCGATTAATGCTTATGCCGGAGTAGTGGCTGATACTGAAGTTGCCCATCGGATGCGCGAAAACGTACACAGGGAAAAACAATAGTGCGATCGCTCCGAGTGCCGAATACGATCTACGGAGAGGGCTCGAAAAGTGCGGCCGCCAAAGCGTGGCGTTACGGCGCATTGTTAGCCTCCCGCGCACTCAACTCCCCTTGAGGCTTGTTCAACCGATTCAAGGCTTGCCTTGCCGCGTCCGCATAAGCGATATGAAACTCGGGATTGATTTCCAGCGCGCGCTGCAGATATTCTTTCGCTTTCGGGGAGTCACCGAGGTTCTGGTAAATCATGCCGGCGTGGAAGAATAGTTGCGGATCGTTTGTCCCTTGTTCCAAGGCGTGCGCGATCGCTGTGGCGGCCTCCTGAAGTTTGCCATTCTTGAATGAGGACCACGCCAATACGTCCCAAGTGTAAATGTCGCGGCGCACTTCCAACTCCTTCTGCGCGAGGGCCAGAGACTCATGCAATTTCAGGTCGTGGTCAGCGTAGAAAAGCGCCAGATCGCGATTATGGATTTGCTGATTGAGCTGGCTCAGATAGCCGATGAACTCCACTAGTTCGTACTGCTTCTTGGCATCATCGAGTTGGCCGAGTTTCCGATAAATATCGCCGAGCGCTGCGGCATACTCCGGATATGGGACTCTGGCGATTGCTTCCTTGTAGAGCGTGACCGCCTGGACGTATTCGCGCTGCGAAGCGCGGACCTTGGCGAGGCCGGCGAGAGCGCGATAGTAGTTGGGACACTCCTCAAGCGACGCAAGATAGGCTTTCTCTGCGGCGTCCGTTTCTCCGGCCAGGAAGAATTCCTCTGCAAGCTGATACTCGCTCCATGCGATGTTCTCGGCGGGCATGTGCGTTTCGATGGCCGTATGCACCGCACCGCGCATGAGCTGGATGGCACCCTGGGTGTCACCGGCCACGAATCGCAGAAAAGACATGCGGCTATCCCGCCGATACGAGAGCGATAACTTCTCGTCCTGCGAGCCATAGGGGTTCTGTAGCCGTGAATACGCTTCGGCAGCGCCTCGGTAATCACCCATGTCCGCGAGCGCATCTCCTGCGATCGCCCAAGGAGATGGATCGCCGGAGCCTAACGCCAGAGCTTTCTGGGCCCAAGCGAGCGCATCTTCAAACCGGTGCTCAACCATGCCGACGACTGCCATTTGGGTCATCGCAAATGCCGCCGCCGGATCGTTGGAAAGGAGATCGAGTGACTTCTCGAGGGCGCTCTTGGCCAACTCATAGTCGGCGGCATCGGCGGTCTCTCTGCCCTTCTGCAAATAAGCCGCGCCGAGTTGGGCGTAGCCCGCGTGGTCTTCGGCGTTTCGCTTGACGCGAGCCTGGAGGTTTTTGATCAAATCGTCGGTGGCATTTTGCTGGGCACGCACCGGAGCCGATCCGGCCAAACCACCGATCAGCAAGAGGAGAGATAGGATTTTCTGAATCATGTGATCACCTGCGCCGCCGAGTTACTTCGCACCGTGAGCTGCGGCGGAGCGGGGCAGGAGCTTCTGGAGGGCTTCCCGCGCTGCCACGGCACTCTCGGACGATGGATTGAGTTCCACCGATTGATTGAAATAGCGGACCGCCGACGCTGAGTCGTGCAACTTCGCAGCGATCACCCCGGCGTGGTAGAAAATCCTTGCCTCGCGGATACCAACAGCGAGCGCCGCCGCGACTTGCTTTTGCGCTTCTTCGTATCGCCCATTACCACAGAGCGCCCAGGCATAAGCGTCCAACGTACTGACGTCGTGACGCCTGGAGATTTCGAGTTGGGCGATGCGGAGGGCTTCCGCGAGATCGTGCCCGAACCCGAGGTAGTAAAAGATGAGTTCCCTATTTGCGTTGTCGCTGCCGTTGATCCGAGCCCGTGCGGTTGTTGCAAAGTCTGTGTAGGCCAAGCCAGCTTCGGTGTTCTCACCGGCGCGCTCGAGGGCCTCCGCCAGCGCATAGCGGCTCGCGGCAGTGGGAAACTTCAGGTTGCGCTGGCGGAGCAATTCAACGGATTCGGAATAGTGCTGGCGCGCCGTCTGAACACGGGCCAAGTCTTCCAGAATTGCGTAGTAGCCAGGGAATTGTTGCAGCGCGGAATGAAGGAGTTTCTCCGCGCCGTCGATATCACCTGTTGAAAGCTGCAAATCCGCCATCTGGGTCAACGTCCAGGCGAGATCTTCGGTCTGGGTGGGAGCTATCTGTTGGTACGACTGGGAGAGAAATTCCGCAGCTCCGTGCGTGTCTCCATACAGACGGCGCAAGGCGGCACCCCTCAAGAGCCCTGGGACGTTTCCCGGTCGCATGTCCAACATCCACTGAGCTGCGATATCGGCATCTTCGTAGTCGCCCAGCGCGATGTCTGCATCCGCGATAAATCCATAGACCAAAACGTCATCGGGTGTGTTCTTGTTCAGCGCTTTCGCGAGGACGCGCGCCTGCCCAAACTCGCCACGGCCGAGCAAAATCATGATCCGCGCCTTCTGCCCTTCGAGATTATCGGGGGTAATCTGCAACGACTTTTGAACGAACGTCTCGGCCTGAAGGTAATAGCTGGGATCAGCGGTCTCACGAACTCGCTGCACGAAGGCAACTGCGAGATCGTTATATGGCTGGTTGCGCTCAGGATGCGCCTTGATAGCCGCTTCGGCCCAAGCGATTTTCTGTTGAGCGGGCGTGGCCGTGCCAAGCGGCGCCTGCGCATAAACGATCGGGGCTACGAGAAGCGAGAGGACAGCCAGGCCAAGCATTTTCATTTCATCTCCGTTTTGCGCGCGCGAGAGCTCAGAGCCGCACGCGGTTGGCGCGCGGCCCCGAGAGTTAGATGACTACGAGATGGGCCCACCTCCCGGCTCTCCTGGATCGATGTGACGCCGATTGCGGCCGCTCGGGCAATCCGATAAATAAGGGAATTGCATTCGAAAAGGCGCATCGTTCACATTGACCCCGTCGCCGAGACGGTTGTTGGGAAATTCGTTGAAGCCGGAGACCAAAATGCCTCCCACAGCCACCCGCAGAGTGATGTCCACGGCGTCGTCCATCAAACGCCGCCCGTTTGGATAGCCGGCGGGATCGCCCCCAATCAAACCGAGACGGTTGGCGCTGGCAGGCGGGGTTGCTGGAACGCCCGTGTTGAGCCGAAGCAAGTCTGCGATCGGCCCAGCGGGAGTTCCCTTAGCCGCGATTGGTTGCGCGTAGGTCACGAGTGGAAGCAGATCGGTTCGGGGCGCTGGAGGAATTTTCAACGCTCCTCCGTATAGTGCCGCCACGATGTGAGCGATCTGTGGATCCAGGTCAAAGTGAGCGAACTGTTGGTCGTTCACCGGCTGATCCATGCTCCATCGATCCTTGGAACCGATTCCGATCACTAGTTCATTGATCAGCGGATTGCCGAATCTTTGCACTTGGCGAAAGGGACCGGAATTCAGGGCGGGGTTAGAGGTTTGACGAATGGTCACGCGCGGCCGGGACGTAGTTCCCCAGACACCGATCGTTGCGTTGGGCGACGTCGCCGCCTCGAGTTTTCCGGTGCTGGTTAGCATCGGAATCGGTACCTCGAGAGCGATGGTGTTGACGGCGTAGCCGGAGACCGTATCGCTGGCAAAGTTCTGGGTGGCTGCATCCTCTGTATCGGTGAGGACTCCAGGGATGCCGCTAGCGAGGGTTCGGTAATTGACGGTGTCGAAGGTGGCGCCGAGGTCGATATAGAAAGGATCGTCCACGGTGCCTGCGAAAAGCGATACTCCGTCCGCAAGATGATACGTTCCGGCGTCGAATAATTTGTCGTAATCCATCGTGCGGGGTCCGTTGTTGGCGGGCACCGCAAAGAATGGCGAGCCGTTGGGGCTAGTGAGCGGAATGGCTTCTTCTCCACCTTTGCCATGCCGAATCATGGTGACTGTGTAGGTTTGCCGGAGATTCAGGCCCGGACTGTTGAAATCCGTGATCTGAGGGGGCACAACCAGGGTCGACGTCCCCGGCGCGTTTGCACCGTTGTCGCCGATTCCGGCAAGTGCTACCGGAATATTGGGAAGCTGGAACTGCTGGGTCTGGAAGCGAACCTGGAAAGTGATGTCCGCCAGGGCGTCTTGGTCGTTGTCCACGTGGATCTCGTACAGGATCTCGGGATCGAACGGGAACCAGTTGGGTCCATTGGCGGGCTCCAAAAAGGGATCGACGTTAAGGATAAACGTGACCTTTGACGGAGTCGTGTTTGGGGTCTGATTCGCACTGTAACTCACAAATGCGTACAGATCGGTGATATCTGCCTTGTTATCTAGCGCGGTGATCGGCGCCTCCCGGTGGCTGGAAGCAAACAACCCGGTTGGCACTGCGATCCCCACCGCCAGGAGCAAGGCTAGGGAACTTCGGAACCACTTCATAGGCATCTCCTTTTGGTTTGGTGCCATCCGCCCACTCCCCGGGGACACTTCCGCAGACGGCTGGCAGAGTGATTAAGGCAGACCGCGCGCGCCGCAAGTCCACCGGAACCCATGCGATTGGAGTTCGTGTTAGTAATACGCGCAGGCGCAAAGATTTGGATGTAGCGGGAGTAAATATTTATTTCGATGTTTGACGGAGAGGCTCGGAACGTCCGCGGGATTTGATGGACTCAAGGAGTTCTGGTTGCCCACACCTAGGTGGGGCTGGGGTTGGGGTGCCAATGTTTTTTTTCCTGCCCGCCCCCATCCGGCGACTCAACCTACTCGTACTGTTAACAGAATTGGCCGGGCGAACCAAAACGAACTCTTGGTGCTGAACGCTTGCCCGTTGAACGTCGCGGCAATGGGATACAGGGAAGTCTCGATAGCACTAATTTACAGAACGTGTTACCACTGTTAAGATCGGCGCCGTTTCGGGAATATTGAGAAGGCGAAAAGACGCACAGCGCCATGCGCGTGCGGAGCCAGGCGTGAAGAAACACAACCTGAACAAACCTGGCCAGCCAGATTCCCACGTCCCCACAAGCCGATTGCAGGCTGGTGAAGGAAGCCGCAATGCCAGGCAAGCACAGAAGGAACAGATGGAGTATCTGTGCCGGGAGCGTCGCCATTCTATTTTGTTCGTTGGCGCCTTTGTGGGCGGCAACCAATGGCAGCATCTCTGGGACACTTAGGGATCCGAGCGGTTCGGTTGTCCCCGCTGCAACGGTGCGGTTGGTCAACACCGCACTTCGGTCGGAATTCAAAACGGTTTCGAACGGGCGGGGATTCTATTCCTTTCCGACTCTTCCTGTGGGTCACTACGATCTGACGATTGAGGCCGCTGGTTTTAAGACGCAGAAGAAGACCAACCTGATGCTGGATACCGATGCAGCATTTACAGTGGACGCCGTCCTCGAATTGGGACGCCAATCGGAGACAGTAACAGTGGAGGCCACGGCGGCGGCCACGGAAATTCAAGTAGACACTGTGGCCACTCATCTGGGTGAGCTGGTGACCGGCTCGCAGATGAGCTCACTACCGTTGAACGGACGGAGCTACACCGATCTGCTGCCCATTCAGCCAGGAGTGGTGCCGATAACGACGCTGCTGCCCAACTCGGTGATCATGGCCGGAGTGACTGGAGGGCTTTCGCCGTCGGGCGATTTGAACCCAGGAAATTTGTCGGTGGACGGCCAACGGGAATCCTCCAACGGGTTCATGGTGGATGGCGTGGATGTGCAGGAGCACATGAATGGCGGAACCTCGATTGTGCCGGACCTGGACTCGATCGACGAGTTCCGGGTGCTGACCAATAATTTTGACCCGGAATACGGCAACTATAATGGCGGCATAGTGACCGTGGTCACCAAGTCGGGAAGCGATTTATTCCACGGCGACGGATTCGAATTCTTGCGCAACACCGATCTGGACGCCCGCGGGTACTTCGATCCAACCCGTGCGCAATTCCGGCAGAATCAGTTTGGCGGAACGCTTGGCGGGCCGATGAAACATCAGAGGGTATACTTTTTCGGCGATTATCAGGGCACACGGACCAGCCAGGGAGTGGAGACGGGGCTGATCTCGGTTCCTTCCGCGCAGGATCGTGCCGGCAATCTTTCCGACGTGGCCAGCTCACTAACCAGGACGGTGAGCGGAGCTTATCTCGCCAGCCTGCTCTCACAGAAACTCGGTTATGGAGTTGCGGGGGGAGAACCATACTACACAGCGGGTTGTGCAAACAGCACTGCTTGTGTATTTCCCAACGCGGTGATTCCCCACACCGCATGGTCGTCGCCGGCGGTGGGCCTGCTGCCGTATATTCCTTCGCCCAATATCAGTGCGGATCAATATTCCACTTCGTCTTTTGCGCAGACGGTGCGCGACGACAAGGCCTCCGGCCGAATCGACGCCAACAGCCGGTGGGGCGAACTTTCCGCTTACTATTTCTTCGACGATTACCGGCTCGATAATCCATATCCGGGACAACAAGGCGGAGCAAGCATCCCGGGCTTTGACGCGTTGACTTTCGGAAAGGCTCAGCTCATCAGCCTGGGGGACGCAAAGGTCTTTGGGAACGGCGCCGTGCACGAAATCCACATAGGCTTCCTTCGTTACGCCAACGTAATTGGGCAACCGAAGGGAGGTTTAGGAGTGAGCCTGGCATCCCAGGGATTCGTGAGTGGCCAAGGGACCGCCGGGATCGTGGTGCAAGCGCCGCAGTTTGAAGGCGTCGAAAACATTACATTTCCGTCCTTCGTAATGGGTGTTCCCATTACAAACGAAACGCAGGATAACAACACTCTATACGTGAGCGACACGGTTTCGAGGCTAATCGGATCGCATACCCTGAAATTCGGCGGCCAATTTCATTTGGATCAGGTGAACGAGCATCCCAACGCCACGTTCAACGGAACTTTCAACATCGATGGAACCGAAACAGGCTCCGCCTTTGCGGATTTCCTGATCGGCGTGCCGAGTAATTTCACCCAATCGTCAGGCGAGCCTTTCTACTTGCGAAACCGTTACGCCGGGTTGTTTGCGCAAGATAGCTGGCGGCTGCGTAGCGACTTAACAATCAACTTCGGACTGCGCTGGGACTACATCATGCCGTTCTGGGAGAAGTACAACGAGATACAGACGGTGATCCCGGAAAGACAATCGGTACTGTTTCCGGGCGCACCAGGAGGACTGGTAGTTCCCGGCGATCCTGGAATCCCGAGTACGATCTCGCCATCGAAAGGTGATAATTTCGCTCCGCGGTTCGGTTTTGCGTACGCGCCTAAAGCCGATAACGGGATTCTAAAGGCAATCTTTGGAATGGACGGCAAGAGCAGCATTCGCGCGAGTTACGGAATTTTCTACACCGCATTTCCTGGCCTAGCCGCTGGGATCATGTACGCAGTACCTCCTTTTGGTTACAACTATCTAACGCCCGAGCCATCGCTATTTGCGACGCCGTTCATCAACGCTGCCAATGGCGAGCAGAATATCGATCCGTTTCCGTTGACGTTTCCTCCGCACAACGTATCGGCCAAGAATCCTAACACCACGTTCAATTTTTCGAATGTGATCCCGATCAGCGCCGATCCCTACTTTTACTATCGCAATGATGTTCCCTACACCGAGAATTACATGCTTTCCTTCGAGCGGCAGATCACGTCCAGCGCCCTGCTGACGTTGAGTTATGTGGGAAACGAGGGCCACCACCTGCTCGATTTACTGCCCACCAATCCTAGCAACCAGGCTCTCTGCCTGAGCTTGAACAAAGCGGGCGAAGTGGCGCTAGGGAGCCCTACGTGCGGGCCCTTCGGCGAGGATGCGCAGATCACCAGCAGCACCGGGCATGTGTACCACGGAACGAGAGTTGGGCTGGGTCCAAACTACGGTGAAGATACTGCTCAAGAGACCATCGGGAATTCGAATTACAACGCGCTGGAAGCGAACCTACGTTTCGTTGGGAGGAGGTCAGATTTTTTGCTGGGATACACGTACAGCAAGTCCATCGATCAAGGTTCGAATCTTGGGGAACAGCTCAATCCGTTGAACACGCGGGATACTCGCGCGATCTCGGCCTTTGATTTGAAGAATGACTTTGTGGCCAGCTACAAGGTAGACCTCCCTCTGGAGCGCCTTGTCCGACGAACCAATCGCTTAACCAGCGGATGGAGCGTCGCGGGCACCACCCGCTTCAGTTCCGGTTTTCCCGTCACGCTGTACGACGACTCGGACAATTCGCTGCTGGGATCGCTGGGAAACGGGGCCAACAATTATCTACTGGACACGCCGGAATACAATGAAGGCCCACTTAATATCAACACCAATCCGAGAAACGGCCGGCCCGGCTTCAATACATCGGCGTTTAGCCCGGAGGCGTTGGGGCAATTGGGAAATGCGAGCCGGAGGTTTTTTTACGGCCCGGGATTCAACAATTTCGACATGACCCTGAGAAAGGCAGTGCGAATCAGCGAGTGGAAATCGCTCGAATTCAGATTGGAGGGATTCAACGTTTTCAATCACGCTCAGTTTTACGGGCCCGCATCGGTGGACGGCGAGGTGAATGATCCGCATTTTGGGGATATCGTGAGCGCGGCGGCTCCTCGCCTGTTCCAAATTGCAACGAAGTTCAATTTCTAGGCCGAGGTTCTGATGCGCCGATCCCACTCGGCGGCAGAACCTGGAGACTATGGGGAAAAGACGTCGAATCAATTCCAGCTTCTCTCAAGCCTTATAATGCTTCCATGAAAGATTCCCTCACGCAGCACATGCAGTGCATGGAGGTCTGGGGAGGCAGCCAGATCACCTCGCGCGGAGTTGAACTGGCCGGCCTCGATGTGTGGGTTTATAGCAAGCCGTTCGGCGAAGCCCAGCGCGGCGGGGATGTCTACTACGTCTCCAGCTGCGCTTCCGGCCGCATCAGCCGCTTGCTGCTCGCCGACGTGTCTGGACACGGCACATCGGTCGCTTCCATGGCGGCTGACCTGCGCACTCTAATGCGCCGCTTTGTCAATCGGCTCGACCAGAAGGAATTCGTCCGCCTGCTTAACGAACAATTCACCGCGCTGTCCCGGCGAGGGAGCTTCTCTACCGCGGTGGTCACCACCTTTTTCGCGCCCAGTCGCCGGATGACCCTTTGCAACGCCGGCCATCCCCGCCCGCTTCTTTTTCGCGCCCGGGATGGGCGCTGGTCTCTGCTCGGCCACCAGGACAATCCCGACAAGAAAGGACCGCGCAACATTCCGCTCGGCATCTTTCAACTGGCCGACTACGAGCATGTTGACATCGAGCTCGATCCCGGCGACTGTCTGGTCAGCTACACGGACGCGCTCATCGAATCGCGCGACGCGGATGGCGAAATGCTGGGCGAAGAAGGCCTGCTACGCATCGTCAATCTGCTCGGCGATATCCCTGCGGAGAAACTCACCACCTCGCTACTCCATGAAATTGCCGAACGATTCCCGGAAAACCTCGCTGCGGACGACGTAACGCTGATGGTCGTGCGCGCCAATGGCCATTCCCTCCACTTCAGCATCCGCGAGAAACTGGAAGCATTCGGGCGCTTCCTAAAGACTCTCTTTCGTTCTCTGAATCCACGAGCAGATCGCGCCCCGTTCCCCGACGCTAACCTCGCGAATCTTGGCGGCGCGATCATTCCCGCGCTCGCTCGTCGCTGGCGAGCCCCTCGCGAACTCTAATCTAATTTGATCTTGGGTCCATCCACGTACTGCCGTTGCCAATTGCGCGTCTCACCAGAGAGCGAATCGCTTCACGCGCTAAGCCTAGGAAGCTTCGAACGTTCTCTGCTTCAGCGCTTGCCAAATTAACTGCGGTTGAACCAGTCTAGAGCGATTTGGGTATACTGGCCGAACTCGATGAGGTAGCCGTCCGGATCATGCATGTAGCAGCGCCATTCCCAGCCGTGATTGTCTTAGGGTGGAGCCGGAAACGCCTAGGATCTAAAGGAAGCGTTTCATCTGTTGGCTACCCTATAACTGGCAGCTAGTTTAGGAGCGATTCCCAGTTCGCTGGCACCCTTCCTGCTGGTCCAGGAGCGGGCTGATTTGTTGGATGCGAATGCGGCGGAAGCAACTCTACACCCTTGATCATCCCCTGCTTCTCGTAATCGTAGAACCAATCCTCACCTGGCTCAAAGCTGGTTATGATCGGATGCCCTATTGCCGCCGCATGCTTTGATGCATGCTGGCTCGGAGAACTGTCGCAGCAACCGATGTGCCCACACTCCGCACACCGACGGAGATGAAACCACCAACCTTTCGGTGACGCCAGGCATTCTACACATCCGTCGCCACTTGGTTTCGAAGCGGGATTAAGCCCGGGCTGACCTTTCTTCATTTCGAGTTTTCCTTTAGACGTCGCATGTCCGTCAAAGAGTTCAAGCCACCAGCAATATCTTTCCGACACCACCCTTCTCTGCCTCTGCTTGAGCCTCGGCCGCTTCGCTGAGTGGCAGTTTCTTGCTAATCGGGATTACTAGCTTGCCATCTCGCACCGCTTCGCCCATGAACTCCAGCGTTTTCCTGTCAAATTTCGAGAATACTGGCACCACCTTTACAGATGGGTACTTCGCGGCGTTCTGCGGTGCCCCAACAACCGAAGCAAACACTCCTCCCTGCTTGATCCTGGCGATCAGCTTCTCGGCGGTTCTTCCGCCGACCGTATCCGCCACGGCATCGAGCGGCGGAAGATTCGCAATCGCGGTATCGTCGTCGGTTGCGACGACCTGATCCGCGCCGACAGTCTTCGCCTGATCCATCTGCCTCTTCAAAACCCCGGCGATCACAGTAGCCCCGCGTTCCTTCGCAGTGAATACCGCCGAACGCCCGACATTTCCAGCAGCACCCACCACCATAACCGTCTGGCCCGCTTTGATTCCCGTGGCTGCCAGAAGCTGGTTGCCAGTCGTCGTAACCAGCGGCAGCGCCGCCGCCTGGATCAAATCGAGCCCCTGGGGGATCTTCGCCAAAATCGCTGCATTCACGACACACAGTTCGGCGTAAGTATTGTCCGCCATGGCGAACACCTGGTCGCCGACGGAAAAGCCTTCCACCCCCGGCCCAATTTTCACCACGGTCCCCGCAATGTCGACTCCTATCAGTCCCGGAAAAGTGATCGGATAGAAGTCTTTCGTTAACCCGGCCCGCCGCTTGTAGTCGATCGGATTCACGCTCGCGGCGGCGACGCGCACCAGTACTTCGCCGGGACCCGCCACCGGATCAGGGTATTCCTCGAACTTGAGTACTTCAGGACCGCCATATTGGTGGACAACAACTGCTTTCATATCATCTCCTCGACGATGCACACTTTTGCCATTATTTCTTGTGTTGGCCGACTGTCTGAACAGTAGATTCTTAGCTCTGCACTCGGCGCTTTCGCGTCACAGCGCCTTTGGCGGCAGCCTCCCTTCTATTCTTTTGAGGACGAATGCCCAGGTCGTGCCATGACGTTTCTGCGAGGTTGACGTCGTAGTAGTTTGCAGCTTTCTCGATGTTCGCGAACGCCAAAGCACGGTCGGCATCGGAGACGTCGATGACTTGATCGAACCGCGCGACCGCGTTACGCACATGTTGTGCGTCGGTCAGCGGTTCCTTACGCTGCCTCGGAAACGCGTAGACGCTGTCGGGTAAGTCGCTCTGCATCGTCAGCCGTCCGTGTTTATCGTGAGGTTTCCAGGTCGCTTTCGGCATGTCTTTGCCATCCTTTTTTAAGTATTTGGCTAGAGGGCGAGCGCAGTGTCGCCCTGGGCACGAAAGCGACTAAGCCACAGGCGGCTTGCGGGCATCGTTCCCCACGTCCTCATTTCAACAGCTGTTCGGATTTGTTGCTCTCTGATAGCCATTGGAATCCACTTCGACTGTTCCTAGAAGGAAGCAAGAATTGTACTACCGGCGACCAAGGAAAAGTGATCGCGAGTCAGGCAGCGCACTCGTGTTCAAGTACTTTGATTTCGCGTAATCTGCCGGATTACACCCGAGGTGCTCCGGCGAATCAATTGGACCATTGTACTGGCGATACCTTGGTATTGGGGCCCGGTGAAATAAAGTACCCGCCGCTCAGTGCCCGCATGTCCAATCCATAACTTTGGTTGTAATCGATACGTTCGTCCAATAGATTCGTCATGGCGGTTCTGGCTGAATCAAGGTTAGGCCGATCAGAGCAATCATGAACACCGCCCTTACGGGTGCAACGTACGACGCCGACGGCGGGCAGCAGTTCGTCGCCGCCTGGTCGAGGAAATCAGCGGGAGTATGCAAAAATACGGACAGCGATTTGGCTGACGAATAAGGAGGGAATATGGCAAGTCTGCGTGCGTTTCCGAGCAGTAAGCCGAAAGCCATCCACTGCCGTCGGGACCACGAAAAGTGGCCAGCGTGTCAGGACGGCAAGACCCCCGAAAACGCATCCAAAGACGGCAAGATCCACATAGAGGGGGCACGTTGACCACTACGGCGAAGCACTTCGACGCAATCATTATCGGGACGGGCCAGGCGGGGCCGTCCCTGGCGGCTCGGTTTGCGGGTGCCGGAAAAACCGTCGCTATTATGGAACGACATAAATTTGGCGGCACCTGCGTGAACACCGGATGCATCCCGACAAAGACGCTGGTGGCAAGCGCCTATGCGGTCCATGTTGCCCGCCGAGGAGCGGAATATGGTTTCGCCACTGGGGATGTGCGCGTCGATATAAAGCGGGTGAAAGCCCGCAAAGATGCAGCCTCCGCGAGGTCAAACAAGGGAGTGGAGGAATGGCTCCGAGGAACGAGAAATTGCACGGTCATCCAGGGGCAAGCCCGCTTTCAATCGTCAAACACTGTCGTGGTCAACGATGAAGTTCTGCAAGCCGACCAGATCTATATCAATGTTGGCGGGCGGGCCTCTATTCCCGACATGCCGGGGATCCACGATGTCCCGTTTCTCACCAACTCATCGATGATGGACATCGATTTCTTGCCCGAGCATCTTGTCATCGTCGGCGGAAGTTATGTGGGGCTGGAGTTCGCCCAGATCTATCGCCGCTTCGGGAGCGAAGTTACGATCGTGGAGATGGGACCACGCCTGATTGGGCGAGAGGACGAAGATGTTTCCCAAGCTGTGCGCGAAATCCTGGAGGCGGAGGGCATACCCATCCGGCTGAATGCGAAATGTATCTCGCTGGCGAAAGGCGATGGCGGTGTTGTGGTACGCATGGAATGCAGTGAAGACCCAAAGGAAGTGGAAGGCACGCACGTGCTTCTGGCAGTCGGGCGTGTCCCCAACACAAGCGACCTGGGTCTCGAGAAGGCCGGGGTCACGACCGACCACCGCGGCTACATCATCGTTGACGATCAGCTCCAAACCAACGTGCCCGGGATCTGGGCGCTGGGGGATTGCAACGGCCGCGGCGCCTTCACGCATACTTCCTATAACGACTACGACATCGTTGCGGACAATCTCTTCAACGCTGACCATCGCCGGGTTTCCGACCGGATCCAAGCGTACGGGTTATACATCGATCCGCCCCTAGGGCGATGCGGCATGACCGACGCAGAGATACGGAAATCCGGACGGCGCGCGCTCGCTGTGAAATATCCGATGAGCAAAGTGAGCCGGGCCTACGAAAAAGGTGAGACACAAGGTTTCATGAAAATCTGCGTCGATGCAGAAACGAACCAAATTCTGGGTGCTGCGATTCTTGGAGTCGGAGGCGATGAAGTGGTTCACGTTCTGCTGGACGTGATGTATGCAAAGGCACCGTACACGGTGATCCAGCGCGCAATGCACATTCATCCAACGGTCGCGGAATATCTGCCGACCATCCTCGCCAAACTGGAGCCGCTTGCGTAGCAGGGAAGAACGCGACCACTCCGAAGATCGAGAAAAGCGGGCAAGATATCGAAGCGTCCTACACGGCCCTAGACCGAGCTATGGGAATCGGACTCTCATGCAGCCACACCGCCTGGTTTGTCGTTCATAGGATAACCGAGAAAAGTAGTCGAGCAGGTTCTCGGCAATTGTCAAATTGGAGGCTCAAGATCAACGATCAAAAGAAAGAGCCGTATTCTGCAGCGCGAGATCAAGAGATCCGTGCGGCCCTGGATCAGCATTGGGCGGCGTCCGATGCTAACGATTTTGAAACGGAGCACCTCATTTATCTCGAGGACGCGGTGCTGGAATATCCGCAGTCAGGCGAGCGAACCCGCGGTCGAAGCAACATACAGAACCAGCGCGCAAGTCAGCCGAGCGAAAAGCGGTTCTCTATCCGACGGATCATTGGCAGCGGTGAGCTTTGGGTCACCGAACTCATCCTGACATATGACGGCAAGCCGTCCCACACCGTCAGCATCATGGAGTTCAGGGGCGCCCAGGTTGCGCGGGAAACACAGTACTTTGCGGATCCATTCGTGGCTCCCGCATTTCGCGCGCGATGGGTCGAACGGATGGACATATAATCTCGAGGCGCGGGAATTCGCTAACAACACGGCCATTTGCGGTCCGCAGCATAATTGTCGAGAACTGAGATTAACGCCAGAGACCTGCCAAGTCCTGATTAACGCGGTCACCAGAGAAGTCGAACCGTATGATTTGGGGGATCGTTACAGCACATCCTGCGATGGAGGGACGAGAGATGGATTGGAAACGGCTGGTTCAGTTTGCGCTGCTGGGTAGCAGTGATTTGGAACAATATGCCATCCTGCTGATACGCGTTTCGCTCGGGCTCTTCTTTGCCATCTCCGGCGCAAAAAAATTGTTCGTCGCCGGCGGCACGCAAACTATGTACAAAACGCTCGTTGACGCCAAGGTCCCATTTCCCCGCCCGATGACTTATTTCGTGTCGGGTGTCGAGTTCGTTGGTGGATCCTTGCTGACCGTGGGCTTTCTTTCGAGCCTGGCCTGCGTGGCTTTATTGGTCGATATGCTTGTCGCCATCCTGACCACCAAGCTTTCCACCATGCCTAAAAGACTTTCGCCTCCTACCTGGCTCGACGATTTCCTGTACCTTCCGGAAGTCCTGTACGTGCTCTTCTTTATCTGCCTGATCTGCTTTGGTCCGGGGAAGTTCAGTGTCGATTACTGGCTCGCCGGCAAGCTACTCAGGTGATCGATCGACGACGCAGCTTGTTGCTCTTTGCAGACCAGGCTGGGACTGTGCCAAGCACAGTCCGGCGTGCATCGAACGTTACGAACACATTGTTTGGCTCACTGAAGCAAATCGACGCCGATCTCTTGGACGTTGGCTACGCAGAAGCTGGCCTGATGCACAAAAATGAAGGGATTCTAGCCAGATGCTGGACTTCGACGAGGTATAAATGCCTAGATTGCTCTCAGTAAATGTTGGTCTTCCACGCGACGTGACTTGGAACGGTAAGACCGTCCGTACCGCGGTCTGGAAAAGTTCAGTTGAGGGGCGACAATTGGTTCGCAAGCTCAATGTTGTTGGCGATGCCCAAGCCGATCTCGCCGGTCATGGTGGTGAGCAGCGCGCCGTTTTTGTCTATCAGATGGACTCCTATCGCTACTGGGAAAGCTTTCTCGGACGTAAAGACTTCATCTTCGGTCAGTTCGGAGAAAACTTCACTGTTGAGCAACTTCCCGATGATGAGGTCTGCATTGGCGATCGCTACCGCATTGGTGGTGCGATATTTGAAGTGACACAGCCGCGCGTAACGTGTTTCCGCGTCGGCATTCGCATGGATGAACCTCGGATGGCAGCCCTGCTCGTAGCGCACCACAGACCAGGATTCTACCTTCGCGTGTTGCAGGAAGGGGAAGTTGGGGCCGGCGATGACATTGTAAAAATCACTGACGGTCCAGACCGAATCAGTGTGGCCGACGTTGACGCCCTCCTGTATTTGCCAGGACATTCCAGCGAGCAACTGCAACGCGCACTGCGGATTCCTGCACTTAGCAAGGGTTGGCAGAGTTCGTTCGAAGCAATGCTCCAACAAGACTTGAGCTCCAAAACTACGGTGGGGAATCCGGGACTCGCCGATGAGGAACAAGCACCAGCATGGCCCGGCTTTCGACAGATGCGAGTCGCGAGTATTAATAAGGAAAGCGGTAGCGTAACTTCCTTCATTCTGTCGCCAATCGATGGGCAGCCTCTTTCTCTCTTCCAGGCGGGTCAATTTGTTGTTTTGCGCCTGCATCTCGACCCGGACAAACCGGCGGTTCTTCGCAGCTATTCGCTGTCTGATCTCCCGGTAGCCGATCATTTCCGCATCAGCGTCAAAAACGAATTGAACGGGATTGGGAGTTCATTTCTGTGCAACCGTACGCAATTAAACGATCAATTGGATGTCAGTGCGCCGCGCGGTAGCTTTACTCTGCATCCCAGCCAAGGTCCTGTGGTTCTGCTGAGCGCCGGAGTGGGCGCGACGCCCGTGATGTCGATGCTGCACTCACTCGCTGCTGAAAGATCGCAACGAGAGATCTGGTGGATCTATGGAGCGCGCAATCGCGTCGAACATCCTTTTGCAGCGGAATCGCGTTCATTACTGAAACAGCTCTCTCGCGGACGAGAATATATCGTGTACAGCAGGCCCGCTGCAATCGACCGAGTGGGGGCAGACTTCGATGCTCCCGGGCACATTGACGCAGCTTTGCTAGAGAGAATTGGCGTGTCACAGGGCAGTGACTTCTATCTGTGTGGCCCCTCTTCATTCTTGCAGAATATGCGCGATGGGCTGCGAAACTGGGGCGTACTCGCCGGGAATGTGCACACGGAAATCTTCGGTTCTCTCGAGGCTGTTACCCCTGGTATGGCGCAGGTTGTTCACACTCCTCACCTACCGCCAGGGCCGCCCGGATCTGGCCCCCCAGTCTCATTCGCGCGTAGTGGGATTACCGTCGCTTGGGATCGTAAGTTTGCCAGTTTGCTTGAACTGGCCGAAGCGTGCGACGTTCCGGTCAGATGGTCGTGCCGGGCTGGAGTCTGTCATACCTGCATGACTGGTCTGATTGGTGGATCGATTGTTTATAACCCTGAACCGCTGGATAGGCCGGCTCCCGGGAACGTGCTGGTATGCTGTTCTCAGCCAAACGCGGGTGTCACTCTGGATCTCTGAGAGAAACGGGATCGAGGCGCCCAAGAAATGCCAGAACTGGCACGCCGGGTTCATGGCCACGGAATAGGAAGGCCGAGGACCATAAGTAGCCCCACGAACTCAAGGAGGAGTCAAACTATGCGTTCTGACATCGTGCCCGGAGGCATTTTCCCCGACTACGAATTGCCCGATCACACGGGCAAACTGCGCAAGCTCAGCGAGCTACAGGGCGACGATCCGCTAATCCTTACGCTCGCGCGCGGCCACTATTGCCCAAAGGAGCACCAGCAGCATTTGGAACTCGCCGCGTTCTACCCGAAGATCGCGGTGGCGTACACTCAGATCACCACGATCACCACCGACGATCACCATACTCTTCAGGAATTCCGTGCGTCAGTCGGAGCCCAGTGGACATTCCTTTCGGACTCCGACCGAACGATTCAGAAGGATCTCGGCATTCAGGAGTACACCGACCCCGAGCACAATCCGATGATCCCGCATACGCTCGTGCTCAAGCCGGGCCTGGTGATTTATAGCATCTATAACGGCTACTGGTTCTGGGGGCGTCCATCGGTCATCGATCTTTGGCACGATCTGCGCGTCGCAACGAGCGAAATCCGCCCAGACTGGGATCTAAGTACTCCCGGACTCCGCGACGCATGGAATGCCGGTGATCTGTCGCATTTCCACGGATGGGACAAGCGGGCCAGTGCGGAAGATGCCTCGATCGTAAGGAAGAAATAGCACAGCCGCTAACTTCGATCTACTGCAAACATTGGCTTATGCGAAGGTATCGGTCAATACCATCGTCCGATAGACTCCTCTGCACATTCATGGCTTAATCGCAACTGTCCACCACGCGACCGTAGAAACTGGATCGCATGGCTGCCGGCGAGCCGCAGCAGCCGGCCTCTCGGCCGACGCCTCAAAAGATGTAACCGACCGCTACGCAGTGCAACTGCAAGAGGATGTTGAATACCGGAAGAGTGGGCTGAGAAAGTCGGTCTTGGGTTCACCCTGGGACCATCCAATATAGTGCGAATGAACCAGTCAACGTGGACGCATTCGACGCAGAGTTGGCCGCTGCCCTGTCACCGACTCCCAGCAGGAATCAATCATCTATCCGCTGTGTCCGCACATCGCACATCCCTCAGACACTGGTAATTTTCTCCCGATTTCGCACTTTCGCACAGGCTGCGCCCACAAGGAGGCCTGATCGTGTATTTGTCAGGCCCCAACAATCCGGATACGAAGGACATGTCTGACTAGTTTGCCTCGCGGCGATGCTCGGCAGTTTCGACCGGCCTCTGCCGTGTGAAGGCCGAGTGTAATTCTGGAGGACTTGTGTTGGATCTGCAACAAGCCTCGACTGATCAGTGAGTTGCGGGGGTTGGGTTTAATTGCGGTTAACCAACCACGCTGTCAGACGGCCGCGATCATGTGCCGCTTTGCTAGAGCCTCAATTTCCGGCTCGGTCACGGCTGAGAGGTCTGCGCTTTCCGTAGCGATGACCCGCCGAGAAATGTCGGGATGATGAGTCTTCAAGTATTCTTTCAAGAAGTCGGCGGCGTTACTTTTCCCAGTGGCGTGACCGATCAGCACGATCTCATTCGCCCGAGTGATATCTTTCGCGATCTCCTCATAAAACGAATCCTCTTCAGGTACGCGCTCGCCACGGTAGTGAGCTTCCTTTCGATGCATCAGATGATGATGAAAATTGAAAGGATCGTAAGGTTGCACCTTGTGTTCGTCGGCCGGACGGCTTCCACCGAAATCCTGGTAGACATGGGCAGCGTGGTGGTCGATGACGACAATCATCCGGCCGGGTTCGGCCGGTTCTTCTACCCGCGCATCTGCTTTATGCGCATCCGGTACGGCCTCCTTCAAGAATTTACGCAGCCGGGAAACTTCCTCCACACCAAGATCATGAGTATGCGGCTTCTTGAAGAAGACCCTTTGGCCGTTGACGACGAACACAAATTCATCGTTGCCGTGCGGTTGGACCTCACCCAGATGCTCGACCAGTTCGACGGCCTCGGCCCAACTTAGGTTATGTGGCAGCTTGCCGTTGAGAAGATTCCGGTACAGCGATTCGAGGTGTTTGCTCACGGTGCGTTCTCCTTCACAAACATTCTAAACTCGATCTACATGCATCTCTAAGAATCACCATTAAACCACGCGCGACGGGACTAAAACAATTGGACCTTGGTATCGACGACATCTCATATCCAGCATTCGGCACCTCAGCCGTGAGGACACTGCAGTTGATACGAAAATATGAGCAATACCATCGTCCAATTGCGCGGCCTATTTTGTTGTGGCCTAATGGCCCTATCCCTGGGAGGGCGCAATGATGAAAACGACGAGCTTTTAAGCTGACATTCGCCCGCTCTTTAACAAGCTGCCGACGGAGATCAAATGATACAGATGATAATGGAAGCGGGATGGGCCATTTGGGAAAGGAAAAGATAAGTGACCGAGTCAATTCTACGATCGATAGACTCACCCGAGCGGCAAGCCGAGGCCTTCCCTGTCCTAACCCCCAGCCAGATCGACCGCATACGGCCGTATGGCACGGTGAGAACATTTCGGGCCGGAGAGATCCTGTTCGAAGCCGGGGATCGTTTGCCTTTGTTTGTTTTGCTTTCCGGAAAGCTCGATATTGTAATAACCAGGCTCTCTGGCGAGCACGTATTTGCGACTCATCGTCCGGGCGGTTTTTCCGGAGACATGGTCTTGATCTCCGGGACCGGCTCTATGGCGCGTGGACGTGTGGCCGAGTCAGGAGAATTTCTTGAAGTTAGCTCCGGTGCCTTGCGCTCACTCATCGCGAAAGATGCCGAACTCAGCGATATCTTCATGCGCGCTTTTATTCAGCGACGCCTCGCGCTCATTGCGGGCGGCATGGGTAACGTCATTATTCTGGGATCGCGTCACTCGGCGAATACGTTGCGGTTGCGCGAGTTTCTCACCCGCAACGGACACCCGCACGCATATATCGATCTCGACAGTGACACAACCGCTCAGGAGCTGCTCGATCGTTTTAATGTGAAGATCGACGAAATACCTATTGTGATTTGCAGCGGAAAGGCCGTGCAGCGCAACCCCACGACGCAACAGTTGGCTCAATGCCTGGGGCTCTCGGGCAAAGTCGATGAATCGCACATTCTCGATGTCGCCATTGTGGGTGCTGGTCCCTCCGGGTTGGCGGCGGCGGTTTACGCAGCCTCAGAAGGCTTAGACACTGTCGTGATTGAGGCTGACTTTCCCGGTGGACAGGCGGGCTCGAGCTCAAAAATTGAGAACTACCTCGGCTTCCCAACCGGCGTCTCCGGTCTGGAACTCACGCGCCGTGGCGTTGTTCAGGCGGAAAAATTCGGCGCACAGATGATGGTGGGACAGCGAGTGGTCAAGTTCGAATGCGATCAGAGGCCATATCGTCTCTCGCTGGAGAATGGCGAGATTCTGCAGGCTCGAAGCATCATCATCGCCACAGGAGCGCAATACAATACGCCGAACGTCGCCAACCTAAAGAAGTTCGAAGGAAATGGAATCTATTACGCGGCTACATTCATGGAATCACAGCTCTGCGGTGGTGATGAGGTCGTCGTCATCGGCGGAGGAAACTCGGCCGGCCAGGCAGCCATTTTCCTGGCGGAAACTGCCCAGAAGGTCTATATGCTGGTTCGCGGAAAAACGCTTTCAGAGACCATGTCACGCTATCTGACCCAGAGGATTACAAAGCATCCGGTGATCGAGCTGCATCTGGAGACGGAACTGGTGTCATTAGAGGGCGAATCGCACCTCGAACGGGTCACCTGGCTC
>Ga0302326_10005754_pt1 | contig 28120 bp, 23 predicted proteins | sample Palsa_T0_3_FD_202264 | JGI IMG/M metagenome (GOLD analysis project Ga0302326, IMG submission 202264) | Peat permafrost microbial communities from Stordalen Mire near Abisko, Sweden - Palsa_T0_3 | ecosystem: Environmental > Terrestrial > Soil > Palsa > Peat permafrost | place: Sweden: Abisko... | reverse complement strand
TCTGGAGGCGGCGAGCGGAATCGAACCGCTGTACAGGGCTTTGCAGGCCCTTGCCTAAACCACTCGGCCACGCCGCCCAGCAATACCTGGCGGCAGTGTAGTCGGCGACCTTGACGACGCCCCGGCGTCCCAAGGGTATGGTGGGGCGCAGACACGGGAGCCCGGAAGGACCGGGCTGAGAGGGGGCCTGCGGGACTTCGGTCTCGACCGGCCTCGACCGTCGGACCTGATCCGGGTAATGCCGGTGGAGGGAGGACAACATGACCGAAGCCAGTCGTCACCGGGTACACGTGATGGGATCGCGCCCCGATATCCAGGTGCCGTTTCAGGAGATCCGCCTGCACGATTCTCCGGGCGGCAAACCAAATACGCCGATTCGGCTGTACGACACCGGCGGTCCGGGGTCCGACCGGGACGAGGGTCTGCCCGAACTTCGGGGACCTTGGATAGACGAGCGCGGCGACACGGAGCGCTACCCCGGCCGAGCCGGTACCGTCCGCGACGACGGACGAGCCGTGGCCCGCAACGGCCAGCGCTATCCCGCCCACCCTCGAGAGGGCCTACCGCCGAGACGGGGTGTCGCGGGGCAGACGGTGACCCAGCTCCATTACGCCCGGGCCGGGACGATCACGCCCGAGATGGAGTTCGCGGCCCTCCGCGAAGGAATGGAACCCGAGCTGGTGCGCCAAGAGATCGCCAGCGGGCGTGCCATCCTTCCAGCCAACGTCAACCATCCCGAGTCGGAGCCGATGCTGATCGGAGCGAAGTTCTCCGTGAAGATCAACGCCAACATCGGGAACTCGTCGGTGGCGTCCTCCGTCTCTGAAGAAGTCGCCAAGCTCGAGTGGGCCACGCGGTGGGGTGCCGACACCGTCATGGACCTGTCCACCGGTCGCGACATCCACACCACCCGCGGATGGATCCTGCGCAACTCCCCCGTCCCGATCGGCACGGTTCCGATCTATCAGGCTTTGGAGAAGGTCGACGGCGTGGCGGAAGACCTCTGCTGGGAGGTGTACCGGGACACGGTGATCGAGCAGGCCGAACAAGGCGTCGACTACATGACGGTCCACGCCGGGGTGCTCCTGCGGTACGTGCCGCTCACGGCCAGGCGGGTCACGGGAATAGTCAGCCGAGGCGGCTCGATCCTGGCCGCGTGGTGCCTGGCCCATCACCAGGAGAACTTCCTCTACAGCAACTTCGAAGAGCTGTGCGGAATCCTCGCGGCCTACGACGTGTCCTTCTCCCTCGGAGACGGCCTGCGGCCGGGCTCGGTCGCCGACGCCAACGACGAGGCCCAGCTGAGCGAGCTGCGCACCCTCGGGGAGTTGACCAAGGTGGCCTGGGCCCGCGACGTGCAGGTCATGATCGAAGGCCCGGGCCACGTTCCCATGCACCTGATCCAGGAGAACATGCGGCTCCAAAAGGAGTACTGTCACGAAGCTCCCTTCTACACGCTCGGGCCCCTCACGACCGACGTGGCCCCCGGCTACGACCACATCACTTCGGCCATCGGGGCGGCCATGATCGGGTGGGCGGGGACGGCGATGCTCTGTTACGTCACGCCCAAGGAACACTTGGGGCTGCCCAACCGGGACGACGTGAAAGCGGGCGTCATCGCATACAAGATCGCAGCCCACGCGGCCGACCTGGCCAAGGGCCACCCCGGCGCCCGAGAATGGGACGATGCTCTGTCGAAGGCCCGCTTCGAGTTCCGCTGGGAGGACCAGTTCGAGCTCTCGCTCGACCCTGATACGGCCCGGTCCTACCACGACGAAAACCTTCCGGCGGCTCCCGCCAAGACGGCGCACTTCTGCTCCATGTGCGGGCCGAAGTTCTGCTCGATGCGCATAAGCCAGGACATCCGCGACTCCGCCGCCGAGCTCGAAACAATCGAGATCGGGATGCGCCAGAAGGCCGACGAGTTCCGAGCCTCGGGCGGCGAGGTCTACCTCCCAGCCGGTTAAAGGGCCCGGCTGGTTGAAGGGCCCAGCCGGTTGAAGGGCCCTGCCCTTAGGCCCGGGCGCGGCCGAAGGCTTGACTGAGACCGACGGCCGGGGCAGACGAGGAACGCGGTCCGAGTCGGTCCGACCCAGGGGCCAACCCGACCGACCGACCGGTCACAAGCTACCGTCAGGCGACGATGCTCGAGACCACCGCCCTTAAGCATCTCGGCCGCGGCCAGAGACTCACCCTCGTGACCGCGGTGGCGGTGACGGTGGCGGCCGGGGTGACCAAGGCGGCCGGCGTCGCCCCGGTTCCACGGTTCGTAATCGCCGGACTGGCCCTGGCGACGCTCGCGGCGGTGGTAGGTCAAGCGATCGAGCAGGTGGGAGAACGGCTCGGCCCCAGCGCTACCGGGCTGCTGCAGTCGACCCTCGGAAATCTGCCCGAGCTTTTCGTCTGTCTGTTCGCACTCAGCGACGGCCTCGACGGGGTCGTCCGGGCCGCGCTCGTGGGGTCGGTGCTCGGCAACGCAGTCCTCGTCCTCGGATGCGCTTTTGTCGCCGGTGGCCTTCGCCACGGTCCCCAGAAGTTCGACCCGGAAGAGCCCCGGCTCAACGCTTCCTTGTTGCTCCTGGTGGTGGCCGCCCTGATGGTTCCGACGCTGGCCAGCAAGCTGGGAACCCCGGCCGCCAGCCACACCGGGGCGCTTTCGAACGCCTGCGCCATCGTGCTCCTCGTCGTCTACGCGGCCAGCCTGCCCTTCTACTTGCGCGACCGCTCCCGCGACACTGACCGACCCGACACCAAGGTCGAGGCGCGTGCAGACTCCGAGCCGTGGCCGCTGCGCTTGTCGATCGGAATGCTCACGGTCGGCAGCGCGGGGGCGGCCTTGGCGGCCAACTGGTTCGTGCAACCCCTGCAGGAGGCCACCCGTTCCATCGGTATCTCGGAGACCTTCACCGGCCTCGTGATCGTCGCCATCGCCTCGAATGCGGTGGAGAATGCGGTAGGGATCCGCTTCGCACTGCGGGCCAAGCCCGAGTACGCAATCAGCACGTCGCTCAACAGCCCACTCCAGGTTGCCCTCCTTCTCACCCCGGTGTTGGTCCTTTTGAGCAGCGTCGTGGGGCCGACGAAACTGACCCTGGTCTTCCCTCCCCTGCTCGTTGCGGCCCTCGCCATCTCCACCTTGGTGGTCACCGTCGTCATCTATGACGGGGAGTACACGTGGATCGAAGGCGTGGCCCTAATCGGGCTGTATGTCATCATCGCCACCGCCTTCTGGTGGGGATGATGGCCTACGGCGCTAGCTTCGACCTGTGAGCGGAATCGTTTCCCCCGGCGAGCCGTTCCCTCTCGGAGCCACTTTCGACGGACTCGGGACCAACTTCTCGCTCTTCTCGCACGTCGCCGAAGCCGTCGAGCTGTGCCTGTTCGATGATGCCGGCCACGAAACGCGCTACCAACTTCCAGAGGTCGACGCCTACTGCTGGCACGGCTACATCGAGGAGATCGAACCCGGCCATCGCTATGGCTACCGGGTCCACGGCCCTTACCAACCCGAAGCGGGCGTCCGCTGCAACCCGGCCAAGCTGCTGCTCGATCCGTACGCCAAGGCGGTCGAAGGCTCGGTGCGTTGGGGCCAGGCGCCGTACGGCTACGACCTGACGCTCGATGACCTTCACATGGATACGACCGACTCTGCGGATTCGATGCCGAAGTCGATGGTCGTGGACCCGGCCTTCGAGTGGGGCTTCGATCACGCGCCCAAGACCAAGTGGGCCGACACCGTCATCTACGAGACCCACGTCAAGGGCCTGACCTGGACCCACCCGGACATCCCAGAGCGCCAACGAGGCACTTACGCCGGCGTGGCTCACCCCGCGATGATCGAGCATTTCACCAAGCTCGGGGTCACGGCCGTGGAGCTGATGCCCGTGCACCATTTCATCCACGATCACCGGCTGGCGCAGCTCTCCCTCAGCAACTACTGGGGCTACAACTCGATCGCCTACCTGGCCCCCTACAACGGCTACGCGGCCCGGCCCGGCCACCGCGTGGTCAACGAGTTCAAGGCCATGGTCCGCGCCCTTCACACGGCAGGCATCGAAGTGATCCTCGACGTGGTCTACAACCACACCGCAGAAGGCAACAACTTGGGGCCGTCGCTCGCGTACAGAGGGATCGACAACGCCAGCTACTACCGACTCGTCGACGGCCAGCCCCGCCTGTACAGCGATTCCACGGGCACGGGCAACAGCCTCAACGTCCGCAACCCTCACGTCCTCCAGCTGATGATGGACTCGCTGCGGTACTGGGTCCTCGACATGCACGTCGACGGGTTCCGGTTCGACCTGGCGGCCTCGCTGGCGCGACAGTTCCACGAAGTCGATCGCCTGTCAGCCTTCTTCGACCTGATCCAACAGGATCCTGTAATCAGTCAGGTCAAGCTCATCGCGGAGCCTTGGGACGTGGGCGACGGCGGCTACCAAGTCGGCAACTTTCCGCCGCTGTGGTCGGAGTGGAACGGCAAGTTCCGTGATTCCATACGGGACTACTGGCGCCAGGACACGCCGATAAGCGAGCTGGCCGAGCGACTCACCGGGAGCTCCGACCTGTATGCAGCCAACGGGCGCAGCCCTTTTGCCAGCATCAACTTCGTCACCTGCCATGACGGCTTCACTCTCTCTGATCTGGTGTCCTACAACGACAAACACAACGATGCCAACGGGGAGTCAGGTAGGGACGGCACCGACGACAACCGATCGTGGAATTGCGGGGCCGAAGGCCCGACCGACGACCCGCAGATCCTGGACCTGCGCCGACAGCAGGTGCGCAACTTGCTGGCCACCCTCTTCCTTAGTCAGGGCGTACCGATGCTGCTGGGCGGTGACGAGCTGGGCCGTACCCAGGCCGGCAACAACAACGCCTACTGCCAGGACAACGCCATCTCCTGGTACGACTGGTCTCGGGTTGACCTCGACCTACTCGCATGGACGCGGCACCTGATCGCCTTGCGCAAGGAGCACCCCGTGTTCCGCCGGCGCAGGTTCTTTCAAGGTCGGCCCCTACGCAAGGTGGCGCCGACGGATCGGCTACCCGACATCGCCTGGTTTCGTCCTGACGGCGCGGAGATGACCGACACCGACTGGGAAGTCGGCTACGCCAAGTCGATCGGCGTGTTCCTCAACGGCCTGTCCATACCCGACCCCGACGTGCACGGACGCCCGATCGTCGACGACTCCTTCTATCTGATATTCAACGCCTGGGATCAGGAGATCGACGTGACCTTGCCAGAAGCGCGCTGGACCTCTACCTGGGAAGTCGTGCTCGACACCGTCGCCAACGCGGCCGACCCGCTAGGTGCCCCGCCCGACCGGAGACCGGCCGGTGCCGTCCTGCGGATGTCGGGGCACCAGCTCCTCCTACTCAAGTCCGCCCCCACGGCGGGTCCCTAGGCGCAATTCGCCGGAAGGACAATTCAGCAGAAAAGGCTGGTAGGCGCAGCGTAGGATCTGCGTTTTGGGGAGGTTGCCAGCATGCCGGACGAAGTTCCGCTCTCGTACGCCCGGGCCGTCGGGAACAGGTTGCGCAACTTGCGCAGGCAACGGGGAATGTCGCTCCTCGCGGTCGAGGAAACGTCCAGCCGGGAATTCAAGGCCTCGGTTCTCGGCGCCTATGAACGAGGAGAACGAATCATCTCGGTTCTCCGCCTCCAGCGCCTGGCTCAGCTGTACCGAGTTCCGGTCGATCAACTCCTACCCCGCCCGGCGACCGTCGGTGCCGGCGCCATCGGCGAATCCGTCGATGGCGACCTGCCATCCTCCAACCCGCCAACGCGGATCGACCTCGTCCGCCTCGGAGAGGTCGACGCCCCCGAGGGGGAGGTGATCCGCCGCTACGTGAACATGATCCAGGTACAGCGTGGAGATTTCAGCGGTCGCTGCGTGGCCATCCGCAACGAAGACCTGCAGGCGCTCGGGCGGTTCTTCGAGCGCGACGAGGCGGGGATGCGGTGCCGCCTCGGCGACTTGGGCGTCAGGGACTGACGATCGGGCCCTTTGGGCCCCTCAACGTCCGAAGACCGACAGCCAGGCGTCCTTGGTCGGCGGCTTGAAGACCATGTTGATCTCCTTGACCGCACCCATCGTGGCGGCGGACTGCACCGAGTAGCGGTGGCCCGGGTACACGACCGTCGATTCGGGAAGTCCGGCCAGGCGCTGAAGGCTGTCGTACATCTCGGAGGCATCGCTCCCCGGTAGATCGGTCCGCCCGCAGCCTTCGAGAAAGAGCGTGTCGCCGGCAACCAGCATCCCGTCCACCAAGAAGCACTGACTACCGGGCGTGTGGCCCGGGGTGTGAAGCAGCTCGACGTCGATCGCACCGACTTTCACCGTGTCCCCGCTGTCGTGGGATACGACGTCGCCTGGAGCCAGGCCGGTTGCCCTCGTGATGAGCGGCGCTTCGGCGCGGTGGGCGTGGATCGGGACCGAGACCCTCGTCAACAGCTCGGCCAGCCCTTCGATGGAGTATCCCATCATCGATCCACCGACGTGATCGGGATGGTGGTGGGTGGCGAGCACGCCGACGACCTCCATGCCGTCGGCCGCGGCCTTGTCGAGCAGGTCGGCCACCCCGTAAGCCGGATCTACCAGGAGCGCCTTCCTGGTATGGCGATCACCTATCAGATACGAGAAATTGACCATTTGCACGGCGAGCTGGTCGGTGGCGGCGAAATCACGCCCGGACAGCATCTGGCGGAAGTACAAGCGCTCGTCGGCCGGTGCAGACTCCGCAGGCATCGACGCATAGTAACGGCCCACGGAATACTTGCGCCCGCAACCATTGTTGAAGACGGCACGAAGAAGCAGAATGGCCAAGCCGAAACCAAGGAGCGCTGCCCGATGCCCGCTGTATCCGTCGACGACCTTCTCACCCTGCCCAAGATCACGGTGCCGGCCGCATCGATAAGCGGCGACTCTCCGAAGATCCGACCCGTCCGGTCGATCTCGACCGCCCCTTCCGGGTTCGAAGGCGAGGGCTTCCCGGTGCGCCGGGCCTTCGCCGGGGTGCCGCTCGAGCTGCTCGACCCGTTCGTCCACATGGACCAGATGGGTGAGGTCGACTACGGGCCCGGCGAGCCGAGAGGCACGGCGTGGCACCCCCACCGCGGCTTCGAGACGGTCACCTACATCATCGACGGCACGTTCGAGCACAATGATTCAGCCGGCGGCGGCGGCGTGATCACCAACGGCGACACCCAGTGGATGACAGCCGGGTCGGGCATCTTGCACATCGAACGCCCACCCGAGGCGCTGGTCGTGAGCGGCGGCCTGTTCCATGGAATCCAGCTGTGGGTCAACCTTCCCTCTGCGAAGAAGTGGGTCGATCCCCGGTACCAGGACATCGGGCGCGACAGCGTGACGCTGTTGTCCTCGCCGGACGGCGGCGCGCTCGTCAGAGTCATCGCCGGCGCCGTGGGCGACCATCACGGTCCGGGGATCACCTACAGCCCCATCTCGCTGGTCCACGCCACCGTGGCGGCCGGCGCCCGCCTGGAGCTTCCGTGGGACCCCTCCTACAACGCGCTCGTGTACGCGCTGGCCGGCCGAGGCCGGGTCGGTGCGGACCTCAGGCCGTTCGTCGCAGGACAGCTCGCAGCCCTGGGCCCCGGCGACACGGTGGTCACGGAGGCGGACGGCCACCAGGATGAAAGGTCCCCGAGCCTCGAAGCGTTGATCCTCGGAGGGCGCCCGATCGGTGAGCCCGTCGCCCACTACGGCCCCTTCGTGATGAACACCCGTCAAGAGCTCCTTGAAGCCTTCGACGACTTTGAGAAAGGAAGGATGGGGACGATCCCGGCCACGCATATGGCCGACTAGCGGTGAAGGGGGCAGACTGGCAGGCATGACCATCGTCGAGCGGCCGCCCGAAACCAAGCCCGTCACCTTCGATCACGCCGCTTTGGTCGACCGGTTGAGAGACACGTTCGCGGCCGGCACCACCAGGCCGCTCGAGTGGCGACGCCTGCAGCTCGAGGCGATGAGGAAGCTCCTGGTGGAGCGGGAAGCCGAGCTGCTGGAAGCCCTCGCCGCCGACTTGGGCAAGCCGAGCATCGAGGGGTGGATGACGGAGCTGCGCCACGTCACCAACGAGATCGGTGACATGCTCCGCCACCTCGACAAGTGGGCGGCCAGCGAGGTCGTGGGCGTCCGCGCCCTCCTGCGGCCGGCTCGGGCCCGGATCATTCCGGAGCCTTTGGGAGTCGCGCTCGTCATCGCCCCCTGGAACTACCCCGTCCACCTCCTGTTGCTCCCGATGGCCTACGCGCTCGCGGCCGGCAACGCGGTGGTGGGCAAGCCGTCGGAGGTGTCGGCGGCAACGTCGGCCGCCCTGGCCAAGTGGGTGCCCAAATACCTCGACCGCGACGCCGTCGCCATCGTCGAGGGAGACGCCGACGTGGTCACGTCCCTGCTCGGGCAGCGATGGGATCACATCTTCTATACCGGGAACGGCGTCGTCGGCCGGATCGTGATGGAGGCGGCCGTCAAGAACCTCACGCCGGTCACGTTGGAACTGGGCGGCAAGAGCCCCGTCGTCGTCGACCGCGGGGCCAACATCGAGGTCGCCGCCAAGCGGATCGCGTGGGGCAAGCTGATCAATGCCGGCCAGACCTGCGTGGCCCCCGACTACGTCCTCGTCGACCGCGAGATCGAGCCCCGCTTCGTGGATGCCCTGGTCGAAGCGGTGAAGTCCTTTTACGGTGACGAACCCAAAGACAGCCCGGACTTCCCGCGGATCATCAACGCCCGGCACTGGGACCGCCTGATGGCCCTCATCGACGGCCGGAAGTCCGCCCGGGTGGTCCTCGGCGGTACCGGCGACCGCGCCACCAAGTACCTGGCGCCGACGATCCTTCGTGGCGTCTCCTGGGACGAACCGATCATGGCCGAAGAAATCTTCGGACCGATCCTGCCCGTAATCCCTGTCGACAGCGTCGACGACGCCATCGCCGCCATCAACGCCCACGACAAGCCCCTCGCCCTTTACGTGTTCGCCGAGGACCAGGAAGTGATCGACCGGGTCGTGGCCCAGACGTCCTCCGGCGGCGTCGGCGCCAACGTCACGCTGCTCCACCTGGCCGTTCCCGGCCTGCCTTTTGGTGGGGTGGGCAATAGCGGGATGGGCGCGTACCACGGCAAGAGCGGCTTCGACACCTTCAGCCACCGCAAGGCTTTCCTGCAACGGCCCACCAAGTTCGATCCGCCCGTCACGTATCCTCCGTACAGTTCGATCAAACGACGGATCCTGAGGAAGTTCTTCTAGTGCCGGCGCCCACCCGACTCACGCTTTCGGAACTCGTGGAGCGAAGTGGGGTGCCGGCGAGCAGCATCCATCACTACCGCAAGGCGGGATTGATCCCGCCGCCGGCGAGAGAGGCGTCGAACCGCTTTGCCTATGACGAGCGGCACTTGGAGGCCCTCGTGCAAATCCGGTCTCACGCCACTGCCGAACACCCGGATTGCCGGGCTCGCATAGTCGCCGCAGCCATAGACGCGTTCCAGACCCGCAGTGACAGCGACGTCACGGTAAACGACATCGCCGAAGCGGCCCATATGGCCAAAGGCAACCTGTACAGGTACTTCGACTCCAAGGAGGACCTGCTCACCGCGGCCATCGAAACGCTCCTCGTTGACACCAAGGCGCGCTTCGAGTCGGCGCTCGATTCGCTCGGAGGCGTCGTCGGCTTGCAAGGCGATCCCGAGAAGGCCGCCATAGTGCTCGGCTACCTGGTCGCCGGGGTGCTGCCGATGCTCCTCGAACTCGGGGCCCGGGCGGCCAAGGGACACGAACCGAGTGCGGACCTGGCCCGGAGGGTTCTCCGGACGCTGGCAGAGACGGCGGGCCGGCCGTTCGAGGGTCCCGATGCCGACACGGAGGACGCCGTCAAGGCGGGGCTGCGAGTCATCGAAAGCGCATTTTCGACGGTCCTGTCGTGGTCGATCGGCCCGGATTGGCCCCCCGACCACCCGCCGCCGGACGGGCCCGGTGCGGTCCAAGGCTGAGCGCCGAGGAGACCCTTCCCCGACGGTGCTTGACAGGCGGCCCTGACCGCGCGTACATCTTGTGACCATGCGGTCACTGTGTTGCACCCGGATCGACCTCCGGCCCGAGACCCTCCCCCGAGTCCCGGCCAGGCCAAGCGGGGCCGACCAGCCGGATCACGGGATCGAAACCCCCCTACCTCTGGAGGTTCGCTAAGTGGGCGTACCCCTTCGTCAGAGCCTCAAGATCGGCTCGTATCTGATCCGACAGAAGCTCGCCGGCCGGGACAAGTTCCCGCTGATCGTCGAGCTCGAGCCGTTGTTCGCGTGCAACTTGGAGTGCAACGGGTGCGGCAAGATCCAGTATCCGACGGAGATCCTCCGCAAGCGCCTGACGGTGGACCAAGCGGTCGGCGCCATCGAGGAATCGCGTGCGCCCATGGTCTCGATCGCGGGCGGAGAGCCACTGCTCCATCCCGAAATCGATAAGATGACCGAGGCCCTGCTGGACCGGGGTCGGTTCGTGTATTTGTGCACCAACGCCCTGTTGCTCCAGCGCAAGCTGGACCGGTTCAAGCCCCACCCCCGCTTCAGCTGGGTGGTGCACATTGACGGTCTAAAGGAGCGTCACGACGAGTCGGTCAGCCGGGAAGGCACCTTCGACAAAGCGGTCGCCGCCATCAAGTCGGCCAAGGCCAAGGGATTCAAGGTCACTACCAACACCACCTTCTTCAACACCGACTCCCCCAAAACCGTGCGCGACGTCCTCGACTTCCTCAATGACGAGCTTCAAGTCGATCAGATGATGATCTCTCCTGGTTACGCCTACGAGAAGGCCCCGGACCAGGTCCACTTCCTGAGCACCAAGACGTCCAACGATCTGTTCGCAGAGGCGTTCGCGGAAGGGCGGCGCAAGCACTGGCGTCTCAACCACAGCCCGCTCTTCCTCGACTTCCTCGAAGGCAAGGTTGAATTCGAGTGCACGCCTTGGGGGATCCCGAGCTACTCGGTGTTCGGCTGGCAGCGCCCGTGCTATTTGATGGCCGACGGCTACACCGAGACGTACCAGGAGCTGCTGGACTCGACCGACTGGAGTCGATACGGCCGCGGCAAGGACCCACGGTGTGCCAACTGCATGGCGCACTGCGGCTACGAGCCGAGCGCGGTGCTCGCCACCACCAAGTCTCTGCGGCAGTCCTTGCGGGCCGCCGTCAGCGGTTAGTCGCCGTGGGCTTCGATCTGACGAGCGTCTTGCGGGAGCGTGCGGGCCAAGGGCCGGCTCTATGGGGCCGGTACCTCAACCCCCAGACGGCCAAGGTCCTGCACTCGATCGGTTTCGACCGGCGGTGGGAGCGAGCCGGTGGCTGCTACCTGTACGACGACACTGGCGCCAAATACCTCGACTACCTCTCCGGCTTCGGTGTCTTCGGCATCGGCCGCGATCACCCGGTGGTGCGTCAGGCGCTCCACGATGTCCTGGACGCCGAACTCGCCGACATGGTCCAGATGGACACCCCCGTTCTGGCCGGCGTCCTCGGTGAGGAGCTGATCAAGCGGGCCCCATACATGGATCGGGTCTACCTCTGCAGCTCCGGCTCCGAAGCGGTCGAGGCCGCCCTCAAGTTCGCCCGGTGCGCCACCGGCCGACCCCGGGTCTTGTTCTGCGATCACGCCTTCCACGGTCTCACCGCTGGTTCACTGTCGGTCAACGGAGCCAAGGAGTTCCGCGACGGGTTCGGGCCGCTGCTTCCAAGTACGGCCGTCCCATTCGGCGACATCGACGCCATCCGGCGTGAACTTCTGACTGGCGACGTGGCTGCTCTAATCATCGAGCCGGTCCAAGGCAAAGGGGTCCAAGTGGTGCCCGACGGCTTCCTAGCCGAGACCGCGGCACTATTGAAGAAGAGCGGCGCCCTGCTGATCTGCGACGAGGTGCAGAGCGGGATAGGCCGGACCGGACGCTTCTTGAGCTTCGAGTACGACGGCGTCCAGCCCGATCTGGTCACCGTGGCCAAGACCCTCTCGGGCGGCTTCGTTCCTATCGGAGCCACCCTCGCAACCTCACGCGTGTTCGAGAAGGTCTACTCGTCGATGGACCGCGTCCTGGTACATGACTCGACCTACAGCCACAACAACCTGGCGGCCGCGGCGGGACTCGCCACCCTGGCTGTCATCGACGACGAGGACCTCATCTCCAACGCGGCCACCGTCGGTACCGAGCTGACCGCGTCGTTGCGGGCGGCGGCGGAGCGCTACGAACTCATCTCAGACGTACGCGGCCGGGGCTTGATGATCGGAATCGAATTCGGGCGGCCCAGCTCGATCCGCCTCCGGGCCCGATACTCGCCGTTGACGATGGCTCGGCGCGGCCTGTTCACGCAAATGATCGTGTGCGCCCTGTTCGAACAGCACCGGGTCCTGACCCAGACCGCCGGCGATCACATGGACGTGCTCAAGCTGCTGCCGCCGCTGTCGACCACCAGCGAGGACGCAGCCATCTTCATGGAAGCCTTCTGCTCGGTCATGGACTCCATCCACGACAGCTCCCGGCCGGTTTGGCACTTCGCCAAAGGGCTCACCACCCGGTCCGTCCGCAACTGAGGGGTCTCGGGGTGGGCGGCCAGGCCGGCGGGCGGCGAGCGGCGGCGAGCGCCCACCGGCCGGGTGAGCCCACCGGCCGGGTGGCGAGCAGCGGCGGCGGCAGCGGGGGGGCGGGAGCGGGGTGTGTTCGATTCGCCTCCGCGTGTTCGATACACGTCGCCTGCCGACGGCAAATGAACACGGCGGGACCGATCGAACACGCGCAGCCCGCCGAAGCACGCTCAGCGGGCCGGCGGCCTATAGCCGCGGCCTCGGGTAGGCGGACAGGAGGCGCTGGACCCAACGGCCATCTCGCGGCTGAATCGGCCGTACACTGTTTGGCACCCGAGTTCAGCCGAGCATTTTGGCTGGCAGCCGAATTGGAGGAGCAACACTGGCTCAAGGCAAGGAAGACGCAATCGTGCTGGAAGGCACGGTGAGCGAGGCCCTCAAGAACGCCATGTTTAAAGTGCTACTGGCCAACGGCCATCAGGTCTTGGCCCACAATTCGGGCAAGATGCGGATGAACCGCATACGGGTGCTCCCTGGCGACAAGGTTCAAGTCGAGATCAGCCCGTACGACCTCACCCGGGGACGCATCACCTACCGCTACAAGTAGAGGAGCGGAAGGTCCGATCATCTGATCCGGGTGTGCAACGAGCGGTAGCGACGAAGCGACGCTCCCACAAGGGGTTGTCCAGGTGCATCGCGGGGTGTACCGTTCGTATTGACACGGACTTCGTACCCGAACCGCGTTGGACTCTGCCGTTGATGACGACACCCTCCCGGGGCGTTGCTCCAGACCCTGGTAGCGCAGCAGTAAGTGCGTTAACCGAACAGGGAGGCCGCTCAAATGGCCCTCACGCCGCTCCCGCCCATTGCGGGCGGTGTCCGAAGCGCCGTGCCCGATCTATGGACCCCCATCGTGCACGCCGAAACTCGCATGGTGGTCGTTCTGTCGGGCAAAGCGGACGTGTCCATCAGGCCCAGCCTGTCCGACGCGTTATGCCGGCTGATCGCCGATCGGTCTGGGGATGTGGTCATCGACTTGAGCACGTCCACCTTCATCGACACCGCCATCGTCCGCGCCCTGGCCACCGCAGGTCAGTTACTCGGCGGCCAGAGCCGGAGGTTGACCTTTCGGTCGCCACAGACGCTGGTCGCCAGGGTGCCCGACAGGTTCGGGCTGACCGATCTGATCGAGGCCGAGACGGGGTTCAGGGCTGGACCGCCCACCAAGCGCCCGTAACATACCGACCCTAGAGGTACAGAGCGCTCCGATCCTCGCTCGCCGAGCGCGGGCCTTTGCCGGGAGCGGGCCTTTGCCGCTCGCCGTTCCGACCAGATCGCCGTTCCGCGTGCGCCTCGAGGGCTTGTCAGTCTTCTTCGTCTTCGCTGAGCAGCCCGTTGGCGGCTGCTAGCGCGGTGGCGGCCCGCACGGCCTCCTCGTAGACGGCGGTCAAATGGCGCACCGCCACGGCCGGATCCATGGCCAGAGGTGGAGCTCCTAGGGATCGGACGAGCACGCCCGGGTCACTGGTCGGGCGGATGCTGACTGCCATGGATGCGGGCTCGTAGTTGCTACCCCAGAACTTCTGCTCCGCCAGCCTCTTGGTGGCCGCCGGTCGGCGTCGCTTGCTCACGCGGCCTCCTCCTCTCCGGGCTCGTCGGTGGTCGGTTCGTCCTCGACCAATTCCTCGTCGTGTAGACCCAGCGCGGCCCGCAGTTGCTCGGCATCGAGGTCGCCCAGGCTGCTTCTCGCCGGCAGGACCATTCCGGCCACTTGTCGCTTGCCGGCGACGATCTCCTCTACGCGCTCATCGACGGTGCCCGGGCACACCAGGCGGTGACACATCACCGTGTTCTGCTGGCCGATCCGCCAGGCTCGGTCCCTCGCCTGGTCTTCGACAGCCGGGTTCCACCAGCGGTCGTAGAGGACCACGTGATTGGCGGCCGTCAGGTTGAGACCGGAGCCCCCGGCCTTGATGGACAGCACCAAGGCTCCCGCACCCGACTGCGACTGGAAGTCGGCGATCAGCTGATCGCGCACTCCTCGACCAAGACCGCCGTGATAGCAGCCGATCTTCATGCCTGTGCGCTCGGTCAGGTAGGTCGCCAGCCGATCTCCCCACTGGGCGAAGTGGGTGAATATGAGGATCCGCTCGTCGGCCGCGAAAACGTCCGACACGATCTCTTCCAGGCGAGCGAGCTTGCCGGAGCGACCGACCAGACCGTCTTGGTCGTCGTCGTCGCGTAGGTACGCGGACGGGTGGTCGCATATCTGCTTCAAAGCCGTGATGGCGGCGAGCACCGCCCCCTTGCGCTGGTTCTGGTCGCCGGCCAGGTTGCCTTCCAGGAGTCGGTTGACGACCGCTTGGTACAGCCCGATCTGCTCCGGAGTCATGCTGCAGTGGTCGATCTTGTCGACCTTGTCGGGCAGCTCCGCCGCGATCTCCGGTTCGGTCTTGGTTCGGCGGAAGATGAGTAGGCCGTTGAGGGCCCGCAGCGCGCTCTCCTCGGACCGCCGAGGCTTCGCCTCGCCGGCAGAAGGACTTCCGGTCGCCCCGGCCGGAGCTCCATTGGCGTCGCTGGCCGGGGCGGCTTCGGAAGAGCGCGACAGGTTCTCGATGAACGCGGTACGGGGGCCGACCAAGCCGGGATTGGTGAAATCCAGGATCGCCCACAGGTCGCCCAGGCCGTTTTCCACGGGGGTTCCGGTGAGGGCCAGGCGAGAGTGAGCCGACAGGCGTCGAAGCTCGCGGGCCGTCTCGCTGTTGTGGTTCTTGATCACTTGGGCTTCGTCCACGACCACGCGACGCCACGACACTTTCGACAAGGCCTCGATATCGCGGACTGCGGTCGCGTAAGTGGTGAGCACCAGGTCCGACGTAGAGGCGAGGCGACCGATGGAGTCGCCCTCCGCCCGGCGCGGACCGTGATGAACAGAGGCCTTGAGACCCCGGGTGAAGCGGGCGGCTTCGCTGGCCCAGTTGCTCAACACCGCCGGCGGGCAGATGACCAGCGTCGGACCGTGCCCGCGGTCTACCAGCACGTGCGCCAATAACGTCGGTGTCTTGCCCAATCCCATGTCCATGGCCAGGCATCCGCCGAGGCCGGAACGGTCCAAGAAACCGAGCCAGCCGGCGGCCTCGGCCTGGTAGCTGCGGAGTTGGCCGGCGAAGCCGTCTGGGGTGTCGATCGGAGCCGGCGGGTGGGTGGTCGCCCCGCGCAGCAGATCGGCCGCCCATCCGCTCCCGTCCACTCGTACGGGGCCGCCGAGGGTGGAGCCCTCCAGCCCCACCGCGTGGCGGATGACCTCTGCTCCGGACAGTTGGGTGATCGACGAACGCTCGGCCAACGCCGCCGCGGCGGCGGCCAGGTCGGCCCGGTCGATGTGGACCCACTTGCCCCGCACCTGCACGAGGGGCTGGGCTTCCTTGGCCAGCTTCGCTACCCCGGCCGCGTCGAGCTCGAGGTCGTCGAAGAAGACGGACCATCTGACGTTGGCGAGTTGGCGGACTCCCACTTGGGAGGGCCCACCGACCGCTTCGGCATACAGGCGCAGCTGGGCCGTGGGCTTGCGGCGGGAGACCCGGGGCAGGAGGACTTCAAACCCGGCCGCCTGCAAGGCTCGACCGGTCGAGAACATCAGCTCTACCGCCTCATCCCCGTCGAGGACCACCTGGCCCCTCCGGGTACTAGGCCGACGCAGCGCGGGTATCAGCCGTTCGAGCCGGCGCAGCTGCGCTTCGACTTGTTGAGACTTGGTCCCGGACGCGACCACCAACGCGTGCTCGACGGGCATGGCGTGCTTGTCCACCCCTGTGGCTTCGACGGTCAACAGCCAGCCGCCGTCGGATTGAGGCGGGTCCAGCCGAATCGACAAGCCGATGCGGTAGTTGGCGATGACGGGGGCGGCCCACCTCTTGAGGTCCTCGCCGACCCGCGCTGCGGGCTCGACATCGGCCACGAAAGGGCGTCCGTCGAGGCCCGACAGAACCGCTTCAGCGATCTCGATTCTGGAGCTGGCGTGCGGAGATGCGGCGGGCGCCACCAGGCGTCCGGCACCTGCACGCGACACCGCGTCGACGACTGCGGCCAGGATCGACCGCGTGACTGAGTCAGGTGGGGCGGCCGTCTGCAGAGCCGATACGGCCCCGGGCATGCGAGAGACCAGGTCGTGCAATCGCTCCCGTCCGAGCAGCGCCGGCACCCACCGAACCCGGTGTCTCCCCGCGGCGGCCTTGGACGCGGAGCCGCTCGTGGTCGCAGCTCGTACGACCGGAACCATGTGGCCTTGAGCGACCAGCTCGGTGCCCCACATCGCCACCTCGCCCATCCACCGCAAGCTGGGACCAACCGCCTCCGCGCCTTGACCGGCTCCGATCCCGACCAGCCAACCCAGCGTTTGCGAGAGCGGCGCCGATCGGGCATCGGCGCTCGTCCGACTGGGCTCGGGCACGGGCGAGTGGCGCTCCCAACCGATTGCGGCCGCTTCGGCGGCTCCGAGAAGTTCGTCCAAATCGTCTGCTGTCGCCTCGACCCCTGGCCCCCCGGCCCAGACGACCACGCGACCCTCGCCCCACGAAGCTTGTAGCCGCGGCGGACCAGCTTCGACCGGATCGGGCGCCCGGTGGGGCCCGGACCTGGCGGTGGAATCGACGGCGTTACCGAGGGCGACGGACGGGTTGGCGCCGACGGCCTTTCCGGCGGCCCCATTCCCACCTGACGTGCTGACCGGAAGGGTCGGAACGTCGATCGAGTCGTCCGCCACGCGCAACAGCGCTCGGGACAAACGGTCTCGCTCGCCCGTCAGATCGGCGACCACTACCTCCCTGAGGTCTGGCTTAAGGGACGCGGCGGCCCGCAAGCCGTCGTCGGTCTCGTGAATGAGACGGCGCAACGCCGCAACCCAGGCTAGGGGATCGGCCGCCAGGGCCGCCCTCTCGGGTTCCGACGCCCATCCGCCAGCATCAGCAATCACCGCTGCCTCTATGGCGATCTGGTCCAGCTTCCTCTCCACTCTCGTGTGGGATGGTCGGGCTCGGGCTCCTGCCCAACCGGCAAAGAGCCGGCAACGCCTCCAACCATCACCGAAAAGGGCCTGCGAGATATTCCCCGACCCTTAGGCATTCAACCTGCTCGGGCTTCCTTCCATTCCCAGCCGCTGACCGGCGGCGCCCCGCTAACCACGACCGCAGCCGCCCGCTGAGATCACCGCTAACTGCTCCGTCGCCCCCGACGAGAACCAATGCTAGCGCGCCGCCACAGCCTGGAGCGAGCATCCCCGACGATAAGATGGCACGGCTTTCTGATTTCGACCAATCTGGGCTCGGTCGCGGGCCGTCAAACGGCCGCCGGGAGCTCGATTTCGGGGTGTGACGAAGCGACCATGCGACGCATCCCCTCCCGCCAGTGGACCCGCGACGGCCCGATCGACGCATCCATGCGGGTGACGTCGACCGCCACGCTTGGAAGAGCGAACTCGGTCTCTTCCATGATCGCCGGCTTGCCGACCAACTGGCCCAGATACGCACACCAGTCCTGCACGCTGACCACGTCGGGCCCGGCCCAGTTGAGCGTGGTGGCAGGTACAGACGCCGCCTCGAGCAGCAACGGGATCTGGCGGATGATGTCGTCGCTATGGATCGGCGAGTAGACACTGGGTTCCCCGGGCAGCACTTGAATAGCCTTGCCATCCAGGATGCATTCGAGGTGGATGGACGGCCACGCCACGCAGTCGCCGTAGGGAACGTTGAGGCGAGCGATGACGGTGGGTAGGTCGTACAGCCGGGCCGAAAGCCGCGCCACTGACTCGGCTGCGATCTTGGAGATGCTGTAGGTCGGCAACAACGCCCGGTGGTTGTCGCCCAAGGGGTCTTCCTCTCTCATCGGGTGTTGCCCGTTGGGGGCGTACACACCAGTTGAGGAGCAGTGCAGGAAAGCTTCCACCTCTCGGTAATGCGACATGACCAGGCCGAGGCTCTCGGCATTGGCCGCGAGAGCTGACGAAAATTTCGAAGAGTGGGTGACGGCCAGGTTCACCACGTAGTCGATGCCGGTGGGCAAAGCCGACAGATCTGGGTCGGCTAGATCGAGGACGACCGTGCGCACGCCTCGCTCCTCCAGGTCGACCTTGGCCTTGGCGTTGTGGAAGCGGGCCGCACCCCACACCTCGTTGTGCTCGGCCAGTTGGTGCACCACCGGGGTGGCAACCATCCCGGTGGCGCCAAGTACCACGATCTTCTTGCCTTGCAGTTGGTCCATCCGTCGCCTCCGGACTGGTCTAGATGGTTTCGTTCGCCATGATGGCACCGAGTTGGAGGAGACTCGCCGTCGCCCCACCCAGGGTCAACTCGATCTGCTTGGCCGCAAGGAAGTAGCGGTGCAGCGGGTAGGAGCGGTCCACCCCTACGCCTCCGTGGATGTGCTGAGCGGCATGCACGACGCGCTGGCCCCCTTCGGCCGCCCAGAACTTCGCTATGGCCACGTGCTCGTCGGCGGGAAGTTCGTTGGCCAAACGCCACATTGCCTGCCGGGACGTCAACCCCACGGCTTCGGCGTCCACATAGGCGTCCGCGGCGCGCTGGCCGACGGCCTGGAACGTGGCGATCGACCTATCGAACTGGTGGCGGCTGAGCGCGTACTGGGCCGTCAGGGCGATCGCGGCCTGGCAGGTGCCGGCCATGAGCGAGCAGAGGCCCGCCGTGGCCCGGGGCAACAGCCAGCTCAGTACCTCGGCGCCGCCCTCCAACTCACCGAGGACGTCGTCCGGGCCGACCGCCACCTCGCTGAAGTCCAGGCGGGCTTCGGGATCGCCGGACGTGGTCGCCAAAGCGGTCACGGTCACCCCGCTGGCGCCGGGGTCGACGACGAAGACCGCCACCCCACCTCCGGCGACCCGCGCCGGCACCAGGACGGCTCCTGCGATGGTGCCGGCCGGGACGCAGATCTTGGAGCCGTCGAGTATCCAGCCGCCGCCGGCAGCCGGGCTGGCCGTCGTGGCCGGATGGGCCGGATCCGTGCCGACCTCGACCAGGGCCGCGGTCAGGACCACCTCCCCGCTCACGAGAGGAGGCAAAAGTCGGGCGCGCAAGGCCGCGGACCCGAAGCGCTCCACTGGTAGCGCGCCCAACACCAGGGCCGCCCACAAGGGCACCGGAGCCGCGACCCGGCCGGCCTCCTCCAGAAGAACGGCGACCTCGCCGAAGCCGAATCCGCTGCCCCCAGAGTCCTCGCCGACAGCCAGGCCGAGGAGGTTGGCGCCAGCCAGGGCGGCCCACAGCTCACGGTCGAAACCGTCACCAGCCGCTTCGACCGCGCCGCGCCGCTCGTCGGTCAAATGCCCGTCGAACAGCTTGGCCGAGGCCTCGACCACGGCCGCCTGCTCTTCGGTCAGAGAGAAGTCCACAACCCCTCCTACCTGGACGCCCGAGGGAACCCAAGGCCGAAAGTGGCTATCAGATCCCTCTGAATCTCGTTGGTGCCGCCGCCGAATGTCAGGATGAGGAGGCTGCGGTAGAACCGCTCCAAGCGCCCCCCGAGGACGGCGTCGGGAGAACCATCTCGCAGGTACCCGCGCTGACCCACGATCTCGAATAGAAGCCGGAACGCCTCTAGGTAGAACTCGGTGCCGAAGACCTTGATGCTCGAAGCGTCTGCCACGTCCAGGTGTCCCTGCGTCGCCGTCCAAGCCACCTTCCAGTTGATGAGGCGCAGGAACTCCAAGCGGGCCCGCACCCGGGCCAGATTGAGCTGCACCCACTCCTGATCGACCACCCTCCGGCCGTCGACGAGGCGGGAATCCTGAGCCCACTTCTGGACTTCGGCCAGTAGGCCTTCGATGACCCCGGACGAGCACAGAGTGACGCGCTCGTGATTGAGCTGGTTGGTGATCAGGGTCCAGCCCTGGTTCTCGCCACCCACTAGGCAGCTGGCCGGAACCCTCACGTCGTCGAAGTAGGTCTGGTTGATGTCGTGCTCGCTGAGCAGGCTCATGGGGGTGACGGTGATCCCCGGCGTCGACATCGGGATCAAGAACATCGAGATCCCCTTGTGCTTCTTGGCCTCTGGATCCGTTCGAGCCGCCAGCCAGATGTAGTCCGCTCCACCGGCCAGGCTGGTGAAGACCTTCTGACCATTGATGACGTACTCGTCCCCGTCGCGGATCGCGGTCGTCTTCAGGCTGGCCAAGTCCGTGCCGGCACCCGGCTCGGTGTAGCCGATGCAGAAATGGATCTCGCCCCTGAGGATCCTCGGAAGGAAGTCGTCCTTCTGCTCGATCGTTCCGAACTGCATGATCGTCGGTCCCACGGTGTTGATGGTCAGCATCGGCACCGGTGCGCCGGCTCGCATCGACTCGTCGAAGAAGACGAACTGCTCGATGGCCGAACGCCCCTGCCCTCCGTACTCGACCGGCCAGCCGATGCCGAGCCATCCGTCCTCGCCCATCTGGCGCACCACCCGACGCAAGGCGGGACCCACCCCGCGGCTGTCGGCCAGCTCGGCCTCGACGGAGGGGGTCAAGAGCTCCGCGTAGTAAGAACGAAGCTCTTGTCGGAGCTTCTCCTGATCATCGGTGTAACCAAGGCGCACGGCTGTCCTCCCTCCCCGGAACATTATAAGAACGCGTTCTAGTTCGCTACTCGCGTTTGAGCGTCGGCTGGAATCCTGTTCTACTGAGTGCCCGTGGAGGCGAACCTCGCTGATCTGTTCGAATACGCGGTTGACGCTTTCGGCGACCGCGACTACCTGTTGGAAGGGTCCGAGCGCCGGACCTACGCCGAGATGGAAGCCCGGTCCAACCGGTTGGCCCACTACCTCTTGGAGCAGGGCGTCGAGCCCGGCGACCACATCGGCATCTACGGCTACAACAGCGTGGAATGGGTCGAATCGCTGTGGGCCATCTTCAAAGTGCGTGCCGTGTGGATCAACGTCAACTACCGCTATGTCGCCGACGAGCTACGGCACATACTTTCCAACGGTGACCTGATCGGTTTGATCCACGCCCGTGAGTTCTGTCCTCGAGTATCGGAGGTCGCCGACGTCCTCGGAGGACTTCGGTTCTCGCTCGTGATCGAGGACGGCACCGACCACCCGGACGTCCGAGACGACGCCGTGTCCTACGAAACCGCCCTGGCCAGCGGAGACCCGGGTCGGGACTTCGGCCCGCGGTCGGGCGACGACTTGTACATTCTTTACACGGGGGGCACCACCGGGCTCCCGAAAGGCGTGGTTTGGCGGCATGAGGACGTCTTTTATGCCCTCGGGGGCGGAATCGACGCCGTTACCAACAAGCGGGTTGACGACCCGGGTGACCTGACACGCGCCGCCAAGAACGGTTTCCCGATCACGTTCCTCCCGTGTGCCCCGCTCATGCACGGCGCCACCCAGTGGGGGGTGATGAGTCAGAGCTTCCAGGGCAACAAGATCGTGCTGGTAGCCAAGTTCGACGCCAGGCGGGTGTGGGACCTGGTCGAGAAGGAACGGGTCAACGTACTCTTCATCACGGGCGATGCCATGGGACGGCCTCTCATCGACGCCCTCGATGACGAGGCCGCCACTTACGACACTTCCTCCTTGCTCGCCGTCGCGTCGTCGGCCGCCATCTTCTCGCCGACCGTCAAGGACGACTTCTTCCGGCACTTTCCGAACCTGGTGATGACCGACTCGGTCGGAAGCTCCGAAGGAGGGGCCCAAGGGGTCACCCAAGTGTCGGCCGGACAGACCGGCATGAAGGGCGGGCCGACCGTCTCGAGCTTGACGGGCACGATCGTCCTCGACGACGACTTCCGGCCCGTCGCTCCCGGGTCCGATACGGTCGGCAAGGTGGCCCGATCCGGCCACATACCGCTCGGCTATTACAAGGACCCGGTCAAGACGGCGGCCACCTTCATCGAAGTGGACGGCGTGCGCTACGCCATTCCAGGGGACTTTGCGACGGTCGAGGCCGACGGTACCATCACCTTGTTGGGGCGGGGCTCGGTGTCGATCAACTCCGGTGGCGAAAAGATCTACCCGGAAGAGGTGGAGTCGGCGCTCAAGTCGCACCCGACGGTCTACGACGCCACTGTGATCGGAACCCCCGACGAACGATGGGGGCAGCGGGTGAGCGCGATAGTGCAGTTCAGGCCCGGCCGGTCGGCCGGGCTGGCGGAGCTACGAGACCACTGCCGAGCCAAGATCGCCGGCTACAAGATCCCCCGGCAGATGCACGTCGTCGACGAGATCCTTAGGTCCCCGAGCGGCAAGCCTGATTACACCTGGGCCGGTCAGGTGGCGGCGTCAACGCCCCCATCCGAAGAGATCAACTAGAGCGTCATCCCGCCGTCGAGCAGGACGATCGAACCGGTCATGTAGTGAGCCTCGTCCGAAGCGATGTAGGCGTACAACGCCGCTTGATCCTCCGGCTGGCAGAACCCCATCGGAGACATGTACCGCGTGAAACGCTTGACGTCGGCACCGTCAGGGAAGTTGGCGAACTCGTTTAGCAGCGGGGTCTCGACCCCGCCCGGCGCGACCGCGTTGACCCGGACCTTGCGATCCCAGTATTCGAGGGCCAGGGCCTTGGTCAGCATCAAAACCCCGCCTTTGGACGCGCAGTAGGCCGCCTGGTACGGCTGCGCGCTCATCCCCGAAGTCGAAGTTGTATTCACGATGACCCCGCCCCGATCGAGCATGTGGGGCAGGCAGGCCTGGGCGACCAACCAGGTACCGGTCAAGTTGATGTCGATGATGCGCTTCCACTGCTCCAGGGTCATCTCGGTGCTGTGGTAGAAGCGCCCTATCCCGGCGACGTTGCACAGCACGTCCGGCCGCCCGAGTTGGCCCACGACCGAGTCGACGGCCGCCGAAACCTGTTGAGGATCGGACACGTCGCATTCGACCGCGATGGCCTGGCTTCCGCCCGCTTCGATGGCGGCGGCCGTCTCGGCCACGGCATCCTTGGTCACGTCGAGGCAGGCGATGGCGCCGCCCTCTTCGCCCAGACGTCGGGCCGTGGCCCGCCCGATGCCCGACGCGGCACCGGTCACGATCACGACCTTCCCGTCGAAGCGGTTCACCCCTTGTACCTCACGGGCAGCTCCTTGATCCCGTTGATCCACGGGGAGCGCAGCCTCCGAGGCTCGCCGGCCTTGGTGATCTGGGGCAGGTGGTCTGCAATGGCATTGAACATCAAGTTGATCTCCATCCGAGCCAGGTTGGCTCCCAAGCAGTAGTGAGGACCGCCGCCACCGAATCCCAGGTGGGGATTCGGGTCTCGCGAGATGTCGAACCGGTGCGGATCATCGAACACGTCCGGGTCGAAGTTGGCGGCGCTATAGCTGATCCCGAGCCGGTGACCCTTGGAGATCTCGACCCCTCCGAGGGTGGTGTCCTCGAGCGCGGTCCGCTGGAAGATCATAACCGGGGTGGCCCAGCGCACGATCTCGTCGGCAGCCGTCGAAGGTCGCTCGGCCTTGTATCGCTCCCACTGCTCGGGGAACTCGAAGAAACCCATCATTCCGTGGGTGATGGCATTGCGGGTCGTCTCGTTGCCGGCCACCGCCAGCAAGAGGACAAAGAAAGCGAACTCGTCGGGCGTCAGGCCCCTCTCCTCGAGGTCGGCCGTGACGAGCTTGGTCACGATGTCGTCCTTCGGGGCTTCGGTTCGGGCCTGGCCCAACGCATGGGCGAAAGCGATGATCTCGGCCGAAGCAACAACGGGGTCCACGCTGTACTCGGGATCGTCGTAAGCGATCATCTGGTTGGACCACTCGAAGATCTTTCCTCGTTCTTCCTGAGGTACGCCGATCAGCTCGGCGATGGCTTGAAGAGGAAGTTCGCACGCGACCTGCGTGACAAAGTCGCCGCCACCCGTTTCGAGCGCTTCCTGCACGATGCTGTTGGCCCGATCGGCTAGTGCCGTCTCGATCATCCGGATCGCTCTGGGGGTGAACCCGCGGCTGAGGATCCGCCGCAGCTTGGTGTGATCGGGCGGGTCGACGTTGATCATCATGAGCCTTTGCAGCTCTATCTCTTCACGAGTCATCCCTTCGAAGAACCTGATGACGACCGTGTTGGCCCAAGTCGAGAAGACGTCCGATCGGAGGGACACCTCTCTCACGTCGGCATGGCTGGTGACCAACCAGAATCCACCGTCGTCGAAGCCGAAGCCCGGAGGCTGGGCGTTCCACCAAACCGGGGTCTGGCTGCGCAGCTCGGCGAACTCTTCGTGCGGTACGCGCCGCTGCACCAGGTCCGGGTCCGTTACGTCGAAGTCGTCAGGTAGCACCGGAGCACCCACTTGATGCGTCCTCCCCAGGATCTGGCCCGTCGATGAAAAGGTCGCGGCAGCCTACTGCCGACGCCGGTCCGCCGACCTCGGTCCGGCCCGCTGGTCGGGACGCAACGACGGGCTTCACTTGCGCTGGAAGTTGGGCGTCCGCTTCTCGGCGAAGGCCTTCGGGCCTTCCTTGGCGTCCTCGCTGGCGAAGACCGCCTGACCCCGCGGCCACTCGGAAGCGAAGGCCTCCTCGTCGGTCAGGCCCGGCGCGCTGCGGAGGGTCTCCAGTACGGCTTCTACTGCAAGCGGACCGTTTCGGCAGATCTGCTCGGCGATCTCCTTGGCCTTGTCCAAGGCCTGGCCGTCGGGTACCACGTGACCGATCAGGCCCAGTTCCTTCGCTTCGGGGGCTTTGATGTGCTTGCCGGTCAGCAGGATCTCGGCGGCCGCGGTGTAGGGAATCTGCCGCCCCAGCCGCACGGCCGACCCGGCCATCGGATACAGCGACCAGCGAACTTCGGAGACCCCGAACCGGGCGCTCTCGCCTGCGACGCGAATGTCGGTGCCCAGCAATATCTCGGTGCCTCCGGCGATCGCCACCCCTTCCACCGCGGCGATGATCGGCTTGAGCGGCCGGTCGATCTTCAGGAAGCCCCTCCAAGGCAGATCCGGGTCGGCTTGCATGCGTTCACTTACATCGGGCCGGCTGCCTTCCTCATCGCTGTCCCCCGCCATGGCCTTCAGATCGGCCCCAGACGAGAAGTTGCCGCCGGCCCCCGTGAGGATTATGCATCGGACGTCGTCGTCGGCGGCGGCCTCCGCGTATGCGTCGACGAGAGTCACCAGCATGGTTCCGGTGAAAGCGTTCATCCGCTTCGGGCGATTGAGGGTCAGGATCATGACGTTGTTGTCGCGTTCGACGATTACCTGGGGCATGCGATCTCCCTCCTAGTTGGAACTGTCCGGTGCGGGCTGATCCGGGGCCCGCCTGGCTCCGGGGAGAAGCTTCTGGTAGCAGCGTTCCTCCCGGAGGTCCTTGATCCGCCACCCGTCGGGTGTCCGCACCAAAGTCTCGTGATACCAAAGTCCGCACACCATTACTTTCGGGTCGTCGCCGTCGCGCAGGACCATCGGGTTGTGGCACGACGTCTCGGCCCGGGCCACGTCCCCGTCGATCTCGATGACTGGCACACCCATCATGTGCTGGGTCCGCACGAAGACGCTGAGCGCGTCGGGCAGGTACTCCTTGATCTCACCGACCCCGCCCCGGATCCCACCCATGGCGGTGTAGTCGATCGACGCGTCCGGGGTGAAGATCCCGTCCAGGCCGTCCCATTCCCCTCGATCGACGAGGCGACCGTAGCGGGCGATCAGGTCTTGGATCTCGATTCTGTCGGCGACTTCCTGCGAGCTCATCATCTCACTCCTCCTCGAAACCGCTGGGCGCCAGGTCGCGAGCGTCGGGCGAGGATCGTAAGCGGCTCTTGAGGACCTTGCCCGATGCGTTGTGCGGTAGCTCGGAGCGGATCTCGAGCTGGGTCGGGACCTTGAAAGCGGCCACCGATTGGCCCACCCAGTCCCGCATGGCAACCAGGTCGAGTTGGGCGCCGGGCTGCAGGACCACGACCGCTTTGACCTGCTCGCCCATGACCTTGTCTTCCACGCCGACCACCGCCACCTCCCCCACAGACGGGTGCTCGATCAGGCGGTTCTCGATCTCGATCGGGTAGATGTTCTCCCCGCCGCGAATGATCAGATCGGATCCCCGCCCGTCCAGATACAGCAGGCCGCCTTCGACGTGGCCGAGCTCTTTGGTCCGGTACCAGCGGTCGGGATCGAGCGCGGCGCGGGTCGCGTCCGGATTATCCCAGTAGCCGAGGAAGTTGGAAGCGCCTCGCAAGTGGATCTCCCCCGTCTCGCCTTCGCCCAACGGTCGACCATCGGGATCACGAATGGTGATGCAGTAACCGGGCACGGGCGCCCCGACCGCTTCGGGGTGCTCGACTGCGGCGACGCCGTCCTGATGGGTTCCCGCACCGCACGTCTCCGTCATGCCGTAGCCGGTCCCCATGCGGGTGACCTGGGGTAGCCGTTCCCGCACCTGACGCCACAGCTCGGGTTGGAATGTGGACCCTCCCCCACCCACGCGGCGCAGCGACGACAGGTCGAAGTCGTCGAACCGGGGATGCTCCAGGAGCCGCCACAGCTGGGTGGGTACCACCGACCACGCAGCCGCCTGGAAGCGCTCGGTCATCTCCATTTGAACTTCTGGATCCCAACGGCCGGGGGGAGGGTAAGCGATCTGGGCGCCGATGAGCGGACCCCCTATCAGGGCCACCGAGAAGCCCGATATGTGGAACATCGGCGACACGCCGATGCTGCAAGCTGGCCCCGCTTGATCCGCTGGTTCGCTAGAAGCTGGTTCCAGCATGGCGCCGATCTGGCCCTGTAGCGCGGCTTGCATCATCATGTTGACGTGGTTGCGATGCGAGAGCATGGCCCCCTTCGGCCGGCCCGTCGTACCGCTCGTGAACAGGATGCACAGCGGGTCGTCCTCGGCTGCCGGATCGGCCGGGAGCGATCGAGCGTCCCCGGCTTCCATGGCGTCGAAGTCGTCCTCGAAGCACACGGCCGGGATGTCGACCGAGCCGGCGGGCAGCCGGTCGAGGCGACGGCGATCGCCGAACACCACTTTCGGTCTGGTGAGCTCGAGCCCGTGCACCAACTCCGGGCCGGTCCACCAGCCGTTGAGCTCCACGACTACCGCACCCAGCGAGACGGCCGCCCACGCCGTGATGGCGTGCCCGGGAATATTGGCGCTGACCATGGCAACCCGATCGCCGGGTCCCACGCCGAAGCGATCCTGAAGGACGGCTGCGACGGATGCGACGGGCTGGTGGATCGAGCGGTAGGTGTAAGTCCGGTCAGGGAAGATAAGAAAGGGCTGGTCACCGAAGCGATCGGCTGCGCCTTCCAGCACCTGGCGCATGGTCCGGGGACGGCGGACAAAGACCGCCATCTTGGCGCCCAGGACGTCCTCCTCCGCCATCTCGAACGGCGCGCCCGGGCCGGTGAGCGCGGCCCGGGCCGAGTCGGTCAACAGGCCGTCTTCGGCCCACTGCAGGACGGCTCCGGTGGCCCCCGGGTCGATCACGTTTGCTCGAGCCCAAGGACGCGCGCTGCGTTCTGCTGCAGGAACTTGGGCCATACGTGGTCGCGAAACGGCACGTCCCCCATCTCCGCCATGATCCGCTCGAGGCTCAAGCCCATCGGGTAGTAGCCG
>Ga0302326_10005752_pt1 | contig 28138 bp, 21 predicted proteins | sample Palsa_T0_3_FD_202264 | JGI IMG/M metagenome (GOLD analysis project Ga0302326, IMG submission 202264) | Peat permafrost microbial communities from Stordalen Mire near Abisko, Sweden - Palsa_T0_3 | ecosystem: Environmental > Terrestrial > Soil > Palsa > Peat permafrost | place: Sweden: Abisko... | reverse complement strand
AAAGAAAACCTATGGGAGCCCTGAAGATCTACGTCTCCGGGAATACAAGCAGAAGCGGAAAGAAGCACGGATGCAGAAACAAAAGAAGGCGCGCCCAAGCTGACCAATGTCGTACAAAACAAAACGCCCCAGACTCGATTTGAGTCAGGAGCGAATGTCGATCAGCCCTCCCCCAAGTGCTGCTCAACCACAGGATAGAACAGTCCCTACGCGGAGTGAATGGCACTGTCGTGCCCTACGGCATCACGTTTAGGCCATACCACGACTGCCCGATGGTCTTAGCTTACGCGGTGCGATCCAGTTCATCTTTCATCTTGTGCTTCTCGGCCAGATGTCGCTGAAAGACATCTTCAAGATTGGCCCGGAGGCGGGTTGCCCCTTTGGCGTCATCGTTGCGATCGCGAAATCGAGCCAACAACGTATCGCCGCACGCGGAGCACACGGCGGCAACGTAGTAATCAAAGTCCTTCAAAGACGGCATAGGCCAGATGGTTCGCGGCGCGCGCCGGGAGAGGAGGACACTACGCCCAAGCCGGGCGAGTATGCCACGACTGAGAGGTAACTAATTGACTAGTGCTAGTTTGTTACGATTTGCGAACAGCCAATACCGGCGTATGATTGTCTCGCCGTCGTAGTCACCACAATCAGTGTACGGCCCGGTGGACGGATGGAGGTCTGCCGGTGTCCGAGTCATTCCGCACCATTCTCTGTATTTGCTCCGACGTATTCAGTCTGAACCGGCGCTGTGGCTTTTTGAGAGAGCACGGCTGGCTCGTGCTCAGTTCGACCACCGGCCACGGTGGGATTGTTCAGTTCGCCGCCGAGTTGGTGCATGCGATAGTACTCGACGTGGATGGCGATGGAGCTGAGACGGCAGTGACCGCCGGTGAGCTGAAGCGAACCAAGGAAAAAGTTCCTGTCATCATGCTAGTCGGGGAGGGCCAGACTTTAGTTGAAGGCGTAGTCGAGTGTGCCGACGCGGTGGTTCCCAGGTTGAATGAATCGGAGTTGTTAAAAGCCTTAGAGCAGCAAGCCGGTCCAGCCCGCTCACGCTGCCGTGACACGACCCGTAGCAATCCGCCGAACCAGCATAACTTCTAGAAGCTGTGCCAGTCCTTCTCTTCCATTTCATCTGGGCAGAGCTTGCGATGAGAATTATGCCCGCGCGTATCGCTGACTCTGGATTGCCTGCACCGTGCGACCTAGGGCTTTGCTCAGCACGCGGTCTGTGGGCCGATCCTTGGCCGTGATCCGCTCGATCTCGGCTTGGGTCCAGCGCTTAAATCTTCTCCGGCTGTTGTTCCGGAACTGGTCGTAATAGCGCCGCTTCTGCCTTGCCCGCATGAGCCGGTACGCCTTGGGATTTTCCTGCCGCCATCGGAGCTGACGCTTACGCCTGGTTTCGGGCTTGTCGCCTCCGCCCATGTCGAGCCGTTCCTCCTGAGCAAACCGCGTACGCAAAAATCTCGTCAAGCGGCCACACACAGGGAAGTAATTATGGCAGATCGACTGGCCAGCGTTGTGGCAGAATAGTCTTTAATTATGAGCAAAAAGGCAGACAACCTCATGGATCGCGGGTCGGATATGCTGCCAGAGTCGACTGACACCAAAACTGACACCACGGTTTTTTATTGTCTGTAAGTTGTTGAGGGCGCGTAGCTCAAACGGATAGAGCATCGGATTTCTAATCCGACGGTTGCAGGTTCGAATCCTGCCGCGCCTACCACACGCTCCCGTTGCTCTGAATTCTTAAAATAATTTTACAGAGATTTACACATCGTTTACGTCGCGCCACATCGTGGTTGAACCCCGCGCCGGCTGAGCGGCATCCAACTAGATAAGACAATTTCATGTCTAAGTTGGCGGTCTCACATTGCAAGAGTGAGAAACTGCGGCTTAATTTTCGGAGGAGGACTTCGTACTATGAAGGAACTAATGAAGCAAATGAAATACGCCGCATTCTTATCGACGCTCGCCCTGTTGTTTCCGTTGGGCGCTATGGCTCGGGACAAGAACCAGCACTCTGTAGAGATTCCGGACACCGTGCAAGTGGGCAGCGCGCGATTAGCGCCCGGCAACTATAAAGTCGAGTGGCAAGGAACGGGCTCGGATGTGCAGGTGAATTTCGTGCGCGACGGAAAGACGGTTGCCACCGTACCAGCAACGTTGAAAACGAATGACGGCCAGGTGGTTCAGGACGCCATCGTGACGGACACGACCAGCAGCACACTCAAGGAAATCGATTTCGGGCACGACAAAGAAGCGGTGATCTTTGGGCAGAGTGGGATGTAATCGGTCACGAACTTCAGCTAACTTTCAAGAACGCCCTGCCTGAGCCCTGGGGCAGGGCGTTTCTTTTGGGCAATCGCACCCCAGTACAGAAGTCAGTTAAAACAAAAGCCGCAGCGACATCTGTATCTGGCGTGCACTGCCGATGGTCTTGTTGGTGATACCCAGGCCGCTCAGAGTCGGGCAGACGTATAGAGCCGTGTAGTCGGTGTTGCAGGGCGTGGTCGCCCCGGCTTGACCGACGACGGGAAAACCGTTGAAGTTAATGTTTTGGCTCACGTCGTCGATCGGGATATCAAAGCTCGCGGTGTTGGTCAGGTTGAAGACGTCGAAGGTGAACTTCAGGGAAGAACGCTCGGTGATCTGCATGGTCTTGATCAGCGAGATGTCGGCGCGTCTCTGCCAGGTTTGGCGGAAAATATTGCGCTGGCCGCTGGCGATGAAGTTCGTCTCGTAGGGATCATTGGCGGGAATGGCGCCGTTCAAGTCGCCCGGATTCAGCAAAGGCAGTCCGAAACAGGCGGCGTTCAACGCAGGAAAGCCGGGTGTGGCACCCGAAGCTCCGGTGAGAGCCTGTTTGGGAGAACATCCGGAGAGCGGAACGATTGGATTGGTGATGCCGTCGTTTACCCCATAGAAGATACTGCCGACGGCTCCCGAATAATCAACGATGCTATAGGGTTGACCGCTCTGGATGACGGTGAGGCCGGAAAGTGCCCATCCGTCCGCAATCCGTCCCTTGATTGAAGTTGCCGAAAAAAACGTTGGCAGGTGGTACATGTAGGTGAAATTCAATACGTGTTTGCGGTCGAAGTCGGCCAGGCCGTAGCCGGAACGGAGATTCAGAGGATTGTTGCCGTTGTAAAACAGGCCCATGGCGCTTTGCTCGTCGGTGGCGTGAGAGTAGGTGTAGGACGCGCCGACTTGCAGGCCGTGGCTCATTCGCTTTTCAAGGTGAGCCTGAAGAGCGTTGTAGGCGGAGATTCCGGCCGCGGTGTAGGACTCCGATTCGGAGGAGTAGCCGATGTAGGGAACACGCAGGTCGACGTTTCCACCTTCGAAAGTCTCTTGATAGGGCTGCGGCGGATTCCCGTTGGCACTTGGCAAATTGATCGGCAAGCAGCTTCCATAGACACTGGGATTACAGGTAGCCGGGCCAGTCACTGAGTAGCCGTAGGTGTAGTCCTGCTCGTTGGCAGTTCCTTTCAGAAGGGGATGAGAAGGCGATGCAATCTGCGCCTGGTTAAAGGGGAGTGGGACAATTTCATGGCGGCCGAGATTGCCGACGTAGCCGATATCGATGGCGAGGTCGTGACGCGGCTGCCATTGAATGTCGAGCGTCTGGTTGAGGGTGTAGGGAAGCTTGTTGGCGCGGTTGTAATCGCCGAACGAGAACAGCGGCTGGCCACTCTCGATGGCCGCGGCATTGGGCAGACTCAGGTCGGCGGGATTGCCCGAGGGAGGCGCAGCGAGCGTGGCGCCCCAGGGAGCTTCAAAGCTGCTGCAATTCGAGTACCCGTAGACGCTGCAAGACGTCTGATTCACCCACGGCGGAGTCTGATTTACGCCGAACGGACCACCTGCGATCACTCCGGACGCAAACCCAGGAGACAGATAGGTGAAGAGTTCGCCGCGATCGTAGTACATGCCCCAGCCAGCGCGAACGACAACCTTGTCGCTAAACATCTTCGGGCTCCACGCCACACCGAGGCGCGGTCCGAAGCCCCATTGACGTCCGGTGAGAGTGGAATCGCTGACGCCCTTGGTCGGGAAATTGGGACTGTTGCCGGCGACGATGAAGCCGTTGGAAGTGATTTTGTCGGTTGCAGCGTCGTAGCTGTAGGCCGACGGATCGAAATTGAAAATGCGTCCATTTTTTTCCGTCAGGCCTCCGTGATCATCGAACCGTAGACCCGCGCTAATGCTGAGGTTGGGACGGAGTTGAAACTTGTCTTGAAGAAATCCGCCCCATTCGTTGGAGCGGTAGTAGCGGTTGGCGTCGCCTTGCAGGAAGGTGGTGGTGATAAATCCGTCAGCCGTGTAGGTGATGGGCGAGCCGGTGAGGAACTGGTCGAAATTGGTGAAGCCGATCATGCCTGTGTTGGTTCGTTCATCGCGGGCGTTGAGTTGGGTGTAGGAGAAACTTCCTCCGAAGGTGAGCGTATGTTTGCCGTGGCTCCAGATCGCGTTGGCGGAAGGCATCCAGCGATTCTGGAAAATGCCAGTGAAGGCGCCCTGGGAAGCCGCAGTGGAGCCGATGTTTGTGCCCGCGTTGAAAACGAAGTTAGTGTTTAGCGGGGATTCGTTTCCTAAGTCATCCACGATTGTAATTCCCGGAAAAACAGAGGATCCAAACGTACCGGTGATGCCTATCGATTGGGGAGTGAAGGGCTGGGCGATGGTGCTGAAAACCTTTTCGCGGATGAAACCGAACACCTCGGTGACACTCAAGTTGGGTCTGAGCGTTTGCGTGTTCGTGATCGAAGCGACCTGACTGCCTGCATCCAAATGCTGCGTAAAGCCTTCGACTGAGGAATACCCGAAAGGCGCCGTGGTGGGATCGTGCTGGTAGTAATACTTCAACGAGAGCGTGTCTTTGGTGGTCGCCAGGTAATCGAGATCGGCGACGGCCTGGTCGGAAATGAAGTAAGCCGGCTGGGTGAGGAAAACATTCTCCGGGAAGTTCAGGGTTGGCGCGTAATTAGGGTTTGCAGAGGGAAACAGGTACTGGCCGTTCTGGAACTGGTAGTTCAATAAGTTGAGTGCAACTGGATCCACCTGGTTCGGGAGCAAGCAAAGCTCTGGCGCGGGAGGAGGGCCGCAGCCGGGCCTGAAATTCGCGTTGTCGACGGCCGCCAATCCCGCCGCGCTGCGGTCGCTCCCAAGACCCGTAGGCACCGCAGTGCGCGAGGTTCCTATCTCGGTATCGGAAACGTGAACGTGCTGATAGCTGGCGAAGGCGAAGAGCTTGTCTTTGATGAGCGGGGCGCCGAGAGTTCCCCCGGCTGTATAACGGTGCAACTCTGGCACTTTTTCGTTGGCGGGAATGTTGGCGTCCTGATTGTAGAAATAGGGGGCGGCGTTCAGCCAATCGGTTCCGCGGTGAATGTAAGCCTGGCCGTGAATGGCGTTCGAGCCGGATGAGGTGCTCATGTCGATGTGGGCACCGCTGGTGGATCCCTGTTGGGCGTCGTACATGGAAGTGTTGACGCGAAATTCCTGAACGGTCTCCGGGGCGGGCGTGGGCAAAGCCTGGCCGATGGCGAGGTAGGGCGATGCGGTGCTCTGGATGATTTCCGCAGTGGTGCTGCCGGCTCCGGCGATGCCGGTGTTGTTCACGATGCGGGCTGAGGCTACCTGGCTGGTGCTTTTGCCATTGAACAAGTTGCTGGCATCGACTCCGTTCAGAAGAAACGTGTTGCTGGTGTCACGCTGGCCGTTGGCCCAGATGGGCTGATTGCCTAATCCGGCGTTTGCGCCGGTTCCGTTAGGCAGCTCTGCGTTTACGCCGGGGGAAAGGATGGCCAGGCCGGTGAAACTTCCCGTGGGCAGAGGAACGGAATCGATCTGTTCTTTTTCCAGAATGTAGCCGTTGGTGGTGTCGACGGCGTTCATGAGCGGGTCGGCCTGCACTTCGACGACTGAACTCACCTGGCCGACCGGCAGGATTGCGTTAACGGTGGCGGTGCGATCCGCCTGCACCGTGATCGAAGGCATCTTCTGCGACTGGAAGCCATCGTGCGCGAAGGTAAGCGTGTAGGTGCCGATGGGCAGGTCCACGAAATCGTAGCTGCCATTCGTGGTGGACTTCTGGGTGCGAGTGAGTTTGGTCTGGTCACCCACGATCGTCACCGTGGTGTCGGGCAAAACGCCGCCGGTTTTGTCGGTGACGGTGCCGACGATACCGCCGAGGGTTTGCGCCTGCGCACAGGGAGCGAAGGCGGTCGAAATCCACAGCGACGTAGCGACGAAGAAGAACACGAATCTAATCTTGTTAAGCATCGGTGTTTTGTTGAGCATCGGTGACCTCGTAGAAATCTGTAGATACACTCGTGCGCTGACTGCTACCCAGCCGTCGAACCAAATTGCCAATGTTGAACGGTTACTCCAGCAGAGATAGCGTGCCCCGCCCGGCTTTCCGCAAAACTCGCGTGCCAGCAAAAGATGATGGAGAAATGTACGCGAGTTTGACCTTGAGCGGAAGCGGGGATCTTAGTGATATTTTCTTTGCCGCCGATCAGATATTTTTATGACAGAGCTTAGCGCCCAACCAGCGGTGCATCTTTGCGGCGAGCACGAATGGCGAACCACAACAGTCCTGCTGCCAGGTATGCGAGATAGATGTAAGGCAGCTTGCCATACGGTCCTTCGGGCACCGGATAAAAGTTTCCGACGAGCGCGAGCAGCATGGCGGCGCCAGCGAGCCAGGGGACGATCTGGGCTCCGGGACGGAAGACGGCGTGGTGGCGCAAATAACTCGGCAGCGCGATGCAGACCAAGGCATAGGCCACGATAAAACCGTAGGTCGCGAGGGAACCGAGCCAGCCGTAGACGTCGAGTCCGCTGGCGCCGCGGGCTGCCAGCACTGCGACCGGCAACAGAGCCGCTACTCCGGTGATGACGATGGCGCGGCCGGGAGTTTGATGCTGGGCGTGAGTCGCACTCAGAGAACCGTGAGCGAGCCCGTTGTGCGCCATCAGCAGCAAGACACGCGCGGCCGCCGTGATGCACGCGAGCGTTCCGGCGAAGAGGCTTACGAGCGCGCCGATGTCGATGAGCAACCCGAGCACCGGGACGCCGCCGACTTTGGCCAAAACATACATCGGAGCCTGGCTCGCGCCTAAATCCTGGCCCGCGATGTGGAAGCCCAAGACTTCCGCATAGGCACAGATGGTGAAGAAAGCTCCGGCGAGGACTGCGCTTTGAATCACCGCGCGGGGAATCGTTTTCAGCGGATTGCGCGCTTCCGAACCGAGAGTAGTTGCACTTTCGAAGCCTACGAAGCTGAACAGCGCGAGCACCAGTCCCAGCCGCAATCCGCTGCCGGTCATGCCACGGAGGTGAAGTTGATCCGGGTCCAGGTGCCAGCCGTGGCGCACCAGCAACAACGCAACCAGGATGACAATCACGGTTACCGATCCGGCCTCGACCCACAGCATGAGGCGCGCGGAGATTTTCACGTCGCGGCAGGCAATCCAGATCGAAATTCCGGTGACCAGCGTGGCCAGCAATACCGCCGAGAAGACATGGCCCGTGGCGTCGCGCAGGAGCAGGTTGGCGTAGTGGTAGAAGCCGCCGATGACGCTCGATCCCGTGGCCACGTAAGCCAGCAAAAGACTCCACGCAACGGCGGCGGCGAGCCATGGCGGCAGAGTCAGCGAAGCGTAGGTGTAGAGCGAACCTGGTGAGGCGGAAAGGCGGGCATATCGGGCGATGCAGAGCCCCACCAGCAGCACGGCCACGGTCGCCAGCACATACGCCAGCCAGGTGCCATTGCCGGCCAGAGCGCACACCAAGGGGATGGTGGCTGCGGGCGTGGTCGTAGGAGCCATGGTGGAGACTGACTGGGCCAGCGTCTCCATCGGAGAAAGAATCTCGCGGCGCAAACCGTAGTCTGTGGTTTGGGAAATCTCAGGCGCGGTTTGCGACATGCGAAGGAAATCCTTCCCGGATTCGATTGGGGTGGGATTGTATAACACGCGTCACGGGGGGATGGCGAATAGCCCACAGGCGGCCGTGGTTGCAATTGACCGATCTCCACAATGCACGATAAAATGGTTGAGTTTGCCTGTACTCGCCGATCCGTTCTGGGGAGGCCTGCTCTGCTGCTCACGCGCCGGAGCGGAAAACACAGCAAGCACAGGAAAGTCGGCGGGCTCCATCGATTGCGCTCGTGTGCGCTTTGGGCCTGTGCTCAGTCCGATGGAATGGGCTGAGTTCCAAGACATTTTGACGGAGGCAGAAGTATGTACGCGGTCATTCGCGCCGGTGGAAAGCAGTACCGGGTGGCGCCCGGCGATGTGATCCGAGTGGAAACTCTAGGCACGGGCACCGACGGGCACGTGGAGTTTGCCGATGTGCTGGCGGTTTCCGGCGCCGAGGGCCAGGTCGGCAAGCCGCAAGGGGAAGCCCGCGTGGTCGGCCAGGTAATGGAAGAAGGCCGCGGCGCGAAGATTCTGGTGTTCCATTACAAGCGCAAAAAGCAATACAAGAAGCTGCGCGGGCACCGGCAGAACTACACCGCGGTGCGCATCACCGAGATTGCTTTCGATGGGCAGAGCTTTAAGGCTCCGGAGCTGCCGAAGAAGGAACCGAAGCCGGTGAAGGTGAAGGCTCACGCGGAAACGCCGGAGGCGGAAGAGAAGCCGGCGAAGAGTTCGGCGAAGAAGAAAGCTGCGCCTAAGAAGGCGGCGGCGAAGAAGTCGCACGGGAAGAAGAAGTAGAGAATCAAGAGCAGACGGGCCGAGGTCTCGGCGGACAGCCGAGGGCGGCTGTCGCCACATTTTCTGGATCGAGATTTTACTGGCAACTAGCCAACTGACGACTGGGATTCTTATGGCACATAAAAAAGGGCAAGGCACTTCACGAAACGGGCGCGATTCCAATGCGCAGCGGCTTGGGTTTAAGGCGTTTGGCGGACAGGTTGTTCCGGGTGGGACGATCATCGTGCGGCAGCGCGGCACACCGGTGAAGCCGGGGCTCAACGTGGGCCGCGGCAAGGACGATACCCTCTTCGCGAAGATCACGGGCCGCATCAAGTTCCAGAACAAGGGACAGATGGGCAAGTTCGTGATGGTCGAACCGGTGGAAGTGAAGTAGTTCGCCGGTTCGAATTGAAGCGTTTTGGGCCGCGGCGAGCTGTCGAGCGCGGCTTCAGCCTCGCCTTCGGGACGAGGCTTTTGTTTTTGGGGCTGCTTTTTCCCGTGGCGACTTAACTCCTTCGTGGTAATTCCTTCAAAGGCGATAACCACGAAGGACACGAAGGATCACGAAGGGCTCCAGACACCAACGACTGAATTCATGTTTATCGATGAAGCGAAAATTCGAGTAAAGGCTGGAGACGGCGGAAATGGCTGCATGGCCTTCCGGCGGGAGAAGTTCATTCCTCGCGGCGGTCCGTCGGGCGGGGATGGCGGCAAGGGCGGCGACGTGATCATGGAATCCAGCGAGCGGCACAATACGCTGGTGCATTTCCGATTCAACCCTGAATACAACGCGCAGCGCGGACGTCACGGGGAAGGCTCGAACAAAACCGGGCGCGATGGCGGCGACGTGATGTTGAAGGTTCCGGTGGGGACGATTGTGTTCGACGACGATACGGGAGAAAAGGTGTACGACTTCTCGGGGCCCGACCAGCGGATCGTGATCGCGCGCGGTGGACGCGGTGGGCGAGGAAATGCGCGGTTTGCTACATCGGTGCATCAGGCTCCGCGCGAGCATGAGGAAGGCCGGCCTGGGGAAGAACATCACTACCGGCTCGAGCTTAAGCTGCTGGCGGATGTGGGGTTGGTGGGATTTCCCAACGTCGGGAAGTCCACTCTGATTTCGCGCATTTCGGCGGCGCGGCCGAAGATTGCGGATTATCCGTTTACCACGCTGCAGCCGAACCTTGGGGTTGTGGTGGTGGGCGATGCGAAAAGTGAAGTGAGCTTTGTAGTGGCTGACATTCCTGGACTGATCGAAGGCGCGCACACGGGCGCGGGACTGGGCACGCAGTTTCTGCGGCACATTGAGCGCACGCGATTGCTCGTGCATCTGGTGGATGTTTCCGATGCGAGCGGGCGTCCTGATGTGGTGAAGGATGTTGAGGTGATTCTGGGCGAGCTGGTCAGCTTTGGCGCGCATCTGGAAGAGAAGCCGATGATCATGGTGGCGTCTAAGATGGACGCCGCGAACAAAGACCGGGTTGCGACGCTGAAGCGCTATTGCAAGAAACATAAGTTGAAGCTGTATGAGATTTCGGCGGTGACCGGCAAGGGGATTGAGGAATTGAAGTATGCGATGGCGGAAGCGGTGCAGGAGCTGAGAGAGAAGGAAATGGCTGCGGCGGCGGATGGTGGTGCTTCGGTGACGGATTAGGCTAACGCGAATGCCCTTGGATGCCGGCGATCGTGCAGGTTATAGGGATCCTTCGCTTCGCTCTGGATGACAACGCTTTTGAGTTTAAGTAAGAAGAAATGGAAAGGCGGCCCGAGGGCCGCCTTTTGTTGCTTCATCCACCGCAGAACAGTCGTGCTGGGCTTACGCTCGTGGAAGGTGCGCTCCGTGTTGGAAGTGGTATTGCAGAATTCTGGCGGCGAGCGCGGGGCTCAGGGTTGAGCCATTCGGCTCGACGCTGCGCACCACCTCACCGCGGCAAACCACTTCCGTGGCCGACAGGCCGGCAATCTCCGCCGGGAGCACCAGGTTGATTTCCAGTTGGGCGCTGGGTTGGACCATCTCTTCCGCCTGGAAGAGCATGCCCGAGCGGCTGATGTTTTCAGTCTTGCCTTCGTGCCAGTTCTGTTCGCCGAGTTGGCGATAGCGCAGAGGCAGGTGAAGTTGGAATCGTTGAGCGCGGGCGGGGATGGGTTGATCCCAGCCCTGCGCCGCATGGCGTTTCACAGCATGAGTGGACATGGCGACCTCCGGGGGAATTGGGCCTGCATCGAGCACTTCGCGCACTTTGTCTTTCAGGTCGCGAAGGTTGAAGGGCTTCTGAAGCAGGCGTACGCCGGCATCCAGCATGCCGTTGGTTCCGATCACATTTTCGGTGTAACCGGACATGTAGAGGATCTTCACGTTCGGGCGAATTTCTGAAATGCGCTGCGCCAGTTCGCGGCCGTTCATGCCGGGCATGATGACGTCGGTGAGCAGCAGGTGGATGGTGCCTTCGTGGGCGACAGCAATCTGCATGGCCACCGCGCCATCGGCCGCCTCGATCACTTTGTAGCCTTGCTTTTCGAGGAACAGGCGGGCGAGATAGCGCAGATTGGCTTCGTCCTCGACTACGAGAATGGTTTCTGTGCCCGGCTCGGTCTTGTGGGACTTCTCGGTTACGGCGACGGGAGTTAGATGTTCGCCGGCCGATGCCACACGGGGCAGATAGATTTTGAACGTGGTCCCCCTGCGCAATTCGCTGAACACCCAGATGTAGCCGCCACTTTGCTTGATGATGCCGTAGACGGTGGAAAGTCCGAGCCCGGTGCCTTTTGTGCCTTTCGTGGTGAAAAAGGGTTCGAAGATGTGGGACTGGGTTTCCACGTCCATGCCCATGCCGGTGTCGCTGATGGCCAGCATCACGTATTCGCCCGCCTGAAGAGGCGCGTGGACGCGGGCGTATTCGTCATCGAGTGTGACGTTAGAAGTCTCGATGGTGAGTTTTCCGCCGGCGGGCATGGCGTCGCGGGCATTGACGGCGAGGTTCATGATGACCTGCTCGATCTGGCCAGCATCGGCGCGAACCGAGCCGAGACTGGCGCCCGGCATCATGACCAGATCGATGTCTTCGCCGATCATGCGGTTGAGCATCTTCAAGTTTTCGGTGACGACGCTGTTGAGATCGAGAATGCGGGGAGCCAGCATCTGCTTGCGGCTGAAGGCAAGCAGTTGACGTGTAAGCGTAGAGGCGCGCCCGGCGGCGCTGGCAATCTCTTGCGCTGGATTTCGCATTTCAGGGTCGGGTCCCAAGCGGTCCAGTAAGAATTCGGAGTAGCCGGAGATCACCATGAGCAAATTGTTGAAATCGTGAGCGATGCCTCCGGCGAGGCGGCCGACGGCTTCCATTTTTTGCGACTGGCGAAGCTGCTGTTCCAGGGTGCGGCGTTCGGTGACGTCCTCGGCAAATAGCTCGAACACAGTGTTGTCATCGCCGTCGGACACGGACCGTCCCGAAACTCGGACGACCGTGGTGGTGCCATCTTTCTTCTTCCACTCCGCGATCAACCCGTTGAAATGTGAGGCCGAGCGGAGATAATCGGCGAGATCGAACCAGCGCTGGCCATCGGCGTAGAGCCCGCCCAGATGCTGGCCCGCGAGTTCGGAAGCGGCGCTGTAGCCGAGCATGTTCAGCAATGCGGGATTGGCGTCCAGCAGCTTGCCGGAAGCGTCACAGCGGCAGATGCCGTAGGGAGCGTTGGTGACGAGCGAGCGGAAGTTCAGCTCGGAGCGGCGCAGGCCCTCCTGCGCGGCCCGCAGCGCGGCATTGAACCAGCAGATCAGCAGGGCAACAAAGAAAAACAGGCCTAGACGGAACATCGCGGTGTGAAACTGCGCGGGGGTCCGTTCTCCGGCGAGCGCGAAATATGCGCTCACTGTCATGGCGAAGGCGGTGGCTGCCAAACCGGGCTTCCAGCCTCCGTACCAGGCGCTCACCATGACTGCGACGCCGAACAGAGCCAGACGGCTTTCAGCGACATCGGCTAACAGAAGTGAGGGGATCAGGGCGAGGATCGTGCTGAGCAGGGCGACCCCGTAGCGCAGGATGGTGGCGCGAGTGGGCGGCATGCGGAGTAGGGGGAGGGTTACTCGCATAGAACGCCATGCTAGGCCCGAATCGGGAAACATGCGAGTTACAGGAGTTCATCCGGGTACCGGGGATATACCTAGCGCGACTTTGCAAATGGCCTCATTAGTTTGTGGACTTGGGCCGAGCAGGCGATGGCCAAACGGACATAACCGGGTTGACTCTCCCAGTCTCACTCTGAGAAAGGCGCAAAGCCTCGAAAAGTATGGAGCTTGCATCGGGAAGCCCAAATCGAGACACTACCGGAACCATGAACATCGGGCTGCTGGGGGGAACCTTCGATCCGATCCATCGCGGACACATCGCACTGGCGCGTGCGGCGATGGAGAAGTGCAAACTCGCGCGCATTTATTTTGTGACGGCGCACGTGCCTCCGCACAAGCAGCTTCAGCCGCTGTCGCCTTTTCTTCATCGCTATGCGATGGTGGCGCTGGCTACCGCGGCGGAAAAGACATTTATCCCTTCACTGCTGGAGGCGCCAGAGGAGTTTTCTGGCCGGGAGCCAGCAACAACCGTGGGCAAGGGAAAAGACAAAGACCGCACTCCTAAGCCGAACTACACCATCGAGACGGTGCGGCGGCTCAAGCAGGGTTTCAAGGCGAGTGACAAGTTGTTTCTGCTGATTGGGATCGATGCGTTCGCCGACATCGCCAAGTGGCACGAAGCAGAAGATCTGTTTCGCGAGTGTGCGTTCGTGGTGGCCAGCCGTCCCGGGTATTCGCTGGCCGATGTGGCCAACGCGTTGCCGGAGCGGCTGCGGCCGAAGCCTGCGGTGACACGTCCTTTTCAGAAGCAGGCAGCTACAGGGGATCTGGTTTTGACCGGCGCGACGGTTCATTTGCTGGAGAAAGTGCACCAGCCAGTTTCGGCGACTGCGATTCGGGACGCTGCGGGCGCGGGGAAACCGCTGGGGCGGCTGGTGGACGCGGGCGTGGCCGATTACATCAAGAAGGTTGGACTGTATAAATGAGGGCTTCGGCTTTCGGGCTTCGGGCTCCGGCAAACTCGCACCGCGCTGAGGAAAACGTGATGACTGAAATGTCGGTTACAATGGAATTCGAGTTTTACGCCAACGACCAACGGCGAACGGCCAACGACGATTCTCCAACGACTGAATCCTGAATGAAGAAGAACGCAACCAAAGCTCAAGTCTCTGCAGCCATCCAAGCTTGCCTCGAAAAGAAAGCCGAAGAGCTGACCATCCTGGAAATGGAAAAGGGATCGGGCGCATTTACCGATTACTTCGTCCTGTGCAGCGGGACCAATCCGCGGCAGGTGCAGGCCATCGCGGATGAGGTGGAGCTACGCCTCAAAGCCGCCGGTCTGCGGCCCGCCCACGTGGAAGGCTACAAGCAGGCGGAGTGGGTGCTGGTGGATTATGTGGACTTCGTGGTGCACGTGTTTTCCGAGAAGGCGCGTAAATTTTACGATCTGGAACGGCTGTGGAAGACAGCGAAACGGCTGGAGCCGGCGGAACTGAAATCAGCGCCCAGGAAGCGCAAGGCCGCGACGGTTTCTACGGCGAAGAAGCGAAAGAAGGCGTAGAGCTCGCCTAAAGCAGTTCTGCTTTGAAAATCAAGATCGCATGGATTGGAAAGACGAAAGAGCCTGCTCAGCAGGCGCTGACGGACGAGTATCTCCAGCGGATTTCACGCTACGCGTCGGTCGAAGGGATCGCGCTGCGGGATGAAATCGCGTTACTGGAAATTTGCGGGCGTGCATCGTCCGCGAAATCATCGGCGAAACGCCAGAAATCCGGTGCTGGCTCGAAGTCTACGCTGGTCCTGATGGACTCGCGGGGCAAGGAATTTTCTTCCGAGCAGTTCGCGAAATTTCTGAGAGACTATCAAGACCGCAACCCGTTGCCGCTGGTGTTTGCAGTTGGCGCTGCGGATGGTTTCAGCGAAGAGACTCGCGCCGCGGCGCAGTTCACGATCTCACTCGGCAAGATGACGCTGGCCCACGAACTGGCTCGCGTGGTGCTGCTGGAGCAGGTTTACAGGGCGTTCACGATTCTCAAGGGTCATCCGTATCACTCGGGGCATTGAATCTGCGTGTGCTTCAACTGCCCGTCAAGATCAAGAGCTTTTAACCGCAAAGATCGCAAAGAAAAGCCGCAAAGGACGCGAAGAAGTGCTTTTACTTCTTCTTTTCGTCGGACGGTTTGGCCAGAACGATCTTCATGATCTCTTTGGCGAGACCGCTTGCCGGCACGCCTTCCATATTGGCGAGCACCACTACGCCTGCTAGACGGTCAGGGGCCAGCAGGAAATCGGTGCTGGTGCCCTGCTGGCCGCCACTGTGGCCGATGAAGCGGATTCCATCCTCGGTAGATGAGCCAAAGCCGAGTCCGTAGTTATCTTCGGAACCGTCGGAGGGTTTCAGCGGAGTCCACGCCAAATCGCGCGTAGCGCGGCGGATGAGTTTGTCGCTGAGAATCGCGACTTCGAAGTGCGCCATGTCTTCGGCGGACGACAGCCAGCCTCCTCCGGGAATCTTATAGCTGGAGTCGAGGAAGTCGGCGTTCCGCACTGCGCCGGTTTCAGTTTTTTGATAGAAGCGGGTACGGTAGGGGATGATCGCGAAGCGGTCGTCGACCTGAGTGTGATCCATGCCGGCGGGGGCGATCACATTCTGACGCACGTAGTCGGTATACTTCGCGCCGGAAGCGCCTTCCATCACGCAGCCGACCAGCGTGTATCCCTGAGTGGAATAGTGGAAGTGAGTGCCCGGCGGTGAAACCAACGCGTCATTCTCGAAAAAATTCAGGCCGGCTTGAATGGGATTGTCGAAGTGCTTTGTGTTGCCGACCTCGGGGTCATCCTGCGAACCCGATTTGTAGTGGCGGATGCCGGCAAGATGTCCCATGGCTTCGCGCGTGGTGATGGCTGCGTCTTTCTTGGGAAAGGCCGGGCAGTATTTCTGGACGGGCGCGTCCAGATCGAGCTGGCCGCGCTCCCAGAGCTGCATGGCTCCCGTCGCAGTCAGCGATTTCGAGATAGAAGCGAGGCGAAACAGAGTGTGCTCGCTGGCCGGGACGTTGTTCTCGAGGTCGGCGAAGCCGAAGCCGGAGGCCCACTCGTAGTGGCCGTCCTCTACGACAGCGACGGAAACTCCGGGAACGTGGGTAGAACTCATGAACTTCGCAACGGCCGCTTCAATCTGAGTGCGCTTGTCGGCGGAGAGCTGAGGTTGTTGCGCGGCACAGATTTCGGAGGTACAGATCGAGAGGCCGAGAACAAAGACCAGCAATGCAGTTCCGCGTTTTCCTGAGCGCGAATTTCGGCGTGACGAAACATCGAGCATGATTTCTTGCCTTTATGAGAAAGTGACGCTCCATTGTAAAACAAACCCTCAGGGGCTAAAGCCCGCGCTTTCGTTGGCCCAGACGGCACGGCTGAAGGGCGTGCCCTTCCCGAATACATTTTAGAAACGGCGGGATGGTTTCTCCTACTGGGTGACGGTGGCCTGGTAGCTTACGGTTTGCCAGTGTCCGTTGCGGCGGACCCAGATTCGCGTGTAGCGATAGGGGCCGCTGAAATCTTCGCCGAGTTGGTGGCCTTTGACATCGGCCCTTGCGGTGACGATTGCCGTTTCGCCGTACACGCGGACCACCATGTCAGTTACGTCCATGGCTTCGTAACGCAGTTGCCCGCTCTTGCGCGCGCGGACGGTGTCCTGTTTGGTGGTGACCTGGCCGAGGGGAGTGATCGCCACATAGTCGTCGGCCAGGGTGCGCTGGGAGAATTCGGCGTCACGTTGCAGACTGGCTTCTTTCGATTGGCGCTCGAGGTCGACAATCTCGCGGATCGCGTCCTGCTCGCCGGGCGGAAAAGGCGGCCTGGGATGCACCGCAACATGCTGGGCCGCGAACGCGGGGAGGGCCGTCGACGCCAAGATCAAAAACACCAAACACTTGTTGATCACGATTGAGACCTCCGCAAAGTGCCGCGAGGGGACAGAGATCCGCCTACCCGAGCTACGCGAAATTGGATGCAACAGTTCCGTGAAAAATTCCTGTTATTGTCACAATTATTTGCATGATGTGTTCAGTGCGGCGATTGGAGACGGTGTCACAATAAGAAGACGTCTGAGGGAGCTGATTTATTTCAATTTTTTTCCTGGATAGTGTCCGCAATGTCCGTAAATGGACACGCGACGCTCTCCGGCGTCGTAGGCATCAGGAGTTGTGGGCAAATCGCTATGGGCAAGAGCACGTCTGAGCTTCCGAGCAAACTAACGGCGCTATTTAGCGTAGGACTAACCGCCGGAATCATTATGGGCAGCGGCGCGTGGCATGCCCGTGCGGCAGGCGCGGATCAGCCGACAGGTAAAGGCTCGATAGCCACTTTCTACCGCGACGTTCTTCCGATCTTGCAGAGCCATTGCCAGAGTTGTCACCGGCCTGGCGAAGTCGCGCCTATGCCGCTGGTCACGTTTGCGCAAACCAAGCCGTGGGCCCGCAGGATGGCGGCTGAGGTGGAGATGAAGATGATGCCGCCGTGGTTTGCCGATCCGCGATTCGGCCATTTTGCCAACGACTCGTCACTGACCGAGGCGCAGATTGCAGTTTTTTCCGCATGGGCCGAGACGGGCGCACCGGCGGGCGACGAGCACGATGCGCCTCCGCCACGAAAGTGGTCCGAGGGATGGAATATTCCGACGCCGGACCGGATCGTGACGATGCCGAAGGCGGTGCAGATTCCGGCGCAGGGAGAAGTGGAATATACCTACGAGATAGTGCCCACGCATTTTGCGGAAGACCGGTGGGTGCAAATGTCGGAGTTGCGGCCGGGGAGTCCGGCGCACGTGCATCATGCGGTGGTGTATATTCGTCCGCCGGATTCGGCGTGGCTGCGGCATGCTCCGGTGGGCGTGCCTTTCACGACCTCGACATTGACTGATCCCGAGGAGCGGCGCCAGGCACATGAAACTACCAGTGACTTGCTGATTGTGTACGCGCCGGGGAGTTCGCCCGACGAGTGGGCGCCGGGCATGGCCAAGTTTGTGCCTGCGGGATCCGATCTGGTTTTTCAGATGCATTACACGACCAACGGTTCGGCGGATCAGGACCAGACCAGCATCGGGCTGGTGTTTGCAAAGTCGCCGCCGAAGCAGCGGGTGATTACGCTGCAGTTGAATAATCACGCCCTCGTGATTCCGCCGGGCGCGGACGATTTTCGCGTGGAGGTGCAGGGGACTCTGCCCAACGACGCGACTTTGCTGAGTTTGTTTCCGCATATGCATTTGCGGGGAAAGCGGTTTGAGTACGACATTGTGCATGACGACGGAACAGTGGAGACTTTGCTGCGGGTGAATTATCACTTTCACTGGCAGTTGAGTTACCGGCTGGCCGAGCCGCGAGCTCTGAAGGCAGGGACGCGGCTGCGGGCGATCGCATGGTACGACAATTCGAAGAATAATCCGCACAACCCCGATCCTGAGAAGACGGTGACGTGGGGCGATCAGACATCGGACGAAATGATGGTGGGATTTTTTGACGTGGCCGTGCCAGCGGGAATGGATAAGTGGCAGTATTTTATGCGGCACGGCGTGGGGCATGCGAAGACGGAGCAGCGATAAACGGCTTTGCGGCTTTTCCTTGGGAGCTTTGCGGTTAGAGGGTCTTGTTCTGTGGAATCAAAAGACTTTAACCGCAAAGTGCGCGAAGAAGGGCCGCAAAGTACGCGAAGAAATTCAAATCGAGCCACCACCCACAGCAAACCAACTTGCATTCGAGCCGAAGACGTTTGTTACACTTGCAGGGTTCCAACCGAGGCGATTTTAAGATGAACGGGAAACGAAATTTATTTCTGGCAGCGGCGGCATGCATCGTGACTTGTGGAATCGCAGGCGGCGGCCTGAGGGCGCAGTCCGGCGCACCTGCGTCCGGAACACCCGCGCAGAGCGCGACTCCAGCAGGGCCGAAGCTGGCCGAGGAACAGTTCAAGAACATCAAGGTATTGAAAGGAGTTCCCGCCGACCAGGTGTTTCCGGCGATGCAGTTCATCACGATCTCGCTAGGGGTGGAGTGCGAGTTCTGCCACGTGCAGGGCGCGGGGGGAAGGCTGGAATTTGATAAGGACGACAAGAAGAACAAACAAACTGCACGGAAAATGATGGAGATGATGTTCGCCATCAACAAAGATAATTTCGATGGACACCGTGAGGTGACGTGCTACTCGTGCCACCGCGGCAGCCCGGAGCCGATGGGCACGCCCGCGATCATGGGCGAAGAGCCGAAGTTGGAGGCGAAAGCGGCTCCGGCGGCGGCAGAGGACAGCGAAGCAGGGGAGTCAAAGAAAACAACCGGGCCCTCTGCGGATCAGCTGCTCGACAAATATGTGCAGGCGCTGGGGGGCGCGGCTGCCGTCGATAAGATCACAAGCCGCGTGGCAAGGGGAACCATCGAGGTTGGCGATAAATCGTTCCCCATCGATCTGTATTCCAAGGATCCGGAAAAACGCATTTCGTTCACGCATATGCCAGAGGGAGATAGCGTCACCGCGTTCAACGGACAGGAAGGCTGGCTGGGAACGGTCGGCCGCCCGATGCGCGAGATGCATGGGGGCGACCTTTATGGAGCCGCGATTGATGCCGATCTTCACCTGGCGACGCACTTGAAGCGAATGTTCAGCAAACTGAGCACGCAGGGAACAGAAAAAATTGGCGATCATGACGTTTACGAAGTGGTCGGACAGCGTGAGGACAAGCCGCCACTGCAGCTTTATTTTGACCAGCAATCTGGATTGCTGGTACGGCTGGTGCGTTTCGGCGAAACTCCGCTGGGGCGTATTCCCACGCAGATTGACTATGCTGATTACCGCGAGGCCGACGGCGTGAAGGTTCCGTTCCGCTGGACGCTGGCGAGGCCGAACGGGCGGTTTACGATCCAGATAACGGAATTGAAGCAGAATGTTCCAGTGGACGACGCGAAATTTGCCAAACCGCCTGCGCCTCCTCCGCCAGTACCCGCGCCGCCGCAGGGGTTGAGTGTTCAGCCGAAGTAATCGTCTTCATTTTTTCTTCTTGAGGGATGTGGGCGCCGCGGCTCTAAGAAGCGCGCCCGTCTCACAATGCCCTCCTCGCGGCGCCGCCTGCCGGCTTGCCTCCCGTTTCAATAACAAAACCTGATAGGGCCGATAAATAGATTGAATTTCCGGGAACGCGCTGCGGACGATAGAGTGAGCGCGTCCAGGGCCGGAGCCGGGCTGTGATCTCTCTCCAAAAGCAGAAGAGGAATACTATGGGGAGAAGCTGGCGTGAAATCTGCTGGCAGGAATTCGCGGTGACCTGGCGCGGCGATGGCGTTAAGGACGCAGAACAGGACTCACAAAACAAAACATGACTAAGGTCGAGGCGATTATTCAGAATTCTAAATTGGACGCAGTGAAAACCGCGCTCCACGAAGTTGGCGTCGAAGGCATGACGGTGCTTGAGGTTCGAGGTCACGGGCGGCAGAAGGGACACACCGAGGTCTACCGTGGACGCGAATACAGCGTGGACCTGATTCCGAAAACAAAACTGGAGATGGTGCTGGCCGATGCAATCGTAGAAAAGGCCGTGCAGGCTATTCTGGGAGCGGCGCGCACGGGAAAAATCGGCGATGGCAAGATTTTTCTGACCCGCGTGGATGAAGCGATTCGCATTCGCAACGACGAGCGCGGCGAAGGTGCGTTGTAAGAATCTTAAGGCTTGCAGGACTAGGACTAGTAAGGCGAAGACGAGGCCCCACGGGACGCAAGCGGAAAGCATCTGAACGGCAGCTGTGACGGCAGCCCTCCCCACATGTGGCCAGCGCACGGGGAGTACGAGTTCACTTTCATGACGGCAGCGTCCTCATTAATCAGCGAGTTGCGCGGTTCACTCAATGAGGAATCGGCGCGGATTCAGCGGGACTTCGCCGCCAGCGGCGACGGCCGCACTGCCGTGGCGCAGCGCACCGAACTCATCGAAGGCATCCTGCAGCGACTTTGGCTGGATTTGATTTCTCCCGAGGCGGACAAGCCGCGGAACTTTGCTCTGGTCGCGACGGGAGGATTCGGGCGGGGATGGCTGTTCCCTTATTCTGATATCGACCTGCTTTTTCTGTTCGCTGATCGCAGCAACGAGCAGGCCTTCAAAGATCCTGTGCGGCGTTTCTCGCAGGAGCTTTGGGATCTCCGCCTAAAGTTGAGCCCGGCGACGCGCACCTTGGCCGAGTGCGAGCGCTACGATCCCAACAACACCGAGTTCACTGTTTCGCTGCTCGATTGCCGCTATCTCGCGGGCGACCGCGATCTTTTCGCGCGACTTCACGACAAGGTGATTCCAAAGCTGGTGGAGCGGGAGGCGGGGCCGCTTCTGCAGGGACTGGCGGAAGTCACGCGCGAGCGGCATGGCAAGTTCGGGCAGACGGTTTACCACCTCGAACCGAATCTGAAGGAGACTCCGGGCGGTCTTCGCGATTACAACGTGGCCTGCTGGCTGGCGCTGATTTCGGCCATGGACAAGCTTCATGACTGGCCCGATGCCAGTTCGCTGCGTGCGCCGGTGCGCCGGCAACTGGATGCGGCGCTGGAGTTTCTTATGTCGGCGCGCTGCTTTCTGCATTTTCGCCACGGGCGCGACGACAACGCGCTCAGCTGGGAGGCGCAGGACGAAGCGGCCGCACGGAGGATCGGCGTCACGGATTCCTCCGAGCTGACAGCCGCGGACTGGATGCGGATTTATTTCAGTCACGCCCGCGCCGTGCAGCGCACCGTGGAGCAGTTGCTCGAGGAAATCCCGGAGGCGTGGTCTTCGCTTTATCGTCAATTTCAGAGCTGGCGGTCGCGGCTTTCGACTCCCGATTTTTCTGTGGTCGACGGGCTGATTTTTCTGCAGCAACCGTCCGCGATGCAGGATCCGGAAATTTTGCTGCGGCTTTTTCACTTCATGGCCCACCATGGCCTGAAGTTGAGCACGACTACGGAATACCGAATCGAACAGGCACTGCCGGCGCTGGCGTCGCATCCGCCGCGTGGCGCTGAACTCTGGCTCTACTTGCAGGAAACTTTGCTACAGCCGCACGCAGCCGACGCGTTGCGATCGATGCACTCGTTGCGCCTGCTGACTCTGCTCTTGCCAGAATTGAAGGCCATCGATTCGCTGGTGGTGCGCGATTATTATCATCGCTTCACCGTTGATGAACATTCATTCCTGGCGATCGAAAGCCTGCACCGAGTGCGGGAGTCGCAGTCCGAGTGGGACAAGCGTTATGCCGAACTGCTGGGTGAACTGGAAGATCCGGAATTGCTTTATCTCGCTCTGCTTTTGCATGATACCGGGAAAGGCGTGCCCGGAGTCAATCATGTGGAGGCCAGTCTCGACATCGCGGGACGTTGCCTGGACCGTCTTGACGCAGACCCGAGCGAGCGGGCGACCGTGCTGTTCCTGATTGGCAATCATCTGGAGCTTTCAGGGGCTCTGCGGCGGGATATTTTCAATCCGGAAACTGTGGCGGCGTTTGCGGAAAAAGTGGGAACGCCGGAGCGCCTCAAAATGTTGTGCCTGATGACCTATGCCGACATCAAGGCGGTGAATCCCGAAGCGCTGACTCCGTGGAAGGCGGAGAATGTTTGGCAACTCTACATTTCCGCCGCGAATTACTTGAACCGCAGTGCCGACCAGCGGGTACACGCCGATGTGCACGACGACAAATTCGCGCGCTTCCGTTCGCTGGCTTCTGTAACCAGCAACAAGTTCAGAAGTTTCGTGGAAGGCTTTCCGCAGCGCTACCTGCGCGTGCATTCGGCGGAAGAAGTGATGCGGCATCTGGAAATGGCCGACCAGATTGCCGACGATCCCGTGCAAATTGATTTGAAGCGAGGCCGTCATTGGTACGATTTGACGCTGGTCACTCGCGACCGTCCCTTTCTTTTTGCGACGCTAACGGGAGTGCTCGCGGCCTGGGGGATGAACATCGTCAAGGCCAACGCGTTTTCGAATCAGGCGGGAACGGTGGTCGACACAATTCACTTTACTGACCGCTTTCGCACCCTGGAGCTGAACCTTTCCGAGTGGGCGCGTTTCAAGCGCAGTATCACGGAAGTTCTGCTGGGCGAGGCCGATCTCGAACGCATGTTGCGCGACCGGCAACGCTCGGAGAAGAGCATCGCGACGAAAGTGAAGGTGGAAACCAGAATTGAGTTTGATGATGCCTGTTCTTCGTCGAGTACGCTGGTGCAGGTGATCGCCCAGGATCGTCCGCGGCTTCTACACCGGATTGCGTCGTGCCTTTCCGATCAGGAATGCAACATCGAGATTGCTTTGATCGACACCGAAGGCCAGATGGCGATTGACGCGTTCTATCTCACGTCGAAGGGTGCGAAGTTGACTCCGCAACATTGCAAACAAGTGGAGAAGGCGCTGGTGGAGGAGTTGCGCGGGGAGTAACAGCGGACACCGATGACCACAGGGGCTGAAGCCCGTGTCGTTCCTGAGATGAAGTGGCACGACTGAAGTCATGCCCTTCCCAAGAGCTCTGATCAACCAAGTTCAGCGTTACTTTGTTATTTCGTCGAGAACTTGAAAACCGTCTTCTCGTGAAACGTCTGCCCCGGCTTCAAAATCGTCGAGGGAAAATCCGGGTGATTCGGCGAATCCGGGTAATGCTGCGTCTCCAGGCAAAAAGCGTTGCGGCGCTTATAGACGTGGCCATGTTTCCCAGTGACCGTCCCGTCCAGAAAATTGCCGGTGTAGAACTGCACTCCCGGCTGCGTGGTAAACACTTCAAGAACTCGCCCGCTGGTGGGCTCATAGGCGCGGGCGGCCAGTTCCAGTCCGTCACCTTTGCGGTTGATGATGAAGTTGTGGTCGTAGCCGTGGCCAAGCACGAGTTGCTCGTTATTGTCGTCGATGCGCGCGCCGATCCTGGTGGGAGTCGTGAAATCGAATGGCGTGCCCTTCACCGGACGAAGCTCGCCAGTGGGAATCAGATTCTTGTCGACTGGCGTGAAGCGGTCGGCGTTGAGCATGAGTATAGTGTTGAGAATGTCGCCCGAGCCCTCGCCCTCAAGATTGAAATAGCTGTGCTGGCTCAGGTTGATGGGGCTCGCTTTATCGGTCGTGGCTTCGTAGTCGATCACGAGTTCGTTGTCGTCATTCAAGGTGTACGTCACCTTGGCCGTAAGATTGCCGGGGAAGCCTTCCTCGCCGTCTTTGCTGAGATAGGTGAATGTCACGCCGGGCTTGCCGCCTTTGAGAGGAGCATCGTCCCAAACCACTTTGTCAAAGGTTCTGGTGACGCCGCCGTGCAGGGTGTTGGGGCCGTCGTTCTTGGGCAAAGTGTAGGTCTTGCCATCGAGAGTGAAAGTTCCGTTGGCGATGCGGTTGGCGTAGCGCCCGACCACGGCCCCCAAGTAGGGAGTGTTCGGGATGTATCCCTCGAGTGTTTCGTGGCCAAGAACAATATCGGCGAGCTGCCCTTTGCGGTCGGGGACGCGAATGGAAAGAATGATGCCGCCATAGTTCATGGCACGGACTTCAACGCCATGGGAATTAGTGAGCGTATACAAGTTGATGGGCCTCCCCTCCCGCGTGCCGAACGATTGTTTCTGAACTCCACGTGCTTGTTTGGAAGAAGTATCCTGCGCCGGAAGCAGACCGCAGGCGAAAACAGAAACGAGCAACGTTGCGAAGACAATGCGTCGGGGCATCATGGCCAGAAGTGTACTACGGAACCGCACCCGTGGGATTGGGCGACGGGAAGTGGGCGACATCCTGGCATGCTCATGATTCAAGGTGGTACCATCGCGTCCGACAAATTTATGACGAAACTGAGTTGCATCTTGTTCCTTGCTCCGTTGCTGCCACTATCCGGTCTGATTTCGAGGGCTGGTGGTCAGTCGCAGCCTGACGCGGCGCACGCGATCGTGCTACATGCGGCTCGGCTGCTGGACGTAAAGAACGGGCGCATCGTGAAGCCCGGCGAGGTGCTGGTGCAGGGGGATCGTATCGTCGAGGTCGGAACCGCGGTGAAGCGTCCTGCGGGAGCCGAGGTGATCGATGTGGGTGACCGCACGCTGATGCCCGGCCTGATTGACGCTCACGTCCATCTTTTTCTGCACCCGGGCGCGGAGGATCTGCAGACCGTTCAAGAATCGGTACCGCAGCGCACAATCGCAGCTACGCTCGCGGCTCGCGACGATCTGATGGCGGGCTTCACCGCGGAGCGCGACATGGGCACCGAAGGCGCGGGTTCTGCGGACACAGCGGTCCGCAACGCGATTAACGAGGGACTCATTCCGGGCCCGCGGCTGCGCATCAGCGGCAATGCCGTGAACATCATGGGCGGCCACGAGGACGCAATTGGCTACAACCCGGAGCAGCACGTTCTGCCGAATGCGGATTATGCCAATAACGCGGACGAACTGGTCGCGGTGATGCGGCGCCAGTTCAAGGAAGGCGCGGACTTCATCAAGATTTACGAAAGCGGGCCCGACTCGGTGGTGGACGGCAAGTTCCACACGATTTATCAATACACGGAAGCGGAGCTTGAGGTCGCCGTGCATGAGGCGGCCCGGCTAGGCCGAAAAGTCGCGGTGCACGCGACCGGAGAACCAGGCACGCTCTATGCCGCGCAGGCGGGAGTGGCCTCGATCGACCACGCCAACCAGCTGAGCGACGAGACCATGCGGCTGATGCGCGAGAAACAGATCTTCGCGGTTCCGACATTCACCATTTTCGAGTATTTCGCAGATCATGCGGCAACGCCGGCGCAAGCTGCCAGAGAACATCAGATGCTCGACTTGAAGGTGCAGGACTTCAAGAAACAAGCAGCCGCCGGGGTTCCTATGGCGGTAGGTTCCGATGTAGGTCCATTTCCTCACGGCACGCAGGCCCGCGAACTGGCCCTGATGGTGATGCACGGCATGTCGCCGCTGGCAGTGCTGCAGGCGGACCTGTTGAACGGAGCCAAGCTGCTGGGGTGGGAGGGACATATTGGGGCGCTCGAATCAGGCTATCTGGCAGATATCGTTGGCGTGCAAGGCGATCCGCTGCAGGACATCAGCGCCGTACAGAACGTGGAATTCGTAATGAAGGGCGGCGTGATTTACAAGAAGTGAAATCCGTGATCCGGAACTGCGTGACCCGTCCCGCTGAGCTGAAGGAAAAATGTAGTAAAACTATAGAGGCTGGAGAGGTGGCCGAGTGGTTGATGGCTCCGGTCTTGAAAACCGGCATGCCCGAAAGGGTATCGGGGGTTCGAATCCCTCCCTCTCCGCCAGATTTCTAGACCCCGCTGTTGATGCGGGTTTCAGAGGTTGGTTCGCTGATTCGATTGGGTTTGTTTCGACCACACCTTAATTTTACCTCTATCGTTGGGAAACCGGATACCCCACTAAAGAGCCTGTTTTGTGTCCAGAATTGTGTCCGCAGGAGGGAGCGGCACAGCCATACGGGACAGAGTTGGAGGGTTGAGACCGACTCTAGATTTGAAGAGGGATCGAAATTCAGCTACTACCACGCGGGTAGTGGTGCAGTCTGGAACTTGACGAAATTTAGTTTGGTGAGAGAATTGCGGTGTGAACAAGTCGCCACGCAAACGCCGAATGAAGAAAAACCAGCGAAAACAGAAGAAAAAACTTGACGCTGTGGAACGTGCGATAGCTCGCAAGAGATAAGAAAAGCCCCGATGCCAGTCGGGACTTCGTAGGTCTGGTGCCTCAATTCAGATCGTGCCATCGGGGTGCGTCCAATGTCTAGATTTATTTTCCACACCTCCTTCCTGTTGTATGCGCTCACGGTATCAGCTCAACAGCCGAACAAGCCGCGGATAAACACAATTACGGCGATCCCTGGTGACGCTCCATTGTCTTCGCCTACCTGCGCAGCATCGCGGGCTGGCTACTTAGAAACTAACGGCAAGAAAATGACGGAGGCTGAGATAGCGAAGTTCGTTTCTTCCAGCCTCCGCGAAGGGTACATTCTTACAATCTATCCCGAAAGCAAAAACGGCATATTCGTGAATATGGAATGTGCTAAGGCAACTCCTTCACATCTTTGATTGTCGGCTTGGTGATGCTTTTGGGGTTGTCTATTCTGAATTTTCGCTCCGGAAAATCCGGCAAGGTGTAGTTCAATGTGATTGATGGATTTTGACCGATTGTGGCACTGATCTCGGTTAGCGAGTAGTCGCCGCTGGCTTGGTTATCCGGAATTTTAAGAGATACCTCAAACGTACTCGGCCCAGTCGGTTTCGACTCGCCCCATGCCAGTTGTGGGTTGAATCCAGGTTGGGCCGGAATGGTTTTGGGGATCGACAGGTTCATACCTGCCGCGTTTATTTGCGTTGCGTCTGGCCCGGCGAACGTCACCGAGATTCGAATCGTCTGGCCGGGATGGTAGACAGGGCCTTGCGCTCTGGCTGAGAGACTGAGAATCACAGTCAGGACGAGGGGCAGGACGTAGCGTGAAATTTTTGTAGTATGTAGCATTGTTTTACCTTTTCTCCTCGAAGTAGATTTTTATTTCCCCGCGTATTTGGCAACGCTTGTTCATTCGGCAAGGTGGCATTGATTGACGAACCCTCTAACCTAAGCGGCCACAACTTCCGTTCGGTTTTCCATTCCCCAAACGATGCATGACAGATATATAATAAATATGTTATAAATGGAGGTCAAGCGCAAACCTCTTGAAATATAATATTTTTGTGATATTATGAAAACCGTATGGGAATTCTGGGCGGTCCAGACGGCGAGACGGAACGTCTTAGTCGATTGGCTGTACAGAGATAAACGGCTGCAGGCTAAGGTGGACGCCACATTCCGCCGCTTGCAATTCATAGGGCCCAAGTGGCCGATGCCTTATTACAGGCCAGTTGGAGGAGGGGCTGGAGAAATCCGAATTGACGATGGGAACGTGGAGCATCGAATTTATGGGTTCTTTAGCGGGAGATGTTTCGTTGTGATGCTCGGAAGCAGTGATAAGAAAAACCAGCAACAATCAATCAAAACGGCCAAGAATCTCAGAAAACAATTTGTAAAAACTCCTCCCCCCACGGAGCGATACCATGTCTAAGGAAGTTCTTCTAGAAAAGCTCACGGATGCGAATTACCGCGAAGCATTTATATCCGAAGAAATTGATATTGGCCTGCCGATGCAGTTGCGTGCGATGAGAGAGGATCGTGGTTGGAATCAGAAGTACGTAGCAGAAAAGATGGAAACGAGACAGCCACGGTTTTCGGTGATGGAGAGACCTGGGTACGGTAATTTCTCGCTAAATACGCTGAAGAGGCTGGCTGCAATATTCAACGTGGGTCTAATCGTCAGCTTCGTTCCATTTAGCGAGGTGATCGAGTTCACTTCTTCATTTAGTCGCAA
>Ga0302326_10005751_pt1 | contig 28138 bp, 33 predicted proteins | sample Palsa_T0_3_FD_202264 | JGI IMG/M metagenome (GOLD analysis project Ga0302326, IMG submission 202264) | Peat permafrost microbial communities from Stordalen Mire near Abisko, Sweden - Palsa_T0_3 | ecosystem: Environmental > Terrestrial > Soil > Palsa > Peat permafrost | place: Sweden: Abisko... | reverse complement strand
TCGCCGGGGACTTGAGCGTTCCGGGCGTTGCCGAACGCGTGCGTGACGCCGCGCTGAACCGCTTCGGGCGCGTCGACGTGCTGGTCAACAACGCGGGCGGCGGCGTGATCCTGCCGACCGAACGGCATACCGAGGACACGCTGCAGCGCACGATCGCCAACAACTTGTGGACCGCGCTGCGCTGCACGCTGGCGTGCATTCCACCGATGCGCGCGCGGCGCTACGGCCGCGTCGTCAACGTCGGCGCCGACTCGGTGCGCAGCGGGCTGGACCACCACGCCGTCTACAACGCCGCCAAGGGCGGCGTGCACGCAATGGTCACGGGCTTCGCCCGCGAGTACGCGACCGAAGGGCTGACGTTCAACACGGTCGCGCCCTCGTACGTCGACACCGGAACACCCGAGCGCGCGGTCCCGGTCGCCGACGAGCACTTCGCCGACATGCTGCGGCGCGCGACCGAGCTGATCCCGATGGGTCGCCCCGGCCGTCCGGACGAGGTCGCCGCAGCGGTGCTGTTCCTCGCATCGGAGGAGAGCTCGTTCATCACCGGTCAGGTGCTCTCGATCAACGGCGGCAGCACGATGGGTTGACGCCGCGACGACCGCACATCATCGATCCGCCCTGCGTCATCGACGTAGATTTGACACTTCGCGCACGAAAGAGACTCCAATGCAGACAGCACCGTCACTCGAAGCGGGTGACTTCATCGAAGCCGGTGGACACCGCACCCACTATCACGAGGCCGGCTCGGGTGAGACGATCGTCTTCATCCACGGTTCCGGCCCCGGCGTCACGGCCTGGGCCAACTGGCGCAACGTGTTGCCCGTCTTCGCCGCGCGCTTCCACGTGCTCGCCCCCGACGTGCTCGGGTTCGGCTTCAGCGCGCGCCCCGAAGGCGCGACGTACGGCAAGGACATGTGGGTCGATCACCTGATCGCGTTCTTGCGCGCCAAGGGCGTCACGCGCTGCCACCTGGTTGGAAACTCGCTGGGCGGTGCGCTCTCCCTCGCGCTCGCAGGGCGCGAGCCGCAGATGGTCGATCGGATCGTCCTGATGGGGGCGGCAGGGGTGAGCTTCGAGGTGACGCGCGGGCTCGAAGCCGTGTGGGGCTACGAGCCCAGCATCGAGTCGATGCGCGAGCTGATCGCCGAGCACTTCGCGTACGACCGTTCGCTGGCGACTGACGATCTGGTGCGCATGCGCTTCGAGGCTTCCCGCCAGCCCGGCTTTCACGAGTCGTATTCGACGATGTTCCCGCGCCCGTACCAGCGTCATCTCGACGCGCTCGCGACGCCCGACGAGAAGATCGCGGCGATCGCGTCGCCCACGCTGCTCATCCATGGCCGCGAGGACAAGGTCGTCCCGCTGTCGGCCAGCCTGCGCATGTTCGAGTTGCTGCCGAACGCCGACCTCCACGTCTTCGGCCATTGCGGTCACTGGACGATGATCGAACGGCGCGACGACTTCAACGACCAGGTGATGCGCTTCTTCACCGCCGACAAGCCGGTGTAGCGATGGGCGACGTCTTCGGGTTCGGCATCTCGCACTATCCGCCGTTCGCGATGACCGACACGTACATGTCGGGATTGCTGAAATACACCCTGGGCGATCCCGACATTCCGGCCGAGCGCAAGGCACCGGCGTCGTGGCCGCAACCGATGCAGCGCGAGTGGGCCGACGACGAGGGCACCGCGGCCGCGGGGCGGCATCGCGCCGAGATCGAGCGTGGTCTGCGCCGCGCGCGCGCCGCGCTCGACGCCTTCGCGCCCGACGTCGTCGTCATCTGGGGCGACGACCAGTACGAGAACTTCCGCGAGGACGTGATTCCGCCGTTCTGCGTGCTCGCCTACGACGACCAGGACGTGCAGCCGTGGAAGCACGTCCCGGCACCGGTCGCCGGCCGGCCCAACGCCTGGGGCGAAGATCTCGAGACAACGCGCACGGTGCGCGGCGCGCCGGCGGCGGGAAAGCTGCTCGTCTCGTCGCTGCTCGAACAAGACTTCGACGTCGCGTACGCATACCGTCCGCTGCACCACGACGCGCTGCCGCACGCCTTCCTCAACGCGGTACTCTACCTCGATCTCGACCGCGGCGGGTTTCCGTATCCGATCGTGCCGTTCCAGGTGAACTGCTACGGTCGCAAGGTGATCAGCCACCGCGGGACGCTCAGCCGATTCGCCGACGCGGCGAAGCCGGCCGACCCGCCGTCGCCGACGCCCCGGCGCTGCTTCGATCTCGGTCGCGCGGTCGCGCGCTGGGCAGCGGCGAGCCCACTCAAGGTCGCGCTGTGCGCGTCATCGAGCTGGTCGCACGCGTTTCTGGTCGACAAGAACTGGCGGCTGTTCCCGGATATTCCGAGCGATCGCACGTTGTATGAGGCCATGGTCACGGGCGATCTGGCATCGTGGCGCGACGTGGCGCTGTCGGCGGTCGAAGAATCCGGCCAACAGGAGCTGCTCAACTGGTTCTGCTTGGCCGGTGCGATGCACGAGCTCGGCGCGAAGCTCGCCTGGTCGGAATTCGTAGAGACGCACGTCTTCAACTCGAACAAGGTGAGCGCGATCTACGAGCCTGTTCCGGCGGGCGCCGCGCGCGCGTTCTCGCTCAGCTGAACGATACGGCGACCTCGCCTAGGCCGGTGAACGAAGCGCGAAAGACGTCACCGGGTGCGGGCACGATCGCGGTTGAGAGCGCGCCGGGAAGCACGATGTCGCCGGCGGCGAGGACGAGGCCTGCGCCGGCCAGCGCGTTCGCCAGCCACGCGACGGCGCGCAGCGGCCCCGAGCCGAGCACCGCGGAGCCCGCTCCGGAGCCTACCATCTCGCCGTTCTTGCTCAACGTCATCGTGACGGCCGCGAGGTCGAGTACGCCGGGGGTGACGCGCTCCGGACCGAGCACGAACCGGGCCGACGATCCGTTGTCGGCGATCGTGTCGGACAGCGCGATCTTCCAGTCGCGGATGCGGCTGTCGACGATCTCGAGTGCCGGCGCGACGTAGTCGCACCCGGCGAGTACGTCCTCGTCGGTGACCCCCGGACCACGCAGCTCGCGGCCCAGCACGATCGCGATCTCCGCTTCGACGCGCGGCTGCAACAGCTCGGCGCACGCGATGACCCCGTCGTGCTCGACGCGCATCGCCGCGAACAGGTGGCCGTAGTCGGGCTCGTCGATGCCGAGCATCCGCTGCATCGGCTCCGCGGTGAGACCGACCTTCATCCCGACTCGCGTCTCACCGCGCGCCACGCGGCGGCGCGCCGTTTCGCGCTGGATCGCGTATGCGGTGCGGCCATCGAAGCTCACGCTTGCGGTCAGCGGCGCGATCTGCACGCGGTCGCGCTCCGCACGTTCGAGCGCATCGGCCAGCGCGGCAACGTCGACGGTAGCGTTCATGGGGAGATCTCCTTGGTGCGTCCGAGTAAGCTGAGCGCGTTCGCCGAGCGTAGCGCGGCGCGGTGTTCGGGGAAGGCCTCGACGACGGCGCCGGGCGGGTCCTCGCGGATCGTGAACGGATAGTCGCTGCCGACGACTTGGTGCGCGGGGTCGAAGCGCTCGAGGATCAGCGCGAGGTTGCGCGCGTCGAAGGTCAGCGTGTCGCAGTACAGCGCGCGAGCAACCTCCGACGGGCGACGTCCGGCGGCGCGCAAGTCGTCGGACATCTCCCACAGACGGTCCAACCGCGGCAGCAGCCAGGGCAGCGTTCCGCCGCCGTGGGCGAGCACGATGCGCAATCGCCGGCGTTCCAGCAAACCGCTGGTGAGCAGCATCGCGCCAGCAATCCCCGTCTCGCTCGGGTAGCCGGTCGAGATCACCATCATGCGGCGCCTCACGCGGTCGAAACCCGGCGCCGACTCCGGATGGACGAAGACGATCGCGTCGAGCGCCTCGCAGCGTGCCCAGAACGGTTCGAGCGCCGGATCGTCGAGCTCGCGGCCGCCGGCGGTCGTGCCGATCTCGACGCCGTTCAGGCCGAGGTCGCGAACCACGCGCTCGAGCTCGGCGCAGGCGAGATCGGGATCCTGCAGCGGAACGGCGCCTAGCGCGGCAAAGCGATCGGGCCGCGCCCGCACGAGTGATGCGAGCGCGTCGTTCTGGGCACGGCAGAACGACGCACCTACCTCAGGTGGTGCCTCGTAAGCGTAGCTGACCGGTATCGGCGAGAGGACTTGCAGCGCGACGCCTTCCGCGTCCATATCCGCGATGCGGCGGCCGACGTCCCAGCTGCGGTGATCGATCTTGCGGTACGGCTGACCGTTGCGCTGCAACTCACCGTCCGTTCCGCTGCACGTGAGGGCGACGCAGCCCGGCAGGCTCAGCGCCTCGATCGCGCGGTCGATGTAGTGCGTATGGAAGTCGACGGTCATGAGAAAATCGAGATTCCGCCTTCTTTGATGGATTCGCAGGGTCCCTCCCGCGGCTCGGAGTACGAACTCGCTGCGGTGGACGCCATGATCGAAAGCTCAGAACCGGGCGAGCGCGGCTCAGCGGCCAGCTTGGTCGAGGTGGCCTACGTGCGCCTGCGCAGCGACGTCATCCACGGCGCTCTGGCGCCGGGCGAGAAGCTGCGCATCGAGGAGTTGCGCGCAAAGTACGGGCTGGGCGCGACCCCGCTGCGCGAGGCGCTCTCGCGGCTGAGCGCGGTCGGCCTGGTCGAGGCGAGCGCGCAGCGCGGTTTTCGCGTGTCGCGCGTTTCGGTCGAGGACCTCGACGACGTGACCGAAAATCGGGTGCGGCTCGAATGCGATCTCCTGCGCGATAGCATCGCGCACGGCGACGAAGCGTGGGAGGCGCGAGTCGCCGGAGCCTTCCACACGCTTTCGAAGATGGAGGCGAAGGGCTTGCCGCTCGACGCCGACACGTTCAGCCGTTGGGAGAAGCGCAACCGCGACTTCCACGAAGCGCTTGTCGCCAGCGCGGTCTCACGCTGGACGGCGCGCTTCCGAGCGATGATCTACGACCATCACGAGCGGTACCGCCGCATCTCGCACCTGGTTGGGAACCGTTCGTTCGACGTTCGGCGCGAGCACTCATCATTGTGCAAAGCCGCGCTCGCGCGCGACGCCGATACGGCGTGCACCGTCACGGCGCTGCACATTCGCCGCACCGGCGACGCGATCCGGCGCCAGCTCGCGCACCGTCTGCGCTGAGCGCCGACACGGCTGGCCGGCGGCGGTGATTCGCGTGTCGGGACGCCGGGCCGGACAGCGCTTCGATGCGGAGCACGGCGTCACGACCGAGGCGCTGCTGTTCCTGGGCGAGCTCGATCCCGAAGCGATCGGTCCGTCGCTCGAGTACGCGACGCACTACGAGCCGAGCCCGGTGGCGCAAGCCGAAGCGCTGCTCGACGCCTCGCCGGTGCGGCCACAGTCCAGCACGTTCGTCGATCTCGGGGCGGGGATGGGACGCGTCGTGCTGCTCGCGGCGCGACGTCCGTTTCGCGCCGTCATCGGGGTCGAGATCTCGCCGGCGCTGGTTGAGATCGCGCGCGAGAACCTCGGGTCGGCGCGCGATCCGCGGCGCATCGTCCGCGACGTCAAGATCGTGCGGGCCGACGCGTCGGCGTACGCGCTGCCGCGCGGCGACCTCGTCGTCTACATGTACAATCCGTTCCGCGGCCCGGTCCTCGACGCCGTGCTCGCGCGCCTGCAGGCCGCCGCCGGCCGGGCCGAGGTGGCCGTGCTGTATCACACGGCGGTCGAGCAGGCGGCGCTCGATGCGGTGCCGGCCTTCGAACGCGTCGCCGACCTCGGGTTCGGGCTCGTCTACCGCCTAGGCAATTCGCGTGCGCCGTCATAATTGAGCAGACGATGCACAGCCTCGACGAGCGTCCCCGACACTTTCCGCCCCACGGTCTGTTCGTGCTCGAAGCGCGTTTCGACGGCGCGCTGCCGAGGGAGGCCTACCTCACCGCGTCGCTGGCCGGGCCGCAAGGGCTCGCCGGCGGGCCGACGACCGAGCTGCACAGCGGCGACTCGGCGATCTCCGAGGATCGCTGCAGCGTGCGTTTGACCGGCGCGATTCCGTACGACGCGCCGGCCGGACCGTACAAGGTCACCAGCTTGGTGTTGCGGTGGAAAGAGGCGCCGCCGACGTGGCAGCCGGTCGCGCTTTCGTACGCCCATCTCAAGAATGCCGGCACGATCGTCATCGATCCCGAACGCGTGACGCCCCGGCCCGACGTTCCGCGCCTGGTCGGATTCGATTAGCGGCCCGCCGTGGTGCGGGCGCTGTTCTCGATCGGCACGAACTCCACGCGGCTGCTCGTTCTCGACGGCGAGCGCCAGATCGCGGCCGAATCGCGCGGCACGCGCATCGGCACGGGGATCGGCGCGACCGGGACGATCGACGCCGCGGCGCGGAACCGCACGCTGGCCGCGATCGACGAGTACGTGGCGATCGTGCGCCGGCATGGCGCCGTCGCGGTCGACGCGATCGCGACGAGCGCACTGCGGCGCGCGCGAGACGGCGCGTCGTTCGCCGCCGACGTGGCGGCGCGCGTCGGCGTCGTGCCGCGCGTGCTGACCGGCGCCGAAGAGGCGACGTACTCGTTCCTGGGTGCGACGGCATCGTGGCGAGACGGCGACGCCCGCGGCGGCGAGGATCGCGCCGTCGCGGTGCTCGACGTCGGCGGCGGCAGCACCGAGTTCGCGATCGACGTCCCGTCGCGCGCGCGCGCCCGCGGCGCCACCGAACGGACGCTCTCGCTCGAGGTCGGCGCGGTGCGCCTCTCGGAGCGCCATCCGGCGCTGCTGGGTGCGCGCGCGCTGGACGCCCACCAACGGCACGCGCTCGAGAGCGAAGCGCGCGCCGACGCGGCAGCCGTCCTCGCGCCGCTCGCCGCCCAGCGCAGCTTCGTCGAGCTGATCGCCGTCGGCGGCACGGTGTTCACCGCCGCCGGGATGCTCAATGCCGGCATCAGCGACGGAACGACGATGTCGCACGGGGACCGTTCACAGCTGATCGACGATCTGCTCTCGCGCGACCTGGCCGAGCGCAAGGCGATGCCGCACATCCGTCCGCAGCGGGCCGACATCTTGCCGGCCGGGCTGATCGTCGTCGACGAAGCCTGCGATCTCCTCACGGTTGACACCATCACCGTGAGCGAGGCCGATCTGCTGCTGGGCTACCTGACGTCGCCGGCATTTCGGGCCCGGGCGCTGCCGCCGAAACGGTAGCGGTGGGGGCGGCGACGAACACCGCCCGCGGGATGATGGTGGAATAGGCAGACACAGCAGACTTGGAATCTGAGCCGGCCGGAGGGAAACGCCGGTCGGGATGCGCTCAAAGTCGGTGAACTCGTCGCGGCATGCCGCACGACAACGCCGAGCCAAGCGGGAAGTTCGCGCGCTACGTCGTGCGTCGACCCGAAGGTGTAGAGACTGGACGGGCGCGGCCTATACGCGTTCGGGTGTCGAGTACGACATCCGAACGCGCACGGTCAAGGCACAGTCCGGACCACGAACGGAACTGTTCCGGCGGCGAAAGCCGAAGTGGTATGAAAATCTGCAGCCCGCAAGGGCGTCCGGGTTCGAGCCCCGGTCATCCCAATCAACGGCCGCGCCAAGTGGATCGGTCGCTAGACGAGCTTTCCGGTCGTCTTCTCCAGCATCTCCCAGGCCCTGGGGTCCGATTGGTCGCGCAGTCTCCCATACAGCCCCGACGCGCGCATCACTCGCGCGAACGGTTCGGGCGCTGGACGGTTGAACTTCATGCCGTCCGCTGTGAGCTCCGCTTCGACGCTGCCCTCCTGCGAGACCGCCGAGCGCGACGCAGCGACCGCGGCCAGGTTGAGCTCGCGGTCGACGATGTCTTGGAGCTTCTTCGGAAGCCGTTCCCAAGCGTTCGAATTCGCGAACATCAAGTATGTCAGTCCGCTGTGGTGCGTCAGCGAACAATACTGCACTTGCTCGTAGAATTTGAAGTTTCGGACGGTGAGCAGCGGCACTTCTATGGCGTCGACGATGTGCGTCTGCAACGACGTGTAGACCTCGGAGAGCGTGACGACCGTGGGCGACGCACCGAGCGCCTCGAACGTCCCGACTTCGAGCGCGCCGGCCGGCACGCGAATCTTGAGGCCCTTCAGGTCGGCAGGGACGTTGATCGCTCCCAGCCGGTTCTGAATCTCGAAGAAGCCGCCGTAGACCGAGGACGCGAACTTCCGCATGCCCACGCCGCCGGCGGCGTTTCCGATGTACGCTCCGAGCGGACCGCTGGCCGCCGACTGATACTGCTGTGGGCTCTTGAACGCGAACGGTACGCTGAGCAAGCTGGCCGCCGGGATCACGCTCCCAATGTTGTTCGTGCTGATCTGTATGAGCTCGAGCGCACCCGAACGCAGCTGCTCGAGCATCTGCTGATCCCCGCCGAGGATGCTGTTCGCGAAGACCTTGATCTCGATCTGGCCCTGCGAAGCGTCGGCGATGCGCTTCGCCGCTCCCACGTTGGCGATGTTCATCGGGTGCGTCGGCGTCTGGTTGTCGCCGAGCTTGTAGCTGTACTGCGCAGCCTCGCCGGGCCATCGAAGGATTCCGATCGACGCGAACGCTCCGCAGGCGGCCCCCGCCGCCAGGAAATGTCCGCGTGAACTCATGGGTACCTCCGACTCTCCACGGCGCGCCGCGGACTAGCCGCCTTCCTTGGTGGCGGTTTGCAAGGTTCGGATGCGGTCGGCGTCGAGCGCGCTACGGCAGGTGCTGTATTCCGTCGGTGCGATCGAGCCGCCGGCGAAGCGCGCCGTCGTCGCTTTGCACTCGGCGCTGCGATATGCGTTCCAGGCGCGCTCGGCGGCTTGGACGAGCGGTTTGTTCGACGCCGGCACGTGCGCGAGCAGCGCGGCATACGCTTGTTGCTCGCGCGTGTCGGCGGCTTTGGCGGCCTGCGCGGTACACGTGTTCATCGCCATTTGATTGGGCGTGTTGGAGCAGTTCATCATCGCTGCGAAGACGATCGTCGAGAGCATGCGTCACCCTTTCATGGATCGTCGCCGCCGCTCCGCTCGGGCGGATGAACGGCCGATCAACCGGGTATTGCGGTTGCGCCGTGCCGGTACGATGCCGGAACTCAGCGGGCTTCGGCAGCCTTCTGAGCCTCGGACCGGTTCCCGGACGCAAGGAGCGTCCTGTCGGCGACATAGCCAAGCGGTAAGGCAGGGGCCTGCAAAGCTCCGATCGCGGTGTTCGACTCCCGCTGTCGCCTCCAAAGAGCCGGATTTCGCGTCGCGAGGCCGCGCACCGAAACTTCCGGGGGCCCGCCTTGCGTTCAGATTGCGTCGAGCGGGAAGGCCTCCCGGCGCGCCGTGGAGGACGAGGCCGGGAAGCCGCGGTGGCCTGGGCGTCGAAGACGGACCGGTCGCAGCTGCGGTTGTGACCATGGGGCAGGGCGGACCGGAAACCGTTCACCATGGTGCAAGGACCTTGCCGTCGCGCACGACCGACTCCATCACGCCGCGCGAGCGCGCGAACCAACAGTTCGTCGGAGTGGCTTGCCACCGCCGAATCCTCTCCTCGTCACCGAGGTGCCATCGCGCGGGTGTTCCGGATCCCGCGAAGCACGTTCGTGACACGAAAGTCGTACACGCACAGCATGATCCGCCGCCTTCTTCCCGTCCTGATCCCGGCCGCCGCGTTCATCGCCGCGATCGCAATGCACCCGGCCGGGGTCGCCGCCAAGGGGACGCCGGCAGCCGCCACGCCGTCGCCGACACCTAGCCCGGCGCCGACCGCCTCGCCGGAGCCGCTCGACAAAGCGATTCCGCGCCTCGAGGCGCGGCTGAAGACCGATCCGAGCGACAAGCAGGCCGCCAGCGATCTGGCCGGGGACTACCTGCAGATCAATCGGCCCGATCTCGCGCTTCCGCTGACCCAGCGGCTGCTGGCCACCGGCTCGAAGTCGGCGCAGGTGTACTACTTCGACGGCCTCGCGCAGTCGGGGAACGGCCACGAGCGAGAAGCACTGGCCGATTTCGAGCAAGCCGCGAACCTCGAGCCGACCAACCCCGGCGTCCTCGGCACGCTGACCAGCGTGTACCTGCGGCAGAACCGGCCGCAGGACGCCGAGCGCATCGCCAAGCGCGCCGTGACGTTCAACAAGAACGACAAGAACGCGTACCTCGCCTACGGTCAAGTGCTGGCGGCCGAAGGCAAGTACGACGCGGCGCGCGAGCAGCTGGAGAACGCGGTGAAGGTCGACCCCAAGGACGTGCGTCCGATCTTGATCGAGGCGCAGACCTACCAGCAGCAGAACGCCATGGCGCTCGCGGGCGGACTCTACGACCGCGCGCTGGCGATCGATCCCAACAGCGTCGAGGCGCTCGTCGGCAAAGGCCGCCTGGCCGCCTCCGACCACAACGTCAAGGACGCGATCGCGACGTACGAACGTCTCTACGTGCTGCAGACCGACCCGGCCGACAAGGTCGCGGTGATCGATCAGGAAGCGATCGTCTACGCCAACGAGAAGATGGACACCGAAGCGACCGCCGCGTACCAGCGTGCGATCACTCAGTTCCCGAACGTGCTCAGCGCGCACACCGCGTACGGCGATTATCTGCTCAGCAAGAACGACAAAGCCAGCGCCGAGCGCGAGTTCCTCAGCGGAGCGGGTCCCAACAACGATCAGCTCGACGCGCTGGCGCGGCTCGGACAGCTCTATGCCGGCCAGAATCAGCTGCCCAAGGCGATCGACGAGTTCAAGCGCGTCAGCCAGCTGGCTCCGAACGACCCGCGCTCGCACCTGCTGCTCGGCGCGACGTACGCGGCCAACAAGCAGTTCGGCTTGGCGGTGACCGAGTTCAAGGCGTCCTACTCGCTGCAGCACACGCCCGATGCGCTGCTGGGCCTCGGTCAGGCCGACTTGCAGACGCACAACTACAACGAGTGCGCGCAGGTCTACGACGCGCTCGACAAGGGCGCACCCGATCTGTCGCGCCAGAATCCCACGATTCTGTTCGGCCTCGGACAGTGCTACACGGGTGCGAGACAGCCCGACAAGGCGAAGGCCGCCTACGTCAAGCTGCTCGGATACGTGAAGCCCGGCTCGCAGGCGGCGAACGAGGTGAAGCAGCTCATCGCCGCGATCGACCGTCAGCAGAAGCCGGCACCGAAGAAGCCGGCGACGACCACCACCAAGAACTAGGCTCGAAGGTCGAACGATGCTCGTCGCCTATGACGACAGCCTGACCGCGCACCTTCGCGGCGTCCCGCACCCGGAGCAGCCCGACCGCGTGCGCGTGGTCGCCGACGAGCTGCGCCGGCGCGGCATGCTCGGCGAGCGCGTCGACACCCGCATCGCGCGGCCCGACGAGCTGGCCCGCATCCATCCGGCGAAGTACATCGAGCTCGTGCGCCGCACGTGCGACGCGCTCGAGCAAGGCGACATCACCGACTTGATCACCGGCGACACGACGGTCGACGCCGGTTCGTACGAAGGCGCCGCGCGCGCGGCCGGCGCGACGCTGGTTGCGCTCGAGGCGGCGGTCGACGGCCGGCGCGGTGCGTTCGCCTTGGTGCGCCCGCCCGGCCACCACGCCGAACCGGCTCGCGGCATGGGATTCTGCGTCTTCAACAACGCCGCGATCGCTGCGCGCACGTACGCCCAGAGCGAGGGCAAGCGCGTGCTGATCCTCGACTTCGACTACCATCACGGCAACGGCAGCCAGGCGGTGGTCGGCGGTGGCGTCTCGTACGCCGGTACGCATGCCGATCCGGCCTATCCCGGTACCGGCGATCCGCGCGACAACCGTGTGGCGCCGGGCGGCGCGCTGGTCAACGTGCCGCTCGACGCTCGGGGCATTCTCACCGAAGGGTTCGTCGGCATCCACACGCGCGTGCTGCGCGCGCTCGCGGAGCGCGTGCGGCCCCAGCTGATCGTGGTCAGCGCCGGCTACGACGTCGTTGCCGGCGATCCGATCGGAGATCTCGGCGTCGATCCGTCGTTCGCGCGCCAGATGGGCCGGCTGATCCGCGAGATCGCCGACGAGTACTGCGACGGCCGCGCGCTGTTCGTGCTCGAAGGCGGCTACGATCCGGCGATGGTGGCGACGTGCGTCGCCGACACGATCGAGGGTTTCGAGGAGCGCGCCGAGGTCGAGCGGACCGACGTCCAGGCGATTCCGCCGGCGCAACGCGCGCTGGTGCACGAGGTCGAGGTGTCCGCAACCGGCATGCTGCGATGACGCCGAAGGTGGTCAACGCGCTCGTTCTGGTGTCGCGCCTGGTGCTGGGCGCGATCTTCATCGTCGCGGGTGTTTCGAAGATCGGTCATGCGATCGAGTTCGCGACGCAGATCGCGGCGTTTCGCCTGGTGCCGCAGCCGTTGATCGCGCCGATCGCTATCGCGCTGCCGTTCCTCGAGGTGCTGCTGGGCGGTTACCTCGTGCTCGGACTGTTCACGCGCGCCGCGGCGTGGATCGCCGCCGTGCTGCTGCTGGCCTTTGACGGTGCGATCGCATCGGCCGTCGTTCGCGGCCTGAGCGTGTCGTGCGGCTGCTTCGGGCCCAACGACGCCACCGTCACTTCGTGGGGCGAGGTCGCGCGTGATGCGATCTTCGTCCTGCTCGCCGTCGTCGTCGCGCTGCGTCCGCCCGGGACGCTCGCGCTCGACCGCAGAATCGGAAACGCATCATGAGCCGCGCCGTCTCCCGCAAGTCGACCACGCGCGATCCGCGCAAGCTGATCGGCATCGTAACGCTGGCCGTGATCGTGGTCGGCTTGATCGTCGTGGTCGGCTGGTTCTCGCGACCCAACACCGTCGTGCCGGAATCAGCGACCAAAGCCATCGGCTCGTCGAAGCTCAAGGTCGGTGATACGGCGCCCGAGTTCGCCGTGCAGACCAATGCCGGTCCGTTCGATCTGGCCGGCGTGCAGACGCCGGTGCTGCTCGAGGTATTCGCGACTTGGTGCCCGCACTGCCAGCGCGAAACCACGGTGCTCAACGACGTCGCGACGAAGTATCGAGGCAAGATCGCCATGATCGCCGTCAGCGGCAGCGCGCAGGACTCGACCGGCTCCGGTGCGGAGACGCAAGCCGACGTCAACACCTTCGGCGCGACCTACCAGGTGCGCTATCCGCTCGCGTTCGACCCCGATCTCAAGGTCGCGAGCCTGTACCTCAAGACCGGTTTCCCGACGCTCGTGCTGATCGGGGCGAACAAGAAGATCGTCTGGACGCGTGACGGTGAGGTTCCCGAAGCCGCGCTCGACAAGGCAATCGCCGGCGTGATCTCCGCGTCCCCCACGACGTGATCTAACGCGCCTTTCACAACTTCGGTCGGCCGCTCGCGTAGTACGGGGCATCAATACTCCGTCGCGTCGTTCGGACGCAGAAGAGGTCAACTTGTTCAGCACTCGTCTCTTTGCCGCCGCCGCACTCGCGGTCGGACTGGTCGCACCCGTCGCTGCCTTCGCGCAGACGCCGGCGGCGCCGGTTCCGCCTCCGCCGGCCGGCGCCGCGGCGCATCCGCATCACCATCACCGCCACCACCGCAGCGCGCTGCGCGCAGCGTTGGGCAAGCTCAACCTGAGCGGCGCCCAGAAGTCGCAGCTGGCCGCCGTGTTCGCCAACGCGCGGCAACAGCGCCAGGCCACCCGCAGCGCCAACCCGGCGACGCGCAAAGCCAACATGCAGCGCTTCCGCGCGCAGATCGACAACATCCTCACTCCGGCCCAGCGCTCGCAGTTCCAAGTCGCGCTGCAGCAGGAGCGGGCTCAGCGCCGTCACTGGCGCGCCACCCATTCGGGTACGACGCCGAGCTAGTCCCTGGCGCGGGTTGACGCGACGTCGCGCTCGAGCGCCGTTCGGACGGCACCGACCAGCGCGGCGTCGCGTGTGACCAGACCCCATTCGACCTGACGGGCGCTGCGGCCACCGGCGCCCGTCGCGTTGCCGGAGCCGATCCACGCGGCGCCGCCGGCGAGCGCGAGCTTCTGGTTGGTCCCGCCTTCGCGGATGACGACGCCGTCGCGAGCGAGCGCGACTAGCGCACGGCGCTCGGCGCGCGAATGGTGTCGCGTGCGGCCGACGACGAGCGTCGTCGGCGCGCCGCCTCGGGCTCGCGCGCGCAGCGCCGCGGTCAGCGGTGAGTCGCGGACGCGTTCGGTCTCGACCACGACCGGTGCATCACCGGCCGCTTCGACGAGCAGCACCTCGCGCCGCAGCGCTTCGTCCTTGCGCAGCGCGATCGTCGCATCGGCGGCGGGTCGTGCTTCACGAACCGCATCGCGCACGATCGACACGTCGCTCGGGTCGTCGTCGGCGATCACCATCTCCGGACCGCGCGCCGTCCAGTTGCGGTCGTCGAGATAGGCGGTGCCGTCGCACACCGCGGCCTTGAGGTGGAACGGGACGTGCGCGCTGCGCAGCAGCGTCACCTCGGCGCCGGCCGCCGTCAGCAGCCGCGCTGCCTCGCGGTTGTCGCGTCGGCCGTGCGGGTTGCGGTACGGATCGGCCTGCAGCGTCACGGCGACGTGCGCTCCACTCCGCGCCGCACCGACGAGCGCATCGCGCATCGGGCCCTCGGGCAAGAAGTACGAACCGAACGCGACGTCGCGCGCCGTACTGATCCGCGCGATGACGTCGGCAACCGAGGAGAGTGACAGCGCCACGCCCGCCCATCACGCGCAGCGCGCGAAAAACAAGTCAGGTCAAGGAACGACGGAGATCGCGATACGAACGAGCTCTTTGAGCTCGAGGTCGCCGACCAGCGTGAACGCGAGGCCTTGCTCCCGCCACGCCAGCAGCAGCGTCGGACCCTCGCGGACGTACTTCGCATCGTGGTTCTCGAAGGTCGTCGTCGACGGCTTGAGGCTGCCGAAGTCCGCCACGCGGTTGGTGGAGTTCTCGAACAGCGACAGCGTACGCACCCCGTCGGAGTAGATGAGGTGCAAGTTGCGCACGTTCTTGACTTCCGAGACGTCGGAGCCGACCAGCGAGAAGCCCTCGGGAAGATACTTGGGGGTGATCGGTTTGAAGCCGGCGTCGGGGATCGCGCTGGGCAGCGCCCGTGGTTCCTTGTACGACCGGCCGCGCACCTTCGCGAAGCCGGGCGGGACCGACTCGGCGAAGATCGCCTCGGGGATCCCGTCCGTGTAGCGAATGTCGTCGAAGCGCGTGCGCCAGGCCAGCGAACCGTCGCTGTGATATGCCTCCTTGGCCAGTACGACGTGCGTCTGCGCGTCGAGCCACAGCCGCATTACGCGCTCACCGGTGTAGCGGCTCACCAGGTCGACCACGTCGGTCTTGCGGTTGGCGATGTTGTCGGACGCGCTGCGCACCGCGCGGTAGTTGCTGTCGAGCAGCGCGATGTCGTCGACGACGGCGACCGGGTCGGCGGCCGCCGGATTCTCGGTGACGATGACGCGCTTGGTGGCAGGAACGACGTTCCATGACCTCGCGCCGCGGCTGATAACGAACTGGCCGTAGAGGTCCTGGGGCGCCAAGTACGTGCGCCGCGTCTCGTCCGGCGCCCGGTGCTCGATCTTCGAGATGACCGCCGTCGCGCGCGCGGTGCCGCTGCGAATCGACGACATCTGACCGACGAACGAGACGTGCTTGGGCGCCGCGGCGGCGGCGACGATCAGCGGCCGTGCGTCGGAGCCGAGCGCGAACTGCGGCTTCTGTGGCGAGGCGTTCACGCCGGCACCGGGCACGCCCAGCGCGAGCACGAGCCCCGCGAGCGTGAGGCTAGCGTGTCGCGACGGTATCTCCGAGGGTCGCGGCGTCGGCGGCATCGATGTACGAGTCGGCGGAAGAGGTGCCGCGGTCCTGGGAGTCGGTTGCGTAGACGGCCGGGGTCAAGCCCGGCCCGAACGGATTCTGCTGCGCTTCCGCGTTGTGCTCGTCGAGGAAATACGCGGCATCGACGGTCGGTCCGGCTTGGCTGCCGTGAATGATCGGCGGCAGACCCAAGTAGCCGGCCAAGATGACGACCGCCGCTACCGGGACCGCGACGCGCGGCGCCCAACCGGCGCGCAGCAATTGCAGCCACGACGGCTTGTCTTGCCGCACGGTATCCCAGACCCGCGCCTTGATCATCGACGGGAACTCCAGCTCCTGCGCGCGCGCCGCCGAGCGCAGCGCTTCGCCGAGTGCCGCCTCTTGGTCGTACACGGCGTCGCAGGCCGTGCACGTTTGCAGATGTTCGAATACGGCAGCGTCGGCTTCCGGCGCGAGCGCGCCGTGCAGATAGTCGATGAAAGTTTCGAGGTCGTAATGGGGGGTCATCGTCGTTCCTGTCGCGCTCGGGTTATCAGTCGTCGAAGAAGAGCACGCGCCCGATGGAGGCGCGAGCGGACCGTCCCGATCGAACATCCCATGATGTCGGCGATTTCTTGGTAGCTATACTCTTCGATGTCGGCGAGAACCACGACTTGACGCTGTTCCGGGGAGAGCTGCGCCAGCGCCTTCGCCAGCGGCTCCCCCAGCTGCCCCGCCACGTAGTCTTCGATCGGGTCGACGGCCAGCGGCCGCTGCCCGCCGAACTCCTGCGGAGCGTTGTCTTCGGGGATCTCTTCCTGGAAACGTCCTTTTCGGCGTCTTAGTTCATCCCGGTACAGGTTCGTGACGATTCGGTAAATCCAGGACAGGAAGGAAGTGCCGGGCTGGAATGACCGCCAGGCCCGATAGACGCGAATGAAGGCGTCCTGCGTCAGATCGCGGGCGTCCGCTTCGTTCCCCGTCAGGCGGTAGGCGAAGTTGTAGGTTGCCTTGCCGTACTGGGTCATCGCCATTTCGAGGAACGCCGAGGCCTCCGGCGTCGGAGCGGCGATCGGCTTCCGCGGGACCCCCACGGATCAGGGTCCTACTTGCAGCTGTTCGCCGCCGCGATGATGACCTTGGTCGCCGCGTCCTCGTACTTGGTCGTCATCGCGCTGATGTCGCCCAAGTCCTGGTCCAGCAAACGACCGCTGTGAAGGCCGTTCGGAGCCGGGTGCTTCGGGTTGAACATATCCTGCACGGGACTGTCGCGCAGGAACGCTCCGACCGGCGCCGGCGTTGACAGCTGCCCTGTGCCCTGCTGCAAAACGTTGGAACCGTTGGAGTTCTGCATTTGCTGCTCGCTCTCGCTGAGCTGGCCGAAGCGACGCATCCGTTCGGTCTCGACGAAGCCGCTCATGACTTCGAGCTGCTCCTTCTCGGCGCTCAGCATTCCGGACAGCGACTGGCGCAGATCGCGCAGCAGCTTGGCGTCCTCGGGCTTCGCGTTCGGCGGAATGTCGAGCGCACTCGACTTGACCGCATCTTTGAGCGCGTCGACGTCCTTGACCATCGTGTCGACGGTGCGATCCATCTGCATGAGGTGCATGTCGCGCTGCTCTGACGAATCTTTGACCACGTAGTCAAAGACGCGCGAGCGCAGCGAGCCGAAGGTCTGGTCGTTTCGCATCGCGGCCGCCACGGCCGGCGCGACGGCGCGACGGATTGCGGTGCAGACCGGCTTGCTCCTGGTCGTCCCGATCACCGGCAGCTGCGGCGCCGGCGAGATCGGGATGAGGTTGAACGGGTTGGTCGGCGTCGGATTGGGGGCCGGCGCCGGGGTCGCCAGCGCGAGCGCGAGGGCGCCGGCGGCCAAGAGAGCGAGCACGCCCTGGGCTTCGACGTGCCCGGCACCGTTCCGTGTCGCCTCATCGCCCTCTCATTCGACCGTTCCGGCCGTTCGGTGGGGCATACTAGCCGAACTGGCCCGGCCGTGCAGATGGGTATCGACCCAAGCCGACAGGTCCCGCCGGTCGGCTGGTCCGAAGCATCGTCCCCCACCCGCGAACCGCCCGAGAGAGCCATGCACAGCCCGCGCCTGCCCGCCTTCGAGTCCGCCGACACCGTCAACCGGGTCGTCGCGTTGCTGGTCCGTTTCCCGGAGCTCCACAGCGTTCGCTCGAGCCCGGCCGACGCGACGCTCACGCTGTCGTTCGCGGTGCGCGAGCGGCTCGACCGCGCGACGACGCGCGTGCTGTCGGAACGGGTCGGCGAGCACGTCCGCGCGTTTCTGGACCTGCGCGGCGACGAGCCGGCGAAGATCGGCCTGACCTGCGACCGCGATACCGCGGTCAGCTTCGTCCACGTCACCCGCGACGCGGCCTCTTTCGCGCGCGAGGAGCTCGAGCTGCTCGTCGCCCTGTTCGCCGACCAGTTCGGCGACCGGCTCGTCCGCGACGGCGACGCGGTGCCGGCCGACGACGACCCGATCGCTCGCGACGAGCAGGTCGAGGTCGCGCTCGACGCGCTGCGCGATCCGACCCAGCGTCAGCGGCTGGTCGGCTTCCGCGAAGAGCAACGGGTGCTCGTCTATTTCGTTCACGCTCGCAAACGTGCGAAAGCCAGGGCCCGATCGTAACACCCAGCACCGTCACCATCCTCGCGGTCGGCGACGTCATGGGCGCGCCGGGCCGTGACGTCCTCAAGAAGCACCTCGAGTTTGCCCGCGAGCAGCACCACATCGACGCGGTCATCGCCAACGGCGAGAACGCGGCGGGCGGTTTCGGCCTGACGACCCAGACCGCCGAGGAGATGTTCGAGGCGGGCGTCGACTTCATCACGTCCGGCAACCACATCTGGGACAAGCGCGAGTTTCGCAGCGCGCTCGACGAGACCGATCGCATCCTGCGCCCGGCGAACTATCCGCCGAATTTGCCCGGCCGCGGCGCGGGGACGCTGACCGCCAACGGCGTCACGGTCGGCGTCATCAACCTGATGGGCCGGGTGTTCATGCCGGCCGTCGACGATCCGTTCCGGATCGCCCGGAACCTGGTCGACGACCTGCGCGCCGTCACCAAGGTCATCGTCGTCGATATGCATGCCGAGGCGACGTCGGAAAAGATGGCACTCGGCCGCTTCCTCGACGGTTCGATCTCGCTGCTGTACGGAACCCACACGCACGTGCAGACGTCCGACGAGCAGATCTTCGCCGGCGGGACCGCCTACCTGACCGACGTCGGGATGACCGGCCCGTCCGACGGGGTCATCGGGATGGAATCCCAAGCCGTTCTGGAGCGTTTCACCAACGCAGTATCCGAGCGCTTCGCCGTGCAGAAAACGGGTACACGACAATTTTGCGCGGCAGTTGCGACCATCGACGTCGCCACCGGACGCGCGCTCGACATCAAACGCATCAATCTCCGAGGCCTAGCATGATCGAGCCGCAGAGGACGCCCTCGGCAAGCGTCCTCAAAGTGTCTGCTCACTCCAATCCCAACTCCGTCGCCGGCGCGCTCGCCGGAGTCATGCGCGAACAGCCCAAAGCCGAGCTCCAAGCGATCGGGGCGGGGGCGATCAACCAAGCCGTCAAGGCGATCGCGATCGCCCGGTCCTACCTGCGCGACGGCGGCGTCGACTTGATTTGCGTTCCGGAGTTCACCGACGTCGAGATCGACGGCAACGTCCGGACGGCGATCCGGTTGCTGGTCGAGCGGCGCGGAGCAGCGTCATAACCGTCGACTTCCATTCGCACACGTCCCACAGTGACGGGACGCTGAGTCCGGCCGACCTGCTGGCGAAGATGCGCGCCCGCGGGGTGTCGTGGCTGTCGATCACCGACCACGATACGACGCGCGCGTACGACGAGCTTGACGCCGCCGGCTTGCGGCTCGTCCCCGGCATCGAGATCAACACGACCTGGGACGGCAACGAAGTGCACGTCCTGGGCTACCGGATTCCGACCGGATCGTCGCCGCTGGCCGGCGTCATCGAGCGCAACCGCGCGCATCGCCGCGCCAGGATCGACACGATGATCGAAGGCCTCAACGGCGCCGGTTATCCGGTCACGGTCGAGCAGGTGCTGGCGGAGTCCGCCGGCGCGCACGCGCTGGGTCGCCCGCACGTCGCCAAAGCGCTGGTCCGTAACGGAATGATCGCCGACGTTCAGGCCGCGTTCGATCAGCTGTTGTCGCGCGGTAAGCCGGGCTACGCGCCGTCCCACCACATCACGCCGCGCGAAGCGATCGAGCTCGTGCGCGGCAGCGGCGGCGTTCCCGTGCTCGCCCACCCCGGCCGCCTCAAGGACGAAGCGATCGTCGAGGAGCTCGCCGGCCAAGGACTGGCCGGGCTCGAAGTGTTCTACCCGACGCACAGTACGCAGCAGGTCGCGCACTACCGGCAGCTCGCCGGGCGGCTGGGCCTGGTGATGACGGCCGGCTCGGACTTCCACGACCCGCGCTGGAATGCACGCGGCGTCGGCATGGACGTCGACGAGGCCGACATCCGCCCGTTCTTGGATCTGGTCGCCTAACGGACCCGAGCTTGGAACGTTTGTATTGAGGCATTGACACAAACGGACCATTTGTGTTATGTATCTGGTACAAAAGAAAGGACGCTCGATGCACCTCGACGTGTGGATTCGCTGGTACATGGTCGTGTTCTTCACCGCGTTCGGTGTCTGGTTCGTGACGCGTGGCGAGTTGTGCGCGCAGGCCGGCGCATGGATCGGCGGACGCTGCGACGGCACGCCCTGGGCAGATCGCTTGGCCGCGGTCGTCCGGCGGCGCGAGCAGCTCGAAAACTTGCGCACGCGGACGACGGCGTACATCTTCGGCGGGTGTTCGCTGCTGCTCGCCGTCCTCGCGGCACTCACGCCGTTGGCCGTAACGATCTTGTACGCGCTGCTGTGTGCCGTTCTCGCGCTCACCGTCGCAACCGGCTACGAACGGCTGCGGCGCGTCGGCGGGCCGCGTGTCGCATCGCTGCGGGCGCGCAATCCGAACGCCGTCGTTCCCTGGTATGTCTACGCGCTCACCGCTGTCACCGCCGTATCGCCGCTCACCTTTCTCGCGGTCGCGCCGGTCGCCGCAGTGCTCGTCACGGTCGCCGGACTGCTCATGGCGAGCGTTGCGCGCGGCGTCGCGGCATCGCCGGCGCTCATCCCGGGCGTCGACGTCGCGGTCGAGCAGTACGTCGATGACCGGTTGCGCGCCGTCCGCACGGTGAACCTCTTGGGCACGGCGACAGCGCCTGCATTGCTCTTCGCTACGTTTACCAGGTTTACCGATTCCGCGTTGCACCTTACGGTCGAAGGCATCTGCTTGGCCACGTTCCTGGTCTGTCTTACGCTGCAGACCGCTTGGATACGCCGCCGCCCGGGCGCCCTCGAGATCGAGGGCTGGTTGCAATCCGGTGCGTGACGCGTTCGTCGCGGTCGATCCCGGTCTCGACGCGCCGCCCTACGTGCAGATCTTCGAACAGATTCGCGCGCTGATCCAAGGCGGCGAGCTGGCGGCAGGAACGGCGCTGCCGACGGTGCGGCAGCTGGCCGGCGACCTCAACGTCGCGCCCAACACCGTTGCGCGTGCGTATGCCGATCTGCAGACGGCCGGCTGGATCGCCAGCGACGGACGGCGCGGGACGCGAGTCACGCCGCGGCCGCCGACTGCCGACAAGCGCGTCCGAAAGAAGGCGTTGCGCGATGCGGTCGGCGGGTTCGTCAACGCGCTCGTCCACCGCGGTTACTCCGAAGCCGAGATCGCCGACGAGGTGCGGCGCGTCATTCCGGCGTGATCGTGCGGCCCAGCGACGCGAGAACGACGGCGTTGGGCAGCTCGGCGAGCGCGGCGCCGGGCAACGAGATCTTCGAACGCCGCAAGCCGCTGCCGACGACGACGCGTTCCGCCACGGCGACGGCGTCGTCGATCAGGATTGGCCAGTCGGCGGGCAGTCCGATCGGCGTGATGCCGCCGAACTCCATCGCGCTGGCGGCAGTCGCGGCATCCATCGCGGCGAACGAGATCTTGCTCGCGCCGAGGTGCCGCTTGGCCAGGCCATTGACGTCGACGCGCGTCGTCGCGAGCACGACGCAAGCCGCGTACCAGCTGCGGCCTTCACGCCGCGCCGCCAGGATCACGCAGTTCGCCGAGCGGTCGAGCCGGACGTCGTAACGCGCGCAGAAGGCCGCCGTGTCGGCCAGCCCCGGATCGATCTCGGCGACGAAGCAGTCGCCAAGCGGTGTCGGGCCGGACCAGGCGTCGAACGCGGCGGCGACCGAAGGTGCCAACAGATCGCGCCGCGCCGTCACGCGTTCGGCGGTCAACGTACCGATGTTCATCGCGCCGACTCTTCCCCGCCGAGGCGCGCCGATCTTCAGTCCGGCGCGGCTCGGGTACAGGCTCGTCGAGCCGCGTGACGAGGACGCCCTGGCCCGGGCTGGAACCTCTGGCGCCCGCGAACCTCGCCATCCACCCGGCACGACATCTCAAGGAGCTGCGTTCATCATGACCGACGACGAAGTCAAACCCTACGTTGGCAAGCCCGTCAGACTCACGCTCGACGACGGCCGCGTCCTCGCCGGGACGCTCCACGGCGAGGACGGTCACGGGCACGGCCACGGCCACTACGCCGTCGTCTCCGACCCTATCCGCGAGGGCGGACAAAAGGTTCGTGAGGTGATCCATGGCGCCGAGCGCATCACCGTGATCGAAGACGCTTCGGACGATCCGGCAGCGAGCGAATGATCGACGACCTCGGATTGCTCGTCGCCCGAGCCGCATTGGGGCTTTCGTTCGCGTCGCACGGCGCGCAGAAGGGCTTCGGCTGGTTCGGCGGCCCCGGCCCGGAGAAGGCCGCCGGCTTCATGGACAGCCTAGGTCTCAAGCCGGGCGATCGCTTCGCGAGCGCCGCGGTATGGAACGAGATCGGATCCGGACTGCTGATCACGCTCGGCTTGGGCGGCCCGATCGGGCCGGCCGGCGTGCTGTCGGGGATGATCGTCGCGGCTGAGACCGTCCATAAGAAGAACGGCTACTACGCCGGCCAGAGCGGGATCGAGGTGAACGTCCTCTACAGCGTCGGCGCGCTGCTACTGGCGTCTTCCGGTTACGGCACGCTCTCGTTCGATCGCGCGCTGGGTTTGCATTCGACGCTGCGCCATCCGATCGTGACGACGCTCGCGCTCGCCGCCGGCGTCCTGTCGGCCTACGCGATCCTCGGCCAGCGCGACCTCTCGCCGCCCGACGGTACGCTCGCGACGCCGACGATCAAAGGTGCCGAACGCAACGGCTCGCCGTCCGACAGCTCGGCCACGTCCGCCAAAACGAGCTGACGAGCTCTGACGAGCTCTAAGGAAGCTTCGGGAGCAGACGCTCGAGCGTCTCGTGCGCGATCGCGACGATCGCCACGAGCCGCTCGTCTTGGCGCTGCACGATCTGCTCGTCCTTGATGAAGCGGTGATTGATGCGCACGTTCGCGACGCTCGCCGCCAGCGACGCGCGAAAGAAATGGAGCGCGCATTCGACGTCGCTCACGAGATGTGCGTTGCCCAGTGCGCCGGCGCGCTCGGCCAGCGCGATCCCTTCGGCGCACAGCCCGGCGACGACCAGCGGCGCCTCGGCGGCGCCGATCAGCGCGCGTTGCAGCGCCGCCGCGCGAGACTGCCTTTCGGCGTCGCTTCCCTTCGGCAGCGCGCTCGCATCGACGACCGCACCGTATGCAGCCTCGTCGAGCGGGCGCGCCGCCATGAACCGTTCGCGCAGCGCATCGGCAGCCTCGACGACGGCCTCCGCGTCGGCCCGGACCGCTGCCAGGCGCGGGCTGTGCGCCGTGATCCGAGCCACCATCGCGCACAGCGCCGCGCCCATCGCTCCGACCAAAGTCGCGGCGCTTCCGCCGCCCGGCGTCGGATCGGCCGACGCGAGGCGGTCCAGATATGCATCGATTCCGTTCACCTCGGGGTCTACCAGGCAAGACCCATGGAGGCCTCGCGGCGAAGAGGGTCTTGTCGCGCCGTTTGAGCTGGTTTCAACAAGCACGGTCGCTTCCTAACAACCTATCCGAAACCAGGAGACGACCTTGCAAACTCTCGAGAAGACGCGCGGGGACGTGAAGGATTTGGCGCTTGCCGATGCCGGAAAATCGCGCATCGAGTGGGCGGCTACGTTCATGCCCGTTCTCGCCCAAATTCGCGACCGCTTCTCCAAGACCAGACCGTTGGCCGGCGTGCGCATCGGCGCGTGCCTGCACGTCACCACCGAGACGGCGAACTTGATGCTCGCGCTCAAGGCGGGCGGCGCCGACATCGCGCTGTGCGCGTCCAACCCGCTGTCGACCCAGGACGACGTCGCCGCCGCGCTGTGCGCGTACTTCGACGTGCCCACCTATGCCATCAAGGGCGAGAACGAAAAGACGTACTACAGCCACATCGAGTCGGTCATCGCGTCCAAGCCGCAGATGTCGATGGACGACGGCTGCGACCTCGTCACGACGATCTACACCAAGCACAACGCGCTGCTCAAAGAGATGATCGGCGGCTGCGAGGAGACGACGACCGGCGTCATCCGCTTGCATGCGATGGAGAAGGACGGCGTGCTGCCGTACCCGGTGATCGCGGTCAACGACGCGCTCACCAAGCACATGTTCGACAACCGCTACGGCACCGGGCAGTCGACCATCGACGGCGTGATCCGCGCGACCAACGTGCTGATCGCCGGCTCGACGGTGGTCGTGGTCGGCTACGGCTGGTGCGGTCGCGGCGTCGCGTCGCGGGCCAAAGGTCTGGGCGCGCACGTCGTCGTCACCGAGATCGATCCGCGCAAGGCCCTCGAGGCCAAGATGGACGGCTTCGAGGTGATGACGATCGCCGAAGCCGCCAAGATCGGCCACATCTTCATCACCGTCACGGGCAACTACCACGTGATCGCCAAGGAGCACTTCGAGGCGATGCGCGACGGCGCGATCGTCTGCAACTCCGGCCACTTCAACGACGAGCTCGACCTCGATGCGCTCGAAGCGCTCTCGACCGAGAAGACGACCCCGCGCGAGTTCGTCGAGTCGTACCAGCTGCGCAACGGCCGCACCGTTCGCGTGCTCGGCCAGGGCCGGCTGATCAACCTCGCCGCCGGCGAAGGCCACCCGGCCGCCGTCATGGACATGTCGTTCGCCAACCAGGCGATGGCCGCGGCGTATCTGGCCCAGAACTACAAGACCCTCGACAAGAAGGTCTACTCGGTCCCCGATCACATCGACGAAGAGGTCGCGCAGCTGAAGCTCGCGGCGTTCGGGATCGAGATCGACACGCCGACCCCCGAGCAGATCAAGTACATGGCGTCGTGGAGCGAAGGAACGTAATGGCGTACCGACGGCTGTTCACCTCCGAGTCGGTCACCGAAGGGCATCCCGACAAGCTCGCCGACCAGATCTCCGACGCCGTGCTCGACGCGATTCTGGCCAAGGATCCGCAAGGACGCGTCGCGTGCGAGACCTTCGCGATCACCGGCCAGATCCACATCGCCGGCGAGATCAGCACGACCACCTACGTCGACATCCCCAAGATCGTGCGCGACACGATCAAGGACATCGGCTACGACCGGTCCGCGATCGGCTTCGACTACGAGACCTGCGGCGTTTCGGTGTCGGTCGACGAGCAGTCGCCCGACATCGCGATGGGCGTCGACAAGTCACTCGAGGTCAAGGAATCCGGCGATCGCGATCCGTTCGAGCTGACCGGCGCGGGCGATCAGGGGATGATGTTCGGTTTCGCCTGCCGCGAGACGACGCAGCTCATGCCGCTGCCGATCACGCTGGCGCACGACCTGACCCGCGTGCTCGCGGCGCGGCGTAAGAGCGGCGCGATCAAGTACCTGCGTCCCGACGGCAAGTCGCAAGTCACCGTCGAGTACGACGGGCACAAGCCGGTGCGCATCGAGGCCGTCGTCATCTCGACGCAGCACGACGACGACATCCCGCTCGATCTGATCCGGCGCGAAGTCACCGAGCAGATCATCGATGAGGTGCTGCCGCGCGGCCTGCGCGACGCGAACCTCAAGATCTACGTCAACCCGACCGGCCGGTTCGTGATCGGCGGTCCGAAGGGCGACGCCGGCTTGACCGGGCGCAAGATCATCGCCGACACCTACGGCGGGATGGCGCGCCACGGCGGCGGCGCGTTCTCGGGCAAGGATCCGACCAAGGTCGATCGTTCGGCGGCGTACGCCGCCCGGTACGTCGCCAAGAACGTCGTCGCCGCCGGCTTGGCCGAACGCTGCGAGATCCAGGTCGCCTACGCGATCGGCGTCGCGCACCCGGTCAGCGTGCTGGTCGAGACCTTCGGCACCGGCAAGATCGCCGAAGAAAAGATCGCCGAGCTGGTCAAGGCGCACTTCGATCTGCGTCCGGCCGCGATCATCCACAACCTCGATCTGCGGCGCCCGATCTACAAGCAGACCGCGTCGTACGGCCACTTCGGCCGGCCCGAGCTCGACCTGCCGTGGGAGAAGCTCGACAAGGCCGAGGCGTTGCGCGCCGACTCGGGGCTGCGCGGCGAGGTCGATCGGGAGCTCGCCCCGCTCACCGCCTGAGCGTGGCGGTTCGATCGTCCGGCCATCTGCTTCGTTGCCGAGGGACTCGTGGTCCCTAGACCACTTCGTCCCTCGGCGCCTCGCATCTGACCGAACGCTCAAACCGCTGGAACGTAGGTCTATGGCCGGCGTACACGCCTCGTCACTGCCCGCCTCACGTTCCGAGCGAAAAGGATACAGTGTGCGGACAGGGAGCGGAGTTACACCCCAGAAATAAGGGGGGACAAAGTCTTAGGACCAGTGTGTTTTCTCGGCGCCGATAGGATGTCGCTCGGCCGCCTGCTTTTCAGGGATGAAGTGCGTTGCCGGATCCTCAATCTGACCCGTCCCGCCCGCTGCCGCCGTTCGAGAGCGTTCCTCAGCCTCCGCACGAACCGAGGAGCCTCCTCAAGGCCGCCGTTCTCGGGCTCTGCATCGGCGTTGCCGCCGGCTGCGCCTCGAATGTCGGCACGCTCGCGCCGGGCGTGCACGCTTCCGGCCACAAGCACGACGGGCTGAACATCTCGCGGGCGCTGCCGGCGGTTTCGCCGACGCCCATCCCCGCGGAGCAAGCAGCCTGCGCTCTCGGCCCCGCCGCCGCGCTGTGCGGTGTGATCCGGGGACCGAACACACCGAGCAAGACGCCGTCCGGAGGTTTCACCGCCGCCCAGCTCCGCGCGGCGTACGACTTGCCGCCGGCGACGCCAAGCGGGGTACCGTCAGGACCGGCCATCGCGATCGTCGTCGCGTTCGACAGCAGCTCGGCGGAACAAGACCTCGGCACCTATCGCACGCAGTTCGGCTTACCGCCCTGCACGACGCTCAACGGCTGCTTCCAAAAGGTGATTCTCCCGCCGACGCTCGGCGATCTGCTGCCGATCCTGACGGCGCCGGGATCGTCGTCGTCGTCGACGTGGTCGGATGAACGAGCGCTCGACCTGGCGATGGCGTCGGCCGCGTGTCCGAACTGTCATCTGATCCTGATCGAGTCCGCCGGTCAGGACCTCGACAGCCTGTCGGCGGCCGTCAACGCCGCGGCGATGTACAATCCGGTTGCGATCTCGAACAGCTGGGGTGTCGCCGAGGCAGGCGGCAATGCGCCGAACATCGATTCCGGCGCGCAGGCGGCCTTCGATCATCCCGGCATCGCGATCACCGCGGCCGCCGGCGACCTCGGCAGCGGCGCCGTCCAGTTTCCGGCATCGTCGCCGTACGTGACCGCCGTCGGAGGCACGAGCCTAGCCGCGAATGCGGCCTCGGCGCGCGGCTGGACGGAGATGACCTGGAGCGGCTCGGGCAACGGCTGCAGCATCTTGATCGCGCAGCCGGCGTGGCAAACCGCCAACGGCAGCTGCGCCGGGGCGCGCTCGGTCCCGGATGTCTCGCTGCTCGCAGACCCGACCGTCGGCGCCGCGGTATACAACACGGCCGACAACGGATGGGTCGTGCTCGGCGGCACCAGCATCGGCGCGCCGTTCGTGGCCGGACTCTACGCCGCCGCGGCGGACTACGGCGGCGCGACGATCGGCGCCCCGTCGCTTTACGAGAACCTACCGAACCTCAACACCGTGCCGGGAACGAACGGCAGCCCCAACGGTCTCGTCGGATTCTGACGGGCTGCGCCCGATGATCTCGTCGCATCGCCGGTGGACCCGGCGCACGGCAGCGACCTCGCCCCGAACGTTTCGGCGCGCGGGTCTGCCCGCGCGCCTCGATGCCGCGCTGCGCGCTCCGATCACCCTGGTGGTCGCCGACGAAGGTCTCGGCAAGAGCACGCTGATCCGCGACCATTTGACGTCGCGCGCGGTCGATCACCTGCGCTTCGTCGCCTCAGCGGAGCACGGCGAGCCCGGCGAATTGTTGCGCGGGCTCGCCGCGACGTTTCGGGCGCTGTCGCC
>Ga0302326_10005750_pt1 | contig 28141 bp, 24 predicted proteins | sample Palsa_T0_3_FD_202264 | JGI IMG/M metagenome (GOLD analysis project Ga0302326, IMG submission 202264) | Peat permafrost microbial communities from Stordalen Mire near Abisko, Sweden - Palsa_T0_3 | ecosystem: Environmental > Terrestrial > Soil > Palsa > Peat permafrost | place: Sweden: Abisko... | reverse complement strand
GTGCGGCTGGTCGTCGGCCCGCTCGAGACCGACCCGGCCTACGTCCTGCGCGAGGACAGCTTCGGCGCGACGCTGGCCGAGGTGCCGCGCAGCGCGCTGGCCGCCCTCGACGTCCCGGCCGCTGAGCTCCGGGACCGCCGGGTGCTCAACTTCGACCCGACGCGGGTGGAGCGCCTCCGCTTCCTGCCCGAGGGCGGCGGGCCGACATTTGTCGTCCAGCGAAACCGCACCGACGCCGGTCCGCTTGCCGGCTGGCTCCTCGTCTCGCGGACGCCGCAGCAGGCCTCCACCGCCAAGGTGGGTTCCCTCCTCTATGCGCTGAGCAGCCTGCGCTGGCTTCCCAAGGAGGAGTCACCACCCAAGGACCCGGGGCTTGGCGCGACGGCGCGCACCGTCCTCCTCGAGGACGTCCAGGGCCAGGTGCTGGCCACGCTGGTGCTCGGGAAGCCTGCGTCCAGGAAGGACAAGACGGTGTGGACGCGCTCCGTCGGCGGCGAGGTGGTGCAGGTGGATATGGGCCGGCTGACGGCGCTGCCCACCCAGCCGGAGGACCTCACTGACATCGGCTCCATCAACGTCCCCCTCCCCCTCCCTGGCCCGGCCGACGCCGCCCACTAGAGCCGGCGCACCTCAGCGCTGACTCCGACTCCGGTGGAGGGCCGTCCCGCCTTGACTTTCGCGGGCGCCAGCCGTTATCCCGCGCTCGCCCTACGTTAGGAGTGTCATGGCTCGCGTCACGGTTGAGGACTGTCTTCCCCTGGTGGACAACCGCTTTGCGCTGGTGTTGCTCGGCGCGCGGCGGGCCCGCCAACTCATGGCCGGCGCTCGCCCCGTGCTCGAGATTTCCAAGAATAAGCCCCCCGTCCTCGCGCTCCGCGAGGTGGCGACGGGCAAGGTGAAGTTCGACCGGGACGTCCGCGAGACGCTCTCCGGCAAGTACGACCCGCCGAAGACGCCGGCCCTCTAGGCCAGCTCTACGCCGACGCCGGCGCGCCGCCGAAGGTGACGACGCCGCGGCGCACGAGGTCCCGCAGCGTCTCCTCCACCTCGACCGGAGACTCGTCGAGCCGGCTCAGGACCTCGCGTGGGCTGAGCTTCTCCTCGCAGAGGAGCCGCGCCGTCTCGAGCCAATTCTTCGGGCCATTCTGCGTGTACACCCGGTAGAGGTCCGCGTTGACGCGCATGTTGCCTGGCTTCACGAGGTGCGCGTCGCGCAGCTTCTCGGCGTTCTCGTTGAGCAGCTCCGCGGCCCGGTCGATGAGCTCGGCCACCGGAAGCATGAGCGTCTGCCGCGGCGCCGAGTCGCCGGCCGTCCAGGTGGCCTCGGCGCAGCGGCTGGCGACGAAGGCGTTGAGGGCCCGCTCGCCCACGGCCTGGTGGCCGCCGGTCTGGGCCTGGGCATGCACCCCGGCGCCCTTGCGGAAGTGGACCTCGTAGGTGGCCCAGCTGTCGCGACCGCGCAGCCGCCCCGTCATCCCGTGCGCGGCGAGCGCGCGCAGCACCCAGCCGAGGCCGAGGGCGCCCACCGCCAGGGTGGACACCTTCCCAGCGGCCATGGAGGCGTTGGCCTGCGCCCGCGGGGTGAGGAGCTGCTTCACCGACTCGGCCAGGGCATCCAGCCGCAGCGTCTTCGGCAGGTAGGCCTGGGCGCCGGCGTCGAGCGCCTTCAGCTGCTCTCGGTAGTCGTCCTGACAGCTGAGGAGTGCGAAGGGCACCTCGCGCGTGCGGTAGTCCTCGCGCAGGGCGGTGAGCAGTCCCCAGCCGTCCAGCTTGGGCATGTTGAGGTCGGCGATGATGAGGGCGAAGTCCCCGGTGAGCGCCGCCTCGAAGCCGGCCACGCCGTCGGCGGCGGTGGTGACGGTGTAGCCGAGGCGGCGGAAGAAGCTGGCGAACATCCGGCACAGCTCCGCGTCGTCGTCGACGAGGAGGATGGAGCCCGGAGCCGAGGAGACGGCCTGGGAGGGGGCCTGCGGAGCCGGCTTGGCCTGGACGGGTGCCGACCGCTGCAGGAGTCCGGCGTGCACCGGCGGAAGCAGCGGCGTCAGCGCCTCGGGCTCGACGAAGAGCTCCTCGCCCTCCAGGGCCTCGTCCTCGGAGACGACTTCCACCGGCACCGCGGGCGCAGCCTTGGCCCGGGGCGGTTTCCTCGAAGGTTTGTCGTCGGCCAGCACGCCGGCGGCCAGCGGCGGCTCCTCGCTGGCGAAGCTGTTGTCCAGGTCCACGTCCACGTCCAGGGCCAGGTCCACGCCCTCGGTGTGGGCAGAGGCGGACTGTTCCGCCTTGGGAAGCTCGATGACGAAGCCTGCGCCATCGCCCTGCTGGCCACCCATCTCGGTGAAGGCCCAGGGCGTGCGCGGCAGGGCGAGCATCGCCCCGAGCGCCGTCATGCCGGTGGCCGACTGGTGACGGGCTGAACGCAGGACGCCGTTGGCGAAGAAGGCCTGACTCTCGTGCGGGTGCCCGGGGTTCACCTTCAGGGCGCCGGAGCGAAGCGTCTGCTGGATGTGGTCCACCATCCGCGCACACTCGAAGCCCACCACCGTGCCGGAGCGCTCCGGCAGCTGGGCGAGGAGGGCGCGCACCTGGGCCGGGTGCTCGAAGCTGCTGAAGGGCTCGTGCAGAAGGCCCACCACCCCGCTCCGGGCCTGGGCCACCAGGGGCTCGTCGACGACGTTGAGACAGAGCGCGAAGACGGGCAGCCGCGACATGGACGGCTCGTGCAGAAGGCCCTGCAGCACGTCCACGAGAGGAGCGCTCCCCAGCTCGGCGTGGACGACGACGGCGTCGGAACGCTTGATGCGCAGAGCGGCCAGAAGCCGGCGCGCGTCAGGCACGGCGCGGAAGCGGAAGTCGGCCTTGTGGAAGGCCTCGGTCATCTCCTTGGCCGCCCTTGGCTCGGGCTCGACTGCGATGATGTCCAGGATGTCGCTCACTGCTTACCTCCCGGAGGCCAATGTGGCTGCCGCGTCACATGCTGGCTCAGAAGCAACGCTCGTGCCGAGACCTTTCTTCATACACATGGCTACCCAGGGTGAGGCATGAGCGACCCTCACCAAAACCGAAGGCCACGGGGATGTTGAACAAACCGGGCGGAATGGCCTGGACGTCTGGCCGGCGCAGCCTCTGGGGGGTGGGTGGCTGGCCACCCTATTTCCAGGACTGCACCCCCCCAAAGCTTGCGCGTCAGCTGCGGGCGAAGTGCTGAAACTTCGCCTCCGCGCCGAGGCGGTAGGCGTAGCGGAGACTCTGCAGCAAGGGCTCGAGCCTCCTCGCGGCGCAGTCTGGGAGAAGGCGCGCGCAGAAGGCCCGGGCCAGCCGGTTGGCCTCCCCGTAGCGGCGCGTCTCCGTCTCCGAGAGGCCAGCCCGAAGGCGCGTCTCGTCGAAGAGGCAGCTGTGGAGTCCCGCGGCCCACGTCCCGCGCCCTGCGCTCCAGGCCCTGAGAAGAAGGAGGGCAAACTTGTCCACCTCGGCCTGCGCCTCGAGCTCGAGGAGGGAGACGGGGCGAGACAGCTCCGCGGAACGGGAGAGGTAGAGGAAGTGGCTCACCCCCTCCGCCAGCTGGCAGAAGGGCCCGAGGGCGCGCTCCGGTGCAGCGGCCAGGGGGCCGAGAATGTCCGGCGAGAGGTAGAGACCGAGCTCGAGCTCCCCCTCGACTGCCTCGTGGACGAGGAGCGCCTCGGCGGCCGAGCCGGTGTCGGCTCCGAGGGCGGCCGCCTGCGCCTCGTCGAGGAGAAAGCCAACCGCCCGGTGCGCGCAGCGGACGGCGTAGATGGACTCGAGGTGGTCCTGGACGGCGTCCACCCAGGCCGGGGCCCCGCCAGTCAGTTCGGAAGCCCTCCGCGTCTGGGCAGAAGCCCAGCCTCGGCGAGGACGCCCTCCAGGGCCTCGCCTCCGCGCTCCGTCCAGGCCTCGTACACCTTCAGCATTCCGGAGGGCGAACCCCGGGCCAGCCCCCGCGCGGCGATGGCCTCCAGCACCGTGGCCAGCGAACGAAACTTCCGGCCGAGCTCCCCGTACACCTCGCCGAAGCCGCCCCGGGACAGGTCCGCCACCTGCCCGTAGGCCGCCCCACCCATGTGGATGTAGTAGTCCGGCCCCACCGCCGTCCGGTGCAGCGCCCCGGCGAAGAAGCCCGCCTTGTAGAGGGAGACGTCGCCCATGCGCCGCAGCGTCCGGATGCGCGTGAGGCCCTCCTCCTGCATGGCCCGGCAGTAGAGGACGGCCAGTGGCTCCTCCCCGCCCTCGTCCCGACAGAAGAGACGGTCGGCGGCCGTGAATTCCACGAGGAGGTTGGCCAGGTACAGCTCCGTCAACTCGCCGACGTCCACCCGGGCTTGCGCGAGCGCCTCGTCGAGAAGCGTCTTGAAGAAGGCTGCGAGCGACTGGGCCGGGAGAAGCTGAGACATGTGCCGACGTGGAAAAAACCCTGCAGCCACGGACGCTAGCAGCAAGCGGCGACGCCCCTGAAAGCCCACACCCCTTGAGAATTTGAGAGGTTGGCTGGCACTCCCACGGCCCGTACGCCAGAAAAGCGCTGGGAGTCCGATGGCACTCTTCGAGGGCGGGGGGCGCCCTTTCGGCCGAAAAGGTCCGCGGTTTCGGAGGTTTGCCCATGCGCCAACGCGGCTTGACTCCATGGGGCGCATGGTTAGGTTGGAACAGCCGCGGGGTTGGCAGTTCCACCTCGGGAGTGCTAATCCGCGCGCCAACCCCCAATGCACTGCAGGCCCCCGGGGGCTCCCCGGTGGCCCGTCAGGAGAGGAACACCCATGAAGATTCGTCCGCTGCAGGACCGGTTGATTGTCAAGCGGGTCGCCGAGGAGAACAAGACGAAGGGCGGAATCATCATCCCCGACAGCGCGAAGGAGAAGCCGCTGGAGGGCAAAGTCATCGCCGTGGGCAACGGCAAGATTCTCGAAGATGGAAAGGTGCGCGCGCTCGACATCAAGGCCGGCGACACCATCCTCTTCAGCAAGTACGCGGGCACCGAGGTCAAGATTGAGGGCGAAGACCACCTCATTCTCCGCGAAGAGGACGTCCTCGGCGTCATCGAGAAGTAACCCCCACCCCTTTTCAACAACGTTCAAGAGAACTGAGAGAAAAAACGATGGCCAAAGACATCATTTTCGATACCCGCGCGCGTGAAGCCATTCTGCGCGGCGTCAACACCCTGGCGGACGCAGTCAAGGTCACGCTCGGGCCCAAGGGTCGCAACGTCGTGATTGAGAAGTCGTTCGGCTCCCCCACCATCACCAAGGACGGTGTGACGGTGGCCAAGGAAATCGAGCTCGAGAACCGGTTCGAGAACATGGGCGCGCAGATGGTGAAGGAGGTGGCCAGCAAGACCTCCGACGTGGCCGGCGACGGCACCACCACCGCCACCGTTCTCGCCCAGGCGCTCTACCGCGAAGGTGCGAAGCTGGTGGCTGCCGGGCACAACCCGATGGACATCAAGCGCGGCATCGACAAGGCGGTCGTCCTCGTCACTGCGGACCTGAAGAAGCAGAGCAAGCCCACCAAGGGCAAGCAGGACATCGCGCAGGTGGGCACCATCTCTGCCAACGGCGACACCACCATCGGGCAGATTATCGCCGACGCGATGGAGAAGGTCGGCAAGGAAGGCGTCATCACCGTCGAGGAGGCCAAGGGCCTAGAGACCACCCTGGACGTGGTGGAGGGCATGCAGTTCGACCGCGGCTACCTCTCGCCGTACTTCGTCACCGACCCGGAGCGCATGGAAGTCGTTCTCCAGGACGCGCTCATCCTCATCCACGAGAAGAAGATTGGGTCGATGAAGGACCTGCTTCCCCTCCTGGAGCAGGTGGCCCGGGCTGGAAAGCCGCTGCTCATCATCGCCGAGGAGGTCGAGGGCGAGGCCCTGGCCACCCTGGTGGTGAACAAAATCCGCGGAGTGCTCAACACCTGCGCGGTGAAGGCGCCGGGCTTCGGGGACCGCCGCAAGGCGATGCTCGAGGACATCGCCACCCTCACCGGTGGAAAGATGATTGCCGAGGACCTGGGCCTCAAGCTGGAGAGCCTGACCCTCAATGACTTGGGCAAGGCCAAGCGCGTCGTCATCGACAAGGACAACACCACCATCATCGACGGGGCTGGCAGCCAGAAGGACATCCAGGCCCGGGTGGCGCAGCTCCGCAAGCAGGTCGACGACACCACCAGCGACTACGACAAAGAGAAGCTGCAGGAGCGGCTTGCCAAGCTGGTCGGCGGTGTGGCGGTCATCAACGTCGGCGCGGCCACCGAGACGGAGATGAAGGAGAAGAAGGCGCGGGTGGAGGATGCGCTCAATGCAACCCGCGCGGCCGTGGAAGAGGGCGTCGTCCCAGGCGGCGGCGTGGCCTACGTCCGCGCCCTGAAGGCGCTGGAGAAGGGCGACTGGGCCGAGGGCGAGAAGTTCGGCGTGGAGATTGTGCGCCGGGCGCTCGAGGAGCCACTCCGACAGATTGTCGGCAACGGCGGCCTGGAAGGCTCGGTCATCGTCAACAAGGTGAAGGAAGGCACGGGGCCCTTCGGCTTCAACGCGGCCACGGGCGTCTACGAGGACCTCATCGCCGCCGGCGTCATCGACCCGGCCAAGGTGTCCCGCACCGCGCTGCAGAATGCAGCGTCGGTGGCCTCCCTGATGCTCACCACCGAGGCCATGGTGGCTGACCGCCCGAAGGACGACGACGGCAAGTCCGGCGGCGGCGGCGGTGGTGGCATGGGCGGCATGGGCGGTATGGGCGGGATGGGGATGTAGTTTCCCCCCGCCTCTTCCCAAAACGAGGATGCAACTGCGACGGCCTCCGGGGACACCTCCCCGGGGGCCGTCGTCGTTTTGGGGCAAGAGGGCGCCCGGCCCTCTTCCCGTCCTCAGCGGTTGAAGGGCCCAGCGGAGGGGACGGGCGTCCCCGTCGGCGAGAGGCCAAACAGCTGACGCAGCTGGGCGGGGATGTCGGTGAAGCACACGCCCATCCGTCCGCGCAGGTTGATGCGGAAGTCCCCCTGGCGCGCCCAGGCCACGCGGCCGGAGAACTCGAACTCCGTCCCGTCGACGAGGACGTTGCCCTTCACCGCGGTGCCCTTGGGAAAGACGCGCATCAGCTCGGCGCAGAAGCCGCCCGCGGACACGTCCACCGTGAAGCCGGAGGCCGGACCGAGGCTCACCTTGTAGCGGCGGCGCTGGCGACCCAGCACCCGCGTGTTCTGCATCGCGCCAACCCCCGGGGTACGTGCGGACCCCCCTTGCTCAGACCTAGCACGGGCCGGGCCGTGGCTGCACATGGCAGGCGCCGGGCCGATGGACATTGCAACGTTAGACAAGAGAAAACGTAGTGCCTGGGGAGGCTGCATGCAGCCCGTCGTCATCTACACAACAACCTATTGCGGCTACTGCCAGCGCGCCAAGGCGTGGTTCACCGCGCACGGTGTGTCCTACCGCGAGGTGGACGTCACTGACGACGACGCTGAGCGCGCCTCGCTCGTGGAACGCTCGGGCGGGCAGCGGACCGTGCCACAAATTTTCGTCGGCGACGTCCACGTCGGTGGCTTCTCGGACTTGGTGGCCCTGGACGCCGCCGGGAAATTCACGCCCCTCCTCGAGGCCTCCGGGGCGTGAGCGCCAGGGCCTGGGCCGCCCTCGCCCTCGCCTCGGCGGCGGCGGGGTGTGCCGGGGCCCCCGTCTCCACCCACGCCGCGGTGGCCGACTCGCTGCGGGTGTCCGCCGTGGTGCTCGAGCCGGTGCGCGGCGCGACGGCCGAGGAGGTGGCCGCGCTCGACAGCCGCCTTGTGGCCATCACCCTGGACGCCGTCTCGGGCGAGGCGCTCGTCTTTGCCGGCGCCGAGGTGAAGGTGCTGCACCCGAACCGCCGCGACTGGACGGCGAATGCCGCCGTGCCGCTGTTGCGCACGGCCGGCGTGCGCCCGGAGTCGGCGGTGGTGGTGCAGGCCCGCGTGGAGAGCGCCCAGGCGCAGAGCCAGCAGGAGGTGCGCGGCGCCTCCGGCTCGGCGGTGGGCGCGGCCGCGGAGCTCCACTGGCGGGCGACTGTGGAAGTCTTCCAGCCCAGCACCGGGCTGCTTCTGGTGGAGACGACGGCCGAGGCGCAGACGGACCCCTTCGCCCGGGGCGGCACCGAGGCCGCCACGCTGCAGCCCGCCGGTGTCCTCGAGCGCGCGGCCCGCGAGGCGCTGGCCCAGCTGTCCTCTGCCTGGGCCGCACCGCGGCCGGCGCAGGGGCCTCGCCTCAGCACCTGGACGGCCGTCCCGGCGCCGGAGGGACGGCTGGCACACGGGCTCGAGGCCGAGGTGCTGCGGCTGCAGCTGCTTCTCACCGCCAACCCCGGGCTGGACGAGGAGGAGGCGGCCCGGCTGGCCCGGCTTCCGGCCGGCGTCCTGGTGCGCGCCTCCGACTTGGGCTTCCGGCTGCGGCCGGGGGACTTGGTTCTGTCCATCGACGGCACCCTGGCCAACGCCGCCGCGCTGGCCAGAGTCCGCTATGCGACGTCGCCTACCGTGCTGGAGGTCCGGAGCCCCGAGGGACGTTTACGACGCGTGAACTTCCCGTGACGCTTTGCTAAGGGGGCGCTCCCCCTCAGGGGGACTGCCGTCCCCTTTCAAGGAGGTCCAACCCCCATGTCGTCCCGACTCGCCGCCCTCCCCCTCGGCCTCGCGCTCCTCCTGGGAAACTCCGCCCTGGCCGCGGACAACGCCCAGGCCCTCGGAAACGTCCTCCCCTTCGACCTCGACGTCTGCTTCGTCAAGCCGGCCAGCGTGGACCAGCCGGTGAGTGCCGTCACCCTCAACGGCCTGTGGATTCTGGCCGGCCCGCTGTGGCGGGAATGCATGAGTGACACCCGCTTCTACGTCCCGGGCAAGCCCCCGGCATTCAAAGTCACCCTCAGCGTCACCGAGAATGGCTTCGTCCGCACCATCGACTCGGACGGGCTCACGCCCGCCGGGAAGAAGTGCATCGACGACGCGGTGGGGAAGGTGTCCCCCTCCATCGCTCCCCTCCCCCCGGGGAGCAAGCCGGTGACATTCTCCGAGCAGGAGCCGGAGTTTCCCGCGGCCACCCAGGTGCGCTTCGGCATCAACACCTTCTCCGACGTGGCGGCCACCGTGCGGCTGGCCATGCCGTCCCTCTGCGCCTGCTTCGAGCCCTTCAAGACGGGCCCGGACCCGAAGCCCATCGGCCTCAAGGTGAAGCTGACGGCCGACCCAGAGAAATTCCGCGACCCCAAGGACAACAGCGTCCCCAAGCCCAAGGAAGTCACCGTCGGCGAGGGGCCGCCACTGCCGATGAAGACCTGCATCGCCGACAAGCTGACGGCGCTCAGCTACCCGGAGACGAAGGCCGACATCCAGGTGGTGGTGCCTTACGAGTTTCGCTTTCTCAACGCGGTGGCCGACTCGATGGATGTCGCCGCGCTGCCCGACGCTGCGAAATTCAGCCAGCTCGACGTCATGGACGTCCCGCGGCTGGGCGCGGCGCAGCTGGAACAGGCGCGCCTGGACGCCACCGGGGCCCGCTACAACGCGCTGGTGAAGCAGTACCAGGACTTGAGCAAGACGGACGCCAAGAAGGCGCACGGGATGCTGAAGGACCTGGTCAGCAGCTGCAAGCAGCTCGTGGCCGAGCACGAGGTGTACATCGGCGTGCTGGAGAGCGAGTTCAAGCTGCGTCAGGAGCAGCTCGCCCTGGCCACCGCCCTCAAGGCCAAGGACGCGGCCTGGACGGCGGCCGAGGCCGCGGTGAGGAAGGCCACCGCCGACAGCGAGGCCCTGGTGGCCAAGGCCAAGCAAAACCGCGTCAACGACGAGAAAATCTGCCCCAAGGTGCACCTCTAAAGAGGGCCCTCGGGCAGACGAGGCAGCTAGGCCACCGCCGCGTCGTCGTTGGCCGCGGCGGCATCGCGGAGCCGGACGCTCACCAGCTTGGAGATGCCCGGCTCCTCCATCGTCACGCCGTACAAGGTGTCCGCCACTTCCATCGTCCGCTTGTTGTGGGTGATGAGGATGAATTGCGACTGGGCGCTCATCTCGCGCACCAGCTCGTTGTAGCGGCCGACGTTGGCCTCATCCAGCGGTGCGTCCACCTCGTCCAGGACGCAGAAGGGCGAGGGCTTGATGAGGAAGATGGCGAAGATGAGCGCCACCGCGGTGAGCGCCTTCTCCCCGCCGGACAGAAGGGTGACGCTCTGCAGCTTCTTGCCCGGGGGCTGGGCGACGATGTCCACCCCGGCCTCGCCGCCTTGAGGGTCATTGGCCAGGAGCAGGCAGGCCCGCCCACCACCGAAGAGGCGGGGGAAGACGGCCTGAAACTTCTCGTTCACCGCATCGAAGGTGTGGGCAAAGCGGTCCCGGCTGGTGCGGTCGATTTTGGCAATGGCCGTGCGCAGCTGGGCCAGGCTCGACTCGAGGTCCCGCTTCTGGCCGGCCAGGAAGTCGTGCCGGGCCGACACCTCCTGGTGCTCCTCGATGGCGGTGAGGTTGATTTCCCCCATCCGCTCCAGCTGCGCCCGCAGCTCGCGCAGCTCCGCCTCGGCCGCCTCGCTGAGCGGCGGCAAGAGGTGGAAGCGGTGCAGCTCCTGGCCGAGCTCGGTGTGGTGGCGCTCTCGCACCCCGTCCACGAGGTGGGTGAGCTCGAGGAGGAGCTCGCGCTCCCGCAGGGTGAGCGCCGAGAGGCCCTCGGTGAGGTTGTCGAGGCTACTGCGCTCCTCGCGCAGCCGCTGCTCCTCGGCCCGCACCCGCGCCGCCCGCGCGGCGTGGGCGTGCTGGCTGCTCTCCAGCTCCTGGCGGCGGGCCAGGAGCTCGGCGCTCCGCAGCGCGTACCCCGACGCGGTGCTGGCGATGCGGGCCACAAGTTCCGCAGCGCGCTCCTGGGCCTCGACGTGCGACTCGAGGAGGCGGGCGCTCTTGGAGAGAAGCTGGTCCCGGCTGGCCACCGCCTCGGCCAGCGTGCGGCGGGCTGACTCGCTGCGCTCGGCGTGGGCGGCGCGGCTCACCTGGAGGTCGAGGAGCTCGCTCTGGTGCGCCTCGGCCGACGTCCGCAACGACTCGATGCGCTCGGCGAGCTCCTTGACGCCCTCCTCGCGGGCGGCGCGCTCGGCCTGGGCGTGCGCCACCTCGCCGCGGGACGTCTCCTCCTCGCGCTGGACGCTGAGCAGCGTCTGGTGGAGGGACTCGGCCTCGAGGCCCGCGGCCGAGAGGCGCTCCTTGAGGGCCAGGAGGAGCTCGGCGGCGCGGGTGAGGTCCTTCTCCAGCGCGCTCCGGTTGAGCTCCTCCTCGTGGTGGTGCCGCTGCAGCCCCTTCAGCACCTCCTCGGTGTGCAGGACGTGCTTCTGCAGGGCGTAGCCGCGGGTGACGGCCTCCTGGAAGCGCTCCTCGAGGCCCACCAGCGCCTCGGAGAGCTCCGCAATCTCGCGCTTCTTCTGCAGCGCACCCACCGCCGGCCCTTCCAGGACGCCGCCCGTCACCGCGCCATCCCGGCCAAGCATTTCCCCGTCCAGCGTGACGCACGTCCACTGGCCGTTTCCAACCGCGGCCACCGCGCGCGCGGCGGCCAGGTCCTCCACCAAGAGGACGTCGCCGAGGAGCGCCTCCACCACCGGGCGGAAGGCGGGCTGGGTGGACACCTCGGACAGGGCGGTGGCGATGAAGCCCGGGACGTCCGCTGGAGGCAGAGGCCGCACGGGCGGGGCCGGCTGCGCGGAGAGCGGGAGGAAGGTGCTCCGGCCCTCGGCCAGGCCTCGCAGGTGGCCGGCCAGGGCGAAGGCCTCCTCGGTGCCCTCCACCAGGACGTGCTGCAGTCGCTCGCCGAGCGCGGCCTCCACGGCCTTCTCGAAGCGCGCCGAGGTGGAGAGGACGTCGGCCACCAGGCCGCGGACGCCGTGGGCCGCGGGGTTCTCGGCGGCGTGCTTCATGATGGCGCGCACGCCACGGTCGAAGCCCTCGTAGTGGCGCTGGATTTCCTCGAGGGAGTGGAGCCGGCTCCGGCGGTCGGCGAGCTCCTCGCGGAGCGAGATGACCGCCACCTCGTGCTCGGCGAAGCTCTGGCGGGCACGGGCCAGCGTCTCCTCCTCCGCTCCGCTGCGCTCGGCGAGTTCGAGGGTGAGCTGCCGGCTGCGCGTCACGGCGCGCGTCACCTCGGTGCGCTCGCGCTCGAGGGTGGCCACCTGGGCCCGGAGCGCCTCGGCCTCCTCCTCGGCCCTGGCGTGGCGCGCCACAAGCTCGGAGCGCTTCTGGCCAAGGTTGAGGAGGTTGTTCTCGTGGTTCGCCACCCGGGCCGCCAGGCCTAAAAGGGTGAGCCGCTGCTGCTCGAGCTTCGAGCCGGCCTCGGCCTGCATCATCTGCACGGCCTCAAGCCCCTCCTGCGCCCGGCGCAGGGCAGAGGCCTCCTCCTCGGACGTCGCCGAGAGCCCCGCCAGCTCCGCGTCCAGGGCCAGGGCGCGGGCGGCGAAGGCCTCGGCCAGCCCCTGCACCTCGGCCAGCTCCGCCTGAGTGGCGGCCTCCGTCCGCTCGGCCGAGAGGAGGTCCTCGCGCCAGTGGACGAGATTCTGCCCGTCCCGCTGCACCTCGGACTCGAGCCCGTGCGCCGTCTCGGCCAGCGCCTGCAGCCGTTGCGCCTCGGCATCCAGCGCCGTGCGCTCGATGGCGATGGCGTCCTCCAGGGCGCGCACGCCCTCCACCGCGGCGCGCTCCGTCCCGCTCAGCGCAGCCAGACGCTGCGCCAGCTGCTTCTGCTCCGCCGCCAGCGCCAGCCAGCGGTGCGTCGCATGGTGGAGCTCGATGTGCTGCATGCGGGCCTTCAGCGTCCGGTACTTCTCCGCCTTGCGCGCCTGGCGGCCGAGGCTGTCCAGACGCTTGGCAAGCTCCGTCACCAAGTCTGCCACCCGGAGGAGGTTGGCCTCGGTGGCCTCCATCTTCCGTTCCGCCGCTCGCCGGCGGGACTTGTACTTCGTCACCCCGGCGGCCTCCTCGATGAGGAAGCGCCGGTCCTCGGGCTTGGAGGAGACGATGAGGCCCACCCGGCCCTGCTCGATGATGGAGTAGGCGCGCGTGCCGACGCCGGTGCCCAGAAACAGCTCCACGACGTCGAGCAGCCGGCAGGCCGTCTTGTTGATGAGGTACTCGGACTCCCCGGAACGAAACAGCCGCCTTGTGACGGTGAGCTCCGGGTAGCCGGCGTACTGCGGGGCCAGCCCGTCGCTCTCGGAGACGGAGAGGGTGAGGGACACCTCGGCCATGGAGAGCGGCCCCTGGCTCTCGCTTCCGTTGAAGAGGACGTCCTCCATGCCGCGGCCGCGGAGCGCCTTGGCGCTTTGCTCCCCCATCACCCAGCGCAGCCCGTCGACGACGTTGGACTTGCCGCACCCGTTGGGCCCCACCACGCCGGTGATGCCCTCCCCGAAGGTGAAGACACTTCGGTCCATGAAGGACTTGAAACCGGTGATGTCCAGGCGCTTGATGCGCATTCGGGGTGGCGCTCCGTGGGGTGAGCTACTTTCCCACAGGTTATGCGCCGGTTTCGGGGTGAGCAAGCACCACGTAACGTGACATGGCGTGACACCGCGTGAATGGTCACTCGGGCGCTTCGTTCACCTTCCTCAGGAGGCGGGAGGGACGGGCGTCGGCGTCGGGCGGGGCTCGATGCGCACCTTCACCACCCGCGGGCCATCCGTCTCGGCCACCCGGACTTCCCACTCGCCGACGGCGGTGGCGTCGCCGGGGCCGGGGACGCGGCCCAGCTTGGCCATGAGGTAGCCGGCGATGGTGGTGACGTCCGAGCCGTCGACGTCGAAGTCCACGTCCAGGCGCTCCCGCAAGTCCTCGAGCGAGGTGCTTCCGGAGACCTCGAAGCGCCCGCCGGGAAGCGTCTTCACCTGGACGGAGTGGCGGCCGAGCTCCGCCACGTCTCCCACCATCTCCGAGACGACGTCGGCCAGGCTGACGATGCCCGAGGTGCCGCCGTGCTCGTCCACCACCACCGCCAGCTGGCGCCGGCGCTTCTTGAATTCGGCCAAGAGCTGCTCGAGCGTCACGTTCTCCGGGACGAAGAGGACGGGCCGTTGCACCTGGGCCAGGCTCTTCAGCTGTCCGGTGGAGAGGAGGAAGAAGAGGTCCTTGACGTTCACCACCCCTTCCACCTGGTCGAGGTTTCCCCGGCACACCACCACCCAGGTGTGCCCGGCGGCGCGGGCCTCGGCCACGTTGCGCTCCAGGGACTCGTCGAGGTCGAGGTAGCGCACCTCGGTGCGAGGCACCTGGATTTGCCGGGCCGTCTTCTCGGTCATGGCCAGCGCCCGCTCCAGGAGCTCCGCCCGCGCGCCCTCGATGGTCCCCATCTCCGCCGCCGAGGCGAGGATGATGCGCAGCTCGTCCTCGGTGTGGGCCGCCTCCCGCCCGGGCTTGGCGCGCAGGCCGAAGAGGCGCAGCACGAAGCCCGAGGCCCGGTTCACGAGCCACACCCCGGGAAAGAAGAGGAGGTAGAGCGCGCGCAGGGGCGTGGCCACGGCCATGGCCGTCCCCTCCGCCCGCTGGATGGCGATGCCCTTCGGGACGAGCTCGCCGAGGATGAGGCACAGAAGGGTGATGAGGGCAAAGCCCACCACCACCGAGAAGGTGCGCACCGCAGCCAAGAGCGACGGCCACTCCCGAAGCAGCGGCGTCAAGAGCCACTCCAGCGTCGAGGCCACGGCCGGCTCCCCCACCCACCCGATGCCGATGGCGGTCAGGGTGACGCCAAACTGGATGACGCTCAGGTACGGGGTGAGGTCACGGATGATGAGCAGCGCAGAGCGGGCATCCGTCCGGCCAGCATCGGCCAGGGCCTCGAGCCGCGCCGGGCGCGCCTTCACCAGGGCCATCTCGGCCAGGACAAAGAAGGCGTTGAGGAAGATGAGGGCCACCGCGGTGGCGAGGTGCCACGCGGAGGCTCTCACAGCAGGCTCTCGTACTCCGGATCGCCCTTGAGCGCGTCGAACATCGGGTCCGTGGCCAGCCAGCCCGTCACCTTGGCCCGGTCCAGCTCGAGCGAATTCTTCAGGGCGGCCAGCGACTCGGGCTTCTTGCCCCACAGCGCATACAGCGCCGCCAGGTTGTAGTGGAGGAGCAAATCCTCGGCGTTGAGCTCGCGCGCCCGCCCGTAGGCCCGCTCCGCCTCGGCGTAGAAGCCCTTCTGCGCGTAGCAGATGCCGAGGTCGAGGTGAGCCTCGAAGTTGTCCGGCTCGAGCCGCACCACCTCCTTGAGGTGGGTGATGGCGTTGCGGTAGTCGCCCTCGTCCATGAGCAGCGCCGCCAGCTCGTGCCTCGGGAAGGCGTCGGCCGGGTCTAAGTCAATGGCCCGCTTGAGCTCGGTGACCGCCTCCTCCACCCGACCGTGGTCGGCGTAGGTGAGGCCGAGGTTGAGGTGGGCATCCGGGTACTCCGGGTCGAGCTCGATGGCCTGCCGGTAGGCGGAGACGGCGAACTCCGGACCGTGCGTGGAGAGGAAGCAGGCCAGGTTGTAGTGCGCGGTGGCGCTGTCCGGCTCGAGCCGTAGGGCGGTGAGGTACTCGGCCAGCGCCTCGCGGTACAGCTTCTTCTCGGCGTAAACCGTCGCCAGGTTGTCGTGGGCGTGGGCCGAGTCCGGGTCCAGGTCGATGGCGCGCTTGAACTCGCGGATGGCCTCGTCCAGCCATCCTCTGTCCGCGAGCTCGATGCCGCGGGAGTTGTGCTCGTCGGAGAGCGCGATGTTGTCCTTCTCGCGGGCCATGGGCGCTGTTGTCCGGGGGGAAAGCGGTCAGTACTTACGAGGGCGCCGCAGCCGATGCAAGGCACGGGCACCGGCCGCCCCGGTCGGAATTCCGGGGACGCCTCGACGGAGTTCGTTGCGGAAAGCCGTGCGGCCTGCCGGGCACCAGCGCCCTGCTCGTCGCGACTTCCGCCTGGACTACTTGCCGGTGGACTTCCGCTTCCGGATGCGGCGGCGCTTGAGCACGCCGCGCTTGAGCCGGGCCCGGTTCTTGAGCTTCTTCTTGCTGCGGTTCGTCTTCACGCGAGTGGCCATCGGCGGCGGTCCATAGCACCGCCGGAGGACGGTGTCTGTAGCCTCCACGCGCCAGCGTCAGGGGCCGCTCCGGCCCCCGGCGCCTTGCGCGAGGCCCCCCGGGGCCGGTAGGGGTTGTGCAACGCCATGCTGGAGAAGCTCCAAGACGTCGAGCGCCGCTTCGAGCGGCTCACCGCCGACCTCAGCAACCCTGAAACCCTCGCCGACTCGGCGAAGTTTCGGAAGGTGGCCAAGGAGCGCGCGGACCTCGAGAAGCTGGTGGAGACGTTTCGCACCTACCGCGAGGTGAAGGGCGACGAGGACGAGCTCGACGTGTGGCTCAACGGCTCGGACCCCGAGGCCAGGGAGATGGCCCGGAAGGAGCTGCCGGCGCTCAAGGAGCGGCGCGAGGCGCTGGAGAAGGCCCTCCACCTCCTCCTGCTTCCCAAGGACCCCAACGACGAGAAGGACGTCATCCTCGAGATTCGCGCCGGTGCCGGCGGCGACGAGGCCTCGCTCTTCGGCGAGGAGCTCCTGCAGATGTACCTGCGCTACGCGGAGCGCAAGGGGTGGAAGACCGAGCTCCTCGACGTGAGCCCGGGCAATGCCGGCGGCATCAAGGACGCGACCGCCGTCATCTCCGGGGGCGGCATCTACGGCTGGCTGAAGTACGAATCCGGGGTGCACCGCGTCCAGCGCGTGCCGGCCACCGAGGCCCAGGGGCGCATCCACACCTCCACCGTCACCATCGCCGTCATGCCCGAGGCCGAGGACGTCGACGTCCAGCTCAACCCCGCCGACATCGAGATGCAGGTCATGCGCTCCACCGGCGCCGGCGGCCAGAGCGTCAACACCACCGACTCCGCCGTCCGGCTCCGCCACAAGCCCTCGGGCATCGTCGTCAAGTGCCAGCAGGAGAAGAGCCAGACCAAGAACCGCGCCATGGCCATGAAGATGCTCCGGGCCAAGCTTTTCGAGGTCGAGCAGGAGCGCCTCTCCAACGAGCGCGACGCCCTGCGCCGGGGCCAGGTGGGGACCGGCGACCGGAGCGAGAAAATACGCACCTACAACTTCCCGCAGGACCGGCTCACGGACCACCGGATTGGGGAGACGTGGCACAACCTCGAAGCGCGGATGGCCGGCGACATCGACGACGTGGTGACCGCCTGCCGCACCTACTTCCAGGCCGAGCTCCTCAGGGCGGAGGGCGTCACGCAGAGCCCCGAAGGATGACGACCGCCCCCTGGACGGTGCGCCGCGTGCTGGCCTTCACGACCCAGCACTTCGACAAGCGCGGCGTGGACGCCCCGAGGCTGGCCTCGGAGCTCCTTCTGGCCCACGTCCTCCGGCTCGACCGGGTGCGGCTCTACACGGACCTCGACCGCCCGCTGGACAAGGACGAGCTCGCCACCTACCGGGCGCTCATCGAGCGCCGCGTGGCGGGGGAGCCGGTGCAGTACCTCACCGGACGTCGCGAGTTCTACGGACGCCCCTATCAGGTGGACGCGCGCGTCCTCATCCCCCGTCCGGAGACCGAGCTTTTGGTGGAGGCCGTCCTCCGGGCGCTTCCCTCTGGCCAGCCCGTGCGCCTTCTCGACGTGGCCACCGGGAGTGGCTGCATCGCCATCACCCTTGCCGCCGAGCGGCCCGAGGCACAGGTGTGGGCCACCGACGTCGACAGTGGCTGCTGCGAGGTGGCCCGGGCCAACGCCGAGGCGGCCGGCGTGGCGGCCCGGGTGGAGGTGCGGCAGGGGGACCTCCTTCTGCCGGTGGCCATGGAGCCACCCTTCGACGTTGTGGTGAGCAACCCGCCCTACGTCCGCACCGGGGAGCTCGCCGGGCTGCAGGCCGAGGTGCAGCGGGAGCCGCGGCTTGCCCTCGACGGCGGCCCGGAGGGCCTCACCCTCCTCGCCCGGGTGGTGGAGGAGGCCTTCAGCCACCTCGTCCCCGGGGGCCTTCTGGCCCTGGAGATTGGCGAGGAGCAGGGCGCGGCGGTCCGGGACTTGCTCCAGGGACGGGGGTATGCGGCAGTGCACATCAAGCCGGACCTCGAGCGGCGGGACCGCATCGCCTTCGGGACACGGCCCCGCGGGTAGAAAGCCGCGCGCAGGCGCGGACGGAAGGACGACACGGGTGGACCGGATACTGGTGGAGGGCGGGCGACGGCTGGAGGGCGAGGTGATGCTCTCCGGCGCCAAGAATGCGGCCCTGCCCATCCTCGCCGCCGGGCTTCTCGCCGACGGCCCCAGCACCTTCCGCAACGTCCCGGACCTGGCCGACGTCTCGACGCTGCTCAGGCTCTTGCGCACCATGGGCGTGGACGCGGAACGCCTCCCGGCGGAGGACGGGCATGCCGTCCGGGTGCACGCAGTGAATGGCATCACCGCCGAGGCGCCCTACGAGCTCGTCCGCACCATGCGCGCCTCGGTGCTGGTGCTCGGGCCCCTCTTGGCCCGCTACGGGCATGCCCGGGTGTCGCTCCCCGGCGGCTGCGCCATCGGCGCCAGGCCCATCGATTTGCACCTCAAAGGCTTCGCCGCGCTGGGGGCCGACATCACGCTGGAGGAGGGTTACGTCGAGGCGCGGGCCGAGCGCCTGCGCGGCGCCACGGTGCGCTTCGACAAGATTACCGTCACCGGAACCGAGAACGTGCTCATGGCCGCGGTGCTGGCCGACGGCCATACCGTGCTGGAGAACGCCGCCCGCGAGCCGGAGGTGGAGGAGCTGGCCAGGGTGCTGAGGGCCATGGGGGCCCGCATCGAGGGAGCGGGCACGGACACCCTGCACATCGACGGGGTGGAGAGCTTGCACCCCATCGAGCACGCCATCCTCCCCGACCGCATCGAGGCCGGGACGCTGCTCATCGCCGCGGCCATCACCGGCGGGGACGTGCACGTGCTGGGGGCGCGCGCGGAACACCTGGACGCCCTTTTGGGTAAGCTTCGCGAAACCGGTTGCTCCATCGCCCTCACCGATGCTGGCGTGCGATGTCGCGGCCCGGAGGTGCCAAGGCCGGTCGACATCCAGACCACGGAGCACCCGGGCTTTCCAACCGACATGCAGGCGCAGATGATGGCGCTGCTCAGCATCGCTTCCGGGCCGAGCGTCATCTGCGAGAACATCTTCGAGAACCGCTTCATGCACGTCGCCGAGCTGCAGAGGATGGGGGCCAACATCCGGGTGGAGGGCCGCACCGCGGTGGTGAAGGGCGTGCCGCACCTCTCCGGAGCGCCGGTGATGGCCACCGACCTCCGCGCCTCGGCGTCCCTCCTCCTCGCCGGGCTGCGCGCGGTGGGCACCACACAGTTGTCACGCGTGTACCACCTGGACCGCGGCTATGAGCGCCTGGAGCTGAAGCTTTCGCGGCTCGGAGCCCAGGCGACCCGGGTCAAGTGAGCCCTTCTGCCAGACCGGAGTTGCAGTCGAAATTTTCCCGGCCCTAGTATCAGCTGTTTCGTCGCGACCCACGGGGGCATCGCCCCGGCCACAGGAGAAGACCGAGTCCGCCATGAATTGCCCCAGCTGCAACGTCGAGATGGGTGAGCTGGATGGGGAAGCGACGTTGCGACGGTGCGGAGAGTGCTTCGGCCTGTGGATTGACGTCGCCGACCTCAACCGCGTCCTCCTGCACAACAACCTGCCCGGGCTGGAGAGCCTGGGGGGCCGCGTCGACGCCGAGGCACTCACCGGCCAATGCCCCGAATGCCAGGTGGACCTGGTGCGGGTGGACGGGGGGGAGCGCCAGCACCGGCTTCACTACGACACCTGCGAGTCCTGCGGCGGCATCTTCCTGGAGTCCGAATTCAAGGACGCCAGCAACGCCCAGGTGGCCTTCGCGGAAATTGTCGACTTCTTCCAGCGCTTCAGCGCGAAGAAGAAGCGCGCTGCGCTCTAGCCTTTCCTTCGAGCCCGGGCGCCCCCTAGCGCCGGTCTCGAAAGGTTTGCTTCAGCGGCCCGACGGGCCCCTCGAGGCTGAGGGTGCCGAGCGCCTTCCCTGAGGCGTCCTTCTGGACGCTGAGGAGTGCGCCTCCCTGCACCTTTCCCGCGCCCGGCACGGTGAGCCACAGCTGGCCAGCCTTCACCCACCACTTTCCGGACAGCGGCTTCCCGCGCCCGCTCGCGCCCTCGGGAAGCGAGCGCCACGTCCCGTCGAGGAAAAACGTCAGCGTCCTGTCCGGCGCGCCCTCCGGGCCGCCGTACCAGAGGCCCAGCAATTCGGCGCGCCCCGGCTGAAAGGCAAGCCGCTTCCGCAGGACGGGGCCAGCCAGCGGCGAGGCGCTAGCGAAGGGCACCACGTCGGCCAGGCACACCGGCGCCAGCGGGTCCTCGGCGGAGAAGCTGTCCAGCACCTCGAGGGCGAAGGTTTTTCCGCGGAGCGGCTTCTCCAGCTGCACCGACTGGACGCCGCGCCTGTCCTCCAGCGTCACCGTGGCCGTGGCCTCCGGCCCCCGCAAGAGCAGCTTCCGCACCCGACTCATGGCCCGGAAGGCCTCCTCGCTTCCGGCGTTGCCGGTGGTGACTTCCAGCCGCGTCAGCGTCACCGGCTCGGCGAAGCCGAAGGTGAGGGTTTCCTTGAGGGCGTCCGCATCCCGGCTGCACCAGACGGTGGCCGGGTTTCCGTCCAGGAGGTTGAGCGGGCTGTAGTGGCTCGGCGTCCCGGCCTCGAGCTGCCCGCTGGCCCGCACCCAACCCACCTTCGGCACGGCGTGCGCGAAGGTTGCCAGAAGCAAGGCACCGAGAAGGGCTTGGCGCATGGCCCCATGCTGCATTGGCCGCGCCCTGGGCACCAGCCCCCAGGGAGCGCTCGGGGCGGGAGTGTGGGTGCTGTGCTAGGCGTTCGCCTCAGCGTGAAGACACGTGCCGCCTCTCTCTTCGTCCTCCTGGCCGCGGCTTGCTCGCGGCCGCCTCCGGCCCCACCGCCACCCACCGACGCCGGGCCGGTGCACCGCATGGAAGTCGAGCCCGACGACAGGCCGGAGCAGTCGATGGCCGTCGGCGAGTCCACCATCGTCTCCGGCAGCCTGCAGGCCGATGCCAGCCACGCCGACGAGGACTGGTACCTCCTCTTCACGGACCATCCGCGGACGGTGGACGTCCGGATGAGCGGGATTCCTGGGACGCAGCTTCTCCTGGAAGTCTATGACGTGGCCAAGAATCGCCTGGGGGCCGTCGTCACTGGCGAGGCCGAAGGCAGCCCGGCGCGGCTGCCCAACCTCTCGGTGAAGGACAAGCTGCTCCTCAAGGTGTCCTCGGTGCGCAAGGGCACTGGCGGCGCCTACGCCCTCTCCCTCCTCTTCGGCGAGCCCCAGCCCGGCTTCGAAGTGGAGCCCAACGACAGGGCCGCGGATGCCACCGAGGTGACGTCTACCCCGGAGGGCCAGGGCCCCTTCGTGGTGAAGGGCCTCATTGGCCACGGGGCGGACGAGGACTACTTCCGCCTCGTCCTCGCACCGGCGGACACAAACGACGCCGGCTCGGCCGCCGATGCCGGCGCGCGCCTGGAGCTCACCCCGTCCACCGCCGAGGTGGCCTCCCCCGAGGAGGCCTGGGTGGACGCCGGGGCTTCGCCGCCTCCGGACGTCCCGCGGGTGCCGCTGCGGATTGGCGTGACGGCCGTCCCCGGCGTGCGCTTCGAGGTGCAGGTGCTCTCCGAGGCCCAGGCCCAGCTCTTCCTCGGACGGGGGCAGGAGGGACAGGCCATCGACCAGCGCAACGTCGCGGTGCGCGCCGTGGACCGCCTCGTCTACGTGGTGGTGCGCAGCGCCTGGGCCGGGACGGGCAAGGACGCCCACCGGGGCAGTAACCCGGACGTCCCCTACACCTTGAGCGTCTCGCGCGAGACGGCCGGCGCCAACTCCGAGTTCGAGCCCAACGACGACATGGCCCACGCCACGCCCTTGCCGCAGAATGGCTACCGCGACGGCTTCCTCTCGCCGGCGGGCGACGTCGACTACTACGTCCTGCGCGTCCAGCAGCCCTCGCTGGCGCACTTCGAGCTCTCCGGGCTGGACAAGGTGGACCTCATCCTCTCCGTCGTCGAGCCCGGCGCGCGGCCCGGCACCGAGCGGGTGGTGCTCAAGTCCAACGATGGCGCGGTGAAGGAGCCGGAGCGGCTCAACAGCGTCGCCTGCGCCCAGGAGTGCTTCGTGAAGGTGGAGGGAGCGCCGCGCAAGGTGGACGGGAAGTGGGTCCGCGACTTCGAGAATGCCGAGCAGCCCTACCGGCTGAGTGTCGTCACCACGCCGGACACCGGCGCCGAGGAGCGGGAGCCGAATGACTCGCCGGAGACGGCCACTCCCCTCTCTCCGGGAAAGCCCATCCGTGGCACCGTGTACCCGAAGCGCGACGTGGACTACTTCCGGCTGGACCTCGGCGACCGGCCCGTCAAGACGCCGCTCAGGGCCACCCTCACCCGCATTCTCAAGGTGGAGGTGGCGCTCTACCTGTACCGCCAGGAGGCGGACGGCACGCTCACCCTGGTGCAGACGGCGGACCGCGCCAAGGGAGACGCCCCGGAAGTCATCCACTACGCGGCCGAGCCCGGGACGTACTTCTTCAAGGTGGACGCGAAGAATCGCGAGTCCAACTTCCAGGACAGCTACCAGCTCACGGTCGAGGAGTCAGACTAGAAGCCGCCCCGCCCTTCGCTTTGCTCCCGGGGGCCGCCGGTTTCGTCCACTCGTCGAGCCAGTCCAGCACCGTGTGGTGCCAGAGGATGCTGTTGGCTGGCTTGAGCACCCAGTGGTTCTCGTCTGGAAAATAGAGGAAGCGGCTCGGGATGTTGAGCCGCTGCAGCGCGGTGAAGGTGGAGATGCCCTCGGTGTCGACCACCCGGTAGTCCTTTCCTCCGTGGATGACGAGCATCGGCGTCTTCCAGTTCTTCACGAAGTTGATGGGGTTTTGGAAGGCGTAATTCTCCGGGCTCGACCAGGGTGTCCCGAGTCGCTCCCACTCCGAGAACCAGAGCTCCTCGGTGGTGAAGTAGGCGCTGCGCTCGTCGAAGTCGCCATCATGCGTCACCAGGCAGCGGAAGCGGTCCGGCCAGTTTCCGGCGATGAAGTTGACCATGTAGCCGCCGTAGGACGCCCCCAGGGCGCAGGCCCTCTGGCCATCCAGGAAGGGGTACTTTTCGAGCGCGGCCTCGAGGCCCTTCTTCAGGTCGACGAAGGGCTTTCCGCCCCAATCGTTGCGAATGGCGTCGGTGAAGGCCTGCCCGTACCCGGTCGAACCGTGAAAATCGACCATCACCGACGCGTACCCCGCGCCCGCGTACACCTGGGGGTTCCATCGGTAATGAAACTCGTCGGAGAAGCTTCCCTGCGGACCCCCGTGGATGAGGAAGGCCAGGGGCACCCGCCGGCCAGGCTGGAAGTCGACGGGCTTCACCAGCCAGGCATGCACGGTGTCACCGCCGGCCCCGAGGAAGGTGAATTGCTCGGGCTCCCCGAGCTTCACCGTCGCCAGCCGGGCGGCGTTGAGGGAGGTGACGGGCGCAAGGCCAGTCCCGTCGAAGCGGATGCGCTGCAGCTCCGCCGGCGAGCGCAGGGTGTCCAGGCTGAAGACAATCTCCGAGCCGGCGATGCGCGGCGATTCGACGCGCCCGTGGCTCACTAGCGCTCGCGTCTTGCCCGTCGCCACGTCGATGGCGAAGAGGGACTTGTTCCCCAGGTCATCGGCGGTGACGAAGAGGGTCCTTCCGTCCGGCGAGAAGATGGTCCCGTCGGCCGAGCGGTCCCAGTCTTCGGCGAGAAAGCGTTCGCGGCCGCTTTCCCAGTCGCGAAGGACGAGGCGCCAGCGGTCGGCCTCGTACCCCGGGCGAGCCATGGCCTTGTAGAGCAGCGTCTTCCCATCCGGGGAGAAGACGGGCCCTGTGTCCCAGGCGCGGTTGGCGGAGGTGAAGTCCTTCGGCGGTGCGGAGCCGTCCACCGGCGCCGCGAAGAGGTCGAAGTTGGTGGACCAGGGTTCCTCTCGCCCAACGTTGCGCGCCGAGAAGACCACCGAGCGGCTGTCCGGGGTGAAGACATAGTCCTCGGCGCCGCCGAAGGGCTTGGAGGGGCAGTCGGCGTCGAGGCCCCGCATCACGTCCACCGCCGTCCCGGCGCCACTGACGGGCAGGACGAAGACGTGTGAACGGCGTCCATCACTCCAGGTGTCCCAGTGGCGGATGAAGAGCGTGTCGAAGACTTGCCCGGTGCTCTTCTTCGCCGCGGAGGTTTCCAGACGCTTCTTCGTGCACTCCACGTCCGGGCAGCTAGCGAAGACGTCCAGGCTGACCGCCAGGCGCGTCCCGTCGGGGGACAGACGGAAGCTACCGACCTCGAGCGGCAGCCGCGTCACCGGCTCCGCCTCGCCACCGTCGACGGGAATGCGAAACACCTGCGCCGCGCCCGAGCGCGCGGAGAGGAAATACACCCACCTGCCATCCGGTGAGAACGCCGGCGCCTCGGCCGAGCCGTGGGCCGTGAAGCGGCGCGCGCCGCCCCGCTTCACGTCGGCCATCCACACGTCCTTCCGGCGCCGGTTGGCATCCAAGTCCAGGGAGCTCACCGTGAAGACAACCCGGCTCCCGTCGGGCGAGACGGCCGGTTCCGAAATCCGGTCGAAGGCCACCAGGTCCTCGACGCTGAAGGGATGGCGGGCGTCGGCGAGCGCCGCAGACGCGACGACGAGGACGGAGCCGAAGAGGAGAGGGGCAAGACGCACGGGAGAGCTCCAGGGCAGAACGGCGGCCGGCGGATATACCCGCTTCGCCCGAAGACTTCGAACAAGGAATGTCCGGGGCGGCGCCTGTGCTTCAAGCCTTGGGGGGCCAGAGCATGAAGGACGACGTCCTCCGCATGTACTCGCGGTAGCCGGGCTTGGTCGCCAGGAGGTGCGCATCGAGGAGGCCCACCCCGGAGACCTTGAGGAGGAGGAGCGTCATCAAGAGCGGCCCGAGGAGGCACAGCCACCCGTAGGGCTGTCCGACAGCGAAGAACCCGAAGCCCCACCACAGGAGCGCCTCGCCGAAGTAATTCGGGTGTCGGCTGTAGCGGAAGAGGCCCGTGGAGAGGACCTGCCCCCGCCGAGAGGCGTCGCGGCGGAAACGCTCGAGCTGTCCATCCGCAACCGCCTCGACGGCGAAGCCAACCCCGAAGAGGAGAAGCCCGGCCAGGGACGCCGCGCGGATGGGGTCCGGAAGAGACGCGCTGGCCGCCCGCTGCAGCGGGGCCGAGACGAGGAGCACCAGGGCCCCTTGAAGAAGAAACACCTGAAAGAAGCTTACCCACCAGTAGCGCTCAGGGCCGGCGCGCATTCGAAAGGCTGCATAGCGCGGGTCCTCCGGCTTCCCTCGGCTTCGCCACAGGAGGTGGAACCAGAGCCGGAGGGCCCACAGGGCCACCACCCCGAGGAGGAGCTCCTTGCCGGGGGTGAGGCCAGTGGCGGCGACGGTGTGGCCCGTCACGAGGAGGAAGGCCATCGACCACCAGGGGTCGACGATGCTCGCGTCCCGGCGAGCGACGCTGGCCAGCCAGAGGAGCGTCATCAGCACCAGCACGAGGAGCGCATTCTGCCCAAGGAGGGCCGGCGTCATTGGGCCGCACCGAGGGAAGATGCTGGACAGGGCTGTCGTCGCCTCATCCTTCAGCCCTCTGGGACAGCCGGCTCTGGACGGCCCTGCCCACCGCCGCGGCGCTGGCCGTGAGCACCACGCCCCAGGCGACGTCCACCGGCACGAGGGACGCCGGCCAGTCGCGCAGCACCGCCCAATTCGTGAGCTCGTAGCTTGCGTAGACGACGAGGCCCAGCGTCGCGCCCCTTCGCGCGGCAGCGGCCACGCCACTGGCGCCGTCCACGGCGTAGCGCACGATGACGACGACGTAGAGCGCGTAGAAGGCGGCCGCCGCGGGCACGAAGACCGAGCTCCGTCCGAGGGGCCCGAGCGCAGAGGCGTACAGCCCATTCGCGACGAGTCCCAGCCAGGCCCCATCCAGAAGGAGGGTGGCCAAAGCGGTCGCCGCGACAACCACGGCTGTCACGGCCCAGCGGGACATGAAGGGCCGCCCGCTCAAGGCCCACCGGCCCGCGGCTTCGAGAGACGCGAAGCGGCAAGGAGGAGACATCCAAGGGGGCCGCCGGACACGTACGCCTTTCCTGCGAGATGAGCTCTCGACGCTCTGCCCTCCATTATGTGAACGAAATGGTCGTATTTCAAGTGGCAAAACGTCCAAATCGTCCGTATGGTCTCCTGACGATGGGAGAGGTCCTCAGCACCCTGGAAGCGGCCCGCCTGGCTCGAATCGCGCCCTCGAGCATCAAGCGCTGGGCGGACCAGGGGCTTCTGCCTTGCGTGCGCACGGCCGGCGGCCACCGACGCTACGACCGGCGTGCGCTGGAGGAGTTCCTGCGCTCCCGGGCGAGGGCCCCGTCGTCCAACCCCCTCGAGGTCTGGCTCGACCGGCTTGTCCGCGCCCGCCGGCACGAGGTCGAGGGCGCACTGCTCGAGGCGCGTGCCCGGCTCGGGAGCTGGCATCGCGTGGCGGACGAGCTGGGGCCAGTCGTCACCGCGCTCGGGCGACGCTGGGAAGCGGGAGACATCTCCATCGCACAGGAGCACCTCGCTGCCGACTGCCTCTCCCGCTCGCTGGCGCGCCTGGCCGAGTCGCTGCCCGGGAGGCCGGACGGGCCGAGGTGTCTTCTGGCGTGCGCCGAGGGAGATGACCACACCCTCGCCCTCTCCCTCCTCGAGGTCTGCCTGCGCGAGCTGGACTGGGTCCCGGTGTGGCTCGGCCGCCGGACGCCCACCGCGGAGGTCATCCGGCTTGTCCGAACCGGGGACGCCCAGCTCGTCGCGCTCTCCGCCTCGTCGGCCTCCGGCAATGCCAAGCCCCTCAGGGACATCGCCGACAGGGTGGGAGCTGCCTGTCGGGACGCCGGCATCCCCCTCGTCCTCGGTGGGTCGGGAGCCTGGCCGGACAGGCCACGCCAGGGCACTCGCCTCGAGTCCTTCGGCGACTTCAACGCCTTCGTCGCACGGATGGAGGACTGACGATGGTTGCCTTCTCTGAGCCCCACAGGAGCGAGCGGGAAAGCCCGCTTCGGGAGCGCGCCACGGGCTGGGCCGTCACCCTCAGCGAGCATGGACTCGTCCCCGAGGTGCTCCTGCGCGGAGGCATCCGCCGCCTCCTCGCCGACCGCCTGCGGACCGAGGCGGCCCGGCAGCCAGCCTTTCGTGAAGGCTGGCCGAGGACGATGGCCAAGGGCCCTATCGCGCTCGTCCCGGCGATGGCCAACGCTCAGCATTACGGCGTGCCGCCCGCCTTCTTCCAGAAGGTGCTCGGCCGCCAGCTGAAGTACAGCGGCTGTTACTGGCCCGCGGGCGTCGACACCCTCGACGATGCCGAGGAGGCCATGCTGAAGCTGACGGCGGACCGTGCCCAGCTGGCCGACGGCCAGCGCATCCTGGAGCTGGGTTGCGGCTGGGGGAGCTTGAGCCTCTGGATGGCGCGGCGCTTTCCTGCCTCGACCATCATCGCCGTCTCGAACTCGGCGCAGCAGCGGGGCTTCATCGAAGCGCGCATTCGCGCCGAGGGGCTCACCAACCTGGAAGTCCACACCGCCGATATGAACCAGTTCGTTCCGTCCGACGCGGGCTTTGACCGGATTGTGTCGGTCGAGATGTTCGAGCACATGCGGAACTGGGAGGCGCTGCTGCAGCGCGCCCGGGGATGGGTGAAGGACGACGGGCGCCTCTTCATCCACGTCTTTGCGCACCGCCTCTATGCCTACCCCTTCGACTCCGAGGGTGACGACAACTGGATGGGCCGCCACTTCTTCAGCGGGGGGATGATGCCGTCGGTTGACCTGCTCGACCGACTCAGCATTCCCTTCTCCGTCGTCGCCCGGCACACGCTCGACGGCACGCACTACGCACGCACCGCCGAGGCCTGGCACACGAACCTCCTGGCCGAGGCACGGAACATCGAGGCCCTCTTCGCCGCCGACCTCGGCCGGCGAGGCGCGAAGCTCCAGCTCGAACGGTGGCGGATGTTCTTCCTGGCCTGTGCCGAGCTCTTCGCCTTCCGCCGCGGAGGCGAGTGGGTGGTCTCGCACGCGCTCTTGGCTCCCACCGGGAGGCCC